>WNFV01005739.1_pt1 | contig 14974 bp, 9 predicted proteins | sample 5400101 | NCBI WGS metagenome assembly WNFV01 (sample SAMN13153361, study PRJNA577476) | soil metagenome | isolation source: 115 cm soil or saprolite under grassland replicate 1 | place: USA:California | collected 2016-06-15 | reverse complement strand
CGGCGCCCTCGATGATGTCGCCGGCCGTGTCGGCCACGCCCTCGACGACGTCCCCGGCCGTGTCGGCCACGCCCTCGACGATGTCGCCCGCGGTGTCGAAGCCGCCCTCGACCGCGCCGCCGATGTCGTCCCCGAGGACCGCGCTGACGGCCCCGCCGACGACGCTCCCGGCGGCGTCGAACCCGGCGTCCGCCAGTTCACCGGCCGCGTCGAGCCCGGTGTCGGCCAGCCCCCCGGCCAGGCCGATCGGTGCCGCGGCGATGTCGCCGAGGCCGCCCCCGATGTCGCCCTCGAAGATCTCGCCGACCCCGCCGACGATGTCGCCGCCGGCCTCTGCCACCTCGCCGAGGGTCCCGCCGAGCACGGTCCCGGCGGCGCCGACCACACCGCCGACCACCTCACCGACACCACCGGCCACGCCGCCGACCACGTCGCCACCGGCCTCCGCCAGGCCGCCGATCACGCCGCCGGCCGCGTCGGTCACCACGCCGGCGCCACCGAGCAGGACCCCGCCGGCGTCACCGATCCCGTCGATGACGTCCCCACCGACGCCCGGCAGCGCCCCGATCAGCGGCACCGCGCCTTCGTCGCCTCCCAGGTCGATGTTCGTGGTGTTCGTCTCGTTCACCGTGATGTTGTTCGTGATGTAGGTGATCTGCTGGGCGGCGCCCTCCAGGTCGTCGGCGCCCTCGGGCACCTCGACCGGGCGGTCGAGCACCGGGCGGATCCGGTCGGCCACGTCGGGCGGGAACGAGTCCATCGCCAGCCCGAGCGCGTCGCGGACGTCGGCCCCGGAGATGTCCTCGAACCCGGCCGTTGTCAGGGTCCCGCGCGGGTCGTCCAGGAAGGCCTGCTTCTCCTCGTCGCCCCCCATGAACAGGCTCTTCAGGAAGTCGAGCAGGGAACGACCGGTTTCCTCGTCGGGCGTCCCGCCGGCGCCCGGTACGACGCCCTGCGTCTCGTCGGCCATCGTGGCCCCCTTTCGATGCAGCCGGCCCGGGATGGGCCGGGAAGCGGGCGAACCGTACCGAGCAGGCTCCAACCCGGCATCGGGGATTCCCCCCTAATCCGTCGGGGGTCGGTAGGGGTTCCGGCGAGGCGTCGCGCGAACCCGACCGCGCGCGAGACGCCTGCGCTAGTGTTCGGTCCCCATGGCCCAGGCGGGCGCTCCGGCGGCCCTTCGTCCTCAGCTGCTCACGGCGGTGGCCTCCGCAGCGCAGAGCGCGGCCGCCCACGGCCGGGAGGACCTCACCGCGCGGCTGGCCATGACCGCGCGCCGGCTGAAGGACCCCTCGGTGCGGGTCCTCGTGGTCGGCGAGTACAAGCACGGAAAGAGCGCGCTGGTCAACGCCATCGTCGGCGCCCCGGTCTGCCCCGTGGACGACGACGTCGCCACCTCCGTCCCGACCGAGGTGCGCTTCTCCAAGGAGCCGGTGGCGGCGTTGTTCTCCGAGCCCGGCGGCGACGAGGAGCCGCGGCGGGAATCCGTGCCGGTGGCCCGGGTCGCGGAGCTGGTGACCGAGCGTGGCAACCCGGCGAACGGGCTCCGCCTGCGCTCGGTGGAGGTCGGCCTCCCGCGCAAGCTCCTGGAGGGCGGGCTGGTGCTGGTGGACACCCCCGGCGTCGGCGGGCTCGGGTCCGCGCACACGGCGGCCACCTTCGGCGCGCTGCCGCTGGCCGGCGCCGTGCTGTTCGTCTCCGACGCCGCCCAGGAGCTGACGGCACCGGAGCTCGAGTTCCTGCACACGGCGCGCGAACTGTGCCCGTCCATCGTGTGCGTCACCACGAAGATCGATCTCTACTCTGAGTGGCGCCGGATCGTGGAGCTCGACCGCGAGCGGCTGCGCGACGCGGGCGTGGCCGCGCCGATCGTGCCGGTCTCCTCGACGCTCCGGCAGGCCGCGATCGCCTCGAACGACAAGGACCTCAACCAGGAATCGGGGTTCGCGCCGCTCGTGGCCTGGCTCCGGGAGCAAGTGGTCGGGGGCTCGGACCGGATCGCCGCGCGGGCGGCGGCGAGCGACGTGCTGTGGGTGCTGTCCCAGGTGGAAGCCACGCTCGGGACCGAGCGCGAGGCGCTGGCGAACCCCGAGGGCGCGTCGGAGCTCGTCGAGCGGCTGCAGTCCGCCAAGGAGGCCGCCGAGCGGCTCCGCTCAGAGACGGCACGCTGGCAGCAGACGCTCGGCGACGGGTTCGCCGACCTCTCGGCCGACATCGACCACGACTTCCGCACGCGCACCCGGGCCCTGACCGAGGAGGGCGAGCAGGCGATCGACGCGAGCGACCCGAAGGACCTGTGGGACGAATTCCAGGCCTGGATGCAGCGCCGCGTGACCTTTGAGGTCGCGGAGAACTACTCGATGCTCGCCCGGGGCACGGGCGACATCGCCGACCGGGTGGCCGAGCACTTCCGCTCGGCCGAGGAGCAGATCAGCGCGGCGCTCTCGGTGGCCGCACCCGAGGAGACCGTTCGCGGGATCAAGACGAAGGAGGCGCTCACCGGGCCGAAGACCGGCGCGCTGAGCCAGGGGCTGAACGTGATCCGCAGTGGGTGGGGCGGCGTCTCGATGTTCGGCTACATGGGGCAGATGGTCGGGATGACGATGATCAACCCGTTCACGGTGCTGGTCGGCGTGCTGATGGGCGGCAAGGCGATCAAGGACGAGCGCGAGAAGCAGTTGACCCAGCGCCGCGCGCAGGCCAAGCAGGCCTTCCGCAAGTACGTCGACGAGATCACGTTCCAGGTCGGCAAGGACTCCCGCGACACCGTGCGCCGCGTGCAGCGCGAGCTGCGCGACCGGTTCGCCACCCGGGCCGACGAGCTGCTGCGCTCTTCCGGCGAGGCGCTCCAGGCGGCCCAGCAGGCGGTGCAGTCCGACCAGGCGGAACGGGGGAAGCGCGCGCAGACGGTCGCCGCCGACCTGCAGCGGGTCACGGCGCTCCGGACCGCCGTGGCGCGCCTGGTGCCGGAAGTGGCTCAGGCCCCCGCCGGACCGGGATGAGCGTCGCGCCGTCGCTGCTCGACCGGGTGCGGGAGCTGTTGCGCGCGGGCGCCGAGGCCTTCGCCGACGGAGCGGAGGGGGCGCACCTGCGGACCGCCACGGAACGGCTCGACCAGCCGCTGCGCCTGGCGATCGCCGGCCGGGTCAAGGCCGGCAAGTCGACGCTGCTGAACGCTCTGGTGGGGCAGGAACTCGCCCCGACCGACGCCGGGGAGTGCACGCGGATCGTGACCTGGTACCTGGACGGGCCGACTTACCGGGTCACCCTCGTCCCGATCGAGGGGTCGCCGCGGCAGGCGACGTTCACGAAGGAGGAGGGGCCGATCGCGGTGGACCTCGGAGGCCTGAGCCACGAGGCCGTCGAGCGGCTGGAGGTCGAGTGGCCGTCGCCGAACCTGCGCGCGCTGACGCTGGTCGACACGCCGGGGATCGCCTCGGCAACGGCGACGGGAGAGCGGGCGCGGACCTGGCTGGTGCCCGAGGACGGAGAGGACGAGGAGCCGGCGCCCGTGGACGCGCTGCTCTACCTGATGCGCCACGTGCACGGGACCGACGTCCGGTTCCTGGAGGCGTTCCACGATCGGGAGGCCGGATACCCCTCCCCGGTCAACGCCCTCGGCGTGCTGTCCCGGGCGGACGAGATCGGCGCCGCGCGGCTGGACGCCATGACCTCGGCCGGTCGCATCGCGGCGCGCTACCGGGAGGACCCCCGGATCCGGCGGCTGTGCCAGACCGTCGTCCCGCTCGCCGGGCTGCTGGCCCAGGCGGGTACCGCCCTCACCGAGGCTCACTTCCGCACGCTGGCTGCGGTTGCCGCCATGCCGCGGGAGGCCGCCGACGCGCTGCTCCTGTCCGCCGACCGGTTCGGGTCGATGGAGGTCGAGGGCGCGCCGCCGCCGGTGGACCGCGCCCGCCTGCAGCGCCTCCTGGGGCTGTTCGGCGTGCGGGTATCGGTCGCGCTCATCCGCCAGCACGCCGCGCCCGACGGGCCCACGCTGGCCGCGGAGCTGGTCCGGCGCAGCGGCCTGGCGGAGCTCAGGCAGGTGATCGCCGAGCGCTTCGAGGCCAGGCGGGACGTGCTCCGGGCCCGTTCCGGCCTGCTGGCGGTGGAGGGGGCGCTGGGCCGGGCGGGGGGGGAACCGCGCGAGCTGGCCGCCGAGGCCGAGCGGGTGCGCGCGGGCGCCCACGAGTTCGCGGAGATGCGGCTGCTCTCGCTGCTCCGGGCGGGCGCCGCCGGGCTGCAGGGCCCGGACGCGGAGGAGGCGGAGCGCGTGGTGGCTGGCGGGACGGTGCAGGCGCGGCTCGGGCTGGACGAGGGCGCGGACCGGTCGGAGGTGCTCGCCGCGCTCGGCGACGCGGTGACGCGGTGGCGGGAGCGGGCCGAGAGCCCCCTCTCGGGGCGGGCCCGGGCCGGCGCAGCGGAGGTGGTGGTGCGCTCCCTCGAGGGGATGGCCGCGACGGTCACCGCGGCGGGCTGAGGCTTCAGGCCTCCTGGAGCACCTGTCGCAGGCCGGCGAGCATCTCCGCCCGCGTGCCGGCCCCGAGCTTCTGGCGGATCCGCGCCACGTGGTGCTCGACGGTCTTCGGGGAGATGAAGAGCTGGGCGCCGATCTCCCGGTGGGTCAGCCCGGCGACCACCCCGGAGGCGATCTGCCGCTCTCGGTCGGAGAGGAGGGCCGGTGCGGGGACCGACCCCTCGGGGGCGGGCAGCGCCAGCCGCAGCTCGCGGGCATGACCGAGCAGCGCCCGGCCGACGGCAGGGGAACGGGCCCGGATCGCGGCCCCCCCGGTCAGCCGGGTGGCCTCCCACGGCAGCCCCGCGGCTCCGAGATCGGCGGCCGCGGCGCGGACCTCCTCCGCCCGCACCCGCCCGGCCAGCACTGCGGCCCAGGTTGTCGCCGCTCGCGGGAGCGCCGCCAGCCGCGACCCCAGTGCCTCGATCGCCCGCAGGTCCTGGGCGGCCACCCGGGCCGCCAGGGCGTCGTCGGCCGCCACGGCCGACTGCAGTCGCAACCAGCCGTGCGCCGTCTCCCACAGCGGCGGGCGGCCGAGCGCGTCGAGCATCTCGCGCATCTCGGCCGCCCAGATGGCGAACCGCTCGCCCTGGCCGGTCCGGCCGGCGCCGGCCAGGATCTCGCCGGCGAAGGGGACCGAGAACAGGTCCGCGGGGTGGCGCAGGGAGGCGCGGAAGGCACGCTCGAGCGCGGCGCGGAGGGCGGCCACGTCGCCGGCGCGGCGGTGCAGGCCCACCTCGATCGCGGCCGCCACAAGCTCGTCGCGCGGCGTGAGCTGTGCGGATGCCACCGCGTGCAGCGCGTCGCGGACCGGGCCCCAGCGGCCGGCCACGAGCTCGGTCCAGGCCAGGAGCAGCCGGTGGCGGGGCACGACGATGGGCCCGCCGGTCGACCGCTCCACGGCCCGGGTCAGCACGACCCGGGCGGGCTCGAGGTCCAGGGAGAGCACGGCGACGAGCGCGGCGAGCGCGTGCGGCGTGTCCGGCAGCAGGCGCAGCTCGCGACCGGCGTCGAGCAGGGCCGCGCCCTGGAGCAGCCGGTGCAGCGCCCCGCCGATGTCGCTCCCCAGCGCGTCGAGGGTCCCGCGGGCGGTGACCAGGGCGGCCTCCGCGAGGGTGGTCGCCGGTGGGCCGAGGGCCTCGGCTGCCTCGTGCGCCTCGCGCCGAGCCTGCTCGCCGCGGCCGAGCGTCACCAGCCCGGGCACCGCGAGCAGCCGGAACGTCGCGGCCTCGGCGCCCTCGGAGAGCCCCGCCAGGCGGGCGCAGGCTGCCGTGCTTCGCGCCCAGCGGCCGAAGCCGCCCAGGAGGGCCGAGGCGACGACCAGCGCCCGGCGATGGTCGGGCGCCGCGGGGTCGGCTGCGGCGCGGTCCACCTGGCGCAGGGCGGCGTCGGCGTCGCCGCCGAGCGCCAGTGCCTCCCCCCGCCGCGCGGCGAGGGCCTCGGGGCTCCCGCCGGCGGCCAGCGCGCGGTCGTACCAGGCCAGCGCGAGGTCGGCCGCTTCGCCGAGGAGCGAGTCGCCCGCGTCCACGAAGGTGGCGACGGCCTCCGGCCCCGAGGCGTCGGCGGCGGCGAGCTGCTCCGCGATCTCGGGCAACGGAGCGCCGCGATCGCGGAGCCGGGCGGCCATCGCCCGGCGGGTGCGGGCCCGCTCCGGCGGCGGGACGAAGCGCTCGGCGGCCTCGCCGACGGCCGGGACCACCTCCCCCCCGGCCAGGACCAGCCCGGCGGCCTGCAGCGCCTCGACGGCCGGCCCGACGGCCTCCTCCTCGATGCCGGCCACCATCGCCACCTCCTCGGCGGTGGGCGCGGCGCCGGCCTCGAGCGCCAGGAGCACGGCGCGGCAGGGCGCGCCGAGCTCGTCGAGATTCGAACGGACTCCCTCGACCAGCGCCGGCGGCGCGAGGGGCTCGCCGCGCAGCCGCCCGTCCTCGATGATCCCGGCCTCCGACCAGCCGTCCAGCAGGCGGTCGGCGACGGCGGGCATCCCCCGCGACCGCAGGGCGAGCGCCTCGATGATGGATGCGCGCGGGGGCCGTCCGAGCCGAGCCTCCGCCCGCCGCGCCAGGTCCCGTTCGCCGAGCGGGGTGAGGACCAGGGGGGGACCCCAACGGGCCAGTGCGGCGTCGAGCCACCCGAGCGCGGGCGAACCGCGCGCCGGGCGGTGGGCGACCACGATCCCCGGCCCGTCGAGCGCGGCCCGCTCGGCCAGCCCCACCAGAGCCAGCAGCGAGTCAGGGTCGAGGAGATGGCCGTCGTCGACGAGGAGGGCCGCCCGCCCGCGGAGCCGGCGCGAGAGGGCCTCGGCCGCCGCCGGGGCGTCGGTGGCGCCGGGGCCGGCCAGGCCGGCGAGCGCCGCGAGCGGCGTGGTGGTCGAGGCACGGCCGCCGGCGGCCGGGACCACCCTCACGCCGGCCATGGCCAGCCCTTCGGAGAGGCGCGCCAGCAGCTCGGTCTTCCCGGAGCCGCCGGGGCCGATAATCGCCGCGCGAAGCGGCCGCGCGGCCAGGTCGCCGTGCCGTTCGAGCAGGCGCTGGAGATGCGGGGAGTCGGCCTCCATGACGACCTCCCGCCGGGATCGGCCGGCGGAGAACGAGACTCTGCCACCGCGATCCGAGGGAGACAAGCCGTGCAGGGTCCCGGGACGTCCCGGGTCGGTCCCGCCGATCAGAAGAGGTCGTCCAGCGCGTCGCCGACGTCCGAGACGACCCCTCCGGCGTCCTCGACCACCCCGCCGGCGCCCTCGGCGACGTCGCCGGCCGCGTCCCCGACCGCCGCGAGCGCGTCGCCGGCGGCGTCCCCGGCGGCCTCCCCGGCGTCTCCGATCGCCCCGCCGACGTCCTCCGCGACGCCTCCGGCCGTGTCGAGGACGTCGCCGGCCGTGTCGAGCACGAGGGCGGGCGCATCGAGGACGAAGTCCACCGTGTCGGTGACCGCCATCTCGGTGGTCCCGAACGGGTCGGTGACCAGGTCCTCGGCCGCCTCGGTTCCCCAGTCGAAGACCAGCGTGGCGCCCGCGTCGATGGCGTCGTTCGCGCCGAAGTAGTCGAGGACCTCGCCGAACCCCTTCCCGATCAGTCCGCCGACGGTTCCGCCGGCCGGGCCGAACAGCTCGCCGATCGTGGTCCCGACGGTGCCGAAGTAGGCCTGTGTGTAGTCGCCCTCGATCAGGTCCTCGCCCGCCCGCACGTAGCCGCCCACGCCGGCCGCCTCGGCGGCGATCTCGGCGGCCAGGAGGGCAGCGTCCTCGGCGGAGACCCCGTCGCCGGAGAGCAGGCCCTCGCCGACGTCGACGGCCCCGCCCGGGACCCCGAGCTCCTCGGCTGCGGCTTGAGCGGCCGCTCGCGCGGCTTCCTCGGCCGCCCCCTCCGCGTCGCCCTCGGCGAGCTTCTCGCCGACCCCGAGCACCTCGCCGGGCACGCCGAGCTCGTCGGCCACCTCGCCCGCGGCCGCCCGGGCCGCCTCCTCGGCGGCGCCGCCCAGGTCGCCGCCGAGGACCGCCTCCCCGATCGCGGCCGCGTCGACGCCGAGGTCGGGATCCAGACCGAGCTCGCCGGCGAGATCCCCGACACCCGCCGCGGCCTCGCCGGCCGCATTGTCCCCGGGCTGCCCCAGGACGTCGCGAGCGCCGGTGAATCCGCCGGTGGCGAGGTCGCCGGGGAGGTCCGCGCCCGGTGCGGGGTCGGCGATCATCCCGACCTCGGGGGTGGGAGCGAGGGCCGTCGGATCGTCCGGCGAGCTCGTCCGCTCGCCGGGGAGCACCGGATCGATCGGGGCAGGGGCAGCCGGGATCTCGGGCCCGGCGCCGGCTGCCGGACCCGGCGCCTCGACGGGTTTCTCCGCACCGTCGTTCCCCGCGACCACGTCGTCCAGGTGTGACAGCACCGGGCCGAAGCGCTCGGCGACGTCCATCGGCACGCGGTCGGACAGGTCACGCAGCGCGTCGCGGAACTCGGTGACGCTCACGCCGGAGAGCCCGCGCTCCTCGAGCAACGCCGCCGGGTTCTCCCGGAACTCCTGGCGCAGGTCGCGGTCGGCGAACAGCGACCGGACGAATCGGCGGACGTCGGCGGATTCCTCGGTTGCGGCCATGTCGTCTTCCTCGTCAGAACGGGTTGAGGTCATCGAGAACGTCGCCGACCGCCTCGGCCGCGTCGCCGATGCCCTCGCCGACGGACTCGGCGGCGTCGCCGATGCCCTCGCCCACGGACTCCGCCGCGTCCACGAAGACATCAGGGGCGTCGCCGATGCCCTCGCCGACCGACTCCGCCGCGCCCACGAAGACATCCGGGGCGGCCAGGATGAGGTCACCGATGTCCTCCGCCGCCACCTCGATCGTCCCGAGCGGATCGGTGACGAGGTCGACGGCGGCCCCGCCCACCCACTCGGCACCCGACTCGATCAGGTCGTTCGCCCCGATGTAGTCGAGCGCCTCGCCGAGGCCCTCGCCGACCGCGCCGCCGACCGTGGAGAGCAGCGGGCCCCCGAACGCGTAGCCGATCGTCGTGCCCACCGCGCCCAGGGCGCCCTGGGTGTAGTCGCCCGCCAGGAAGTCCTCGCCGGCCTCGACGTACCCACCGGCGCCCACCGCCTCCGCTCCGGCGCGGCCCGCCGCGCTCGCGACGTCCTCGGCGTCGGCCTCGCCCCGGACGATGTCCTCGCCGACGTCCACCACGTCCCGGGAGACGCCCAGCGACTCCGCCGCGGCGTATGCGGCTTCTCGGCCGGCGTCTTCGGCCGCCCCGCCGACGTCCCCCTCCGCCAGCTTCTCGCCGATCTCGATCCCTTCCTCCGGCACGCCGGCCGTCCTGGCCGCCGCCCGGGCGGCCGCCCCGGCCGCGCCCTCGAAGTCGCCCTCCAGGACCTGCTCGCCGAGCTCGACCGCGCCGGGCACCCCGATCACCTGATCGGCGGCGGCGCGCGCGAGGTCCTCCGCCGCGCCCTCGACGTCCCCCTGGCCGATCTTCTCGACCAGCGCAGGGACGTCGACGGGGATGTCGTCCGGGTCGATGCCGAACTCTTCGGCGAGGTCGTCCTGGAACTGACGGAGCTCGTCGGCGATCTCGTTCGCGACGTCCTCGCCGATGCCGGTGGCGAGTTCGCCGAGCTGGTCGGCCGGCTCCTGGGGGATGTGGGCGGCGGCCGTCCGCACGGCGTCCGCGGCGCTCGTGCCGATATCCGCGGCCGTCCGGACCGCCTGCAGCTCGGGGCTCGGCTGGGGGGTGGCCGCCGGCGCCGGCGCGGTCAGGATCGGCTCCGGCGGCGCGGTGTCCAGGACGTCGGGATCGATTCCCAGGTCGAGGCCGGTCGATTCGACCTCGATCCCCGGGATCGGCACGTTGGCGACGGCTGGGGTCTCCGGTGGCGCCTCGCCGGCCGGCGGCTCGGCCGCCTCGTCGGTGGTTGCGGACGGGCCGTCGGCGACGTCCCCGGCCAGCACCCGCTCGACCCGGCGCTGGAACGCCCCGAACCGCTCGGCCACGTCCGCCGGCAGGCGATCGGTTGCCTCGTGCAGCGCGTCGCGGAACTCCGTCAGCGGTCGGTCGGCCAGCCCCCGCTCGTCGAGAACCGTCGCCGGGTCCTCCCGAAACGCGTGGCGGAGCTCGGGGTCTGTGAAGAGCGAACCGACGAACTGTCGGACGTCGCCGGCGTCGCCGACGCTGGCCATGAGCGCCTCCTCGTGCGGTGGCGTGACAGTAGGCGCAACCCGGCGGTTCGTAAAGGGGTGGCGTCGGCCCCGGCCCCTATAATCGGCCGTCATGACGGAGGGCCACCTGTTCACCTCGGAGTCGGTCACCGAGGGACACCCCGACAAGCTCGCCGACCAGATCTCCGACGCCGTGCTCGACGCGATCATGGCGGAGGACCCGAACGGCCGCGTCGCCTGCGAGACGCTGATCACCACCGGCCTGGTCGTCGTCGCCGGCGAGATCACGACCGAGACCTATGTGGACGTCCCAAAGGTGGTCCGCGAGACGATCACCGGAATCGGCTACACGGACTCGAAGTTCGGGATCGACGGGGAAACCTGCGGCGTGGTCACGGCGATCCAGGAGCAGTCCGCCGACATCGCCCAGGGGGTCGAGCACGCGCTCGAGGAGCGGGTGGAGCACTCCCACGACGACCTCGACACGCTCGGCGCCGGTGACCAGGGGATGATGTTCGGCTTCGCCTGCACCGAGACCGAGGAGCTGATGCCGCTTCCGATCGCGATGGCCCACCGGCTGGCCCACCGGCTCGCCGACGTGCGCAAGGCCGGCGTGGTCCCCTACCTGCGCCCGGACGGCAAGTCGCAGGTGACGATCGAGTACGACGGCGAGCGGCCGGTGCAGGTGCACACGGTCCTGATCTCCGCGCAGCACAAGGAGGAGGTCGACCTGGATACGCTGCTGGCGCCCGACGTGAAGGAGCACGTCATCGACCCGGTGCTCCACGAGTACGCCCTGGACGCTCCCGACGTGCGCGTCCTCGTCAACCCGACCGGCCGGTTCGAGACCGGCGGGCCGAAGGCCGACACCGGGCTGACCGGGCGCAAGATCATCGTCGATTCCTACGGCGGGATGGCCCCGCACGGCGGAGGCTGCTTCTCCGGGAAGGACCCGACCAAGGTCGACCGCTCGGGCGCGTACATGGCCCGCTACGCGGCGAAGAACGTGGTCGCCGCCGGCCTGGCCCGGCGCTGCCAGCTGCAGGTGGCCTACGCCATCGGGACGGCCCACCCGGTGTCGCTGAACGTCGACACCTTCGGGACCGAGGAGGCAGACCCGGCGCGGATCGAGGCGGCCGTCCGCGAAGCGTTCGACTTCCGCCCTGCGGCGATCATCCGGGACCTCGACCTGCTCCGACCGATCTTCCGCGAGACCGCCGCCTACGGGCACTTCGGCCGGAAGGGCTTCCCCTGGGAGGAGACCGACCGCGCCGAGGACCTCCGCCGCCTCGCCGGCTAACCCGCCCGACCGCCACGTCGCGGTCGCCGTGCGGGTCCCGCGCCTGGCACTCGACCGCCCGTTCACCTACCGCCTCCCGGAGGGCCTCGAGGCGCCGACCGGCTCACTCGTCGCGGTGCCGTTCCACGGCCGGGTCGTCGAGGGCTGGGTGCTCGGCCCGGCTGACGAGATCCCCGACCGCGTCGCCGACGTCCGGGGGCTGCGCTCGGGCGTGCGGTTCTTCGACGAGCGCCTGCTGGCGCTCTACCGGTGGTTCGGCCAGCGCTACGTCACGCCGCTGGCCAGCGCGATCGACCGCGGGATCCCTCCGCGCGTGGTCTCGGAGGAGCCGTTCCCGGTGGCGCCCGCGCCGGGGCCGCCCCCCGGGCCTCGGCCGGAGCGGGTCGTCCGCTACGAGGGCGGCGGGCACCTGGCCGCAGCGCTCGAGGGTGGGAGCGGGACGTTCCTGGTCCGGCCGCTGCCCGACGATGAGGCGGCGCTGGCGATCGAGGCCATCGGCCGGTGCCTCGCGGGCGGGCGCGACGCCGTGCTGCTGGTCCCCGAGGCGCACCCCCTCCCGCACACCGCCGCCGCCGTCCGCGATGCTTTCGGCGACGCAGTCTGCGTCTTCCTGCAGGGAGAGCCTCGGGCGCGGTACCGGGCGTGGCTGGATGTCCTCGGCGGCCGGTACCGCGTGGTGATCGGCTCCCGGCCGGCCGTGTTCGCCCCGCTCCCGAGCCTCGGCCTGGTGTGGATCAGCCGCGAGGCCCACGCCGGGCACCGCGAGGACCGCTCGCCGGCCTACCACGTGCGCGACGTCGGCGCGGCCAGGGCCCGTCTGGCCGGCGCGGTGCTGGTGGCCGCCTCGCTCTGCCCCTCGGCGGAAGCGGTGGCCGATCCGTCCCTCGAGGTGGTGCGGGCCGGGCGGGACGCCGAGCAGGCCGCCTGGCCGGTGGTCGAGACGGTCCGGCCGGGCCCGGAGGGGCGGGCTCGGCGGCTCGTCGCGCTGCTGAAGTCGGCGCGCTCGGGGTTCCTGCTGTCGAGCCGCCCGGGGTACGGCGTGGCCCGCGTCTGTCGCGCCTGCGGCGAGCCGGCCGCCTGCGCCGCCTGCGGCGGCGCCCTCGACCAGGCCCGCGGCCGGGTGACGTGCCGGGCCTGTGGCGCCCCCGGGCGGTGCGCCCACTGCGGCGCGACCGACTTCGGGGTGCAGCGCCGGGGCGCGGAGCGCGTCGCGGAGTGGGCCGCGCGGATCGCGCCGGTCCCGGTACGCGAGGGCGCGGCCGGTCCGGCCCCCGGCGCCGTGACCGTGGGGACCGCCGCGGCGGTGAACGACGTCGGGCCGCTGCGCCTCGATGTCGTCGGCATCCTGGACGCCGACCGGATGCGGTTGCGGCCGGGCCTGGCCGGGCCCGAGCAGGCGCTGGCCACCTGGTTCGAGGCGGCGGCCTGGGCCGGGCCGCGCGGGGGGGGGCATGTCGTCGTCGAGACCGCCCATCCGGGCGATCCTGTCGTCCAGGCGCTGGTGCGCTCCGACCCGTGGTACTTCCACGCCCGCGAACGTGCGCGGCGCGAGGAGGCCGGCTTCCCGCCGGGGTTCCCCGTCTTCCGCGTCCGTGGCGGCGCAGGCCTGACCGACCGGTTGGAGGCGCTCGACCCCCTGCACCTGCTGGTCGCCGGGGAGGGCGGGGGGCTTGGGGGGGTAGCTCGCCCTGGGGCGAGTGACACTCGACCACCGACGGCGGGCGAACCCCCCAAGGAGAACGAGGGCGAGCGGGTATGCTTGGTCACCGTCCGTCCCGAGTCGCTCGCCGCGTTCGGCCGGACGATGCGCGACCTCGCCCGCGCGGGCGAGGTCACCCGCGTCGATGCCGAACCGCACCTCTGATCGAGATCCCGGGGAGGGTTGGGGGGTAGCTCGCCCTGGGACGAGTGGCACTCGACCACCGTCGGCAGCGAACCCCCCGGGGAGAAGGAGCCAGGACCGGTGAGCGTGATGCCCATCCGAACGTTCGGCCACCCGGTGCTGCGCGAGCGTGCCAGGCCCGTCGAGTCCTTCGACGACAACCTGCGCCGCCTGGCCGAGGACATGCTCGAGACGATGTATGCCGCACCCGGGGTCGGGTTGGCGGCGAACCAGATCGGCATGGCGATCCGGCTGATCGTCTGGGACGACGGGAACGGGCCCGGGGCGATGGCGAACCAGGTGGTCTCAGGCCTCGAGGGCGAGCAGCTGGACGACGAGGGGTGCCTGTCCGTGCCTGGGCTCTACTACCCGACGGCCCGCGCCTTCCACGTCCGGGCCGAGGGCCTGGATCTGTTCGGAACGCCGGTCGCCCACGATGCGGAGGGCCTGCTGGCGCGGATCTTCCAGCACGAGGTCGACCACATCGAGGGGAAGCTGTTCCTGTCGCGGCTCTCCCGGGAGAACCGGGCGGACGCCCTGGCCGCGATGCGCGACCGGGAGCTCGGCATCGAGCGCAACGGTCGCGGCCTCCGCCCCCGGCCGTCTCGCGCGACCTAGGGGCGACCGAGCGTGCGGGTCGCGTTCCTGGGGAGCGACCGCTGGTCGGTGCCCTCCCTCGAGGCGCTCGTGGCGGGGGGGCACGATGTCATCGCCTTCACCCGGCCGCCGAAGCCGGCCGGGCGCGGCAACCGCCTGACGCCCACCCCGGTCGCCGACGCCGCGCGGGCGCACGGCATGGCCGTCGTCGAGCCACCGACCGTGACGGCGGGGGAGGGGATGGCCAGCCTGGCCGACCCGCGGCCGGACGTGCTGGTGGTGGTCGCCTACGGCGAGATCCTGCCGCCGGGCGTGCTCGCCGTCCCGCGCACGATCCCGGTGAACGTCCACTTCTCCCTGCTTCCGGAGCTCCGCGGGGCGGCTCCCGTCCAGCACGCGATCCTGCGCGGGCTGCCGGCCACCGGCGTGACGACGATCCGAATGGACGCCGGCGTGGACACCGGCCCGATCCTGCTGCAGGCGGAGGAGGCCATCGACCCCGAGGACGACGCCGGCGTGCTCGGCGCTCGCCTGGCCGCGGTCGGCGCTGCCCTGCTGGTCGAGACGCTCGCCCGCCTCGCGGCCGGCACGCTCGAAGAGCGGCCGCAGGACGACGCCGCGGCGACCCTCGCGCCGCGCCTGTCCCCGGAGGATCGCGTGCTCGACTGGTCGGAGCCCGCCGAGCGCCTCTGGCGACGGGTGCGGGCCCTGGCGCCGGAGCCCGGCGCGACCGCACGGTTCAGGGGGAAGGTGCTGAAAGTCTTCCGGAGCCGCCCGCACGCCGCCCCGCCCGAGGGGCCCACCCCGCCGGGGACGGTTGCGGTCGTCACGCGGGACGGGCTGGCCGTCGCCACCGGCGACGGGCTGCTGGCGCTGGAGGAGGTCGGCCCGGAGGGGCGCGCGCGGATGAGCGGGGGTGAGTTCGTCAGTGGCTACCGGCCCCAACTGGGGGAGGCGCTCCAGTAGGGAGGCGCGGCGGGTTGCCTACCGCACCATCCGCCGGGTGCTCGAGTCCAGTGCGTACTCGAATCTCGC
>WNFV01016450.1_pt1 | contig 14975 bp, 16 predicted proteins | sample 5400101 | NCBI WGS metagenome assembly WNFV01 (sample SAMN13153361, study PRJNA577476) | soil metagenome | isolation source: 115 cm soil or saprolite under grassland replicate 1 | place: USA:California | collected 2016-06-15 | reverse complement strand
CACGGCGGAGGAGCTAGCAACGCCGTGGCTCGGCGGGCATGACATCCAGGAACGAGATCGCGGACGCGTCCACGGGAGGCCTTATGGCTACCTCCTTCGAGAGACCCCGTACTTCGAGAGACCCGGTATTTGACTGTGCCATATATACATCGAGCTATCAAGGAGCAGTGGCCGCTCCCCAGCTCGCACGACGATGGAACTCGCGGCAGCCGCTAGCCGAAAGTTCGTTCGAGCGCCGCTCACACGCCTATGGGACGCCTCTCACGCCGAAACCGGACGTTTCGGGCAGCGGCGGCTAGAATGCGAGGTAGCCTTCCCCGGGAAGGGAGCGCCCGTGATCCCAAACGAGCGTCTACGACACCACCGCCTGCAACGCGGCTGGACCCTCGACGGCGTCGCCCAGCGGCTCGATGCCCTGGCGCCCACGGTCGGCAAGAAGCACCTGGGCGTCAACGGCACAATGGTCGGCCGGTGGGAACGCGGCGAGCGGCAGCCGCGAGGGATCTACCGGGGGCTCCTGGCCACCCTGTACGAGACCACCACCCAAGACCTCGGCCTCTACGAGCCGGCCACGTCCGAGAAGGTGCTAGAGGAGATGCAGCGTCGAGCGTTCTTGCAGAACGTCGGAGTCACCGCCGGCTTCGCGGTCACGTCCGTCGCCGTCCAGCCCTGGGAGCGCCTGTCGGCCGCGCTGCGCCAACCAAGTCGCCTCGACCGAGAGATCATCGCCGAACTCGAACACGTCACGGTGACACTAGAACGGCTCGAATCCCAGGTCAGCCCGAAGGCCCTGCTCGGCCCGGTAGTCGGGCACCTCGATACCATGGCGTCGCTCCTCAAGGGCTCACCACGACCGTCGCTACGCCAGCAGCTCTGCTCGATCGCTGGGGAGACCGCCGGCCTGGCCGGCTGGCTCACCTGGGACCTTGAGGACCGCAAGGCCGCCGGCGCCTACTTCCGCACCGGCATCGACGCCGCCCAAGAGGCCGACGACCGCGCCCTGGGCGCCTACCTCGTCGGCAGCTCCTGCGTCCAGCCCGCCTACCGCGAGCGACCCCACGCCAGGCTGCGGCGGCTCGAAGGCACCACGCACGGGTTCACCCGCAGCGACGCCACCCCCAGCACCCAGGCATGGCTGGTCACGCTGGAGGCTGAGGCACACGCCCTCGCTGGCGACGAGCGCGCCACCCTCCGCGCCATGGACGAGGCCGACGCGATCATGAGCCGCCTGGCCGACGACCCCACCTCCCGTCGGCCCCGGGTGGCGTTCTTCAACCCCGCCTACCTTGACGGCGAGCGGGGCGTGGCACTTGCCAGGCTCGGCAGGCCCGAAGCCGCCCAGGAGGTACTAGCGTCGGCGCTGGCCTCCCTGGACCCCGAGGCGATGAAGACCCGGCCCCGGCTGCTCACCGCCCTGGCCACCTCGCACGTGCGCCAGGGCAACATCGAGGAGGCCTGCCAGCTCGGCGCCGACGCCCTCGCGCTCGCCACTCGGCAGGAGGTCGCCCCCAACCTCCAAGACGTGCGCAAGCTCCGCCTTGAGCTTGAGCCCTGGCGCGACAGCCGCCCCGTCCGCGCCCTCGATGAACAGCTGGCCCTCGCCGGGTAGTGTCACCGCGGCATACCTGCGCCTAGACTCCTTGGAGCATCGCTCCGGTCGGAGCCCGCCCAACGAGGATTCGATGGCCCAGGACGCCCAGCGGTCGTACCACCGCACCACCATCTACGTGACCGACGAGCAGTGGCGATGGCTCAGCCGCCTCGCCGCCCAAGCACGCCTGGACGAGCTATCCCTGTCAGCTAGCGACGTGATCCGCCTTGCCGTCGCCAGGCTCCGCGACCAGCTCTCTGATGCCGACCTGCGAACCGAGCTGATCGCCTACGTCAGTAACGGCGGGCCGGGCAGCATCGTTCTGCCTACGAAGCGGGATGCCGGTCCCCGAGGCTGGTGTCCCGCTTCGTCATGGCCGGCCTATCGAGCTGTGAAGACTCTCTCTACACCCTCAAGGCCGGCCCTGCGGGCGGCCGCCTGCGGCGGCCGTCCTCGCGCCGGCAGCGACACGCCGGTCACCGGGGCACCGGCCCCTCCTTCCACACCAAGGAGAGCCGAAGCAGTCCAGAGCGCAATGGCTAGCTCGTTAGCCGTACTTGGCCGCGAGTTCGTTGCCCTTGGTGTTGGCCTTAAAGAGCAGGTTGGTGCCGTCCCCCTCGGCGGCACCGCCGCACTCCATCGCCTTGTCCGCGATCCGCGCCGCTTGTGTGCCGGCGACCACCGCGCCGCTCGGGCTGACGGCGCGAGCCGCCGTGGCATAGCACCTCGCGCCCTTGTCGTAGGTCTGGATGGCCTTCCTGACCAGCGTGTAGGCCGGCTGGAGGCGCTCGCTTGGGGATCCGAGCCGGCGCAGCTGGCGACTCCAGGCGGCCAGCTTGTTGCTGGACTCCATCAGGATGGCCCGAGTGATCCGCACGCTGCCCCCGGCTTGGAAGGATTCCTCGATCTTGGCGCGCACGCTCGAGAGCCCGTGAAGCCAGGCAAGTTCCTTTTCGTTCAGCGGCGAGACCGTGGTGGTGGTCGGCGCCGCCGTCGTGGTGCTGGCGGCGGTCGTGGATGCGGCGGTCGACGTGGCCGTCCGGTCGGCGCACCCGCTAACCAGCAGGGCAAGCAGAACCGGGACGGCAAGGCGGGCAGCGGAGCGGCTAGTGCTGGGATCCATCGGATTACCCCTCCTGGCGCCGATCGTGGCGCCCCGAGCCGGATGGCTGTGGATGGCTCGATGGCTGGATCGTGGCACCCGCGCCAGGTGCGGTAAAGCGATTCGTCGGTGCCCTGCGGCACACCCGGCTGGTGACGTCGATCACCGGCTCCTGGCGCCGGGTTCGAACCCCTTACCAAGGAGCTGCCGCGGGCCTCCGGCCCTTGCCAACGAGGCAAGGAGTCGCCGGGGACTGGCCGCACCTGCACACCAGCTGATGACCATCGCCGTCAGGCCCGTGCGTGGTTCGTCGCAGGGACGAGTGCGGTGGGTCTTGTCAGTGCCCAGTCTTGGTGGGACGGTTCAATGCGGCTCATCGTCGCGAATGGGGCCGCGCCATGGCCGAGCAGGGACAGACCACACCAGACAGGCCTGCTCGGCCAGAGGCCGCCCGAGTGGTCGAGCAGGTGGCGATCACCGCGCTGCCGGCCTGCCTCGTGGCGGCAACCGTGGCGTTGCGGGACTTCTTCGCACCGGGTGGGGTGGCGGCCTGGGCCATGCTCGTGGCCGCGTCCCTCGCGCTTGTCGCGTCGGGGCTGGCGCTCATGTGGTCGCGAGACAACGTCTCCTGGCGGAACCGTGGCGGGCTACGCGTGTGGGCGCTCGCCGGCCTCGTCGTCGTCTCTATCGGCACGCTACGGCTGGGCCGTACCCCCCCAAGCCCGGTGGAGTATCAGGCAGAGATACGGGAGGTGTGCAACGAGCAGGGCGCCCATTCCCGTGATCTCAAGCAACGCATGGACTTGATCATCGACAAGGAAAAGAAGGCGGCGTCGGAGATTGCAAGGAAGGCAGCGTCAGGGGAGGTGGTGTCGTTCTCCGGGTTGGCGTTGGTGCTTGAGGAGTTCGTGGAGGCGGGCTTTGACGCGCAGAGGCAGGAGCGCGACCTGTTGGGCCGGGTGAAGGACCTGCAGCCGCCCAAGGCGGACGAGGACGCTCACGCCGATCTGGTCGCCGTGTGGGGACGCTTGATCGACGTGGAAGACCACGTGCTCTTGGCCTTTCGGCAGGAGCTGGCTGCAGCGGACGCGGACCCGGGCAAGCTCCTGGCTGCGGCCCAGAGGTTCGCCCAGCTCAAGCCCGACTACGCCGACGAGCAGAAGAGGAATGAGCTGCTGCGCAAGCTGGCCCGCAGTGGATGCCTGCCGACGGTCTGATCCGCTACTGCACACGCCGGCGCCGGGTGGCAATCCCAGAGAGTCCAACGTTTTCGCGGGTGTGACCGCGATGGACGACCCCCGCCAGTGTCTCTCGGGCGCCACTAGACGCCGGCTCAGTCAATCGTTGTTTTGTGGTCCACCGGCTGCCGCGGGCCTGCGGCCCTTGTCAACGAGGCTGGGGTCGCCCTGGACGGGTCTCACCCATCGTCTGAGCTGGTGCCATCGCCGCCAGGCCTAATCGCGGTGGTGCTCACCGGCCGTGCCACTACCGTGCCATTCACAGCAGTCCTGACCGGTCCCCAGCGGACACCTACGGACAACGCCTCGGTGGCCTCGACCTGCGCGGTTCCCTGCCGTTGCAGGTAATGGTCCTGCTCGATCTGGCTTTGCAAGCAAGAGGTCATCACCTGCTGGAGGATCTCAGTTGGCACAACATGAAGCCGCCGCCTGGTTGAGCAGGCGGCGACTTCAAGGTCCCCTCGGGGATCGCTAGCTACCCCCGACCGCTTTGCATCTTCCTCCGGCGGGTGCCCCAGGCTGCTATTTGGCCCTGCGGTGTACCAGCTCGCCGCAAGGCGCTCGGACCTCGGTTCTCGCTGCCGCTTCGCACGGCTCCTGGGGTACGGAGGAGGTGAAAACAGCGCTTCACACTGACCACCCCCTCTGTCGGTGCCTTCCATTCTAACCGGGGCGCGCGCCGCTATCTATCCAGCTAATGGGTAGGATCCGGCTCGTTGGACGGCAAGCAGGGCGGCACTTGCCTAGATCCGGTCGCCGAGCCCGAGCCGGGCATGGGCAGCTCGGGCTCGCTGCTCGGCGGTGGCCTTGGCGTACCGGTCCACCATCGAGCGGGACTTCCAGCCAGCCAGCCGCATCAGATCCCCTTCGGTGCCGCCGGCCGCCAGCCAGGAGGCCGCGAACGAGTGGCGGAGCTGGTGGGGATGCAGCCCAGGCAGGCCGACCGAGGTGCCGCGGTCGGCGACGACCTGGAACACGCCCGAGGGGGTCATGGCGCCGTTGCGGCCGATCCACAGGTTCGGCAGCCCGGCGTGCGAGTGGCCGGCGCGGACGCGCAGGTAGCGGTCGAGCGCCAGCGCGGTCTTGCGGCCGTAGGCGAGCACCCGGGGTCGTCGCCCCTTGCCAAGCACGGTGACCACCTGGTCGTCGAGGTCGAGGTCGTCGAGCATGATCCCGGCGCACTCGCCGCGGCGCAGGCCCGTGTCGATCAGCAGGCGGATGATCGCGGTGTCGCGGCGGGCGGCGAAGTCGCGGCCGTCGCAGGCTTTGAGCAGCCGGCGGAGTTGCTCTTCGGTGAGCACCGGCACGGGCGTCTCGGGGATCTGCGGTGAGCGCATACCGGCCATCGGGCTGGCCTCGAGCTCGCCCTCGGCCAGCGCCCAGGCGAAGAAGGACTGGAGGCCGCGATAGCGGTTGTTGGCGGTCGCCGGCTTCCAGCGGGCGAGCTGGTCGGCGATGAACAGCTCGATATGCTCGCGCTTGAGCACACTCACAGTTAGGGGGTGGCCGCCTGCGGCGCAGAAGTCGGCGAGCAGCCGGACCGCGTCAGTGTAGGCCTCCACGGTGCGGTCGCTCTTGTTCTGCGCCCGCAGGGTCCGGCGGAAGCTCGCGTTGAGCACCGCCAGGTCCGGCGCGGGCGCCGATCCGTCACCCATAGGTCCAAGTTAGGGTGTCGTGGAGCGCAATGCAACTCTTGAGCACTCGTGAACCCTCGCGGCGGAGAGATCCATTGTGCCTCTGAGCTGCGGAAATGAGTGACGTGGTGGAGATGATGGGACTCGAACCCACGACCCCCTGCTTGCAAAGCAGGTGCTCTTCCAGCTGAGCTACATCCCCGTGAAATATGGGTTCTGACCTGCGCCGATGCTACCCGTCCCGCTCCGAAGGCTCAAGCACGGCGCACCAACAGCACAGGTCTGCGCTGCCGGTTCTGCCACCAGCCCACGCCCCAGCCCGACAACTATCGTAGGCGAGGGTCCTCGCAGCACCAGGCGCTATGGCGGCAGCTCCACGGGGCCTGGCCGTACCGCGGGACCGACAGCACGCCTGGTGCGGTCGCGGGAGGCTTCCAGGGCGCGGCGGGTGCCGGCGGAAAGGGACCGGTTGGCGAGGGAAGCCAGCACGGGGCGGATCCGGAAGCTGGGGTGCTCCACCCAGGTGGGGATGTAGCGCACCTCGCGGGCGCGCAGCCTGCCCTCGTCTCCAACCACGGTCACCTTGACCAGCACGCCGTCCTGGGAGCCCGCGGCGCAACAGCTCGGCGTCTGGTTGGACAGCGAGTTCCCCATGCCGTAGGCGACCTACTTGTCCCCGATCCGTTGGATCGGCTGCACGACGTGCACGTGGTGACCGAGGATCAAGTCGACCTCGGGTGTGCGCAGCAGCCGCCTGGCCAGGTCGCGCTGCAGCGGGGTCGGGGCCGAGCGGTACTCCTGACCCCAATGCAGCAGCACGACGACGAATTGCGCCCCGGCGCGCCTGGCGGCGCGCGCGTCGCCGACGATCCGGCGGCGGTCGATGACCTTCACGAGCCAGGACCGGCTGGGTGGGACACGTCCACTGTTCAGCCCGTAGGTGTAGCTGAGCAGCGCGACCCGCACCCCGCGGACGTCGATGATCGTGGAGGCGCGGGCCTCTTGGGCGGTACGGGCCGTGCCGGCGTGGCGGAGCCCGGCGGCGTCCATGACGTCCAAGGTGGCGGCGACGCCCCGCCACCCCTTGTCCATCGAGTGGTTGGAGGCGGTGGAGCAGGCGTCGTAGCCGGCCCAGCGAAGCGCGGTGGCGACCTGGGGCGGCGCGTTGAACGCCGGCCAGGACGAGAGGTTCCGCCCGTTGCGCGAGAGGGGCACCTCCAGATGGCACACGGCCAGGTCGGCGGCGGAGACGATGGGGCGGATATCGGCGAACATCGGCCGGAAGTCATAGGGCCGGCTGACACGCCGGCCATAGACGCGCGCCTGGCGCAGTAGAGGATCGTGGATGAGCACGTCGCCAGAGGCAACCAGCGTGAACTGCCGCGAGGTGGGGCTGGGCGCCCGGTCGCGCCGGCCGCTCATGGTGGGGCTGGGTTGCGGTCGCGCCGGTCGGTCACGGTGGGCCGGGTCGCTGGCAGGCCCTTGGCGGGTGGCGGGTGCCGGGCGGTGCTCTCCACCAGGGAGCCGACGAAGACGACCAGCAGGACGCCGAGGCTTGCGACCACGACCCGCCCACGGCGGGTCAGCCGCCAGCGCGCCGCCAACCGTGTCGCCACCCTTGCTGGGGCGGTGGGATGCGACCTGCCATCGCGACCGCCTTCGCACATCATCGGTCGTACGCGAAAATTCCGCTATCGCGTACGTTACGGCAAACGAGGCGGAATGTGGGAGATGTGCGCGAGTAGGACGGCCTGGTCGCTCACCAGTTCTCGAGCGACTCGTGGAGGATGGCGGCGAGTGCCTCGTCGGTGACCTGGCGGGGGGCGACGCCGAGTAGCGCGGCGGGAGGTTGGGGACGGGGTCGACGGGCCGTGCACCTCCCAGCCGTGCCAGTCAGCCACGCGACCCTCGAAGGAGGCTGCCCGGCGAACGGCAGCACAAATGGCAGAAGTGCGGAGGAGGAACCGTGGGCAGGGCTCGCTCGGCGACGAGGTGCGGGGGCGCGACGGCTTCCGCGGCTACCGCGACAAGATCCGGGCCGGCTTCCCGGACTTCCACAACGAGATCGTCGAGCTCGTCACCGAGGGCGAGCGCGCCGCAGCCCGTCTGCGCTACCGCGGGCACCATCGGGGAGCGATCCTCGGCGTCGCGGCCACGGGCGCGCTGATCAGCTACGACGGTGCCGCGTTCTTCAGCGCCAGGGACGGGCGCCTGGTGCAGGCCTGGGTACTCGGCGACGTGGACGGTCTCCGGCGCCGGCTCGCGGCGGCGGCGCGGTGAGGCGAGCCGGACGCGCGGCGGGCCATTCGGGCGGCTCGCGGCCGCAGCGCGGTGAGGCAGGTCGTAGGCGGCCCGAGCGGGAGCGCTACGCGCTGGGCGCCTCGTGCCAGACGCCCTCGTCGAGCGCGGCACGCTGCTGCTTGCGGCGCATGACGTAGGCGAACCCGCCGACCATGGCCAGGAGGAACACCAGCTTCCTGCCCCGGCGCGGCTTGTGCTCGTGCTCGGACTCGTGGCTGTGTTCGGGCACGGCCTCGCCGTCGCGGTCCTCACGCTTCCGCGCCATCTGGGTTCCTCCTCGGGGAATGGCGGCTGTGAGCGGGTGGAGTGTAATCCTCTCGCGCCCGTCAGGCGGCCCACTGCGGCCGATCGGCCTCAGACCTGGTCGGGGACGACCCGCTCCACCCCGTCGAGCAGGCGATCCAGCTCCGGCCACCAGCGGCCGCTGGCGAGGTTGGCGAGCTGCTCGCCGACCTCGGCGGGCGTGCCGGCGGTGGGCAGCACCCGGCTGGGCGCGGCCCGATGCAGGAACCCGAGGTACCAGTGGCGGCGGGTGGCGTCGAGCTCCTCGGCGTCGAGCACGAGGTAGTAGTCGGGCAGCTCCAGGTCGCGGGCGCGCCAGCGTGCCAGGGTCTCGCCGACCGCCACCTCCAGCTCGCCGGTGACGCCTTCGGCGTCGAAGCGCCGCACCCAGGCGCCGGCAACCGCCTCGAGCGGGTCGGCGTCGTGGAGGAGGTAGGGGAGGTTGGTGCCCTGCGCCGCCCGCCAGGCGGCCGCCGCCCGGTCGAGCGCCGGCTCCTCCGGCTCGACCAGCACGGTGCGCACGTTGGCGGCCCGCTCGAGGGCACGCAGGCAGGCTCGCGCGCGCTCGCCCGCGAGGGCGACCACCGTGGTCGAGACTCGCTGCATGCCACCATTCTGGACCGCGCGAGTCCCGCGGGCGGAGTCAGCCGCGCTCCCTGGCGGCCATGCGGTCGAGCAGGGCGGGGAGGGACTGCCGCAGCAGCTTGCTGCCCCAGCCCTGGCCGAGCAGGTCGCGGACCGTGAGGGCGGGAGGACCGCCGGCCGCGAAGCCGGTGTGCTCGAGGCGGAGGCGGGTGCCGTCCTCGACCGGCTCCAGGGTGAAGGTGACGGTCGTGACCGGCATGGGCGGATCGCCCTCCCAGCTCAGCGCGACCCGCCTCGGCTCGGCCAGCTCGAGCACCTGGCAGCGGACGATCCCGCTCCAGCCGGCGTGGGACTCGGCGCGGAAGGTGAAGCGATGGCCGACCCGTGGCTCGAAATCGTTGGGCATGAGCCAGTCGGCGAGGGCCTCGCTGTCCGTGAGTGCGGCCCAGACGCGCCCGACCGGGTGCGGGTAGACGACCTCGTGGACGATCCCGTCGTCGGTCACGGTCACTGCCTGCTCTCCTTGTCCAGGTGGGCGCCGAGCGCGGTGAGGCGGTCCTGCCAGAAGCGGTCGTACGTCGCCAGCCAGTCGCGAACGTCGCGGAGCCGGTCCGGGTGCAGACGGTAGCGGCGCTCGCGGCCGCTGCGACGCTCGCTGACAAGCCCGACCTGGAGCAGGACGCGGAGGTGCTGGGAGATCGCGGGCCGGCTCACCTCAAACGGCGTGGCGAGCCGGTTGACGGGCTGCTCGCCCTCTGCCAGCAGGTCCAGCAGGCGCCGCCGAACCGGGTGGGCGATGGCGGTGAAGACGTCCTCGGCGGCGTGCTGGGCGGTCCTGGTCATCGCTGTCCGTCCCGGTGTCGGCGTTGACGTGTAAGGTATCACTTACCTATTATTCGCTGCCAGCGCCGAGACCCGGCGCGGGGCACCGCACAGGAGGTTGCCGATGACCGTGAAGCACATCGCGCTCGTCTCCATCCCCGTCAGCGACCAGGACCGGGCCAAGTCCTTCTACACCGAGACCCTCGGGTTCGAGCTGGTGGCCGACAACCCGTTCGGCGAGGGCCAGCGCTGGATCCAGGTGGCCCCGAAGGGCGCCGCCACCGGGCTCACGCTGGTCACCTGGTTCGAGACCATGTCACCGGGCTCGACCAAGGGGCTGGTGCTGGAGACCGACGACGTCGACACGGCCTACAAGGAGCTCGCCGCCCGCGGCGTGCGCTTCAACGGCCCGGTCGAGGAGCAGTTCTGGGGCCGCTTCGCCACCTTCGACGACCCTGACGGCAACGGCTGGGTCCTGCAGCAGGCTCCGCCCGCGCGGATGGCCTGAGCTGGCGCGCCACTCGCCATCTGGCGTTCCCGGCTGGGCATCGGCCAAGCTGGTGCCTCTGGCCGCGCGGCCCGGCGAGGCGCGGCCGCCGAGCCGACCGGAGCTGGGAGCGCCGATGGCCGAACCGCTGGAGTGGAGTCACCCCGCGCTGCTCGAGGTCGGACGGGGGACGGTGGCATCGGACTGGATCGACTACAACGGCCACATGAACGTGGTCCACTTCCGGGCCGCGTTCGACCTCGCCAGCGACGAGCTCTTCGCCCACCTGGGGTTCGCGCCCGACCAGTACAACGTGCACACGGGCGCGACCCTGATGGTGTTGGAGGAGCACACCCGCTACCACGCCGAGGCCACCGCCGGGGACGAGTACAGGGTCCTCGGCCGGCTCCTCGGGCACTCCGCCAAGCTGCTGCACTACCTGTTCTACATGGAGAACCTCTCCCGGGAGGTCCTCGCCGCAACCCACGAAGAGATCGCGTTACACGTGGAACTGTCGGCGCGGCGGTCCAGCCCGCTCCCACCGGAGCGCCTGGCCGCGATCGAGGCGCTCGAAGCGGCGCAGGCGGCACTGGCCCGCCCGGCCGACCTCGGCCGGGTGATCGCCCTGTAGACGCCCGCCGTTCTCGCCGAGGCCGCGTGGGGCGGATCCGCCCTGGTCCGCACGGCGGACCGCCGTGTTGGTCGAAGGCGCCGGGGACCAGTACCGTCTGTGTGCCACCCGGTGAGCCGTTCCCGAGCGGGGAGATCGCGAATGGCGGAGGTCGTGTCCCTGCGCGAGGCCGTCGCCGAGCTCGTCCACGACGGCGATACGGTCGCGCTCGAAGGGTTCACCCACCTCATCCCGGTGGCGGCCGGCCAGGAGATCATCCGGCAGGGCCGGCGGGACCTCACCCTGGTCCGGCTCACCCCCGACATCGTCTACGACCAGATGATCGGCGCGGGCTGCGCCCGCAAGCTGGTTTTCTCCTGGGGCGGCAACCCCGGCGTCGGCTCCCTGCACCGCTTCCGTGACGCGGTCCAGAACGGCTGGCCGGTGCCGCTCGAGATCGAGGAGCACAGCCACGCGGGCATGGCCAACCGCTACGTCGCGGCCGCGTCCGGCCTCCCCTTCGCGGTGCTGCGCGGCTACGTCGGCACCGACCTGATCGAGCACACCCCCACGATCAAGCCGATCACCTGCCCGTTCACCGGCGAGGTGCTGACCGCCGTACAGGCCCTCGACCTGGACGTGGGCATCGTCCACGCACAGCGCGCCGACCGCGCCGGCAACGTGCAGCTCTGGGGCATCACCGGGGTGCAGAAGGAGGCGGTGCTCGGCTCGCGCCGCTCCCTGGCGACCGTCGAGGAGGTGGTGGACGAGCTGCAGCCGAAGGCGGGCGCGATCGTCCTGCCGTCCTGGACCGTGACCTGCGTCGCCGAGGTGCCCGGCGGCGCGCACCCCTCCTACGCGCAGGGGTACTACGACCGCGACAACGACTACTACCGCGCCTGGGACCCGATCAGCCGCGACCGGGACGCCTTCACCGAGTGGCTGTCCAAGCAGGTCCTGGCGTCGAGGGCGACCACGTGAGCAGGCAGCACGCCACCGCGCCGGCGAGCGCCGGCGACTGGACCTCGGACGAGATGATGAGCGTCGCGGCCGCCAGGGCGCTGCGGGACGGCACCGCCTGCTTCGTCGGCATCGGGCTGCCGAGCACGGCCGCGAACCTCGCCCGCCGCACCCACGCCCCCGGGCTGGTGCTCGTCTACGAGTCGGGCACGATCGGCGCCAAGCCCGCCTGGCTGCCCCTCTCGATCGGCGACGGCATCCTGGCCGAGACCGCCGACAGCGTGGTCGCCGTGCCCGAGGTCTTCAACTACTGGCTGCAGCCGGGCCGCATCGAGACCGGCTTCCTCGGCGCCGCGCAGATCGACCGGTTCGGCAACATCAACACCACCGTGATCGGGCCCGACTACCGCAACCCGGCGGTGCGGCTGCCGGGCGCCGGCGGCGCGCCGGAGATCGCCGCCTCCTGTCGCGAGGTGATCGTGATCGTGCGGCAGAGCCGGCGCACGTTCGTGGAGCGCGTGGACTTCGTGACCTCCGTCGGCTACGGCGGCGGGCCCGGCGACCGCGAGCGGCTCGGGCTCAGGGGCAGGGGCCCGGTCCTGGTGATCACCGACCTCGGCGTGCTGGAGCCGGACCCTGGCACCTGCGAGCTGACCCTGACCAGGCTCCACCCGGGCGTGGAGGTCGAGCGGGCGCGCGAGGCGACCGGCTGGGACCTGGCGGTCTCCAGCAAGGTCGAGACCAGCCCGCCGCCGACCTCGGCCGAACTGGACACGCTGCGTTCCCTCGAGGGCGCCAGGAGGAAGCAACCGTGACCGAACCTGGCCTTCACCTGCCCGACCGGCTCGCGGTCCGCGGGTACCGCCGCGACGTCGAAGGTGTGCATCCGCCGTACCTGCACCCCGACTACACCGCCACGGTGGCGCGTGCGCCGGCCCGTCCGCTCACCGTGCTGCCACACATGCTCACCGAGGTGACCGGTCCGCTGCTCGGCGACGGTCGCGTCGGCGAGCTCGACCACGACCTGACCAGGCAGCACGCCGGCGAGCCGCTCGGCGAGCGCATCATCGTCCACGGCCGCGTCCTGGACGGCGACGGCCGTCCGGTCCCCGGCACGCTGGTGGAGGTGTGGCAGACCAACGCCGCCGGCCGCTACAGCCACGACCGCGACCAGCACCCGGCCCCGCTCGACCCGAACTTCACCGGCGTCGGCCGCTGCCTCACCGACGGCGAGGGTGGCTTCCGCTTCGTCACCGTGAAGCCGGGCGCCTACCCCTGGAAGAACCACCCCAACGCCTGGCGGCCGGCGCACATCCACTTCTCGCTGTTCGGCCGGTCGTTCGTGCAGCGGCTCATCACGCAGATGTACTTCCCCGGCGACCCGCTGTTCGAATTCGACCCGATCTTCAACTCGATCAGGGACCAGCGGGCACGGGACCGGCTGGTGTCCAGCTTCGACCTGTCGGAGACGGTGCCGGAGTGGGCGCTCGCCTACCGCTTCGACATCATCCTGCGCGGTCCCGAGGCCACACCGGTCGAGGACGTGGAGGCGGGCGCATGAGCCGTCCGATCACGCCGTCGCAGACGATCGGCCCCTTCTTCTCGCACGCGCTGCCCTGGCCCGACGGTCCGTACGTGGTGGCGGAGGGCACCCCGGGCGCCGTCTGGCTGCGCGGCACCGTGCTCGACGGCAACGGCGAGCCCCTGCCCGACGCGCTCGTGGAGAGCTGGCAGGCCGACCCGGACGGCCGTTTCGACCATCCCGACGACCCCCGGGGCGCCGGCGCCGGCTTCCGCGGCTTCGGCCGCTGCCACACCGACGAGGCGGGCCGCTGGGCGATCCTCACCGTCAAGCCGGGCCCGGTACCGGGTCCCGGCGGCACCGTGCAGGCGCCCCACGTCGACCTGTCGGTGTTCGCCAGGGGGCTGCTCGACCGGGTCGTGACCAGGGTCTACTTCCCGGACGAGGAGCAGGCCAACGCGGCCGACCCCGTGCTGGCCGCGATCGCCGATCCCGCCGCCCGCGCCACGCTGGTCGCCGCCGCGACGGGCGACGGCTACCAGTTCGACGTCCGGCTCCAGGGGGACCGTGAGACCGTCTTCTTCGCCGTCTGACCGGCCCCGCGTCCCCGCGCCGGACCCGCCGCCCGCCGGGGAGGCGGGGCGCGTGGGGGCGCAGGGCACCCAGCCGGACCCGCCGCCCCCCGGCGGGACGGAGCGCGTGGGGCTCTTCGACGGGGTGCTCGCGCGTGGGCGGGTGCGCGAGGCGGTGGGCGACCGTGCCTGGCTGCAGGCGATGCTGGACGTGGAGGCGGCGCTCGCGCGGGCGCAGGCGCGGGTGGGGCTGCTACCGGCCGAGCACGCCGAGGCGATCACGCGGGCCTGCCGTGCGGACGCGTTCGACCTCGCCGCCATCGGTGAAGCGGCCGCCGCCAGCGGCAACCCGGTCGTCCCGCTGGTGCGCGCCCTCACCGCGGCGGTGCCCGGGGCGGCGGCCGGCGCCGTCCACAGCGGCGCGACCAGCCAGGACGTGCTCGACTCGGCCGCCATGCTGGTGGCGCACCGGGCGCTCGGCCCGCTGCTCGACGACCTGGAGGCGGCCGCGGCGGCCGCCGCCGGTCTCGCGGACGCGCACCGGGGCACGGTCATGGCCGGCCGCACCCTGCTGCAACAGGCGCTGCCCATCACGTTCGGCCTCAAGGCGGCCGGTTGGCTGGTCGGGCTCGACGAGGCGGCCCGGAGACTCGAGGAGCTGCGCCGCACGAGACTGGCGGTGCAGCTCGGCGGTGCGGCCGGCACGCTCGCCTCGCTCGGCCCGGCCGGCGGCGAGGTGCTCGCCGCCCTCGCCGACGAGCTCGGCCTGGCCGAGCCGGCGCTGCCGTGGCACACGGTGCGCACGCGCGTGGCCGAGCTGGCCGGCGCGCTCGGCACGGCCGCCGGGGTCGCCGGCAAGGTCGCTCGCGACATCACCCTGCTCGCCCAGACGGAGGTCGCCGAGGTGCGGGAGCGCGGGCCGGCCGGGCGCGGCGGCTCCTCGACGCTGCCGCACAAGCGCAACCCCGTCGCCGCGGTCGCTGCGCTCGCCTGTGCCGAGCAGGCGCCCGGCCTGGTCGCCACCCTGCTGGCCGCCATGGTCCAGGAGCACGAGCGCGCCGCGGGCGCGTGGCACGCCGAGTGGCGCCCGCTCGGCGACCTGCTGCGCACCACCGGGTCGGCCGTGGCCTGGCTGCGCGACAGCCTGGAGCGCCTGGAGGTGGACCCGGAGCGGATGCGGCGCAACCTCGACGCCACCGGCGGGTTGCTGCTGGCCGAGCGGGTGACCACCGCACTCGCCCCCGGCCTGGGCCGGCTCGCCGCCCACGA
>WNFV01006066.1_pt1 | contig 14976 bp, 13 predicted proteins | sample 5400101 | NCBI WGS metagenome assembly WNFV01 (sample SAMN13153361, study PRJNA577476) | soil metagenome | isolation source: 115 cm soil or saprolite under grassland replicate 1 | place: USA:California | collected 2016-06-15 | reverse complement strand
CTGCGACGCCAAGCCGCCGGAGGGGGCCGACTACCTGTTCCGCAACCGCGTCGTCTGCGCCCACTGCGACCTGCGCATGTGGGGCAACCGCCGCAACAGCACCCGCTACTACCTGTGCCGACCCGCCCACCAGCGCGGCACCACACCCCCCCGGCCACCCCTCCACCGTCCACGTCAACCAACAGGCCCTGCTGCACGCCGTCACCGACACCCTCGCCACCGCGCTGTACGGACCAGACCGCGCCGCCTACTGGGAGCACGCGCTCGCCGCCCCCAGCCAGCCCGACCTCGCCAGCCCGGCCCGCTCGCGGATCGCCGAGCTCCACCAGGCGGCCGCCGGGGTGCAGGCACGCCTGCGCCGCCAGGTCCTCAACCTCGAAGACGACGAGCTCCCCCACCACGCCCGCCGGCACATCGCCGGCCGCATCGCCGAGTTGGAGGAGGAGCTGAGCGGCTACCAGGCGTCGTTGGCCCGCATCCACCCAGCAGCCCGACCCGGCGCCGCCAGACGCGCTCACCGTGCGGGAGCTGCTGGCAACCTTCCCACAGACCTGCGCGAGCTGCTCGCCAGCCTGAACCTGCTGGTCCGCTACGACCACACGCGGCACGCCGTGCGGCTGCACCTCACCCTGACCAGAGGCCAGGGTGACGGTTTTCTGGAGTGTGGTTCGCTCCGGCGGCACGAGCCAGACCAAAGGTACAACGGTCCACCTTGTCCGTCTGGCGGCGAAAGTTGCATTGGCGCCAAAGCCTCAGCGACGCCGCTGATGGGACGCGAGCACCGCAGGCGCGGTCTGCGGAAGCCTCGGCTCAGCGTGCATCCCGCTTGAACCCGGAGGCGCGGCGGGGACTTCGCTCCTGCTTGCCGATGCGGAACAGCGTGTACTCGACAACGTCGGGGCTGACCTCCGCCTGCTTCGCAACGCGCTCGACCAACTCCAGGTACGCGATGTAACGCCGGGTCGTGAGGGACGACGGAGGCGGAAAGTCCTGCCCCGTGGCCCGCAGCCCCAGCCGAACGTTGGCGTCATAGATCAACAGCCGGGGCCGTCGGGCGCCACGGTCGCCTGCGAAGTACAGGAGCTTCGTTCCAAATGCGGTGCCAAGGTACGGGACCGCGGCGTGGTTCCTGTCCCACAGGCATCGATAGGCCTCCTCGGCGCTCGCGGAGTGGGCTGTCGCCACGATTGCCTCGATGGCCTCCCGATGGCCTAACATCGTCGCGGTCCGGAACCCTCCGTAGCCCGTCGTGCCAAAGCCCCACGCCATCGCAGCGATCAGAAGGCGTTCAGGGTCCCTCCCAAAGCCACGGACCAGACGGCGCGTGAGACCCGTCCGGTCCACCGCCGCAGCGAATTCCTCCAGCACTGGTAGAGACTGCTCCAGACCAGCCTTCTTCCAGGCACGCTGCCAAGGCCGCAGTTCCCAGACTATGCACTGGCTCTCGACGTCGGCCGGGCCCCATGTTGACTCACCGACATGTTGCAGCAGCCTCGAATCATCGATGTCCGAATCGGCATGTTCGCTTGTCAAGACCGCCTTCTCTCAGCTCGCGGCTCACTGGGGCGTAAGAAGATCGCCGATGGCGTCGAATATTAGCTTGACCTGCTCTTCATCGGAGGCGAGATCGCCAAGATACAGGGATGGGTACTTATTCCAGTCGCTGGCGCGTGCTTCAGCGATCTTGACCGCCAAGCTCGGGATCGCTTCGAGAATTCTGGCGGCGCGTTCCACCCGCTGGGCGCCGAGCCGCCTGGCCACCTCCGCGAAATAGAAGACGAGATAAGACCTCGCCGATGGGCTCTCCCTGTTTGCATTGAGCACCCATACACCGGTGGGCTGCCCCGCCAGCGGGTACCACCCTGCCACTCCGGGCGTGATCCCCTTGCCCCAGGAGAGCCTGCTGCCACGCTTGTCGACATCGTCGAGCAGACGACGCATCAAGGCGACCTCGGTCTGCGGGCAACGACCGGCCGCGGCGTTCAGGAACGAGTCCCTGTCCCACTGCCGGCCCGCCGCACCTGTCTTGGCGACAGCCGCCACCGTGCTGCGTCCGGCCACGCGAGGAACGTAGACCGTGTGCTCGCCACCAACGTATTGGCGAAGCTCGACACCCAGCACCTCGGCCGGGCTCATCTGCTCGTTGAGGAACTCAATGATCCGCACCAACTCGGGCGGCAACGCGTCGGCTACAAAGAGCATTCGCACCCGACCCGCTGCCAGGTTGGTGGCCACCGTGCTCCAGAACTCCTGAACATCCAGGTCCGGGCACAGCTCGGCCAGCAACTGCTCACCGGTGCGCTCCTGCTCGCCGGCGGTCTGTTCCAATGCCTCTCGCAGCGCCGACACAGGCCAGTAGCGGACTGCGTTGGCCGCGTAGTCGAGCATCTGCCCGACGACTTCACGCCTGACTCGCGGATCGCTGGACCGCTTGACCTCGACCAGCACCGGCACTCCGTCGGCGTCGATGAACAGGTGATCCAGGCTCCACCAGGAGCCGCCGCCCTCGACGCTGGGCACGCCCATCTCACGCCGTACCAGCAGCAGCCCAGCATTTCCGGAGCCGGCAGTTGTCAGGCCCGCCATCACCTGGGGGTGCTGCGCCAAGGCTGCCTGGAGCACCGCCTCGGAGTCGTACGCCTGCTCTTCCAGCACGACCAGGTCCGAACCCACCTTCAGGAAGATTCCCTCACCTGACATCGTCCACCCTCATGCCGCCGATCCGGCCGTCCTCGGCGCTCGCGCTGAGTGGCCGCGACGTCTTGTTGTTCAGCTTCCCTGCAGCGCATAGGCACGGCGTAAGAGCGGTAGTAGTCGCCGCACCTCCTCGACCGTGCGGACCTGGGTGTGCACGTACTTGCCGGTGCCGCCGACTGCCAGGCCGGTGTCATCGTCTTCGGGGGTGAGCCCGGACATGTAGACACTGAGGTGGTCTCCGTGGATCAGCACGTCACAGAGCTTGCGGCGCCGGTAGTACTTGAGGCTCTTGATCCGCGAGCGGACGGTCATATCCGCACCGAGACCGAGCAGTTCCTCGTTGAGAGCCTCATAGACGGGACGCAGCGGCGGCAACAGTCGGTCCAAGTGCAGGCTGATGTCGATCTCACCGCCCGGCGGCAGGGTCCGGGCGATCTCGACCAGCGACCGTTCATCCTGATCGATCCAGTACAGCGGCCCCTGGATCGCGCCGGTCCGGTCAGCGCCCTCCTTGAGAATGCGGCTGGCCAGCCCCGTCGGCGAGTAGGCCTGCCCATCCGCCTCCCACACCAGCGGCCGGCCCGAATCCTGCCAGGTCGCCCAGCGCCGCCCCGGCTCCTTTGCCAACCACGGCTCCAGCTGCGTCTGCAGCTCGGTGCTCGGCGCGACAAACTGCAGACGTGCGCCGGGCTCGAGAGCGCCCGCCTCAACCAGGCGGGACACAGTGCTGGCCTCCCGCTGCCGACGCTGCCGCTCGGTGCGCTCCTGGCGCTGCTCGCTCACCTCCGGCGACAGCACGAACTCCTCCACATCAGGCGGCGGATAGAGCTGCGAGATCGTCACAAGGGTCTCCTGGGCGGTCCGGTAGGCCTGGAACTTCCGAAGCTGCACCTCCAAGCCGAGCTGCTGGTGCAGAAACACCACGGTCGCCGTGACCGTAGCCGGGAAATCGGCCGCCATGAGGACCAGCCGCGGCAGCCGCAGCGACTCCTCGGTAACGCTCGCCCACTCCTCCAGCTCGGCAGCGGCAGCCTCCGGCGAGACCACCTCCCCACGGAGGCGGGTCAGATACTGGGCGTGGACCCTGGCCAGGTCGTCGTGGGTGAACCGGCTGACCAGCGCGGCGTACTTGAGCGCCTGCATGTCAACGGTGTCTGGCGCCCGGTCTCGCTTGAGCTCCACGACGACCAGCCGCCCCTCCCTGTCCAGGCCAAGAACATCGAGCCGGTCGCGGGCCGACGCGCCGGTGGTGGCGGTCCAGCGGCCAATTCGAATGCCGCCACCTTGACGTCCGGGCCAAGCATCTGTGGATGGGCAAGCACCCATTCCTGCAGGTGTGCCCGCTCTGTGAGACCCGCATCGACCAGGCTGATCGGCCTGGCAACTGTCGCCGACGAGCCGCTGACCGTGAACACCATCTCCCCGCTCACTACAGACCACTCCAGTGTCGTTCGGCGTCGAGGTGCTCGCTCACGGCGTTGCGAAGCCACGTTCGGTCGAGGAGTTCCTTTGCCTTCAAATCAACGCCACTATGACCACAAGCACCACAAGGCACAAATAGGCGTCTTTGTGGCTCACGGCGGAGGCGTGCTGCCGCCCAAGCCTCGGCGACGCCTCTGATGGCCGTCACGCCTGCTTGGCAGGCGCCGCCCCGCGCGGGCCGCCAGGAGCGCGGTTGACGTTAGACGGAAGTTACGTGAGCCATGAGGGCCGAAAACGGCCATCTACCTGCAGAAACACTGCTCAGATGAGTCCAGGGTGTAGCCAGAAAGAGTTGCTTTCGGGCTCGGTTCTGGAATGGGATACGGTCTCAAATGTTGCCGAACAGCCCCAGAAAGTGACTCAAACCGGACTCATGTAGCCAGAACGCGGCCCTCCTCGTCAGCTCAAATTCCCTGCTCAGCGGGCAAATGGCACCTCCCGGAGCCACGTAACTTCCGGTTAGACCGGCTTGTGGCGACACTCAGGTTTGGGATAGATCAGACTGGTTGGAGGCATTTGTGGAGGCAGCCCCGAGCGGCCGGCCCGTTGCCTCGCCGACGACGGTGGTCGTTGGGTTCGACCACGGCCAGACGCTTGCTGGGCCGGAATGGTGGGAGCGGCTGGCCGCCCTCGGGGCCGGTTGGTGGCAGCGGCACCCGTGGTTGGCGCGACGGTGGGCGCGGCTGCGGACCGTCGGGCTATGGCTGGTGCTGGCCGGGCTGCTGGTGATGTTCGCGCTGTACCCCGAGTTCCGCGCCGGGCTGCGGATCTGGCTGTGGCTGTACGGGCTGCTGATCGCCTGGTTTGTAGTGGCGCGGACCAAGACGGTCTCGTGGCGGCTGGTTGCGGGCCTGTTCTCGGTCTCGGTGTGGTGGTCGCCGGTGATCGCCGCGGTGTCGATGTGGTTGTCGGGCCGCGCTGGCGGCGTTCGCGGCGACGGGGCCGGCACGGTGATCGCGGGGATGACCGAGGAGTCGCTGAAGCTGATCCCGCTGGCCGTGCTTGTGCTGCTGGTGCCGGGGCGGGTGCGGCGCCTTGCGGTGGTGGACTGGCTGCTGGGCTTCGCCTGCGGGTTGGCGTTCCAGGCGTTCGAGGAGCTGGTGCAGCGGGGACGTCGCTGGCGGTGTGGTACGCCCCGGCCTGCTGGACGCACTGGACCGGCTGTTGGCCAGCATCGGCGGCACCAACCCCTATCGGGTTGGCAGCACTGCTGGCAGCTGGCCTGCTCCTCGCCCCCACCCCCGCCAGGCAGATCGGACACTCGCTTACCGCCACACCGTTCCCATGGCTGGCCGGCGCGCTGGACGCGCTCGGCGACTGATGGAACAGCCTCGGCCCCGGCGGCCAGATCGCCGTCGGCATCGGTCTGGCCGCGCTGATCGCCCTGTCCGGCGGCTCGCTCGGCCTGGCCTTCGGGGTCTCCGGCGCCGCCACCTACCTGCTGGACCACAGCCACGGCCTGGCCAGCCTCAGCCGCGACCCCGCCACCGCCACCCGCCGCTACCTGGCCACCACCACCCCACAAGGCGCCATCGTCGACCTCGGCGAGTTCGCCCTCACCTTCACGCCAGGCAACCTCGCCGGCGCCGCCAGCGGCCGCCTCACCCGCCTGGCGCTGCTCCGCCGTATCGGCCCCCGGGTCAACCTGAGCCGGCTGGCCACCGGCAAGTCCATCATCCTCACCGACGGCACCACCATGGCCCGCCTTGGTGACACCGAGGTGGCCACCTTCGGCCGCTGGGGCGACGATCTCACCTGGCAGCCGGCCAGAGGCACCGGTGCGAACAGGGCCTACCAGGTGCGGATCTACGGAGAGGGCGAACCGCTGGTCAGCCGCCCCGGCCAGGAGGAAACCTGGGGTGACGGCCTCAACCGGCGGTACGGCAGCGTCGGCGACGCCAAATTCCGCGAGAAGCCTCGAGCTTCTACGACCCCGGCAGCATGCACCCAAGCATGCAGCCGATCGCACGCGACCGCATCGATGACCTGCTGCTGAACTACAAGCAGGTCATCGACGACCCGGAAAGTCCCGCACGGACACTGGAGCTCATGACCAACGACGCCCGCGTCGCCAGATTTTCACCGAACGGATGCGTGCACTCGGCGTTCGAGGCCACGTTGTCATCAACCCGTAGGAGGAATCGCATGGCAGGCGACGACTTCGCGCTGGCAGTGGTCGGCGACACCGACTGGGCATGGGACCTCGACGCCATCCTTGCCGCCGTGGCCTCCACCTGGCCACAGGCCGACATCCGAGACGGCTATCCGCTGGCCGGTAGCAGGTTTCGAGCCCGCATCCGCCTTCCAGACCCGCAGGCCGGGCGGAACATGGAGGTGATCCTCCACAGCGCCGAGTTCGTCACCTGGATGCTCAATCGCTTCCCACCACCCGACACAGCGCGCACAACGATCCAGGAGTTGCTCGCCATCGGCCCCTGACCCGTCGCTCCATCATCCCCACTGCCGGAGAAGCCGCACGTCCGCTCCCCCCGCTGATGGACGATGCTGCGATCGCACGCGTCGACACCTTGTCGACAATTACTGATGGAGAGTTGCCCAGCCGAGCATCGATCACCTCGGCGGTCCGTCGAACAGCCGCTCAAGGTCGTCGTCGCCGAGGTCATAGGCGGCGCGGTGGGTGGTCTCAACCCTCGTCTTCACGCCCGTTTCCTCGCTCCTTCGCTTCAAGCTGCGCCAGTTGCTCCCGTAGCCGCGCGGCCCGCTTCTCTGCCTGCTGAAGGCTGCGCTGTAAACTCTCCTTCGAGGGCGGCCGGGGCAGACGCGGCTCCTTCGGCTCGGGCTTCGGCGGCACCAGCCAGCCCACCCGTTCACAGGCGATGATCCCCCGAACCCGACTACAGGCAAAGCAGGTCTCCTCGGTCTGCGGTCGGGGCCAGCCCTGGGCCAGCATCCGCCGGTGGTGCGCCACCTCCCGATCATCTTCCAAGCCAGGCTGCGCGGCCCAGAACTCCTCCAACTCGGCGGTCATCTCTTGCAACCGTTCCGCACTGACGGGCCGGGGGCCGTCCTCGGGCTTCCAGTTCACGTCGGTGCAGACCTCGCTTCGGTGTCCGCAGACCAACCTCACCCGCCAGAACGCGCTGGTGTGCGGCGCGTCGTGGCGGATCTTGGCCCACGTCTCCGGGTCGAACCCATCTCGCGGCTCTACCGAGTCGGGCGGGAACGTGATCTCTCGACGCTGCTCCCACTCGATGATCTCCCGATACGGCTCGGGACGCGTGTGCTCCTGGTTGTCACAAAAGGTCTGCCCCGGCTGCAATTCGCTGTAATCGACGTGATCACACTGATAGGTCGCCTCGGTCGGGAGCTTGTCGTCGCCCCAGGTGAACAACTCCTTGATGCAGCCGCAGTCAAGCTCCACGCGCCAGCGGTAGACCCGGTCTGGGTCTGGGGGGGAGCCAAGAAGTCCCACAGCACGGCCGGGACGACGCTCCGCACCTTCGCGATCTCTTCCTGGTACTGCTCCAAGACCTCTTCGCGCGGCCGCGCCTGCCCAGGCAGCCGGCGGATCACTGCCGTTGTGTCACCACTCATCGCGCGCCTCATCCTCGGCCTGGACCATCAAGTCGGCGAGCTTCGTCATCGCGCATCTCTTCCCGTCGCTCCTCGAACGTCATCCCATGCACGGCCTGCGAGGAGAGGACGCGGTACACCGCTCTCCGCAGCGATCCATCTAGCGTCCGGGCGGACTCACGGGGAAGTACCGCACCCATTCCCTCGCTCCCACATACCGTACGAAGCCCTGCGCTGCATCTCATCCACCGCCGCCCGCGGGCGCGGGGCCCGCCATCGGCCCCTGACGATCGGTCCATCACACCACCGCCGGAGAAGTTGCAGTTCTGCTCCCTCCTGTGATGAAGGATGCAGCGAGCGCAGTCATCGCGACCCGGCAGTCTCGCGCCTGCAACGCCAGCCGACCAGCAGTGATGGAATGCGCTGACAGGCGCATGACGGAAAGTTGATGGGGCGAGGCGGAGGCACGAGCCACACCACAGGTACAACGGCGCTCGCGGTACGCCTTGCGGCCACGATCCCGCTCCCACCCAAGCGGCAGCGGCGCGCAGCCCACCGATCGCTGGCTGACGGCGGCGTATAGCCCTGTTCCACGCTGGGCGTCCATTCCTCTCAGCGAGGGTCCCATCGCCACGCGCGCCTAGCGCTCCTTGGGGGTTGCGACTTTGGGGTTTCTCCGAGGTTTCAGGCAGCCTCCAGGCGTGCCTGACGGACATAGTCGTGCACCGACTGGTCAACGACCTTGAGGGCGTCGCGGAGCTGCGGGGATGCTGGCGGGGCGTTGGCGGCCAGTAGTGGGACCAGCAGCCGGTCGTGGACCTTGGTGTAGAACAGCGCGAAGCGGATCCCGTCGTTGGTGAGCACGTAGGTGTTGGACCCTGCCAGGCGCTGGATGAGGCCCTTGCGGCGCAGCCGGGTCAGGTCGTAGCTCATCTGGCTGGTCGTGTAGGTCTGCCCGAGCAGGCCGGTCACCTGGGCGCGGAGGCTCCGGTGGGTGAACCCGACCGTGCGGTTGAGCAGGATGCAAAGGGCGCCGGCCAGGGCCATGACCCGGGGATCGCCGAAGCGCAACGCTCCGGTGCGGCATCCCGCCTCGCCAGTTGGCTGTGCGACCCGCGCAAAGGCTGGGCTCGCAAGGACACAGCCCGGGCCGGCCCGTTCAGTGTCCAGCAGGCGACGGTTGGCTGCACGCGCTCGGGCTTGCAGCTGGTCCAGGTGGACCAGGCGACGCTGGCAGCCGAGGTCACCGGGGGAGTTGCAGACGGTCTCCACCCGGATCGCCCGGCCCTCTTTCAGGTACTGCTTGATCCTTGAGTGCTTGTAGAACACGTTGACGGTGACCTCCACCCCGCGGGTGACCACGCGGGTGGCAAAGCCGCTGTCGGTGTCGGAGCGGATGCGCCGGTCGAAGATGAGCGAGACCTCGTCGGGCCGGCCGGTCCCCAGATTGTCGGCCACCAGCGCCTCAAAGAACGCCCGCGCCCGCCTGGGGGCGTCCAGGACCAGGGTGCGGGAGACCTCGACCTGGCGCATCGACAGCTCCCACCAGTAGCCGGCGGCCCGGTCGGTCTGCCCCAGCGGGAGCGGCAGCCGGCCAAGCCACCGCTCAAACAGTGCCTGGATCGTTGCCGGGCCGAGCCGGTCGCAGACCTGCTGCAACCCCTGGGGGTCGTCGCAGGTGGCGAACCCGTTGGACAGCTCGGTGAAGCCGATCCCCAACCGCCGGGCCTGCTGCTTGGCCCACTCGTGGCCGTTGACCACACCTTCATGGGATAGGGGAAGTAGCTGCAGATCTTGATGAACGCGGGGCCGAAGTCCTGGTCCCACAGGTAGAAGTAGTACACGCTGACCCGCCGGTCGGCCTTGGTGAAGGAAAACTGCGGCGCTCCGGGACCCTCGGGCTTGCGCTGGGTGCCGGTGAACACCCGCTGGAACTCCTGCGCCACCCCGACCGCGACCACCCCAGGCCGCCCGGCAGCCTGGGCGGCGTCCAGGTAGGGCCGCATGACCTCGGCCTTGCGCGCATCCTTGTCGAAGGGCACCACCGGAATGTGGTTGGTGGTAGCAAACCGGATCACCGCGGCGCGGAACCGTTCCCCGATCTTGGCAAACAGCGCCGGGGAGGGGATCGGGTTACCCAAGTGCTGGGTCAAGAAGGTCACGACCTGGCCGCTCACCTGCAAGTTCGGGACGTAGCCGTTGAGGTAGACGCGATCCAGGCACTCAAGATCCAACCGCACATGCCCGTCCAGCACCTGGCTGATAGTGGTCGTCCCCGTCTGATTGGCCGCCACGATCGCGGCGCGTGCCCTGACCCCCGCCACCACCGGCTACCTCCAGACTCAACCCGACCATTGGCCGGTCAGCCTGACCAAGCAGCAACCAGGATGCACATCAACCAGCTCAACCAATGCTTGGCGGTCCGAGGCGAAGCCTCACTAGGAGCCTGCTGAAGATGCTTGGTCGGGTCAGGAACGGTGGTTTCTGCGATAGCTCCGCTCAAGCGGCTGAGGAAGGTGGCGGTGGCCGGGAAGGCTCGCCCGAGACCACGATCGGGTCAGGGCAGTGGCCCGCGTGGTCAGGCCAGCACCCAGCCGCCGTCTTGGCGGGCAAGGCCAAGCACCAGCAGCCGGCGCAGGTTGACTGCGGCGACCCGCAGCGACCACCACAGGTCGTTGCGCTGGATCCCGCGGTAGGGCACCCGCCGACAGCCGTCGGCGACCAGCCAGGCCAGCGAGCGTTCCACCATCGGCCGCCAGCGTCGGTAGCTTTGCTGGAAGCTGCGGGTCACCCCGCGGCGGCGGGCGGCGCGCAACTCGTCCTCGTGTGGGTGGATGCGGATCGTGCGGCCCCGCTTGGCGGTGGTGCAGCGCGCTTGGAGCGGGCAGGCCTGGCAATGGCGCGCGAAGCTGGCCTGGCTCGAGTTGGTGATCGGTGCGGTATAGCCGGCCGGGCATCTGACGGTGCCGGCCTGGGAGTCGATCCGGAAGTCGTGGATGGTGAACCCGCCCGGCACCGCACTGGCCAGCGGGATCGGCTTGATCGTCTGGGTGTGGCCAGCGGCGCGCAGCGCCGCGCGGGTTGCCCCGGACCCGTAGCCGGTGTCGCCCAGCACCTCAAGACCCGGCTCCTCGCCGGCCAGCAGCCCGACCCCGGTGGGCCCGTCCGCAACGTTGGCGGCGGTCAGGGCGCACTCGGTGACCAGCCCAGAGGCTGGTTCGGCGGCGATGTGGGCCTTGTAGCCGTCACGCTTGGCCGCGCTGGTCTTGCGGGTATGGCGCGCCTGCGGGTCGACGGTGGAGATCACCCGGTCCTTGGCGACCCGATGGGCGATCCGCCAGGACCCCGGCCGCTGGTCCGGCTCGACGTCCTGACCAGCAATCAGCGCGAGCAGCGCGACCGCCTCGGCCTGCTCGGCGTCCAACCCGGCGTCGGCGACCGCCTCGAGCACCGTCAGCGCGTCGTTGACCAGCCCCGACACCAGCGCCTGCTTGGCCCCGGGGTCATCCCAGGCACACTCGGGCTTGCCCGGCCGCTCATAGTCATGGGCGGTCACCTCGACCTTGCGTGCCCGCCCGACCAGCCGACGGGCCCGGCGGATCGCCGCGACCAGCTGCGTGACGGTGTCCTGGGTGGCGACCGCGTCCTCCAAGATGGTGGAGTCCAACACCCGCCGACCCCGACCCCGCAGTACCCCGGTCGCCGCCACGACCTCACCGACCGCCTCGAAGATCCGCCGGGGCCGATCCGAGCCGCGCAGACGCGCCCGCCAGTACACCAGCACCGTGGGGTGGAACCCCTCGTCGTCCAACCGCAACCCGCAGGCGACCTTCCAGGCAATATCGCGCCGCAACGCACTGACCGCCTCCCGGTCCGACAGGCCCTCCAAGGCCGGCAGCACCATCACCGTGGCGATCACCTCGGCGGGCACCGACGGGTGCCCGCCACCCTGACGGGCAACATCAGCGAACAGCTCCGGCGGGAACAGCTGGTGACGGTGGTCGGCGAGGAAGGCGTACACGACCCGTCAGGGATCAGGTGACGGCACCAGATCGCCGCGTCCAACTGATCATCGGATGGGTGGCTGGCAGGGCTCATAGCGCGCAGTCTGCCCGCTGGCAGCCCCCAGCGCGAACTACAGGATCGACCGAATCACGCCCATTCAGCAGGCTCCTAGCACTCGTCGCGCAGACCCGCCCACGGTTTGGCGAGCGGCATTATCGACGCTGGCGGTGCCATCCACCTGATAGGGTTCTTGCCAGACCGCTGATGGTGCGGGTGGGAGGTGGGTGGGCTCTGGTGGCTGCTCCGATCAGCCGGTGGAACGCTATCTGCCCCTACTTCACGATGTTCCCATTGGAGTTCCCGCTCCGGATTCTTGCGGGGGCACGAGCGGATCAGTGGGTCTTGGATCCCTTTTGTGGTCGTGGCACGACCCTGTTTGCGGCCCGACTCTGTGGGCTTGGCACGGTTGGCATCGACGTTAATCCCGTGGCGACAGCGCTGGCCGCCGCCAAGCTGGTCCAGGTCGGTGCGGAGACGGTAATCCGACGGTGTCGGGGGCTGCTGCGGAACGGTTTCGAGCCAGCCGACGTCCCGGAAGGGGAGTTCTGGGAGACGTGTTTTCACTCCAGCACGCTCGCCGATATTTGCCGGCTTCGTGAGCAGTTGCTCGCCGCGCCTGCGGAAGCCTCAATCGTGGCCTTGCGGGCACTGGTGCTAGGGATCTTGCACGGCCCCCTCTGCAAGAGCCTCCCGACCTATTTGTCGAACCAAATGCCACGCACCTACGCGACCAAGCCAGCCGCGGCGGTGCGGTTCTGGAAGGCGCGGGATCTGCGACCCCCGAAGGTGGACGTGCTGGATGCAGTCAAGCGGCGAACTCGCTACTCACTTGCTGAGCTTCCGCCTCGCGTGCCAGGCGTGGTGCGCCGCGGCGATGCCACCATCGAGGTTACCCGCCTGCGGCCGTCGTTCTCGTGGATCATCACCTCGCCGCCCTACTACGGCATGCGAACCTATCTGCCGGACCAGTGGCTGCGCGCTTGGTTTCTTGGGGGCCCGCCGAGGGTGGAGTACTCGGTCGATGGGCAGCTCACTCAGCAGAGCGAGGCGGCATTCGTTGCGAGCCTCGCGGCGACCTGGCGGGCGGCCGCCAAGCGAAGCGCCCAAGGGGCCCGGCTGATCGTGCGGTTCGGCGCGCTGCCGTCAGCGGCGAAGAGCCCGGCAGATCTGCTCACGCGTTCGATCGTGGACGCCGATGCCGGATGGACCATCACCACGACGACACCGTCAGGCGCGCCTAGGCGGCGAGGAGCACGTCAGGCGGAGCAGTTCGCGAGCACAGGTGTCTATGTCGAGGAAATTGACTGCCATGCGATCCTGACTGGATAGTGGCCGATCCCGCCGTGATTGCCAGGACCGGCCACTCGGGAAGCATGGGGAGGACCAGCGGTGTTCGATCCCGAGAAACTGCCGACGCTGCGAGAACGGATCCGCGCCCAGACGCAGGCCGAGGCGGCGCTGCTCGCGGAAATCCGCGCAGATGTCGCCAGCCTCGCAGGAGCCGTGCGCACCATCCAGCCGCGAGACACCACCTCGGTGTCGCTGGTGGCCTCGGACGGGGGCAACAACAAGGTCGAGTTCAATCCGTTCTATCTACAGCTCGTTCGCGTGGTGGACTCCTATGGCGAGGAATTGTTCCTCGACGTCGTCTCTCCCGCCACGGATACCACCGAGCTGTCAGCCCGGCATCTCTCCGAGGGGCAGGCGCGCAGCGCACTCGGCCGGCTCATGGCCGATCTGGGCATCAGCACACTTGCCGAGCTCAGCCCGATGCTGCCGCCGAGGCCTCGCTCGCCGTCTTGGACGCTGGTCTACCGCGACCTATGCGAGTGGGCCACCCTGTACGACTTGATCTGCTACCAGAGGTTCACCACCGACACCCTGATCGTGCGCGACGGACTGCTGCGCTCCAAGATCTTCGCTGGCGACCTGTTCATCCAGATGTACCGGCGCATGGTCGACGCGATCGACCGCATCTACCGGAACCGACGGCGGGAGGTGTTCTTGGTTGGCCTCGCCAAACATTCCCAGGTGCTTCGCCAGTACGCCGTAGCGATGGCAGTGGCCAACACCTTCCCGCCGGGCAACCCCTGCTATGTGGCGGTTCCCCGCGGGCTGCAGCAGAAGGTGTACGTGTGGGAGGAGTACATCCGCTCGCCAGACGACGGTGAGGCTGGCGAGGCTCCGAAGTTCAATATCGGCGAGATGCACTTCGTTCGGTTCGGCGGCCGCTCGGGCGATCCGGTCTGGACGGCGGACCTGCTCGCCTGCCAGCAGGACAAGGCGCAGAAGATCTTCGGGTGCCTGCTCGCCGACGCGATCCCGGGATTCCCGGTGCCGTTCTACCCGATGTGCCTGCAGCAGGCCGACCACCATGCCCAGATCGTCGACTTCGACCTGGACATCTTGCAGGACACGCTTGTAGACGCCGTCCGCGAGCAGATCGAGCCGGCCCGCCAAGCCGCGTTCGACGGGCTCCTGCTCGCCACCGATGTCACCAGCCGGAGGTACGGATGAGCCTGTTTCCACGCGAGAACGTGGTCGGGACCTTCCGCGGGTTCTCCCAAGGCGGCCTTGAATTCCACGCCGACCTTGTCCTGCCCTACCGCAATGAGTTCCAATCCTCACCCATGCACGGGCTGTTTGTCGTGGTGCAGCTTGAGCACGACAACGAGGCGGTCCTTGGCCGCATCACCTCGGTCGCCGCCGAGGGTCGGCTCGTCTCCCCATCCGGTGAGGACTACGCGATCCGCGCGGTGCGGGATGACCGTCCTATTCCTGAGGACCTTCGCGACCAGTACCTCAAGTACAAGGTCAACATCCGGATCCTCGGCGTGGTACGCCAAGACGGCGACAAGATTGTCTTCGTCGCCTCTCACCGCCGCCTTCCGCACGTGGGCGCGAAGGTCGCGTTCCTGTCCGACGAGCTGCTCCGCGAGGTCGCTGGCCACAACATCCCCGACGCAGCCGAGCTCGGCTTCCTGGCTTTCGGCGAGTTCATCCACGCCCAGGGCGACCTTCGCCTGCAGCATGAGGATTGGATGCAGGTGCGCAGCCCGGCCGTCGTGCCCCGTTTCCCGGTCGGTCACCTGGTGTCGCGACGGACCTTCGTCTTCGCCCGAGCCGGCTTCGGCAAGTCGAACCTCAACAAGCTGCTCTTCTCCAGCCTCTACCAGCGCGACCCGACGGTCCCCAAGG
>WNFV01005735.1_pt1 | contig 14983 bp, 11 predicted proteins | sample 5400101 | NCBI WGS metagenome assembly WNFV01 (sample SAMN13153361, study PRJNA577476) | soil metagenome | isolation source: 115 cm soil or saprolite under grassland replicate 1 | place: USA:California | collected 2016-06-15 | reverse complement strand
GCGAGCCGGGACGGCAGGTGCTTGCGGCTGTTGAACGGCGGCAGCGCGCGCACCGTCCACGGCACCCGGTGCCCGCCCTGCCGGCCGGCGAAGCCGAGCGGCCCGATCGAGCGGATCGTCACTCGTGCCGCGTGCCGGTCGCCGCGCCGGGTCGGAACCAGGCGGACCGTCAGCCGGCGGCGCTCACCGGCGGGCACGTCGAGCGGGTAGCGCGCCTCGACCACACCCGCCGACGGCGGCCACGCGTCGCGCAGCACGCCGCGAACCCGGCGCCCCGGATTCGCCACCATCAACGTGGTCGTAGCTGCCGTCCCCAGCCGCACCGACGTGTCACCGTCCCGCGTCAGAATCAGCTTCCGCGGCGACCCGGCAAGCGCCACATCGGTCAGGCACACCACCGCAACCACCAGCAGTACGACGCCGATGCCGGACCAGGACGGCATCACCAGACCCACGAACGGGATCCCGAGTCCGGTCAGGAGCGCGGCCCGCCAGGTGATCACCATGGTGCACCTGGACTTGGGCTCGGGGTGGGGGTGGTGGTGGTGGTGGTGGGTGGCATGGCGGTTTATCTCGGGACCGGGACCGTGGCGAGGACTGACTCCAGGACGGCGTCTGGGGTGACGCCTTCCAGTTCGGCTTCGGGGCGGATCTCGATGCGGTGGCGGAGGGCAGGGCGGGCCATGGCTTTGACGTCGTCGGGGATGACGTAGTCGCGGCCGGAGAGCCAGGCCCAGGAGCGGGCGACGGCGAGCAGCGCGGTGGCGCCGCGGGGGGAGACGCCCAGCTGGAGGGACGGCGACTGGCGGGTGGCGCGGCACAGGTCGACGATGTAGGCGAGCACGTCCTCGCGGACCGCGACGCGTCGTACCGCGGCCTGACCGGCGGCAAGCTCCTCGGGTCCCGCGACCGGGCGCAGCCCGGCGGCGGCCAGGTCGCGCGGGTCGAAGCCCTGCGCGTGCCGGGCGAGCACCGCGATCTCGGCGTCGCGCGGCGGGATGTCCAGGGTCACCTTCAGCAGGAACCGGTCCAGCTGCGCCTCCGGCAGCGGGTAGGTGCCCTCGTACTCGATCGGGTTCTGCGTGGCGGCGACCACGAACGGCGCGGGCAGCGGCCGCGGAACGCCGTCGACGGTGACCTGGCGCTCCTCCATCGCCTCCAGCAGCGCCGCCTGCGTCTTCGGCGGCGTGCGGTTGATCTCGTCCGCCAGCAGGATGTTCGTGAACACCGGGCCCTGCCGGAACTCGAACTCCGACGTCTTCGCGTCGTACACCAGCGACCCGGTGACGTCACCCGGCATCAGGTCCGGGGTGAACTGCACCCGCTTGGTGTCCAGCCGCAGCGCGGTCGCCAGGGCCCGCACCATCAGCGTCTTCGCGGTGCCGGGCACGCCCTCGAGCAGCACGTGGCCGCGGCACAGCAGCGCGAGGATCAGCGCCGTGACCGCGGCGTCCTGGCCGACGACCGCCTTGCCGATCTCGGTCCGCAGCGCGGCCAGCGCCTGCCGCGCCCCGTCGGCTGAGGGCTGCACGTCCTGCGAAGACACAGTCGAGGACTGTGCTGTCGGCGGTTGCGTCACGGTCGTCGTACCTCCTGGGTGAGAACGTCCAGCTCTCGGGACAGGTTCAGCAAGGCGGTGTCGTCGTACGGCGGTGGACCGTACAGCAGCGCGTGCACGTAGGCGGGGTCGCGGCCGGTGCGTCCGGCGACGGCGCTCACCACGGCGGCGGGTTCGGCGAGCCGGCCGATCCCGTGCGCGGCGCGCAGCCTGGCCAGCGCCGACTCGCGCAGCGCCCACGCGGCCCGGTCGCGGGCGTGAGACCGCCGGTACAGCCGGGCCCGGCCCTCCGTCGTCTCGGCGGCGTGCACGATGACCGGCAGGGCCTCCGGTACGACGGGCCCGAGCCGGCGGCCGCGCCACAACGCCAGCACCAGCGTGGTGAACGCGACCATCCAGGCGACGTACCGCAGCCACGGCGGGACCAGCGGCTCGTCACCGTCGGAGGTGGTCTCGGTGTCCTCGAACTGCGGCAGCAACCAGACCAGGCGGTCGTGGGTGCCGATCAGGTCGAGCGCGAGCGCCGCGTTGCCGTCCTCGGCCAGGTGCTCGTTGGTGAACGACACCGGGGTGCCGACCACGTCGACGACGCGCCGGTCCGTGGTCACCCGGATCACGCTGCCGTGGATGCCGTCGCCGTAGCAGCTGACGGCGTCCTGCGGGGCGGAGTACGTCACGCCCTCGGAGGTCACGGTGCCGGCCCGGGCCGCGGCGGGCAGGTCGCAGCTCGCGGAACGGCTGCCGGGCGCCAGGTCGCCGGCGCGCACCACGCCGGGGGCGAGCACGTCGAGCGCGCCGCGCGGCGGGCGGAACAGCACGATGTGGCTCCAGCCGGCCCGGTCGATCTGCTGCCAGCTCTCGGTGCCGAGGTGCCCGCCGGGCGCCACCAGCAGCGTCCAGCCGGTACCGTCGACCGGTTTCGCGTCGGCGAGGTCCTCGGTTCCGGTGACCTTCACGTGGTGGTTGCCGAGCAGCACCGCGAGCGCGTGCGCGCCCTCGGGGTCGGTCGAGTCCGGGCTGAACGGCCCGCTGGTGCGGATCGTGCCGACGAAGGTCAGCACCACGATCGCGGTCAGCACACCGGCGACCACGAGCAGCGGACGTCGTACCGATCGCCAGATCTCGGCCGGGCTGCGCTGCAGCGTCGTGGTGGTCACCGGGCCGCCCCGATGATCAGGGATCGCGTCGACACGGTGCGCGCGGCCTCGTCCGCGGCCGACACCGTCGCGTAGTGCTCCGCGGTCGCCGTCCGGCCGCCGTACACCACCAGGTCGAACACCTCGGCCGACGGTGCCAGCCGGTCGCGCAGCGCCGGGACCGCGGCGCCGGCGTCGTCGACCACCTCGTGCGCGGTGCGACCGGCGCGGTCGTCGATCACGGTCCGCTCGGCCAGCTCGGCCGCGCAGGCGCGGAACCGGGCCCGCACCGCGGCCGCGTAGTCCCCGGCCGTCGCCGCACGCTCCGCGTCGGCGCGGTACAGCTGCGCCGGCAGCACCGGCTCGTCGCCGCCGAACACCGCACCGCGCGCCCTCCGGGTGGTCCGCAGCACGCCGGCGCGCCAGACCACCACGACCACGATCAGCGCGATCAGCCCGGCCAGGATGGCGATGCCGCCGCGGCCGCCGGGCGCGCGGACCGCGACCTCGTTCAGCACGTCGATGATCCAGTTGATCAGCGCCTCGAGCGCCCGGCCGATCCAGGTCGACGCGGTCCGGTCGTACGCGCCCTTGGCCAGCTCGCGGCGCGCCTCCTCGGCCGCCGCCTCCCGGCCGATGTCGACCGGCGGCTCGGCCGGCAGCGCGAGCAGCACCACGGCCGCGATCACGGCTGGTCCAGAGGTACGACGATCCGCGGCGGGGGTTCGGGACGCAGGGCTGGTCGCATCCACAGGTCGAGACCCTCGCGCCGCACCCGCAGGTCGAGGTAGATCATCGCCTGCACCGCCGACACGAACGACAGGTTCGCGATCGTGGTGAGCAGGATCCCGATCCCGCTCGCCACCCCGACCGAGATCGCCGCCAGCTGGCCGGCGTCGCTCTCGTCGCTCCCGATCCAGGCACTCAGGCTGAGCGCCAGGGTCATCACGCCGAACTGGATCGCATACCCGACGATCGAGACCACCAGGCCGGCGAACATCAGGATCCCGAACGTCCGCCAGAAGCGCCCCCGGACCAGCCGCCAGGACCGCTTGAGCGCGGCGCCCACACCGACCCGCTGCGGCACGTACAGCCCGACGTCCGGCGCCTTCCGGCCCTCCAGCAGGATCACCGTGCCGGCCATCGACAGCCGGACCCCGATCACGACGAGCACCGGCACCCCGGCCAGCCCGAGCGCCACGGCGACCAGCCCCGCCGCCACCGACGAGACGACCGCCATCCCGGCCGCGACCCCGAAGGTCAGCCCGAACCAGGCGGCGAACAGGCCCAGCAGCACCAGCGCCTGGATCGCGCCGACGCCGAGCAGCGCCGGCAGGCTCGGCCGGATCAGCCGCAGCAGCTCGCGGGCGCCGACCCGGGCCTGCAGCTGGCTGCGCACCGCGGCGATCGCGATGATCCCGCTCAGCACCGTGGCGGCGACCGTGTAGAGCACCAGCTCACTGCCGTAGAGCACCACCAGGCCGGCCACGTTCGCGGCGGACAACTCGTCGTCGGCCGGGTCCGACGTACCGAACAGGCCCTCCAGGCCGCCCGGCACCGAGAACTGGGCGATGGCGAGCTGGGCCGCCACCACGATCAGGCTGCCGAGCACCGGCAGCCCGAGCATCACGGTCTTGTTCTCCGATATCGTCCGGGCGGCGTTGTCCAGCAGGTCGACAGGCAGCCACGGGCGCAGCAGCGGCTCGCGCTGCTCCGCCGTGCCCTGCGAGACCGACACCGGTCGCCCCTTCCGTACGACGTGCCCTCCCGCGACCCGCGGGTGACCCATCATCACAGGAAAGACCGGTCATGAGAGCACAATGGGACACTATCCACAGGCGTCCGGAATGACCGGAACGGCCTGGTGACCCGGACAGGAGCTGGCGTGGCTGACGGTAACCGCACGACGCGTGGGCGCGTGCTCATCGTGGACGACGACACCGCGTTGTCGGAGATGCTGAGCATCGTGCTGCGCAACGAGGGGTACGACACCCATCTGTGCGCCACCGGGGACAAGGCGATGGCCGCCTTCCGCGACGCCAAGCCCGACCTGGTCCTGCTGGACCTGATGCTGCCCGGTATGGACGGTATCGACGTGTGCCGCGCGATCCGGGCCGAGTCCGGCGTGCCGATCGTGATGCTGACCGCGAAGAGCGACACCGTGGACGTCGTACTGGGCCTGGAGTCCGGCGCCGACGACTACGTGGTGAAGCCGTTCAAGCCCAAGGAGCTGGTGGCCCGGATCCGGGCCCGGCTGCGCCGGATGGACGAGCCCGGCCCGGAGTCGCTCAGCATCGGCGACCTCACCATCGACGTGGCCGGGCACGCGGTGAAGCGCGGTGGCGAGACGATCCAGCTCACGCCGCTGGAGTTCGACCTGCTGGTCTGCCTGGCCTCGAAGCCGTGGCAGGTGTTCACCCGTGAGGTGCTGCTGGAGCAGGTCTGGGGCTACCGGCACGCCGCCGACACCCGGCTGGTGAACGTGCACGTGCAGCGCCTGCGCTCGAAGATCGAGCGCGATCCGGAGCACCCCGAGATCGTCGTCACGGTCCGCGGGGTCGGGTACAAGGCAGGTGGGGACTGACCGAGCAGACAGCGGACGGCATCGTCGCCTGGCGGGGACGATGGAGGTCGCCGCGACACTGGCCCGACGTGTGGCGCCGCTCGATCCAGGTCCGGATCGTCGCGGGCACGCTGCTGATGTCGGCCGTCGTGGTGTTCCTGATCGGCTGGGTGATGATGAACCAGGTCACCGAGGGCGTGCTGCAGTCACGCCGTGAGGGCGCCCGGGCCGAGGCCGCCGCGCAGATCCACTACACCCAGTCCCAGTTGGACGCGGCCGACTCGCCGACCGGCCTGGACACCGCGGCGCTGATCAACCGGCTGGCGACCGAGAACGTCACCCGCGGTGGCGACGGCCTGTACGACGTCGTGCTGCTGGTGCCCGCCAACGGGCAGGGGCAGAGCACGACCTCGTCACGGACCACCCGCAACGTGCAGCCGGACTCGGTGCCCGACGAGCTGCGCGCCTCGGTGGCGGTCGACCCGGAGTGGAAGATCTGGGACACCTACACCGAGGAGCGGTTCAGCGACGACCGGCCGTCCCAGCCGGCGCTCGTGGTCGGCGCCCAGGTGCGGCTGAAGAGCGAGAAGTACGAGCTGTACTACCTGTTCCCGCTGACCCAGCAGCAGCAGACGCTGGACGTGGTGCAGCGCGCGCTGGTCACGGCGGGGCTGCTGCTGGTGATCCTGCTCAGCGCGGTGGCCTGGCTGGTCACCCGCCAGGTCGTCACGCCGGTCCGGCTCGCCCGCCGGATCGCGGAGCGGTTCGCGGCCGGCCGGCTGGAGGAGCGGATGCAGGTCCGCGGCACCGACGACCTGGCCCGGCTGGCGATCTCGTTCAACCAGATGGCCGGCAACCTGCAGCGGCAGATCCGCCAGCTCGAGGAGCTGTCCCGGCTGCAGCGCCGGTTCGTCTCCGACGTCTCGCACGAGCTGCGCACCCCGCTCACCACGGTCCGGATGGCGGCCGACCTGCTGCACGAGGCCCGGGACGATTTCGACCCCGTCGCCCGGCGCTCGGTCGAGCTGCTGCAGAACGAGCTGAACCGGTTCGAGGCGCTGCTCGCGGACCTGCTGGAGATCAGCAGGTTCGACGCCGGCGCGGCCGCGCTGGAGCGCGACGAGGTCGACCTGCGCGACCTGGTCAGCCGGATCGTCGAGGGCAGCCGGACGCTGCTGGACCACCGCGGCACCGCCCTCACGATGCGGATGCCGGACGAGCCGGTCACCGCGATGGTCGACCAGCGCCGGATCGAGCGGATCCTGCGCAACCTGGTCGGCAACGCGATCGAGCACAGCGAGGGCCGGCCGATCGAGATCGTTGCCGCCGTCAACGACGACGCAGTCGCGGTGGCGGTCCGCGACCACGGCGTGGGTTTCCGGCCGGAGGAGGCGGCACTGGTGTTCGGCCGGTTCTGGCGCGCCGACCCGGCCCGGGCCCGGACCACCGGCGGCACCGGGCTCGGCCTGTCGATCTCGCTCGAGGACGCCCGGCTGCACGGCGGCGGCCTGGACGCCTGGGGCTCGCCGGGCAACGGCGCCTGGTTCCGGCTCACGCTGCCGCGCCGCGCCGGTGAGGCGCACGGCGTGTCCCCGCTGCCGGCCCGTCCGCCGGACGCGCCGCGCGCGACCCTGGTCGGCGAGCTGATCGAGGTCGGAGCGCCGTACCAGAAGCTGACCGACCAGGAGCTGCCGTGAGTACGACGTCCCGCCGGGTGCACCGCAAGGCCCGGGTGGCCGGGCTGCTGGTCCTGACGGTGACCGCCCTGGTCGCCGGGTGCGCCTCGGTACCGACGTCGGGACCGGTCCGCTCCGGTGGCGGCGACGGCGACCGGCGTGCCGCGGCCGGCATCGACGTCCGGGCGGGCGCGCCGCGGCCGGGCGCGCAGCCGGTGTCGATCGTGAACGACTTCATCGACGCGATGGCGACGTCGACGGATATCGCCCGGCAGTACCTGACTCAGGCGGCCGCGGCCACCTGGCCGGCGAAGCCGGGCATCACCGTCTACGACGGTAGCGACGCGTCGCTCAAGAAGCTGCCGAACCAGTCCGTGCTGCTCGACGCCCGGCCGGCGGCGACGCTGGACGACCGCGGCACCTGGCGGAACGCCGTACCGGGCCCGCCGATCCACATGGACTTCGGGCTGGTCCGGGAGAAGAACGAGTGGCGGATCTCGCAGCCACCTCCGCAGCTGCAGGTGCCGCTGGACCAGCTGCGGAACGTGTACGCACCACGCAGCCTGTACTTCTTCACGGCCCCGAAGCCCGATGTGCTGGTCCAGGACCTGGTCTACCTGCCCGTGCTCGCCAGCGCGGGGCAGGATGCCACGCTGATGGTCCGGGCGCTGGTGGCCGGCCCGACATCGATCCTGGGCGCCGCCGCCGAGACCGCCGTTCCGGAGGCCACCGAGGTGGTGTCGGTCCCGGTCGACGCGGACGGGATCGCGACCGTGGCCTTCAACGACGGGATCGCCGGGCTGGATCCTGAGCTGCGGGTCAGGCTGGCCGCCCAGCTCGCCTGGACGCTGAGCCAGGTGCCGGGGGTGCGCAGCCTCAAGGTCACCATGAACGGCGCGCCCTACGAGATCGAGAGCACCACCGAACCGCAGGACATCGCGCACTGGCAGAACCTGTACAGCCAGCTGGGCAGGGAACGCGGGCGGCTGTACCTCCTGGACGGCGGCGGCAAGATCTTCGCGGTCGACGACGTCGAGGCGGTCCTGAACTCGGCCGCGGCCACCACGCCTCTCGACGTACTGCCCAGGAAGCCGCACGAGTCGATCGCGATCGACATCGACGCCAAGACGATCGCCGTGTTCACCGGCGACAACGTCATGACCGGGTCGCTCACCAAGCCGGACGCGACGTTCAAGGCGGTGGGCACGTACGGCGACGTGCTGCCGATGTCGTTCGACAAGGACGGCAGCCTGTGGATCGTCGACCACCCCGACCAAGCCCGGATCCAGATGCGCCCGGCGGAAGGCTCGAAGACGATCGACGTCCAGGCGGGCTCGCTGACCGGTCGGCACCTCAAGGCGCTGCGGGTCTCGCGGGACGGCGTCCGGGTGGTGGCGATCCTCGACGACCAGGGCCACGACAAGCTGGTCCTCGGCACGATCACGCGCAACGAGCACTCGGCCGTGATCTCCGGGGCGCACACCGTCCCGGTCGACTTCACCCGGTTGCTGGACGTCGGCTGGTCCGGTCCGACGAAACTGACGCTGGTCGGCGCCAAGGGCAACGGGCCGAGCCAGCTCGAGGAGCTGAACGTCGACGGGTCGGAGCAGGCGCCGATCCCGGCCGGAACCGTGGAGTCGAAGGACGGGCCGGTCACCTTCGATCCGGTCGGTGTCGCGGTCTCGCCGGACAAGGACTCGCTGCTGCTGGTTCGCAACCGGACCGGCGAGGTGCTCGTCCAGGACCGCGATCTCAGCTGGCGGCTCCTGGTTCGCAACGGCACGCCGGTCTACGCCAGCTGACTGTCCACAGGCGGCGGTCACGCCGGTTGCGACCAGCCGCTGGCGGCGGCCATCGTTGCTGCAATGTCGCTGCGGGCAGCTGTCTCGGACCTGCTGCTGGACCCGTTCAGCGACCTGGTTCTCGGCGGCTCCTGCGCGGGTTGTGAGCGGCCGGGGCGAGCGGTGTGCCCGTCGTGCCGCGACACGCTGCGCGGACCGTCGTACCCGGCCTGGCCGGACCCGGCACCGCCCGGACTGGCGGCGCCGGTCGCGGCGGCGGCGTACGACGGTCCGGTACGGGCGATGGTGGTCGCGCACAAGGAGCACGGTCGCTATCAGCTCGCCGCGGCGCTCGGCGAGGCGCTCGCGGTCGCCGTCGCGGGCGGGCTGGCGACGGCCGGGACGCGGGCGGCCTGGCTGTGCCCGGTGCCGAGCACGCCCGCGCGGGTACGGGCCCGCGGGCACGACCCGCTGGGGCGGATCACCGCGGTCTGCGCGCGCCGGCTGCGGCGCCGCGGGTACGACGTCCGGGTGGCCACGGCACTGCGGGTGAACCGCCGGCTGGCGGACCAGTCCGGCCTGGACGCCGTGCAGCGGGCCGCGAACCTCGCCGGGGCGCTCGCGGTACGGCGCGGCTGGGCGCAGCGGCTCGCCGGGCAGCCGGTGCTCGCGGTCGACGACGTGCTCACCACAGGGGCGACGCTGGCCGAGGCGTGCCGCGCGCTACGGGCCGCCGGGGTGCGGGTGACGGGCTGTGCGGTGGTCGCGGCGACGCCCCGCCGGTTCATGAGACGTTCCCTACCGGTTTTCCCGGATGCGGATTAGCGTTGGTCCATGACACCCGTCCGGGCTTGCGAGACGGAGTGGCCGGAGACCGGATCAGCCGGTTTTCCGACCACCGCTCACAGCAGGCCTACAGGCGGGTGTCGTGTTGTTTCTGCTGTCTCGGACCGTCGAGGGGGTCCGCAGACGTAAGAGTCGCCGAGATCGATGGAGGTTTCCGTGGACGTTGTCGTCAAAGGTCATCACTGCGAGGTCAGTGACCGGTTCCGGCAGTACGTCGAGGAAAAGCTCGAGCGCATCGAGAAGATCGATCATCGGGTACTGAGGTGCGAGGTCGCGGTCTCTCAGGAGAAGAACCCGCGGCAGGTTGACCGGGCCTTCCGGGTCGAGCTGACGATGTACACCCGCGGTCCGGTGGTCCGGGCCGAGGCGACGGCCGAGTCGAAACAGGCCGCGCTCGACATCAGCCTGGACCGGTTGCGGGCGCAGGTCCGCAAGGCCGCGGACCGGCGGCGGGTTCACCGCGGTGGCGCTGGAACGCACGCGCCGCTGGCTCTCAAGCATGCGATGGCACAGCAGACGGCGAACGGAAACGGCCCGGCAGAGGTCGCCGAGACCGACGACAGCGGGGTCGAGACCCGCAAGGTGGGCCCGCTCACGGTGACCGGTGACGGTCCGCCGGTGATGCGGGAGAAGACGCACACGGCGAAGCCGATGTCCCTGGACCAGGCGCTCTACGAGATGGAGCTGGTCGGGCACGACTTCTACCTGTTCGTCGACGCGGACGAGAATCTGCCGAGCGTCGTGTACCGGCGCCGCGGCTACGACTACGGGGTGATCCGCCTGGCGGTGTGATCCCCGCTCGCGACGTCCGCCGGAGGTCTGACGACCTCCGGCGGACGGGCTCTACTCACTTGGCGAGCTGGGCCTGGATCTGCGTGGCGTCGGTGGCGACCTGCGCCGTGGCAGCCACAGCGACATCTCGTCCCGCCCACAGCTCCGTCTCACCTCGATTGCCGCGCGGACTGTCGGTGGGGCTCGGCAGAATGCGGTGCTGTGACTTCCGATCTCTCCCGGGCGCAGGCGCGGCGGATCGCGCTGGCGGCGCAGGGCTTCGCCGACCCCCGGCCGCGCGGCGTGCCGGACAGCCGCGCGCTGAGCCGGGTGCTCGGCCGGATCGGGCTGATCCAGATCGACTCGGTGAACGTGCTGAGCCGCGCGCAGTACCTGCCGCTCTACTCCCGGCTCGGGCCGTACCCGCGCCACCTGCTGGACCGCGCGTCCGGCAAGGCGCCGCGCAGGCTGGTCGAGTACTGGGCGCACGAGGCGTCGCTGGTCCCCGTGCAGACGCACCCGCTGCTGCGCTGGCGGATGGCCCGGGCGCACAGCGAGGCGTGGGGCGGGCCGCGGCGGATCGCGAAGGACCGGCCGGACCTGGTCAAGCAGGTGCTGGAGGACGTCCGCGAGCACGGCCCGATGACCGCGCGCGAGATCGACGACGACATGGAGAGGACCCAGGACTACAACTGGGGCTGGAACTGGTCCGACGTCAAGCGCGCGCTCGAGTTCCTGTTCTTCGCCGGCGACATCACCGTGGCCGGGCGCAACTCCCAGTTCGAGCGGCTGTACGACGTGCCCGAGCGGGTGCTGCCGCGTTCCGTGCTGGACGCGCCGACGCCGACCTCGGATGAGGCGCACCGCGACCTGGTCCGGATCGCGGCCCGGGCGCACGGGGTGGCGACCGCGCAGTGCCTGAAGGACTACTTCCGCACCGCGCCGGAGACGACCGCGCAGGCCATCGCGGAGCTGGTCGAGGCCGGTGAGCTGCTGCCGGTCTCGATCGAGGGCTGGAAGCGGCAGGCCTACCTGCACGCGGAGGCGCGGGTGCCGCGCCGGGTGAACACCCGGGCGCTGGTGAGCCCGTTCGACTCGCTGGTGTTCGAGCGGACCCGGACCGAGGCGCTGTGGGACTTCCGGTACCGGATCGAGATCTACGTGCCCGCGCCGAAACGGGTGTTCGGGTACTACGTGCTCCCGTTCCTGCTCGGCGACCGGCTGGTCGCCCGGGTCGACCTGAAGGCGGACCGCGCGGCGGGCGCGCTGCTGGTCCAGTCGGCGCACGCGGAGCCGAGGGCGCCGGTGGAGACCGCGGCCGAGCTCGCGACCGAGCTGGTGCAGCTGGCCGGCTGGCTCGGACTGTCCGCGGTGAGCGTCAACGGCGCCGGTGACCTGGCCGCGCCGCTCGCACTGGAGCTGCGCGGCAGCTGACTCAGCGCGGCGGCCGGGAACCGCGCGCGACGCCCGGCCGTTTCCCGTTTAGACGCGGGAGCCGGTCCCACCTGCGCTTGGGGTCGCCTACCATGGGGACGCCCGCGGCACGCACAACCTGACCGCCGGCGGTCAATCCAGCCCAAGGAGTGAACTCCCCACCATGAAGGTGCTCGACAAGATCCTGCGGATCGGCGAGGGCAAGACCCTGCGCCGGCTCGAGGGCATCGCCAAGCTGGTCAACTCCATCGAGGACGACTACGTCGCGATGAGCGACGAGGAGTTGCGGGGCCAGACCGCCGACTTCCGGCAACGCGTCGAGAACGGCGAGTCGCTCGACCTGATCCTGCCGGAGGCGTTCGCCACCGTGCGCGAGGCCGCGAAGCGGACGCTGCACCAGCGGCCCTACGACGTGCAGATCATGGGCGGCGCGGCGCTGCACCTCGGCAACATCGCCGAGATGAAGACCGGTGAGGGCAAGACCCTGGTCGGCACGCTGCCGACGTACCTGAACGCGCTGGGCGGCAAGGGCGTGCACGTCGTCACGGTCAACGACTACCTGGCGAAGTTCCAGGCGGAGTGGATGGGGCGCGTCTACCACTTCCTGGGTGTCGACTACGGCATCATCCTGCCGGACATGACCCCGGCCGAGCGGCGGGTGGCGTACGCGAGGGACATCACGTACGGCACGAACAACGAGTTCGGCTTCGACTACCTGCGCGACAACATGGCGACCGACATCTCCGAGTGCGTGCAGCGCGAGCACAACTACGCGATCGTGGACGAGGTCGACTCGATCCTGGTCGACGAGGCCCGGACCCCGCTGATCATCTCCGGCCCGGCCGAGGACTCGCAGCGCTGGTACGTCGAGATGGCGAACCTGGCCTCGGTCCTGGAGCCGCGGTTCGCGGACGACAAGATCCCGGACAACGCCAAGCCGGTGGCCGACTACGAGGTCGACGAGAAGAAGCGCACGGTCGCGATCCTCGAGCGCGGCATCGAGAAGGTCGAGGACCGGCTCGGCATCGACAACCTGTACGAGTCGGCCAACACCCCGCTGATCTCGTACCTCAACAACGCGCTGAAGGCCAAGGACCTGTTCAAGCGCGACAAGGACTACGTCCTGCTGAACGGCGAGGTGCTGATCGTCGACGAGCACACCGGCCGCACCCTGCACGGCCGCCGCTACAACGAGGGTCTGCACCAGGCGATCGAGGCCAAGGAGCGGGTCGAGATCAAGGAGGAGTACCAGACCCTCGCCACGATCACGCTGCAGAACTACTTCCGCGGCTACTCCAAGCTGGCCGGCATGACCGGTACGGCGATGACCGAGGCCGCGGAGTTCTCCAAGATCTACAACCTCGGCGTGGTGCCGATCCCGACGAACAAGCCGATGATCCGCGAGGACCAGCGCGACCTGATCTACCGCACCGAGGACGCCAAGTTCGACGCGGTGGTGGACGACATCGTCGCGCGGCACGAGAAGGGCCAGCCGATCCTGGTCGGCACCACCAGCGTGGAGAAGTCCGAGCGGCTGTCCGCGCAGCTGAAGCGCCGCGGCGTCCGGCACGAGGTGCTGAACGCGAAGCAGCACGCCCGCGAGGCGGCGATCGTCGCCGAGGCCGGCCGCAAGGGCGCGGTCACGGTGGCGACCAACATGGCCGGCCGTGGTACCGACATCATCCTCGGCGGCAACCCGGAGTTCCTCGCCGACCAGTACCTGCGCGCCCAGGGCATCGACCCGGCCGAGCACGTCGAGGAGTACGAGGCGGCCTACCCGGACACGCTCGAGCGCTTCGAGAAGCAGGTCAAGGAGGAGCAGCGGGAGGTCACCGAGCTCGGCGGCCTCTACGTGCTCGGCACCGAGCGGCACGAGTCCCGCCGGATCGACAACCAGCTCCGCGGTCGTTCCGGCCGCCAGGGCGACCCGGGCGAGTCCCGGTTCTACCTGTCGCTGGAGGACGACCTGATGCGGTTGTTCAAGCGCGAGATGGTCGACTGGGCGATGCAGCGCGGCGAGGACGACAGCGTCCCGCTGGAGAACAAGCTCGTCACCCGCGCGATCGCGTCCGCGCAGGGCCAGGTCGAGGCGCAGAACTTCGAGACCCGGAAGAACATCCTCAAGTACGACGACGTGATGAACCGCCAGCGCCAGGTCGTGTACGAGGAGCGGCGCCGGGTGCTCGAGGGCGCCGACCTGCACGAGCAGGTGCGGGACATGCTCGACGACACCGTCCGCGGGTACGTCGAGGGCGCGACCGCGGCGGGCTTCGCCGAGGACTGGGACCTGGACCAGCTGTTCATCGGGCTGAAGACGCTGTACCCCTCGGAGCTCACCGAGGAGTCGCTGCTGGCCGAGGTCGGCGGTGACCGCTCCGGGCTGACCCAGGAGCTGCTGGCCGACCGGCTGGTCGAGGACGCGCACGCGGCGTACGACCAGCGCGAGGCCGAGCTCGGCCCGGAGGTCATGCGTGAGCTGGAGCGCCGGGTGGTGCTCAGCGTGCTGGACCGCAAGTGGCGCGAGCACCTGTACGAGATGGACTACCTCCGCGAGGGCATCGGCCTGCGCGCGATGGCGCAGCGCGACCCGCTGGTCGAGTACCAGCGCGAGGGCTACGACATGTTCGTCACGATGATGGAGTCGATCAAGGAGGAGTCGGTCGGCTACATCTTCAACCTCGAGGTGCAGATCGAGGAGCCGGCCGAGCCGCAGCTGGACGTGACCCCGTCGGCGCTGCCGACGATCAAGGGCGCGACCGCGGTGGCGCCGTCCGACGAGGACGTGCTGGTGCCGAACGCCCCGGTCGCGGAGGTTCCGTCCCGGGTGCAGGACACGCCGCAGGACCACCCGCGGATCCAGGCGAAGGGCCTGGGCGCGCCGGCTCGGCCGAAGAAGCTGAGCTACTCGGCGCCGACGGTCGACGGCGAGGGCGCGGTCGCGACCCACGCCGAAGGCGTCGAGGAAGGCGCTCTGGAGTACGCGGGCACCCCGCGGAACGCGCCCTGCCCGTGCGGCTCGGGCCTGAAGTACAAGCGCTGCCACGGCGACCCGCAGTCCGAGCACTACCAGCACTGACAGGTACGAACGCGAATTAGAACGTCCCGGTGCGCACGCACCGGGACGTTCTCCTTCGGCGCCGTCAGCAGCCGCTGGTCGGGCGCTCGTACCGCCTGACCTGAGCTCAGCCGAGCTCGAGGGCGGTGCAGACCCAGTGGTC
>WNFV01010430.1_pt1 | contig 14985 bp, 18 predicted proteins | sample 5400101 | NCBI WGS metagenome assembly WNFV01 (sample SAMN13153361, study PRJNA577476) | soil metagenome | isolation source: 115 cm soil or saprolite under grassland replicate 1 | place: USA:California | collected 2016-06-15 | reverse complement strand
GCTTTGGTCGCGGGGACCGTGGGGATATCGACCAGCTCGCCGCGGCTGTTGCGGAATGTCAGTGTGGTCATGGCGGGTCTCGGAAGTCGTTTCGACCATTATAGGCATTTTGTTCGTTTTGTCTAGTTTTTCTGGGACTCCCGATTTGGGCACGCAAAAGAAATGGACTCGCCGACAGGCCAAACCCGCCTTTCCCTTGCCAACCCCCTCGAAGCTCGCGTAAAATCACGCCCTTTTCGACCCGGTCATTCATCATGGTTGTGATTCGTCTTTCGCGCGGCGGGGCCAAGAGACGGCCCTTTTTCAACGTGGTGGTCGCCGATTCGCGCAGGGCCGCCAACAAGAGCTTCATCGAGCGCGTCGGCTTCTACGATCCGAAGGCGCCGGAGGGCCGCGAGTCGCTGCGCTTCGCGACCGACCGGCTCGATTTCTGGCGGGGGAAGGGCGCGAGGCTCTCTCCCACGGTGGCGCGCCTTTTCAAGGGCTACAAGGCGCCGGCCGCCGCGGTCCCGGCCAAGTAGCGCCGCGGGGCGGGTTGGCGACGAGCGGGCCAACCGGATGGGTGGTGATGGGGCGCGTGATGGCGCCCTGGGGCGTGAAGGGTGCGGTGAAGGTCCAGCCCTTCGGATCCGATAGCGGCAACCTCTGCAAGTTTTCCGCGTGGTGGATCGGCAAGCCGGGGAAGCTGAGTGAAGTCGCGGTGGCGGAGTGCCGCGCGCACGGCGCTTACCTGGTGGCGCGCTTCGCGGGATGCGACGATCCCGACAAGGCGGGCGCATACCGCGGAGCCGAGGTCGCGCTCAGGCGCGAGGATTTGCCGAAGCCCGCGGAGCACGAGTTCTACCAGGCCGATCTGATCGGGCTCGAGGTGGTGAACCGGGAAGGCGTGCGGCTCGGCCGGGTAGCGGGGTTCTTCGACGGCGGCGCGCACGAGGTGATGCGCGTCGATCACGAGGGCGGACAGCGGCTCCTGCCGGTCGCGGGTGAAGTGATACGGAGAGTCGATCTCGAGGCCGGCACGGTCGAGGTCGACTGGGGAGCGGACTGGTGATCCGCTTCGATTGCGTGACGCTGTTCCCGGAGATGTTCGCGGCGCTCACCGACTGGGGCGTGACGCGCCGGGCGCTGGAGCAGGCGCTGTGGAGCCTCGCGCTGTGGAATCCGCGGGATTTCACGACGGACAACTACCGCACGGTCGACGACCGGCCGTACGGGGGCGGGCCCGGCATGGTGATGCTCGCCGAGCCGCTGGAAAAGGCGATCGCCGCGGCGAAGGCCGCGGCGTAAGGCGATGCGAAAGTGATCCATCTCTCGCCTCAAGGGCCGGTGATGGCTCACAAGAAGGTGATGGCGCTCGCGGCGGAATCTCACCTGGTGCTGCTGTGCGGACGCTATGAAGGAGTGGACGAGCGCCTGATCCGCAGCTCGGTGGACGAGGAGCTGTCGATCGGCGATTACGTCCTTTCCGGCGGCGAGCTCGCGGCGATGGTGCTGATCGACGCGATCGTGAGGCAGTTGCCGGGAGCGCTCGGAGACGGGTTGTCGGCCGAGCAGGACTCGTTCGTGAACGGGCTGCTCGACTGCCCGCAGTACACGCGGCCGGAGGTGTACGAGGGTGAAGCCGTGCCGCCGGTGCTGATGTCAGGGCACCATGCGAGAATCGAGCGCTGGCGGCTGAAGCAGTCGCTCGGCCGCACCTGGTTGAGGCGGCCGGAGCTCCTCGAGCGGCGCGGGATGAGCGAGGTCGAACGCAAGCTGCTCGATGAATTCAAGAAGGAATTGGACAAGGAGTAAGGCGATGAACCTGATCCAGAAGCTCGAAGAGGAAGAGATCAAGCGCATGGGGCGCAAGCTCCCCGAGTTTTCCGCGGGCGACACGGTGATCGTGAACGTGAGCGTCGTCGAAGGCGAGCGCAAGCGCGTACAGGCTTACGAGGGCGTGGTGATCGCCAAGAAAAACCGCGGCATCAATTCCTCGTTCACGGTGCGCAAGGTGTCCTCGGGCGAGGGCGTCGAGCGCACCTTCCAGACCTATTCGCCGATGATCGCCTCGATCGAGCTCAAGCGCAAAGGCGACGTGCGCCGCGCGAAGCTCTATTACATGCGCAAGCTCTCGGGCAAGGGCGCGCGCATCCGCGAGAAGATCGAAGGCCAGGAGCAGGGCGCGGAGCAGTAACTCCCCTCACCCTCAGTTAACACCCTTCTCCCGCCGGGAGAAGGGATGGGGATGAGGGATCATCTTGTAGCCGCGGGCCGTTGCAGCGCCGATAGGCGTAAAATCCGCGCATAGAAACGGGCGACGCTCATGAGCCTCAATTCGATTCCCGAAATCATCACCGAGCTGAAGGCGGGCCGGACGGCGGTCCTCGTCGACGACGAGGACCGCGAGAACGAGGGCGATCTCATCTTCGCCGCGGAATTCGTCACCGCGGAGAAGATCAATTTCATGGCGAAGTTCGGCAGGGGCCTCATCTGCATGCCGATCACCGAGGCGCACGCCGAGCGCCTGAACCTCCTTCCGATGGTCGCGCGCAACCGCTCGGTGCACGGGACCAACTTCACCGTATCCATCGAGGCGGCATCGGGCGTGACCACGGGCATCTCCGCGGCGGACCGCGCGCACACCATCAAGGTGGCGGCCTCGCCCAAGGCGACGCCGGCGGACATCGTCCAGCCGGGTCACGTGTTTCCGCTGATCGCGCAAGCGGGCGGGGTGCTGGTGCGCGCCGGCCACACGGAAGCCTGCTGCGATCTCGCGCAGCTCGCGGGCCTTCACCCGGCAGCGGTGCTGTGCGAGATCATGAAGGACGACGGCACCATGGCGCGGCTGCCGGATCTGATCGAGTTCTCGAAGCAGCACGGGCTCAAGATCGGCTCGATCGCCGACCTCATCCATTTCCGCAGCCAGAACGAGTCGCTCATCAAGCGCGTCACCGAGCGCACGATCCAGACGCGCTTCGGGCCGTTCAGGTTGATCGCCTACCTGGAAAAGCTGTCGGGGGAGACCCAGCTTGCGTTCGTGCGCGGCGAGATCGCGCCGGACAGGGAGACGCTGGTGCGCGTGCACGCGCCGCTCTCGCTCCTCGACCTGCTGGAAGCGGGCCCGGGGACGCACTCGTGGTCGGTGGACGACGCGCTCGAGCGGATCGCCGCCGAGGGCAAGGGGATCATGGTGCTGCTCGACTGCGCGCAGAGCCCCGCTCAGCTGATCGAGCGCGTCGCATCGCCCGAGCGGCCGGAGGGGCCCTCGAGGATGGATTTCCTCACCTACGGGATCGGCGCTCAGATCCTGCGCGATCTCAAGGTCGGCAAGATGCGCCTGATGGCCTCGCCCCGCAAAATGCCCAGCATGGCAGGATGGGAGCTCGAGGTCACCGGCTACGCGGAAAAGGCGGCGAAGACGCGGGACTCCTGATGACGGAGATCAAGCCCGACTTGAGCGGGGAGGGCCTGCGGGTCGGTATCGTGCGCTCGCGCTTCAACGAGAGAATCGGCGTCGCGATGCTCGAGGCCTGCCGCAAGCGGCTCGCCGAGCTCGGCGTCACGGCGCTCACGGTGGTTTCGGTGCCGGGCTCGCTCGAGGCGCCGCTCGCCCTGCAAAGGCTCGCCAACACGGAAAAGTACGATGCGCTGATCGCGCTCGGCGCGGTCATACGCGGCGAGACCCGTCATTTCGACATCGTCGCGAACGAATCGGCCTCGGGCCTCGCGCAGGTGCAGTTGGACAGCGGCGTCCCGGTGGCGAACGGCATCCTCACCACCGATACCGAGGAGCAGGCCCAGGCGCGCGCAATTCAGAAGGGCCGGGACTGCGCCGAGGTCGCGGTGGAGATGGCGAACCTCGGCAAGAACATCGCCAAGAGCCACAAATGAAATCGGCGCGGCGCCGCTCGCGCGAGCTCGCGCTGCAGGGCCTGTACGCGTGGCAGCTCTCGGGCGACGACGCGGCCGGCCTGCAGGCCCAGCTGGCTGAATCCAAGGAATTCGGCAAGGCCGACTCCAAGTACTTCGCGCGCCTCCTCCAGGGCACGATCGAACACGCCGGCGCGCTCGAGCAGCTGATCGCGCCCGCGCTCGATCGCAAGCTCAAGGAGCTCTCGCCGGTCGAGCGCGGGATCCTGCTGCTCGCGGCGTTCGAGCTGAAGAACGCCCCCGATATCCCCTACAAGGTCGTGATCAACGAGGCGGTCGAGCTCGCCAAGTCGTTCGGCGGAACCGACGGCCACAAGTATGTGAACGGCGTGCTCGACAAGCTCGCTTTGACGCTGCGTCCGGACGAAAGAAAGCAAAGAGCTTGACGGCGAAGGGCGCGAAGGACGTACTGATACCGGTGGCCTCCGAGTTCGACATCATCCGGAAGTACTTCACCCGACCCGCGCCGACGGCGGTGCTCGGGGTCGGCGACGACTGCGCGCTGCTCCAGCCCCGGCTCGGCATGACGCTCGCGGTCTCGACCGACATGCTGCTCGCCGGGCGCCATTTTTTTCCGGATGCCGAGCCCGGCAAGCTCGGGCACAAGGCGCTCGCGGTCAACCTCTCGGATCTCGCCGCGATGGGCGCCGACCCGCGCTGGGCCACCCTCGCGATCGCGCTGCCCGAGGCGGACGAGAAGTGGATCGCCGCGTTCGCGCAAGGCTTCTTCCGGCTCGCGGCGCGTTTTGAAGTGGAGCTTATCGGCGGGGACACGACCCGGGGGCCGCTCGCGATCTCGGTCACGGTGATCGGCGAAGTGCCGGCGGACCTCGCGCTGCGCCGCGACGGCGCGCTCGCCGGGGACGATATCTGGGTGTCGGGCGCGACGGGCGAAGCGGCGCTCGCGCTCGCCTACTTGCAACGTCGCGTGACGCTCGAACCGCGCGCGAAGGCGATCGCCGAATGCGCGGACCCGGCGCTCGCCGCCGATTGCCTGCTCGCAGGCGGCGACGACTACGAGCTCGTGTTCACGGCACCGCCCTCGAAGCGCGCCGAGATCGAGGCGGTCGGAGGCGACCTGGGACTCTCGCTCACGCGCATCGGCGCCGCCGTTCCGGGCAAGCCCGTGGCGACGCTGCGCGACGCGCAGGGCAAGATCATTTCCGCTTCGCGCAAGGGCTTCGATCACTTCGCATGATCTGGCGGCCCACACTCGGCTTCACCTTCGCCCACCCGGCCCATTTCATCGCCCTGGGGTTCGGCACGGGGCTCGCGCCGGCGGCCCCGGGCACGGTGGGCACGCTGCTCGCGTTTCCGCTCTTCATCGTGCTCGACGCGTGGCTCCCGCCGCTCGCACTCTTCGGGCTCATCGTGGTTTTTTTCGGGGTCGGCATCTGGGCCTGCGAGCGCACCGGTCGGGACCTCGGCATCGCCGACCACGGCGCAATGAACTGGGACGAAGTGGTCGCGATGCTGCTGGTGCTGCTGCTTTCGCCGGCCGACTGGGCGTGGTGGGGGTTCGCGTTCGTCGCGTTTCGCTTCTTCGACGTGGTCAAGCCCCCGCCGGTCCGCCATATCGACCGCTCGGTGAAAGGGGGCCTCGGCGTGATGTTCGACGACATCGTCGCGGCGTTCTACACCCTGCTCCTCATGGCGCTCGTGAAGCAGATCCTCGGCTGATGGCTCGCGACAAGCTCCCGGCTCTGGCGAGGCGGATCGGCGTCCGGCTGAAGGCGCGGGGCCTGGAGCTCGCGACCGCGGAATCCTGTACCGGCGGCTGGATCGCGCAGGCGGTGACCTCCGTGCCGGGAAGCTCCGGGTGGTTCGATCGCGGTTTCGTCGCCTATTCGAACGGAGCCAAGAAGGAGCTGCTCGGCGTGCGCGCCAGGACTCTTTTCCGGCACGGCGCGGTGAGTGAGGCGACCGCGCGGGAAATGGCGTCCGGGGCGCTCGCGCGCAGCCGCGCGCAGGTTGCGGTCGCGGTGACCGGCATCGCCGGCCCGACCGGCGGCACGAAGGAGAAGCCAGTCGGCATGGTGTGCTTCGCATGGTCCCGCAAGGGGAGGGTTCCCGAAAGCGTCACCCGCCGTTTTTCGGGCGGCCGCGAAAGCGTGCGGCGGCAATCGGTGATCGCCGCGCTGCAAGGCCTGCTCGAAAGACTGGAGGAAGGATGAATTCGGGGGTCCGTTGCATTGCGCTCGCCCTGGTGCTCGGTGCGGCGCAGCCTGCCGCGGCGCAGAGCGCGGAGGAGAAAGACAACATCGCGGGCCCGTACGTTCCCACGCCCTGGGTGATCGTCGACGAGATGCTGAAACTCGCCGATATCCGCCGCGATGACGTCGTCTACGACCTCGGCTCGGGAGACGGGCGCCTGGTGATCGCCGCCGCGAAGCGCTTCGGCGCGCGCGGGGTCGGCGTCGAGCTGCAGACCGAGCTCGTCGAGATGGCGCGGATCGGGGCGAAGCACGAGGGGGTCGACGATCGCGTCAAATTCGTGCAGGGCGACCTCTTCGAGGCCGACATCAAGGATGCGTCCGTGGTGATGCTGTACCTGCTGCCGCGGTTCACCACGCGCCTCGTCCCCAAGCTCCGCGCGGAACTGCGTCCCGGCGCGCGCATCGTGTCGCACGATTACCCGCTTGCGCCCTGGCCGCCGGACAAGGAGCTGTCGATGGACGTCCCGGAAAAGGAGATGATCAGCGGCACCGCGTGGACGCGGCTTTTTTACTACGTCGTTCCGGCGCGCGTGCAGGGCGTCTGGGAGCTGTCTTTCCCCCAAAAGCTTGCCGGCGGGCCCTTGACCCTGAACATCGCGCAGGAACCCGACTCTCTGAGCGGTACCGCGAAAGACGCGAAGGAGGTTCTGCCGCTCAGGGACTTGGCGGTGCGCGGCGTGAGCGTTCGCTTCGGCCTGCTGTATCGGGGCCGGCTCATCGCCCTCGAAGGCAAGGTCGACGGTCAAACCATGGCGGGGGAAGCGCGCGTGAGAGACGTCCGCGAACCGTGGACGGCCCGGTACCGCGGGCCGCTTCCGCGCTGAAAAGCGCAGGCTTGGGTCCGGCGAGCAACTGGCTTATATTGAGGGCATGAGTCTTTCCCGGAATACGGACGTGCGGCCGCCCGCGGTTGCCAAGCTCTTCTATCCTGGCGATCCTCGCGCGCTCGCCGATGAAGTCGCCGCCTATCTCGACCAGACCGAGGAAACGCTTCTCGCGCCGGGATTTCCCAAGGCGGTGATCGTCCCTCACGCCGGCTATATCTATTCCGGGCCGGTCGCAGCGAGCGCCTACGACCTGCTGCGTCCCGCGCGCGGCATCGTCCGCCGCGTGGTGGTCCTCGGCCCCTGCCACCGTGTTCCCGTGCGCGGCCTCGCGCTGCCCGCGGCCAGAGCTTTCGAGACGCCGCTCGGCCGGGTTCCAGTCGACTGCGAGGCGATCGCGTCGATCCGCGATCTGCCTCAGGTCGTGGAATCGGCCGCAACGCACGCGCAGGAGCACGCGCTCGAAGTGCAGCTGCCGTTCCTGCAGCAGGTGCTGGGCGAATTCTCGCTCGTGCCTCTGGTGGTCGGCGCCGTGACTCCCGAGAAGGTCGCCGAAGTGATCGAGCGCTTGTGGGGCGGCGCCGAGACGCTGATCGTGATCAGCTCGGACCTCTCGCACTACCATTCCTACGAGGAAGCGCGCCGGATCGACGGCGCCACCGTTCGGGCGATCCTCGGCTTCGACGCGGAAATCTCGCACGAGCAGGCCTGCGGGGCGACGCCGGTCGCGGGCGCCCTGATCGCGGCCAAGCGCAAAGGCCTCGCGCCGAAACTGCTCGACTGCCGCAATTCCGGCGACACCGCCGGCGGCAGGGACCAGGTGGTCGGCTACGCCTCCTTCGCGCTCGCCCCCGAGAGCCCGCGCTACGAAGCGGAGCATGGAAGAAAGCTCTTGCAGATCGCGCGCGCTTCGATCTCGGAGGTCCTCGGCACGGGCTCCCGCGTGCAGGACGTCGACGAGCCCTGGTTGAAGGAATGGCGCGCGAGCTTCGTCACGCTCCAACTGGGCGAAGAGCTGCGCGGCTGCGTCGGCACACTCGAAGCGCAGCGGCCCCTCGCCGATGACGTCGCCGAGAACGCCCGCGCCGCGGCGTTCCAGGACACGCGCTTCAAGCCTCTCGCGCGCGAAGAATTTTCGCGCACGGATATCGAGGTGTCGCTGCTCTCGGCGCCGAAGCGGCTGCTGTTCGAGGACCACGCGGACCTCATCGCGCAGCTCCGCCCCGGCGTGGACGGGATCATCCTTGAGCAGGGTGACGGGGAAAAGCGGGCGACTTTCCTCCCGCAGGTCTGGGAAGGGCTGCCCGATCCGGAGCAGTTCATCGCGCATCTCAGGCAAAAAGCGGGGATCCCGCAAAACGCGAGCACCGGGCAGTGCCGGGTGAGGCGCTACACCGTGCTCAAATGGCGCGAAGTGGAGTTCCGGCAATGAGCGCCGTGCTCGAAAAACCCTACATCGGCCGCTGGTGGCACCTGCTGGATGACGGCAGGCTGCAGTGCGACCTGTGCCCGCGCGATTGCCGGCTGCACGAGGGTCAGCGCGGGGCGTGTTTCGTGCGCATGCGCGAGCACGACCGAATGGTGCTCACCACCTACGGCCGCTCCTCGGGCTTCTGCATCGACCCGGTGGAAAAGAAGCCGCTCAACCATTTCTACCCGGGAACGAGCATCCTGTCCTTCGGTACCGCGGGCTGCAATCTCGCCTGCAAGTTCTGCCAGAACTGGGACATCTCCAAGTCGCGCGACATCGACACCCTCGCCGACAGCGCGAGTCCCGAGCGGCTCGCGCGCTCCGCGCTCGAGCTGGGCTGCAGGAGCGTCGCCTTCACCTACAACGATCCGGTGATTTTCGCCGAGTACGCGATGGACATCGCCGACGCCTGCCGAGAGGTCGGGGTGAAAGCCGTAGCGGTCACCGCCGGCTACATGCACGACGCCCCGCGGCGCGAGTTCTACGCCAAGATGGACGCGGCGAACGTCGACCTGAAGGCCTTCACCGAGGAGTTCTACTTCCGGACCTGCAGCGCGCATCTGAAGGACGTCCTCGACACGCTCGTCTACCTCAGGCACGAGACCCGCGTCTGGTTCGAGATCACGACGCTCCTCATCCCCGGCAGGAACGACTCGGACTCGGAGATCGACGCCGAGTGCCGCTGGATCGCAACGGAGCTGGGGCCGGATGTACCGCTGCACTTCACCGCCTTCCATCCCGATTACAAGATGATGGACATACCGCCCACGCCGGCCGCGACGCTGACGCGCGCCCGCAAGATCGCGCTGGGATACGGCCTGCACTATGTGTATACAGGCAACGTGCACGATCCCGAAGGGGGCAGCACCTACTGCCCGCACTGCGGTCACTCCGTGATCGCGCGGGATTGGTACAGCATCCTCGACTACCGTGTCACTGCGGACGGCCGGTGCAAGGAATGCGGCGGGGCGATCGAGGGACGCTTCGAGCTGTTCAAGAAAGCCTTCGGACCGAGGCGGATTCCGGTGAGGCTTGGAGTTGCCTGACTTCGGGTCCGTGTCGCGGGCCGACCTGGCGCAATAACTCCGTGTAGACCCTGTCCGGCGTGATTTGCTGCAGGCACGGATTGTCCCCTCTGGTGTAGCGGCAGGTCTTTTTCCGGCAGGGAGAGCAGGGAAGATTGGACCGCAGGTGCACCTGCGAGGAGCCGGATGCCCCGATGAGCCCGGAGTCGGTCGATCCGTAGAGGGTGATCGAAGGCACGTTCAGCGCCGCGACCAGGTGGCTGAGCCCCGTGTCCATGCAGACGCAAGCCCTCGCCCTCTCGATCACGTAGCCCATTTCGGAAAGCGTGAGCTTGGGCAGCACCTGAACCTCGGGATGGACGGCGAGGCGCCTCGCTCTCGCCTCTTCCATAGCGTTTCCCCAGGGCAACAGCACCTTGAATCCGGCCTGAACCGATTTCTTGAGGAGCTCCGCCCAATGCGCTTCGGGCCAGAGCTTCGTCTTCCAGCTCGCGTTGTGGACGAAGACCAGGTACTCACTGGGCAGATCGACCTTCGGCTCGACGAACCGCTCTCTTTGGATCCGGAAATCGGGCGGCGAGACGGGAATCGGGTAGTCCAGGGCGGACGCGAACAAGCGCCTCAGGCGGTCGATGGCGTGCGCGCTCTTGGACGCGGCGAACCGCCTTTGATACGCGAGATGGGCGATCCATTCCCGCACCGAGTGCCGGTCGAAGCCGGCCCGCGGTCCTTTGGTGAACATCGAGAGCAGCGCCGTCTTGAAATTGCCCTGCCCGTCGATGACGAGGTCGTATTCCACGGCCCTGATCTCCGCGACGAGGCGGGAAATGGAGCCCAGGGTCGACGGGTGCGCCAGCGCTTCGCGCCATTTGCGGTGATTGGTCGTGATGACGCTTTTCACCGCCGGATGCCAAGCGGCGATCTCCTGGAAATTCTCGTCGATGACCCAGTCGAATTCGAGTTCCGGACGCGCGCTCTTCGCGTCGCTCAGCGCCGGAAGCGCGTGGATCAGGTCGCCGAGGGAAGTCAGCTTAATGAGCAGGACTCTTTTCATCTTTCCTCGAAAGGAGTCCTTTCAGGAACGCGCTGAAGCGGTGCCGCTTCAGGTCCCGCGCGCGAGCTTCTTCGGAAGCGACGTAGTTGAGCTGGATGGTGCGCCTCTCGCCTTCGAAAGGCTCATGTCCGTGCCAGCAGTTGGGCGTGACCTTGAAGATCAGGCATCGTCCGGCATCCGGAGACACTTCCGCGGCGTAAGGGCTCAGATCCCGGTCGTTGTAGAGGAGCCGGAGGCGCCCCTCGGGCGCGCTCCAGCCGGGGTTCAGGTAGAGAAGAACGGTGACCAGCTTGGATTTGGAATCGGTGTGGATGCGGCCGTCCTTTTTCCCGGTGCGGCCGCGAACCGTGAGCATCGGCGGCTTGTCCTTCAGATCCATGCCCAGGCGCTCGCCCACCAGGTCCCTCAGCTCGACGCTGTGCATCTCCTCGATGAGCGTCGCAAAGCGGCCCGAACACGAAACGGCTTCCGGCGGAAAGCTCCCCCGCTTGCCGATGCGCGGAAAGCTCGCCACCACTTCCGGGAGAGCCTCCGGGCGGATGATGTTGCCGACGATGAGATGCGGAAAGGGCTCGGTGACCAGAGCGGCCTCTCGAAGCGCATCCGCATTCAATACCGTCCACATGAGCCGCTTTCCTTCCGCCTTTCGTGTTCCAGCCTCGCGTAAAAGGCGGATTCTATTCCCCTTGGCCGGCTTGTACCTAGGCATCACTTGGCGGCCGGGGCCCCCGAATGCCGGGCCCGCCGGCGAAACCCTCGGCGCTTGCCTGCCTAAGCCCTTGATTCGTCTTGGGGGCTTGCATTTCGTCCGGAACTGTATAAAAATCCAGGTCAACCGCTGTTTCGTCCGCGCGTTCTAGCGGCGAAGCACCCCTCGAAGGCTGACGCGAGGGAGCGACAAGGAGGCAGTTTCTTGTTTCGGTTGCGCCGATCGACGGGGGACGTGGATGCGGCGCCGGCGTCCGCTGCAACGTTTAATATGAGGGATAATCCCATGGTCAACGAAGGGAAAGTCATGGAAGAAGGCAAGGCCAAGGCCCTGCAAGCCGCCCTGGCGCAGATCGAAAAGCAGTTCGGCAAGGGTTCCATCATGAAGATGGACTCCCAGGCCGCGCAGGACGTGCAGGTCGTGTCGACCGGGTCGCTGGGGCTGGACATCGCGCTCGGGGTCGGCGGGCTCCCGCGCGGAAGGGTGGTCGAGATTTACGGACCGGAGTCCTCGGGGAAAACGACCCTCACGCTTTCGGTGATCGCCCAGGTGCAGAAGCTGGGCGGAACCGCGGCGTTCATCGACGCGGAGAACGCCCTCGACCCGCAGTACGCCGCCAAGCTCGGCGTGAAAATCGAGGAGCTGCTCATCTCCCAGCCGGATACCGGCGAGCAGGCCCTAGAGATCGCCGACATGCTGGTGCGCTCGGGGTCGGTCGACGTGATCGTGATCGACTCGGTCGCCGCGCTCACGCCCAAAGCCGAGATCGAGGGCGAGATGGGCGAGCCGCAGATGGGCCTTCAGGCGCGTCTGATGAGCCAGGCTTTGAGGAAACTCACCTCCAACATCAAGCGGACGAATACGCTGGTGATCTTCATCAACCAGATCCGCATGAAGATCGGCGTCATGTTCGGCAATCCCGAGACCACCACCGGCGGCAACGCGCTCAAGTTCTACGCCTCGGTGCGCCTGGACATCCGGCGCATCGGCAGCATCAAGCGCGGCGACGAGGTGGTCGGCTCCGAGACCCGCGTCAAGGTCGTGAAGAACAAGGTCGCGCCGCCCTTCCGCGAGGCGCTGTTCGACATCCTCTACGGGGAAGGCGTCTCGCTCGAAGGCGAGATCCTCGAGCTGGGCGTCAACTGCGGCGTGGTCGACAAGTCAGGCGCCTGGTACCAGTACAAGAAGGACCGGATCGGCCAGGGCAAGGACAACGCCCGCGAGTTTCTCAAGGAGAACCCCGAGCTCGCCGCCGAGATCGAGGCGAAGATCCGCGAGAAGCTTGGCATAAAGAATCCGGAGGCATCGACTCCCGTCACCGCCGAGGTCTAGGCGGCCGATGCGGCGCGAGCCCACGCGAGAGCCAGATTGGGACAAGAACAGGGCATAATCGGGCGTTGCTTAGAAAGAATGCGGTTGAGAGAACAAGTCGGCACACGTCGCAACGGAGGCCGGTCGTCGGCGCCTCGAGATTTAGCAATTGAGGAAATTGAAAACTCGATTCTTCTAGGTGATGCTTTTGATCTCGTCGACCGTTTCCCCGGAGAATCGGTCGATCTCGTCATTACCAGCCCTCCGTATTGGGGTCAGCGGTCCTACGAGCTTCAGCACAATTGGGAGCTTTTTAACGACATCCCGAAAGTCCGCTCTCTTTCTCAAGTAACTCGGGGATATGACTGGTACCGCGGTTTGGGCGGCGTTCTCGGACTCGAACCCTACCCCGAATGGTATGTGGTCCATCTCACCGAAATTCTGAACAAGCTACTCCGCATTCTGAAGCCGACGGGGAGCTTTTGGCTTAATCTTGGCGATACCTATTTCGCACGGTGGTCGAGCATTAGAGACACGGGGCGGCAGGGGTTGGCGGACGAATACCGGCAACGCCGTAAGACGCCAATGGGCGGAATTCGACAGGAGAAACAACTCCTTTTGCTGCCATCGAGGATGGCGGTTTCGTTGCAGGAGAGCGGCTGGATTCTGCGAAACGACCTCATCTGGCACAAGCCAAACGTGACTCCGAGGCCGGAGGGCGATCGACTCAAGCTATCTCACGAGCATTTTTTCCATTTTGTTCGACGGGCTAAGGTCGGTCGCGCAAAGTACTATTACAAAGCTTCTCAGGCGGAAAAAAGCCAAAACGATGTCATCGCCGTCAACTCAGCACCAGGCGAGGCGGATCACACTGCGACATTTCCGGCCGCAGTAATCGCTCCGCGGATTGTCTCGTCTTGCCCCCCCGGTGGATTGGTATTGGATCCGTTTTGCGGAACCGGCCGAGCACTTGAGGTAGCGATTTCCCTTGGACGAAAAGCAATCGGTATCGAGCTTCAAGAGAAATTTTCCCGCGCCGCACAGTTGAAGCTTTTCTTGAATCCGAATGGTAAAAAGAAGACCGCCGCCCAACGATCGGAAGTCGAAGAACACGCGCGGTAACTTCATCAGCGAGTGGTTCGGCCAACGGGTTTTTCCTGTGGTCCGGCTGGACGTCAAAGCGCTGCGGCGCGATGCATGCCCGTTTCTGAGTAATGTTCTAGAGGAGAGCACGGCCTGCGTAAAAAACGAGAACTCCAAGGGAGTTTGTACGATCAGCAGCGCGAGTAACGGGCCAAGACAAGATTGGTTGGTTTGTCCCTATCGCGTTATTGACACCGAGATCGTTACCGGAGCCTGCGAGAGAATTTTCAGGTCAAAGCTCGCTGCAAGACCGACAGCAGCGTCGTTGTTGGCAAATTCCAGGATTCGTGATGCCTTTCAGAGGCGGATTGCCAAGGCCGGCGTCGGCTACTTGTTCTTCCAGGACAAGCTCGGCGGGGAAATATCCGTTCTAGGCACGAATAAATCGCCAGAAATCGCTTTTGACATCACAGTAGTCGAGATTCGCTATGTCGCCGGCCGATTCGTCCTTGAGCGCTACGGTATTCTCGAAGTTCAGACCATGGACTTTCACGGGTCCTACAAAAAGGCCGTTTCCAATCTCCGCGACGCCCTCCGATTACATAAATCGAGATTTTCCAAAGTATTGAGCGCCAACTTGTCTTGGACAGGGGAAGGGGTCGAGGGGCCGAACATAGCGAACGTTTTCAAGCGAACGTTCTATCAAGTGATGCTGAAATTCGAGCTGGGCCGCAAAGGAGCTGCGGCCGGAACCGTTCTCGCAATTCCGCAATCGGTCTGGGATAGTTGGCAACCTTTTTTGGGCGCGCCTGCGCTGGAAGCACAGGGAAACGGCACTTTCGTGATTGGAGGCGGCGCCTCTACAAGAGATTCGGGTCCCAACGCTCACATCTGTGTTTTCGACCTAGACGTCGAATCACCTCGACCTATTTCAGACGTGCGGATCAAGCAATTTATTCGGGTATCTCCAGAGCAACTATCCCATCATGCGTTTTCGGTAGTTCCGGAAAACATGCTCGAGGCCGTCAAGGGCGAAGGCTCCATATTGGCGATCATCAAGGCGCGACTGCGGCCCTTATGGCCGGAAGTGGAGATCCCGCGGGACGAGGAGAATTCACGGACTTGAAACCGCAAAATCTGCGCGAGCGTGCGCTGCGGTTGCTCGCGCGGCGGGAGCACAGCCGCGCCGAGCTTGCGAGGAAACTCCAGGAGCACACCCGGGCCAAGGACGATCTCGAAGCGCTGCTCGAGGACCTGTCGCAGCACAAGCTGCTCTCCGACGAGCGCTACGCCGAATCGCGCGCTCACACGCTTTCACGCAAATATGGTGCGGCGCGCATTGTGCACGAGTTGCGTGCGAAGGGTGTCGACAGGGGGCTC
>WNFV01005733.1_pt1 | contig 14986 bp, 14 predicted proteins | sample 5400101 | NCBI WGS metagenome assembly WNFV01 (sample SAMN13153361, study PRJNA577476) | soil metagenome | isolation source: 115 cm soil or saprolite under grassland replicate 1 | place: USA:California | collected 2016-06-15 | reverse complement strand
GAGGCAAGCAGTTCGACGCTGTTCCAGAACCGTCGGCAACTCGCCCCGCACCTAGCCAGCGCGGGCGTCTTGACCACCGATGCGCTCCTGCACGGCATCGATGGACTCGCCGGCGATGGGCTAAGCCGGTCCGGGATCTTCTACGTCACGCTCGGCGCGGCGACCACACTCGCAGCCCTCGTCGTACGCAAGGTCGTGCCGCGCCGCTGGCGCCGGCGCGTGCTCGCCGCGATCATCACCGGCGGCGGCTGGCTCGCTATCGTCACCGCGCACGGGCTCACCTGGACCAACACCGGCGGCCTGCTCCTGCTCGAGCTGCTGCTCGCCTCCCGCTGGTGGCAGGCCTGTCGCCTCGGCCATCCGAGTGGTCGGCCGCAGTCACCGCTGCCGAAGCCGGTCAACGCCGACACCGGGCCCGACCGCGACAACATCCCCGGGCTGTGGGACGCCTACATCGGCAACAAGGATGGAGCGCTGGCAGGGTCCTACCTGCACAGCCGCATCGTCGACGATCATCGCGAGTCCTACACCGTGGAACTCGTCCCGGGAAAGCACTCGCTGGACAAGGCCCTGAGCAGCCTGGACCGGATCCAGTCCGGCCTGCGCCGCCCCCAGCAAGAGATCATCGTCGAACCTCACCCGTCCGGCGACTCCGCCCAGCTGCAGCTGACCATAGTGACCAAATCCCCGATCAAGGACACCGTGCCGTTCGACGGGCCGAAGTACGTCCGCGTCGGCTACGACAGCTGGATCGAACCAGGCGGCTACGCCGATGGCGAAGGCCGGGTGCGGGTCAGCCTGTACGCCGCGAACTCCGCCCGGCACATGGTCGTGTTCGGCGGCCAGGGCTCCGGCAAGACCGCGCTGCTCAACCAGATGGCGGTGTCGGCCCGGGCATCCGGTCACACGGTGATCTGGTACCTCGACGGCCAAGGCGGCGCGAGCTCGCCGCAGCTGATGAAGTACGCCGACTGGGCACCAACCGGCCCGACCGCGGCCAACGACATGCTCGCCGCCCTGAAGCGCGTGTTCGCTGTACGCGGCCTCATCATGAAGGTCAATCGCCTGGCCGGCTTGTCGCCAAGTGCTGGTCTGCCGGGGCTGGTCGTGATCATCGACGAGTGCCACTTGGTCTTCGACACCGACCGCCCCGCCGAGGTCAAGGAGTGGACCGACCTCGCGGCGATCGCGCGCAAGCTCTGTGTCGCGTTCTGGGCCGCGACCCAGCATCCTGAGCTGGCCAGCTTCGGCGGCAAGGACAAGCTGCGCGCACTGCTCATGCAGTACACCACCCTGGTTCTGCGCACCACGAGCGGCGTCGCGAACAACATCCTGCGGCTGCAGGTCGACCCGTCGAAGCTGCCTACGCTGCCCGGCTACGGCTACGTCGTCGCCGGCGACAAGGCCGAAGGCGTGCGGTCCGCGCCGTTCCGGGCCGACTTCCTCGACGACAGCGACGGGCAGGCCGATGCGTGGTTCGAAGCCTGCCCAGGTGTGGCCCTCGACTCGGCCAGCGCGCACGCGGCCGGCTCGCAGTACACCGACCGGGTAGCGATCGCCGAACGCCTGGCCCGCGAGGACGAGGCCGTGCTCGAGCACCTGATGAACGGCAATGACGTGCCCGAGCTCGACGACGCCGTATCAACCACGACCAGCCCAGTGACGGGGTCGCTCGAGCTCGCCGAGGTCACGGCCTTCCCCGCGCCGCTCGTGGCCGTGACCGACCACCTCGAGCCTCACGCGCCGGACGGCCTCAGCGCCTCACAGGCGGCAATCTGGACGGTCGTCGCGCAAGGCGCCGAGAAGGCCACGGAAATCGCCTTCGCGGCCGGTCTGAGCACCAGCCAGACCTACAAGCTGCTCGCCGAGCTCGTCGACGCCGGTCACCTCATGAAGGCCGCCCATGGCCGGTACGGCACAGCCGACGACCAAGATCGCGGAGGCGTGCACCGGTGAGCATCCGCGTCATGAACTGGGTCTGGGAGCACTCGGCTGCCAAGGGCACCGAGCGGCTCCTGTTGCTGGCCATCGCCGACGCCGCCGACGACACCGGCCGCAACGCCTTCCCGTCCATCGACACCCTCGCCCGCAAGATCGTGATGTCACCCCGCACGGTGCAGCGGCTGATCGCCAAGCTCGAAGCCGCCGGGCTGATCGAGGTCAGCCGGCACGCCGGCGGCCGCGACTCCAACCGCTACCGCATCGTCATGCCCGAACCCGACATCGGCGCCGGGTCAGCCCGCAACCAGGCCGACTCACAGCAGCCCCACGAGTCGTCTGCGCAATCCACAGGGGGTGACAAAATGTCGCCCCGTCAAACTGTCACCCCTGACACAGCTATGTCACCGCAGGGGTGTCACAGCTATGACACCCCTGCGGTGACACAGCTGTGTCGCCCTACCCCTCCTCTAACCGTCCTCTACCCCTCCACCGGGGCCGTCCCGTCACATCGCAGCACCGGGGGAGGAGGCGGAGACGATCGACCAGCACACGCCGACGATGACACGTCGGGGGCTCGTCGAGTCCTCGCGCGGCTCGGGTCACAGTGGCGACTCGGCGCCCGATCGATCGAACGTCTCGAACCTCAGGTCGCAGCGGCGCTCGACGCCGGCTGGGGCGAGACCGAGCTCGCCGAGCACCTCGGTGCCAACTCTGTGGGCGTGAAGAGTCCGTACGCCGTCCTCGCGGCGAGGCTCAGCGACCTCCCCGTCCCACCCGCCGCGCGACCCGTACGGCCCGCGTGGTGCGGCGACTGCCACGAAGCCACCCGCCTGATCGACACCGACACCGGCGCCAAACGCTGCCCCACCTGTCACCCAGCCGTTGCCGCAGGCGATCCAGCTGCGATCCGGCGCTCCTCATGACGCCACACAAACCTGTTGGAACCAAGGAGGAACGGCAAGCATGAACCTCGTCACCTACCCGGTCCCGAACCAGCCGTCCCCACCCTGCCATCCGCTCGAGCGCGGCCCGGTCAGCGAGGCCGAGATGCTGCACGCCAGCAAGGCCAGCGAGTGCGGCGTCCGGAAGGTCCTCGGCGAGCTGATGTCGCTCGGCCTGGTTGAGCGCGTCGACCGCGGCGTCTACCAGCTCACCGCCTTCGGCCGGGCCGACGCCGCCGAGGAGCGGGCTGCATGAGCCGCTACCGCAAGGCCGTCGCCCTGCCCCCGGCGGTCGGCGACGACGGCGACGCCCTGGAGCAGGCGTGGCGGCTGATCGCCGCCCAGCAGGACGCCGTCGCTCGGGTCGACGGGAAGGCGTCGTTCGCGCTCACCCTCGAGTCGGCGGTGCTCGCCGCCGCCGCGACCACCGAGCCGGCCGCGCACGGCTGGGTGTCGCGTGGGCTGATGTTGCCCGGGCTTGGCCTGGTCGCGGCCGGGGTGCTGTTCGCGGTCGCGGTCGTGATGCCGCAGCTGCGCACCCGCCAACTGGCCCGCGAGTGGAGGACCAGCCGCTGTACTTCGGGCACCTGCGGCACTGGTCGCCCGACGTCCTGGCCGAGCAACTGCGCTGCGGTGACCTGCTCGGCCCGGCCACCCGGCAGTGCGTCGTACTGGCCCGGATCGCCTGGACCAAGCACCGCAAGTTGCAGCTGTCGCTGGCGTCGTGGCTAGCAGGCGGCGCCCTGCTCGCTCTCGCCTACGCCGTGGCCCCGTGATCGCGATGGACACCCTTACGACCGCGACGAGCAGCCCCGCGCGTTGGTTGTGGCTGTGGGACGGCCGTCGCTGGCCCGGCTGGGAGATCGACGGCATGCCGGCGTTCGGCTACGCGGCGGCGCCGTCCGGCCTGCTAACCCGCCGCCAACTGCGCGACGCGGACCTGTGCCCCGGCGGGCACGAGCCGTACGCGCGGCTGGCCTGGCAGCGCGGCCGGCGCTGGGCCTGGTTGTGGCGGGCCGATCTCGCCCGGCCGAAGCGCACCGCGACCGCGGCGCAGCTGGCAGCCGTCAACGCCGCGTTGCGGGCTCGCCGGGTGTGTGCAGTGTGCGGCCCGGTCGACCACTGCGTGCGCACCACGGACCGGCTGTGCGGTGACTGCCACGTTGCCGGCGTCACCCCGCCCGCCTCGGCCGAGCCGCCGGCGTGGCGGGTCATCCAGGACCTGGAGCGTGCCGCATGACCGCGCCGGACCTGTCGTCGTACGACGTGATCCTGGTCAACAGCAGCGGCGGCAAGGACTCCCAGGCCATGCTCGACCACGTCGCCGATCTGGCCGGCGCCGCCGGCGTGCGGAACCGGGTTGTCGTGCTGCACTGCGATCTCGGCCACGTCGAGTGGCCCGGCGCTCTACAGGTGTCGGAGTACGACGGCGCGCTGATGGTGCTCGGCACCGACGACCCGAGGGTGGCCGCGGACTGGCTGGTCGACCAGCCCGACGGCGACATTGTGGACTGCCACACCGGCAGCCCGGTGTACGACGGGGCGCGGGACCTGGCGCCCGAGGACGCAGTTGTGGAGTGGTACCGCGCCGTCCCGGGCTGCCCGGACTCTTGCGGCGAGGGCCGGCTACCACTACTACGAGGCCCGGCCGCACAGCCGCGGCGCGTTCCGGGCCGTGGTGTGGGACCTGTGGAACCTGCCCGTCACCGCCCGGCGCTGCGCGCTGGCTGAGGACGTCGCATGAGCCGCCGGCAGATCGGCACGCTGACCGGCGCCGACGTCGGGCACACGATCCGGTTTGCCGGCGGCCCGTGGCGTGTCATTGGCTCGGTGCGGCACTACGCGCTGCCCGACCGCACAGCGCACACCAGCGTGTTGCACCGCGATCCGTCCGCGAAGCCGGCCGACCGGTCTCGAGGATGTGGGCGTTGAAGGTCACGCGGTCGACGATGGCGGCGACCAGGCGCGGGTCGGGGAACACGGTTCCCCATTGGAGAACGGCAGGTTGGTCGCGATCGCGACCGAGGCACGTTCCTCACGTTCGGTGATGATCTGGAACAGCAGCTCGGCGCCACGCGGGTCGACTTGGACGTAGCCGAGCTCGTCGATCTTTGCGGACATCCGCACAGGTCGACCTATGCCGATCCCGGGACTATGCCGAGGGTCGGTCGGTGGGAGGACGGGAGTGGTCATGGCGGCAGAGATCTGGCCGCGGCCTGTCCGGCGGGGCTCGGCATAGTTACAGCCCTTCGAGGAAGGCGAGGAGCGAGTCGTTGGGCCGTTAGCGGCCTGGCGGGACGGTTGCAGGGGCGGTGAGTTCGAGGGCCCGGATGACGGTCAGCCTTCCGTTCGCCTGGCTGGTTCGGCCAGGAACTGACCGGCATCCCGGCCTGCTGGTAGTTGTCACAGGGACTGGTGGTCATCGACCAGGACCTCGGCGTCACGGTCGACGGCATGGACCGTCGGCACCGGGCCGAGTCCGGCGGGCATCCGTCCCGACGTCGCTCCCGAGCATCCCGGTGCGCATCGAGCCCTACGACGAGGTGATCATCGGGCTCGCGAAGAACTCCGCGGAGCCCGGCGTTGTCCCGGTAGGACGGGGCGCCGGACGGCAACACGCTACTTCGACGCCCGGATCCGACCCTGGGCGTCACCGAAGCCGATCCGGCTGCCGTCCGGACCGGGTGCCGCGGCTCGGAGGACGACCTCGTCGCCGTCCTCCAGGAAGGTCCGCGGCTGGCCGTTGACCTGCACCGGCTCGGTGCCTCCCCAGGTGAGCTCGATGAACGCTCCTCGCTGGTCCTTCGCGGCGCCCGAGATGGTCCCCGAGGCGAACAGGTCACCGGTGCGGGTGGGGGCGCCGTTGACCGTGAGGTGGGCCAGCATCTGCGCGGGGGACCAGTACATGGCGGCGTACGGCGGCCGGGAGACGACCTGGCCGTTCCACTCCACCTCGAGGTCGATGTCGAGTCCCCACGGCGTGTCCAGGGCGAGGTAGGGCAGCACGCGCGGTTCCTGGGCGGGAGTGTCGATCCTCGCGCTCTCCAGGGCGAGCATCGGCACCACCCAGGGCGAGACCGTCGAGGCGAACGACTTGCCCAGGTGGGGGCCGAGCGGGACGTACTCCCAGGCCTGGATGTCGCGGGCGGACCAGTCGTTGAACAGCACCACGCCGAACAGGTGCTTCTCGGCCCGCTCGACCGGGATCGCCTCGCCCATTGGGCTGCCGACGCCGACGACGAAGCCGAGCTCGGCCTCGATGTCGAGCCGGGTCGACGGGCCGAAGACCGGCGCATGATCGTCCGCACCCTTTCGCTGCCCAGCCGGACGGACGATGTCCGTGCCGGAGACCACGATGGACGCGGACCGGCCGTGGTAGCCGATCGGGAGGTGCTTCCAGTTCGGGGTGAGCGGGTCCGGGCTGTCGGGGCGGAACAGCCGACCGAGGTTCGAGGCGTGGTGCTCGGAGGCGTAGAAGTCGACGTAGTCGCCCACCTCGATCGGCAGGTGCAGCGTCACCGCATCCACCTCGTGCACGGCCTCAGCGGGCACCGGTTCCTGCACCGCGCTGGTGATCGCGGCCCGGACCTCCACCCAGCGCTCGCGTCCCTGGGCCATGAAAGGATTGCGACTGGTCGCGGCGAAGATCTCGTCGTCCAGCACGAGCGCGAGATCGACCACGTGCCCGCCGTACCGCACGGCGACCCGCGGGTTCTGGTCGGGCACGGAGTACACGCCGTAGGGCAGGTTGTGCAGGCCGAACAGGTCGTCGGAGGGCACGGCGAGCCGGATGGTCGACTGTCCGGTCATGAGGACACCCGCATCAGATGGTCACGGGGGAGCAGGTCGAGCGCGACCAGGTCCTCGACCGGTTCGGTGACCGAGCAGGTGCCGAACGACCGGAACCACTGGCGCACCGACGGCTCCAACCGGTGCACGGCACCGACCACTTGCTCGGGCTCACGCTCGGCGAGGAGTCCGGCGACGTCGGTCACGTCGGCACCGTCAGCCGCTGCCTGGGCGGCGACCAGCAGATTGAGGAAGCCGTGCTGCTCGAACCCCGTCGCCGGGTCGGTGTTGCGAAGGGCGTGGTGCAACCCCGCGGTGGCCTTGAAGGACGTGCCGGCAGTGGTGAGTGCCACGACGGCCGTGGCGAGCTCGCTCTCGTCCGGGTACAGGTCGGCGCGGATCCCGCCGGTGCGCAGCTTCGCCTGGTACGCCGTGCCGGCCAGCGCGTCGACCAATGGTGTCCGGCGACCGTCGCGCGGCAGCTCCACGAAGACGGGCAGCTCGTGGCCGGCAAGGGCCCGGTCGAGCGCCCGCACGACCACCTCGGGTGCGACACCGTCGGGCCCTCCGACTTCGAGACCGCTCAGGCGCACGGCCGGGATGCGCTCGACCGTGGCCAGGGTCGTCGCCACTACGGGGAGTGGTGTGGTCACCGACAGCCGGAGTGATCCCGGTTCGAGACCAGCGACCAGCGGTGCAAGATCTTCCAGGTCCTTCGCCGCGAGAACGAAGGGCCCCACGACCTCCGCGTACGGAGCCGCCTCGTGCCGCGCGTGAGCCGGCACGGCCTCCGCGAGCGGGAGGTTGCCCGGCGGGAAGACGGCGGCGTCGTCGCACAGGCCCGCGAACAGCGTGGCGGTGGTGCTCACCCGTCGGTCGCCCCCGTCTCGCCGCGGTCCGCGCGGGACCATGTATACGCGTAGACGCCGTCGTCGGTGGCCCGGGCGGCCTCGCCCAGCTCGAGTGGCCGGAACGTGTCGACCATGACCGCCAGCTCGTCGAAGAACTCGGCGCCGATGCTGCGCTCGTACGCGCCCGGCTGTGGTCCGTGCGGGTGACCGCCGGGGTGCAGGCTGATCGAGCCCTGGCCGATGCCCGAGCCCTTGCGTGCCTCGTAGTCGCCCCCGCAGTAGAACATCACCTCGTCGGAGTCGACGTTGGAGTGGTAGTAGGGCACCGGGATCGCCAGCTCGTGGTAGTCGACCTTGCGGGGCACGAAGTTGCAGATCACGAAGTTCTGCCCTTCGAAGACCTGGTGCGCCGGCGGCGGCTGGTGCACCTTCCCGGTGATCGGCATGTAGTCGTGGATGTTGAACGCGAACGGGTACAGGCAGCCGTCCCAGCCGACGACGTCGAACGGATGGTGGGGGAGCACGTGGACGGTGCCGGCGATGCCGCCTGGACCGGGACCGCGGTGCTTGATGTACACCTCGACGTCGATGTCCTCGACGACGTACGGGTCGGAGGGGCCACGCAGGTCGCGCTCGCAGTACGGCGCGTGCTCGAGCAGCTGGCCGAACCGTGACAGGTACCGCTTCGGCGGGGTGATGTGGGAGTTCGCCTCGATGGCGTAGATCCGCACAGTGCCCTTGGGTACGACCCGGTGGGTGGTGGCGCGTGGGATGACGACGTAGTCGCCGGTGGTCAGCTCCAGGTTGCCGAAGACGGTCTCGACGACTGCCTCGCCGGCCTCCACGTAGAGGCACTCGTCGCCGATCGCGTTGCGGTAGTACGGGGACACCGCGTCGGCCGCCACGTAGGACAGCCGCACGTCTGCGTTGCCGAGCAGCAGGCGCCGCCCCCTCACGGCGTCGATCCCGGACGAGCCCTCCTCGAAAAGCTTGTGCGTCGTGAGGTGGATCGGGACCAGCGGGTGGTTCGGCACGGTCGACTGGTCGGGCAGCTCCCAAACCCGGTACTCGCTGAGCGCCGAGGGGATGAACCGGTGGTAGAGCAGGCTGGAGTCCGAGGCGAAGCCCTCCTCGCCCATCAGCTCCTCGAAGTAGAGCGACCCGGCGGGGGCGCGGTGCTGGGTGTGACGCTTGCCGGGGACCGAGCCGGCGGAGCGGTAGTAGGGCACGGGGGAGTTCCTTTCTCTCGCGGCCTTCAGGCGGCTGCGCCGAGCAGACGGCCGAGGGCCGCCGCAAGCTCTGCCGGAGAGGTGACGACGGCGGCGACGTGACCGTCCGGACGGACCAGCCAGGTCTCGCCGGGCTGTGCGGCGAGGGCGGCGGTGATGGCGCTCTCGGAGTCGACATCGCTCAGTCGGAGCACCTGAGTGGGAGCATGGGTGCCCTCCTTGAGCGCGAGGGCGATGTCGGCCGTGTCCACACCGTCGGTCGTGAGAGCCAGCACACCGTTGCGGACCAGCTGGCGGAGCCTGACCACCTCTGGACGGCCCGCGACCGTGACGGGCGCGTCGGGAATCAGGACGCCGGGCACCACGTCCGGCATCTCACCGCGCGGCGGCCGGCCAGTGAACCGCCGGGCCGCGTCCGCGGTCGTCAGAGGCGAGTCGACGTACCAGAAGGGCTCGGCGAACCGGCCGCTGTCGACCTTCGTCGCTGCATCCGGGGCGTCCACGGCCTCTTCCAGCAAACGCCGACGGGCGTCCCGCTCCGCCTCGTCCTGCGGAACGAGGAAGCGCATCGTGTGGCTGGTGACCTCGAGGTTCTCCCGGGCCGCGGCCAGCCGCTCGGTGTTGTAGCTGTCGAGCAGTGCCTCGGGTGCCCAGTCGCGCAGCACGAAGGCGAGCTTCCAGGCAGCGTTCTCCGCGTCCGGGACCCCGGAGTTGTGGCCCCGGGCGCCGAACGGGGCGACGAGGTGTGCGCAGTCACCGGCGAGGAGCACCCGTCCGACCCGCATCCGGTCGACCATGCGGGCGTGGAAGCGGTAGACCGACCTCCACACGATCTCGTAGGGCCGGTCGCCGATGATCTGCCGGATTCGCGCGTCGAGCCGCCCGTCGGCGGCTTCCGCCTCGAGATCGAACTCGGCCGGGACCTGCCAGTCGATTCGGAACGTCGAGTCCGGACACGGATGGATGAGCACCTGGCGGCCGGGGTTCCAGACCGGGTCGAAGTAGAAGCGTCGCTCCTTCTCCCATCCCGGAAGCTCGGCACGGATGTCGCAGATCAGGAACCGGTCATCGAACGACTGACCGTCGAACGTCACGCCGAGCAGGTGACGAACGCGGTCACCGCGGGCGCCGGCCGCCGCGACGGCGTACGCAGCGCGAACCTGCGTCCGGCCATCGCGCGTGACGCAGGTGAGCGTCACCTCCTCGTCGGTCTGCTCGATGTCGACGACGTCGTGGTCCCAGCGGACGTCGATGAGCGGCTGCATGGCGATCTGCTCGTCGAGCACGTGCTCGGTGTGGCTCTGGGAGATGTTGACGAACGCCGGCAGCGGGGAGTGACCGCGATCGACGAACGACCAGTGGAACAGCTCCTGGTCGCGGTAGAAGGTCCGCGCGGTGGTCCAGGTCAGCCCGTCCTCGGCGATCTTCCCGGCGCCCACCGTCGACCAGATATCGAGCACGTCGCGCTGCTGGCAGATCGCCTTGGAGCCGATCTCGTCGCGTTCGGCGCGGGCGTCGAGAAGGACAACGGGGATTCCCCAGCGGGCGAGCAGCAGCGCGGTGGTCTGACCGACGGGGCCGGTTCCGACCACCGCGACCGGTGGTCCGGAGTAGGCGGGGAGCAGCGGCGGAGTCATCCCTGCAGCTCCTCCCAGACCTCGCGGTCACGCTCGGCCGTCCAGATGCGTGGCCAGTCGACGCCGTCGAGCTCGTCCCACAGTCGCTGCACGTCGAAGGGCAGGCAGTGCTCGAAGATCGGCCAGGCACCGAACTTGGGGGCCAGCGCCTCGTGAGTGGCCTCGAACGCCTCCCTGAGGCTGCCGCCACGGGCGTGCACCGCGCCGACCTTGTCACGCATGACCAGGAGGAAGGAGCGGGTCTGCTCGATGGCGGCGTCGACCGCCTCGCGGCTTCGTGGCACCGCCCCGCGCCCACCTACGAGCACCTCGGCGCCGAAGGCCTTGACTCGGTCGAGGGTGCCGGTCGACCAGTCGGCGTGGAAGGCGTCGCCGGTGTACAGCGCGGCTTCCGCCTCGACCAGGTCGCCGGCGAAGAGCACCTTCTGGCGCGGGAGCCAGGCGACGATGTCGCCGGCGGTGTGGCCCCGACCGCAGTACTGCAGCACCAGCTCGCCGCAGTCACCTCCGAGGTCGATGGTCATCCGGTCGTTGAACGTGACGTCGGGCCAGGTCAGGCCGGGCACGGACTCGGGCTTGCGGAACAGGCGGGGCATCCGGCCCAGCTCGCTGTCCCAGTCCTCCTTGCCGCGCTCCTCGATCAGCTTGCGGGTGTTGTCGTGGGCCACGATCACCTGGGCGTCGAAGGCGGAGGCCCCGAGCGTCCGGACCGCGTGGTAGTGCGAGAGCACCAGGTACTTGACCGGCTTGTCGGTGTGCTCACGCAGCTGAACCAGCCAGTCACGGGCGGCGACCGGGGTTGCCCTGCCCTCGAATGCCACCAGGAAGTCCTCACCCTCGATGGCGCCGACGTTCGGGTCGCCCTGGGCGGTGAGTGCGTAGACGCCGTCGGCGAGGACTTCGAGGGTTTCGGTCTTCTCACCGAGGTCGGCGGAGGAGGCGAACGGCTTGGCAGCCATGGGGTGGTCCTTTCGAACGATGTGGTCTGTGGAGGGATCGCGTCGTCGCGACCCGAGTCAGGCAGGGTTGCGGCCGATGAAGAATTCCTTGAGTGGCTCGTCGGGGATGTCGAACCCGGCCTCGAGCAGCGCAGCGCGGTAGGCGCGCATCTGCTTGTCCTGCAGGCGCATGGTCGGCATGCGAAGCGGGCCGCCGTTGTAGCCCTGCAGCCAGCCCTGGAATTTCCAGGCCATGCGGTTGAGCACGGAGCCGCCGTGCACGGCGGCGAACAGGTTGATCTTCGCCACGCGCGCAGGATGGAGCCGCCAGTAGAGCTCCGTGGAGTCGTCGTACTTGCCGTCACGGATGAGCTGCATCATCTGGGGGACGAGCGGGCCGAAGTACTCGTGGTCACTGGTCGCCGAAAGCTGGATCGGGATGACCTGCGAGAGCGGCACGAGGTCGCCCTCGATCGGCACCGAAATGACCACCTCGTCGCCGAACAGGCGATGGCACTCGACGGCGTTCATGATGTTCGGGTAGCCGCCCTCGGCCTTGATCACGGCCACGTTGGGCGCTGCATCGAGGATGCGCCGGATGAGGCGCGTCGAGATGTCCGAGGGGTGCAGACGGGAGAAGTTCCAGATCGTCATCGGGAAGAGGATGATCGCGAGGTTCGTGGCCTCCGCGAATGCGCATGTGTACTCGAAGACCTCCTCCTCGGTCTCCGGGTAGAAGCTCGGCGGGTAGGACAGCAGGATGAGGTCGGCCCCGGCCGTCTCGGCGCGCTGCGCCATCTCGATGTTCTCCTCGAGCGTGTTGAAGCAGGCGTGGTGGCAGATGAAGAAGCCGTCGCCCGCTTCGTCCTTCGAGACCCGGACGAACTCGACGTACTCCTTGAGGGTGATGCTGATCTCGCCGATCGCGAGCGTGCCGATGAAGCCATGCTGCTTGGCGAGGGCGATGTCGTGGCGGATCCCCGACTCGTTGAGGTTCTTCAGGTCGGCCGTGAACGAGGGGATCGTGCAGTTGACCGCGCCGACGAGTTTGTCGCGAGCCCAGCTGCGCGACTCGGCCTTGGTGTAGGTAGCCATGGTTCGTCTCCTTCCGGGGATCAGTTCGCCCCGGCCCCTTCCCAGGACAGGTACTTGATCTCGAGGTATTCCTCGATGCCGTAGACCGAGCCTTCCCGGCCGATGCCCGACTGCTTGATGCCACCGAACGGAGCGACCTCGTTCGAGATCAGGCCGGTGTTGATCCCAACCATGCCGGCCTCGATGGCGGCCGCCACGCGCCAGATCCGGCCCGCGTCGGCGCTGAAAAGGTACGACGCCAGCCCGAACTCGGTGTCGTTCGCCATCCGGATCGCATCGGCCTCGTCCGTGAACCGGATCAGCGGCGTGACCGGACCGAACGTCTCCTCGTGCGCGATCAGCATGTCCTGGGTCACGCCGGTCAGCACGGTCGGCTCGTAGAAGAGCTCGCCGAGGTCGCTCGCCTGGCCCCCGGCGGTCACGGACGCGCCCTTGGCGACCGCGTCCCGGACGTGCTCGTCCACCTTCTCCACGCCGGCGGCGTCGATGAGCGGGCCGATCGTCACGCCCTCGCCGAAGCCGTCGCCCAGGACAAGCTGCGAGGTGCGTGCCGTGTACTCCTCGGCGAAGCGGTCGTAGATGCCTGCCTGCACGTAGACCCGGTTCGCCCCGATGCACGACTCGCCGGTGTTGCGGTACTTCGCCGCGAGGACGCCGGTCACCGCGGTCTCGAGATCGGCGTCGTCGAAGACGATCACCGGTGCGTTGCCGCCGAGCTCCATCGAGACCTTCTTGATGGTGGTCGCGGACTCCTCGATGAGCTGGCGTCCGACCTCGGTGGAGCCAGTGAAGGTGACCTTGCGGATGATCGGGTTGCCGGTCAGCTCCGGGCCGATCTCCCGCGCGCTGCCGACGACGACGTTGAGGACACCTGCCGGGATGCCGGCACGCTCGCCGAGCTCCGCCAGCGCGAGGGCCGTGAGCGGCGTCTGCGACGCGGGCTTCACGACCATCGTGCAGCCCGCCGCGAGGGCAGGAGCCGCCTTGCGGGTGATCATCGCTGCCGGGAAGTTCCACGGGGTGATCGCTGCACACACGCCGACCGGCTCCTTGAGGACGACGATGCGGCGGGACGCGGTGGGCGCCTGGAAGACGTCGCCGCGGACCCGCTTCGCCTCCTCGGCGAACCACTCGATGAACGAGGCCGCGTACGCCATCTCGCCCTTCGCCTCCGACAGCGGCTTGCCCTCCTCCAGCGTGATGATGGCGGCGAGGTCGTCGGTATGGTCGGTCACGAGGTCGAACCATCGACGCAGGATCCTGGAGCGGTCCTTTCCCGCGAGTGCGCGCCAGCCGGCCAGCGCCCGGTCCGCGGCCTCGACAGCCGTCCTGGCCTGCTCGCGGCTCAGCGAGGGCAGCTCGGCGATCTCGGCACCGGTCGACGGGTTGGTCACGGTGAACGTGTCTCCGTCACCGTCCGGGATCCAGGCCCCGTCGACGTACGCCGCACTGCGCAGCAGTGTCGGGTCCTTCAAGACGGCGTGGACGGATTGTTCGGTGGTTGCGGTCACGACTTCCTTCCTCATTTCTCGACGGGCTGGAGGTGGATCGGGAGCTCGGCGCCGATGCCGGCCTTCTCCGCTGCCTCCACGCACATCCCTGCGACGGCGAGGTCCTGGACGGCTGAACCCACGGACTTGTAGAGCACGATCTGCTCCGGAGCGGTTCGACCGCGCACCCGGCCGGCCACGACGTCGGCGAGAGAGTGGATACGGTCGGAGATGTCGAGCCCGGCAGCCTTGGCGGCGATGAGGTCGCCCGTGTCGTGGAGGACCTCCTCGACCATGTCGGCGACGACGACGTCGGCGCGCTCGATCGTCTCGGGGTCGACCTCACGCTGTTCGCGCAAGGTGGATCCGATCGAGACGACCGTGGACCCGGGCTGCAGCCAGGCGCCGTGCAGGGTAGGGGTTTCGTCGTAGGAGCGGGCGGCGCAGATCACGACCGATGCAGCGGACACCGCGGCCTCGGCGGAACTGGTCGGCTCCACGGATGCAGCCGTGTGCCCGAGGTCCGCGACGAAACGCGCTCGGCTCTCGTCACGCGGGCTGAAGACTCGAGCTGATGAGAGCGTCCGCACCGCCGCCAAAGCTTCCAGGTGCTTACGCGCCTCGAACCCCGAGCCGATGACCGCGACGTCGAGCTCGCCGGCCGGCGACAGCAGGTCGACTGCCAGCGCGGACGTCGCGGCCGTTCGGAAGCCGGTGATCGAGTTGCCGTCGAGCAGGGCCACGAGTTCCGCCGTCGCCGGGTCGAACAGCGCGACGAGGTAGGAGAACAACCGGCGTTCGCCGAAGGAACCGGCGATCGTCTTGGTGCCCATCAGCGCGCCATTTCCTGGCACGCCGCTCAGCGTCCGGAGCATCCCGCGGCCACCGCGGGCGACCACCCGCGGTGGGAAGGTGACGTGGTCGCCGGGAGTCGCGTACGCCACGCGGAGCGCGTCGATGGCCGGCTTCCAGTCGAAGACGGAACGCACATCGGCGTCGTCGAGTACAAGAGTCACGGCAGTCTCGTCCCGGCTCAGACCGGCGGCGCGACGAAGAGACCCTTGTCGGGGTCGTT
>WNFV01014010.1_pt1 | contig 14987 bp, 7 predicted proteins | sample 5400101 | NCBI WGS metagenome assembly WNFV01 (sample SAMN13153361, study PRJNA577476) | soil metagenome | isolation source: 115 cm soil or saprolite under grassland replicate 1 | place: USA:California | collected 2016-06-15 | reverse complement strand
CGCCGTCTCCTGCGGCAGTTCGAGAATGCCCTTGCGCAGCTCGCCGCGCGTCGTCTCCAGCTCGCGGCGCATGTCGGAGCTCATCTGCTTCAACTCGTCCAGCACCTCGGCGAAGCGCTGCGCCGCCTGCGAGAGCATGGTATGCGACTCCTCGCTCGCCTGCTCGTAGATGCTGTGCATGGCCTCGCTCAGGCGCTGGCGCTCCTCCTCGGTGCCGCTGCGGATCGCCTCGAAGTTCTCCCTGATCGCCTGGGCACCGTCCACCGCCGATTCCGCGGTCAAGCGGGCAATCTCTCGCGCGCGTTCGCCCGCGCCTTCGAGCGACTGGTCGAGCACCCCGGCAAATCGCGTGAGCCGCTCTTCGAGATCGCCGGCTTTGCTGTCGAGCGCGCCGATCAGCTGCTCCAGCGCCGCGCGGCGCTCGGCGAGCGTGCTCTCGGTCCGCTGGTTGCTGCCGTCGATCGCCGTCACCGCTTCCGCGAGCGAGCGGGCGTGGGCGTCGAACTGGCCGGCAACCTGGCTGAGGTCGTTGAGGGTCGCAACCGACATCTCCTTGAAGCTGGCGATGTTGCGCTCCACGTCGCTGTTGGCCGCGCCGGCCTTCTCCGCGACATCGTTCATGGCGGCGACGAAATCGGCGACCCGCGCGACCAGCGTGCTCTCGATATCGCTCATGTTCTCATGCGCGCCGCTCAAAACCTCCTGCAGGAGAATGTTGGCCTCGCGCAGGCGCTCGTACAGTGCGGTCGTATCGGACCGCAGCATGCTGTGCGCCTCCTGCATCTCGGTAACGGCCGCGGACGCCGTTTGCTTGGACTGCTCGACCGCACCGTGCGTCGTGTCCTGCAGCTCCTTGAGCGTGCGGGTGATGGTCTTGGCCGCGCTCTGCGTCGCCATTTCCGCGGTTTCGCGCAACTCCTTGATCGCGCGGTTGACCGCTTCGCTCGTGGTTTCGGTCGCGGCGATGTGGCTCGTCTGCAGGTCCTTGAGCGACTGATTGACGGCGCCGGTGGCGGTTTCGCTCGCCTGGCTGATGAGGCGGGCGATCTGCCCGCTGTTGTCCATCATCGTCTGGGTGAAGTTGAAGCCCTTGGCCTCGATTGCCTTGACGGCAGTATCGGTCACACGGCCGACTTCACTGATGAATTCCTCGCTCTTGCGGGTGAGGGCTGCGAGCAGGCCGCTCGATTTCTCGTCGACGACCTGCGTCATTTCGCCGGCGCGCTGGCGCACCGTCGTTGAAATCTCCTCGGCCTTGCCGACGAAGTTGCGCGCCACCTCGGCGCTGACCGAAAGCAACGTACGTTCGACCTCGCCGGCGTTCTGTTTGAGCACGTTGCTCACGCCGGTCGACATGCCGCTGATCATGCGCTCCGCATCATGCGCGCTGGCGCGGATGGCGTTCGTGGTGTTTGCCGCGAGCTGCGTGAGCGAACGCTCGGCCTCGGAGCTGTTGGTCTTGACTGCCTCGGCAAGCTCACGGATGCCGGCATTGACGGCGCCGGACGCCGAGCTGGACAGATTACCGAGCGAGCGTTCCGCCTCGTCGGTGGCCGTCCTTATGCTCGTGGTCAGTTGCTCTGCGCGCGCACCGATCGCCTCCACCGCCGCAGCGGTCAGCTTGTCGATCGTCTGCGCGGCGTCGCCGGCATTGGTCCTGATCGTGCTGCTCAGATGCTCGGTACGGGCGGCGAGCAGTTCGGCAGCCGATTGGCTGCGGGTCTCGATCTCCCGGGTCAAGCTCTCAGTGCGCGCGCTGAGCAACTCGGCAGCCGACTGGCTGCGGGTCTCGATGTCCTTAGTGAAGCTTTCGCTGCGTGCGGCGAGCAGTTCGGCAGCCGATTGGCTGCGGGTCTCAATCTCCTTGGTGAAGCTCTCGGTGCGCGCGGCGATCAAGTCGACAGCCGCCTGGCTGCGCACCTCGATTTCCCTAGTCATGTTCTCGGCGCGGCCGCTCAGGAGATTCTCGAACCGGTTGATGCGCGTATCCAGATTGTCGGCGACTTCCATCGCTTTGACGCCGAGCGTCCTGTCCACGTCCTCGATCTTGGCGCCGATGCTTTCGGCGAGCTGTGCCCCGCGCGCGTTGATGGCGCCGGTGATGTCGGCGACGCGTTTGTCGAGCGCGCCGATCACCTCCTTGCCGCCTTCGGCCATGCGCTTGGCGACGTCGCTCACCCGCGCCGCGAGGGTCTCGCCCACCGTCTGGGTGCGGCTGTCGAGGGCATCCCGGAAGCGGATGAATTGCTGGTCGAGGCTTGCCGTGATCTCGGCCGATTTAACGGTGACGCGGGTATCGAAATTGTCCAGGTAATCGCGCATCGCGCTGGAAATGTCCTGCGTGCGCTCGCCCAGACGTTCGACCATTTCGCCGCCATAGGTCTTTACCGTGCGGTCGAACTCGGCGAGGTGGCGGGTAATGAGATTGCCGAGCGTGGTGGCGTCGCGGGCGATGCGTTCAGCCAGCTCGGTGCCGCCGTGGTTGAACATGTCTTCGAATGACTGCAACCGTACGGCCAGCAGTTCACGCACGGCATCGCCGCGGCTGGAGATCGTGTCGGCGAGCTCGCTTGTGCCCTGATTGAACATGTCCTCGAACGATTGCAGCCGGGCGGCCAGCATTTCGCGCACGGCATCGCCGCGGCTGGAGATCGTGTCGGCGAGCTCGCTTGTGCCCTGATTGAACATCGCTTCGAATGATTGCAGCCGTGCGGCCACCATTTCGCGCGTCGCATCGCCGCGGCTGGTAATCACGTCGGCAATCGCCTCGGCGCTCTCGCGGAACTGGTCGGTCACGCGGTCGCCGCGCTGCACGATGGTGTCGGTAATGCGCGCGCCGGTCTGCTCGAGCTTGGACACAACGTCTCCGCCACGCAGGCTGAGATCGAGCACGAGCGAGTCGCCGGTGTTCTTCAGCGTGGTATTGACCTCCTCGATGCGGCTGGAAATCGTGTCGGCGAGCTGGTTGCCGGTATCGATCACGAGCTCCGTCAGTTCCTGCGAGCGATTGCTCATCAGATCGAGCATCTCAGCTGACTTTTGTGCGAAGTTCTCGCTCACTCGATCGAGCCGCTCCGACATCATGCGGTGGATGTTGGCGGTGATTTCGTTGAACTCGTCGCCGATGTGATCGGTCTTGAAATTCAGCGTCGTGGTCAAGCGGTCACTGGCGGCGGAAATGGCCTGCGATGTTTCTCGGCTGGTCTTTTCGAGGCGGTCGAGCAGGTCGCCGCCGCGCTCGCCGAGCGTATGGATCATCGTGTCGCCGGCGTTGCCGAGCGCGCGCGTGATATGCTCGGCTTTTTCAGACAGCGCGTGGGTGATGCGCCGCGAAGCGTCATCGACCTGCTCGGCAACGAGCTCGCTGATCTGCGAAATGTCGTGGCTGAGATCGAGGTGGACGCTGTTGATGGCGTCGCGGATCTGGTCGGCTTGGCCGACCAGGGTATCGCGCTGGCTGCCCAAATCCTGCAGCAGTGCGCGGATGCGCACCTCGTTGTCGTTGTAGGCATGTTCGAGAGCGGAAACCTCGTTCGCCACCAAGGTCTCGAGCTCGGCGGCGCGCGCAAGCGCGCGCTCGACGCCATCGCCCATGGCCGCCACCTCCCGTCGGATCGCTTGACCGACGGTGACGATCGACTCGCGCGCGACCGTCTCGGGCTCGGCCAAGCGCATGGCGACCTCGGCCATGGACTGAGTGATGAGCCGCAGCTCTTGCGAGCGCCAGGCGATGTAGGCGAGGACATAGAAGAAGATGATCGGCACGAAGAAAACGACGCCGAGCACGGCCAGCACCGGCACCGCAAGCCCGCTCGGCCCGAGCGCGGACTGCAGTTCGGGGAGATACATCCAGCCGAGCACGAGCCCGACCAAGACCCAGAGGCCCGCGAAAACGCTGGCGGTGACGTAGGACGTGCGTGCCGGGCGGCGCTGCAGCGTTCGCAGGATCTGGCCAATCGATTCACGATCGTCATTGGCCGCGCGCCGCGGCAAGCTGTGCTCTTCCGGTTGGCGGATCTCCTCACCGGGCGTGACGGATCCTGCGGTGCGCCACTCCGAGGGCGCCTCCTCGGACGGCGTCACTGACGGGGGAGGCGGAGCCGTTGCGGCGTCGCGCGCCGAGAGCGCGTCCTGGATCGCCGAAAGCGCTGCTTCCGTCGGATCCTTGATCTTCTTCGGAGTGTTTGCCATGTCCGTCGTCGCCTCGTATTACGCTTGACTAGAGCAGCGGCCGGAGTGAGACCCCTGACCGCGCCACGAGCGCGTTAGCCTTGAGATCCCTGCGGAACCCCCTCGGGCGGCCGTGTCCGCCCAGACATTTCACCGCCGTTGGGCTATCCTATCGGCTTGGCATACCGAAGAAAACTGCTTGTTAAGGCGTCTTTAATCATCGTTAACGGCAGGCCGACCATGGGTCGAGCACCGCACGGCAAAGACAGCGTCTGCACGCCTGGCGAGGATTTGCCTGGTCATATTGCCTCCAGCATGCGGCCGACCGAGGCGCAGCGGCGTTATCTCGAGCGCGGCTTGACGCAACCCGGCGGAAAGCTGCCGCTTTTCGACCGGGACGGCCGGGAAGTGTCGAGGAAAACCGTTGAATCATGCTTGGCCCATGGCTGGGCGACGCCTTGGGTGCACAATCCGATCAAGCCGGACTGGCTGGTCTGCCGCCTGACCTCGGCGGGCTATCGCGTGCTTGGCGGCGAGCCGCCGGCAGAGCCTGCACCCAGCGGAGGGCGCGTATAGTTCTGTCTGGGATCAGCGCGAGCGGTAAAGTCGGTCGCTCCTTCTCGCGTCCGTTGCGCCGGGCAAGGGCGCACAACGAGCGCGGCGTCATTATTGCTTCAAGCACGAACGAACATGCTCTATAGGACGCCGCATCACCGCAGATGCCGGATTGTTGCGCCAACGCATGCCGAAAATCACCTATATCGATTATGAAGGCACCGCCCGCACGGTCGAGGGCGAGATGGGCTCGACCGTGATGGAAACGGCGATCAAAAACGGCATTCCGGGCATAGAGGCGGAATGCGGCGGCGCGTGTGCCTGTGCCACCTGCCACGTGCACGTCGACGAAGCGTGGCGCGCGGTGGTCGGCGAGCCCTCGCCGATGGAGGAGGACATGCTCGACTTCGGCTACGACGTGAGGCCGGAATCGCGCCTGTCCTGTCAGATCAAGGTGACCGCCGAGCTCGAAGGTCTCGTGGTGCGCACGCCCGAGCGGCAAGCGTAGCGGGTGGCGCCGCTACACATTCGCCGGTCACCATCCCATATCAGGACGCGGACGCAAGCGAGGCGCCGTCGAGACGCATGAGCGAACTGATCAAGACCGACGCGCTGATCATTGGTGCCGGACCGTGCGGGCTGTTCGCGGTGTTCGAGCTCGGCCTGCTCGACATGAAGGCGCACGTCATCGATATACTCGACAAGATCGGTGGCCAGTGTGCGGAGCTTTATCCGGAGAAGCCGATCTACGACATCCCGGGCTTGCCTTACGTCACCGGACAGGGGCTTTGCGACGCGCTGCTGGCGCAGATCAAACCATTCGGCGCGACGTTTCATCTGCAGGAAATGGCCGAGAGAATCGAGAAGATCGGCGATCCGCTATTCCGCGTGACGACCGATCGCGGCCGCATCTTCGAAGTGAAGGTCATCGTGATCGCGGCAGGCGGCGGCTCGTTCCAGCCCAAACGCCCGCCGATTCCCGGCATCGAGGCCTATGAGGGGAGCTCGGTTCACTACTCCGTCCGGCAGATCGAGGCGCTGCGCGGCAAGCGCCTCGTCATCGCGGGCGGCGGCGATTCCGCGCTCGATTGGACACTCAATCTTGCGCCGGTCGCGAGTCACCTCACGCTCGTGCACCGGCGCAGCGAGTTTCGTGCCGCGCCCGACAGCGTCAACAAGATGATGAAACTCGTCGGCGAGGGCAAAATCGATTTCGTGCTGGGTCAAATCTCGGCGCTTGCGGGCGAGGGCGGTCGGATCGCCAAGGCCATTGTGAAACGCAACGACGGCTCGAACTTTGAAATCGCCTGCGACGCGCTGCTCCCGTTCTTCGGCTTGACCATGAAGCTCGGGCCTGTCGCCGATTGGGGTATGGCGATGAAGGAGGGCGAGTACATTCTCGTCGACACTGCCGCGTTCGAATCGAGCGTGCCGGGCATTTTTGCGATCGGCGACATCAACTGGTATCCGGGCAAGCTCAAGCTCATCCTGTCGGGCTTCCACGAAGGCGCGCTGATGGCGCAAAAGGCCTACCACTACGTCTATCCGGGTAAGCGGCTGGTGTTCCAATACACGACCTCATCGACGAGCCTGCAGAAGAAGCTCGGCGTTGCGTGAGGCTGACGCGTGGTCCGGATGAGCGAAGCGAAATCCGGGGCCCCGCATTTCGCTGCGCTCATGCGGGCTACGCGACGATCATCGTGCATGCGTGTCAGACGAAATTGTACGGACTGAAAATGTGCCAGTCGCTGGGAACCGCAGCATGTGGTACGCCGCCTTCCGCCGCGATCCCCAAACCATTCATCTCCCAGGTGTAAACCTGCCCGCTGTCGTGGCGCCAGAGGATGTCGCTCTTGCCATCACCGTTGAAGTCGCCGATGTCTTGGATGTGCCAGTCGTTGGGAACCGCGGCGTGCGCGACGCCGCCTTCGGCTTTGATCCCCAAGCCATTCATCTCCCAGATGTAGACCTGCCCGCTGTCGTGGCGCCAGAAGATGTCGCTGTTGCCATCACCGTTGAAGTCTCCGACGCCTTGGATGTGCCAGTCGTTGGGGACCGCAGCGTGGACGATGCCGCCTTCGGCTTTGGTCCCCACGCCATCCATCTCCCAGATGTAGACCTGCCCGCTGTCGTGGCGCCATAAAATGTCGCTCTTCGCATCACCGTCGAAGTCGCCGACGCCTTGGATGTGCCAGTCGTTGGGGACCGCAGCGTGGACGACGCTGCCTTCGCCTTTGGTCCCCAGGCCATCCATCTCCCAGATGTAGACCTGCCCGCTGTCGTGGCGCCATAGAATGTCGCTCTTCGCATCACCGTCGAAGTCGCCGACGCCCTGGATGTGCCAGTCGTTGGGGACCGCAGCGTGCGCGGCGGCGCCTTCGGCTTTGATCCCCAGACCATCCATCTCCCAGAAATAGACCTGCCCGCTGTCGTGACGCCATAAAACGTCGCTCTTCCCGTCACCGTCGAAGTCGCCGGCGCCCTGAATGTGCCAGTCAGTGGGAACTGGAGCGTGCGCCACGCCGCCTTCGGCTTTGATCCCCAGGCCATCCATCTCCCAGAAATAGACCTGCCCGCTGTCGTGGCGCCAGAGAACGCCACTCTTGCCGTCGCCGTTGAAATCGTCGACCGGGTTCACGTTTGCAAAGGTGACGAGGAAAACGTCGAAGGCGTTGTTCAGGTCCGCGAGCGTAATTCCGCCGAGATTGGTCGCGTCGCTTCGCAGCACCACGGAGTGGCCGTCCGGCCCAAAGCTCGTGGCAATACTTGTACCATTTGCGGCAGCCCCGCCGGCGGTCGCGGACACGAGCCGGACGCTGCCATTCAGCGTATCGTAGAGGAACGCATCGTCGGCGCCGTTGGTGTCGCTCGCAGCAAGGTCCGAAGCGAAGCTGTTGAACAGCACGTAACGGCTGTCCTGCGAGAAAGGCTGAACAACAGTCGAACTCCCACCGTTGCCCGTGGTTGTGGCCGAGCCTGCCGCATGGCTCACCAAATCGACGCCGGAGTCCTGGGTGTCATAGAGGAACAGGTCAAGGCCGGCGTTGGCGTCAATCCCGGCGAGCTCCGAGGAAAAGCTGTCGAACAGCACGTAACGGCTGTTCGGCGAGAACGTCATGGTGCTCACACCGCTGCCGCCGTTCCCCGTGGTCGGGGTCGGGCCGGGTACGTGGCTCACCAGATCGACGCTGAAGTCTTGGGTATCGTAGAGGAAGACATCCGTGCTGCCGTTGCCGTCGTTTGCGACAAGGTTCGAGGCATCGCTTTTGAACAGCACATAACGGCCATTCGGCGAGAAGATCGCGCCAGCGCCGAACGTTGCGCCGCTCCCCGCGGTCGTGGCCGAGCCGGACAGCACGTACCGGCCATCGGGCGAGAAGCTTGCGGCGCTGATGGGGCTCGAATTGTTTGCCGTGGTGGTGGTCGAGCCCGACATGTGGCTCACCAGAGCGGAGGTGTTGTTCTGCGTGTCGTAGAGGAACAAGTCCGCCCCGCCATTGGTGTCGGCCTGGCCAATCACAAGGTTGTTGGCCAGGCTGTCGAACAGCACATAACGGCCATCGGGCGAGAAGCTTGCGACACTGACGGCGCTCGAATTGCTTGCCGAAGTGGTGGTCGAACTCCCCGTATGGCTCACCAAAGTGGTCTGGCCCGCTGTGAAGGGGAACTGGGTCTCTATGCTGAAGAGGAATAAGTTCAAGTCCCCGTTAGGATTGATGCTGGAGGAAAGAAGGTTTGTCGCACGACTGGCGAACAGAAGGTTGTGGCTGTCCGGGGAGAAGGCCAGGCTAACGCTCTCCGCGTTCGCCGTATTAGATGGCTGGCCGGAAGCGTGACTCAGCAGAGTGACGCTGCTGTTCTGCGTGTTGTAGAGGAACACATCGGTGCCGCCGTTGAGATCGCCTCCGGCAAGGTTCGAGGCCTCGCTTTGGAACAGCAGATAACGGTCGTCCGGCGAGAAGAAAGCACCGCCCGCACCAGTGGGCCCATTCGCCGTGGTCGTCGTCGAGGCTGGGTTATGGCTTACCAGATCGACGCTGAAATCCAGGCTGTCGTAAAGGAACAGATCGCTGCCGCCGTTGCTGTCGCTCCCGGCAAGATTCGAGGCAAGACTCTCGAACAGCACATAACGGCCATCCGGTGAGAAGCTGGCCGCACCGCCGCTAAAGGCGTTTCCCGTGGTCGTGGTCGACCCCGGTAGGTGGCTCACCAGCTTGTATCGGAACACGAGAGCCATGGCATCCTCCCAAGCAATTATTCATCAACTGCCGAGAGACCGATAAAGACGTGTCGGATCGTGAGCCGAGTATAGCGCGCCTGCCGGCGGCATGCTTGCCGCCCATTGTTCCCGCACAACTCGGGCTTTCCGCTTAAGAGCAGCCTGGGACAGGCTGCATCACTCACCGTGGAGGAGCAAGAGCAAAACGAGATGCCACCGGATTCGCTATAATTTGAGGTTATAAACGAGAAGGCACATGGCAGAACCGTTGATCCTCAAGCGCGCGTCGGCGAGCCGAGAGCACATTTCGGATCGACGTTGCCGTACGCGTGATTCCAATTCCACGGTAACCAGAATCTACCGGCCCAACGTCGGCAGCTGCGGAGCAAGCACGTTGGGCGGTGCCGCCAGCGCCGGCAACGGCTCGCTGTGCACGGGTGCGGTCGGCGGCGGCAAGCCGAGCACCTCGCGTGCGGCCGGCAGTGCCGCATCCGCCATGGCGGCATGGCCTTCGGCGGTGGGGTGAACCGCGCCGCCATAGACCGCCGCGAATATCCCCCAGATCGCATCATGCAGATCGCTCGGCTGCAGCACGGCGGGCAGTCCCTCGGGATAGGTCATCGCGGTGAAGTAGCTGTCGTTTGCCGTGCGGATCCACCGCGCGCGCGACGCGTAGGGGCGAAATTCGTCCGCCGAGTAGCCGCAGGCCATCGGCTCCGTCGCGCCCTTCCTCAGGCTGGTCTCGAAGGTCTCACCCCTACCCGAAAAACATTCCCGATCGAAGACGGGATCGTCTTCGGTACGCGCACACGCGCCATGCGACGCAAAGTCCGGCTGGTGAGCATCCACGAAGGTCATGCGTTCGGTCGATGGATTTCGACAGCTCCTGCCGTCTTCGCAGCGCGCGAGCGCCTTGATTCCGGGCAAGAACCTTTGCGAGACGAAGTTCACGGCCTGACGCAACCGCTCGCCATCCACCGCGAAAGCGGGATGCACGTCGAAGCCGTCGCGTCCGCCGGGGCAGGGCGTGTCGGGGCCGGCGAGCGCGGGGTTACCATAGGTGACGTACACGACGCGCGACAGATTTCCGCCGACGAGCGGTTTGAGCGCCGCGCGCGCCTTGGCGAAATTTCCCGGCAACTCGCGGTCGAGAACATTTTGCGCCTCTTCGACCGAGGCAATGATGCCGCTGCGGCTGAGCAGGCTGCGTTCCGTTCCCGGCTCGATCATGACGTTGGCCACGAGCCCGGAGAAATGCACATCGTTTGCGCCGATCGTGAGCAGCACCAGATCGAGACTACGGTCGGACTGATGGCGCCGGGCCGCTGCCACGAGCTCCGTCAATTCGGCGACCTGGGCGCGGGCCGTGCCCGAACAGGCGGCGCCGGTGCCCGGGCTCGGGCACTCGCGCGCGCGTTGGTTGTTGAGAAATCCGGCGTTGATCGTGGCGCCCGAGCAGCCGAGCGGAATGAACGTGACGGCGGCGTGCGGATTCTCCACCGCCAGCGTCAGCGCCATGCGCATCTGGTAGCTGTAGAGCGAGCGGTGGCAGGGACCGCTGAGCCAGCGCGCGCTGCGCTGCGCCCAGTCACCGGCCCGGCTGTCCTCGTTCGCCATGACGGTACAGGATTTGTTGCCGCTGAATCCTGCGCGGCCCGGCCGGTAATACTCGCCGCCGCCGAAACGTTTGAAGCAAAAGCCCTGGTCCGACAGCTGCACCGGCCGGTCGGGATTGCCCTCGCCGGCGGCAATCGAGTCTCCCATCCCGGCGATGAGCAGATCGCGCACCACGATCTCGCTGACCAGTCGCTGCGCGGTGCCGTCCGGTAGAGCGATGTCGACGCTGGCAATGGTCGGCCGACTGCTGACGAGGCGCGCCCTCACTTCCTCGTCACAGGCGGCGTTGACTTGCCGCGGGTGACCGTCGTTATCATCGAAGCTCCATACACAGCCTTCATTGACGGGCAAGGCTCCGGCGAGGGTGATGGCCACGCGGTGATCGCGCGGCGCGAGATAGATCTCGCGTTCCCCGTCGCGGTCGCAGAATTCGAGCAGCCGGCCCGCACGATCGACGCACAGCCGTTCGAGCATATCGCGCGCCCAGCCGCGGCCGTCGCTCTCTTTTGCCAGCCGCCGCTCGGCCGCCAGCACGCCATCGCTGCGCGCTGCTTCGACGTGGCGCTGGAAGTCGGCCTCGTTGCGGAACAGCCGAAACCGGTTCTTGACTTCCCACTCGATGCGCGGCGCACCGCCCGCTCGCGGGTCGGCGCCGAGCGCTTGGCCGCAACAGGAAAACACGAGCAGGAAGGCAAGCAAAAAGCCTGGGAGCATAGCGTCTGCCGTGATCAACCGCGGCCCATGATTAGCAACGCGGATGCGGCGGAAATGTGAGGTTGGGGCGGTCGCGGCAGTGGCGGCTAACCCCGCATCATTTCAGTGATTTTGATCATCCTGCACAATCGAGATGCCCGCCCCCGGCTGCCGTCCAACTCCCTCGCGCGATCCATACGGGGGTGTCCTTCGTCGAAGCCGCGTGCATGGGTCAGTGCCGACGGTGGGGCCGCGCCCACCATCGCGGCGCCGAACTTTCTCGACCACGCAAATTTTCATGAGTACAATTTTGCCAACATAAGCGAACAACGCCCGGGAGGATGGAATGCACCCAATACATCTGAGACTTGGCTGCGCCCTTGCGCTCATCATCGGCGTCTCGTCCGCGCACGCGCAAGGCACGGTCAAGATCGGGATGATCAACGTTCTCTCCGGCCAATTCGCCGATGCCGGGATCCAATTGGATAACGGTGTCAAGACCTACATGAAGCAGCACGGCGACACCGTCGCCGGCAAAAAGATCGAGATCATCCGCCGCGACGTCGGCGGCCCGGCGCCCGACGTGGCCAAGCGCTTCGCGCAGGAGCTGGTCGTGCGCGACGGCGTCGACATGCTGGCCGGATTCTTGCTCACCCCGAATGCGCTCGCCGCCGCCGACGTCTCGGCGCAGGCGAAGAAATTCATGGTGGTTATGAACGCCGCCACTTCGATCATCATCACGAAGTCGCCGTACATGATCCGCACCTCGGTGACCTTGCCGCAGGTGATGGAGACGTTCGGCACTTGGGCGGCCAAGAACGGACTGAAGAAGTGCTACACGATGGTCACGGATTACGGCCCCGGCCACGATTCTGAGGCGGCATTCCAGCGCGCGTTCAAGGAAGCGGGGGGCGAAATCGTCGGGTCGGTGCGTTTTCCGGTCGCCAACCCCGATTTTTCGGCGTTCGTGCAGCGTGCCAAGGACATGGGTCCGGAATGCATCTACATCTTCATCCCCGGAGGGGCGCAGCCGGCCGCGCTCGGCAAGGCATTCGCCGAGCGGGGAATCGATTTTGCCAAGACCAAGGTGCTGGGATCAGGCGAGACCACGGCGGAGCAGGCGCTCAAAGCGATGGGCGACGCCGGCCTCGGCATCATCACCGCGTGGCATTACGACTACAAGAGCAACGCCCCGCTCAACGCGGAGTTCGTCAAGGTGTTCAACGAAATGCACGGGCGCAATCCGGACTTCTTCTCGATCGGCGGCTATGACGGCATGCATGCCATCTACGAGGCGCTCAAGAAGACGGGCGGCAACACCGATGGCGATGCTTTGATCGCGGCGGCCAAGGGCTTGAAGTGGAACAGCCCGCGCGGGCCGATATCGATCGATCCCGAGACCCGCGACGTGGTGCAGACCATCTATATCCGGCGGGTAGAGAAGGTCGGGGGCGAACTCGTCAATGCCGTCTTCGACAAGATCGAGAACGTGAAGGATCCAACGCGCGGGCGCGGCGGCTAGTTCATGTTCATATCGAACGCAGCGTCATGGCCGGGCTTGTCCCGGCCATCCACGCCTTCATTTGAGGCGCAAAAGACGTGGATGCCCGCGACAAGCGCGGGCATGACGAGCGACTCGTTGGATCGGGACAGGGGAGGACAATCATGCGAAAGGCGCTGGTTGCATTTGCCAATATTGTCGCAGCAGTTCTCGCAGTTACCTCGGCGCAGGCCCAGCAGACGATCAAAATCGGCTTGATCCTGGCCTATTCCGGACAGTTTGCCGATCCGTCGGCGCAGATGGATAACGGGATCAAGCTCTACATGAAGCAATACGGCGACACCGTCGCCGGCAGGAAGATCGAACTGCTGCGTAGGGACACCGGCGGGATCGCGCCGGACGTCGCCAAGCGGTTGTCCCAGGAGCTGATCGTCCGCGACAACGTGGACATCCTGGCTGGCTTTGCGCTCACGCCCAACGCGCTCGCGGCGGGCGATGTATCGGCGCAGGCGAAGAAGTTCATGGTCAATATGAATGCGGCAACCGCAATCATCACGACGAAATCGCCCTACATGGTGCGCACGTCGTTCACCGTGCCGCAGTTGAACCAGACGCTCGGCACCTGGGCATACAAGAACGGAATTCGCAAAGCGTACACGATGGTTTCGGATTTCGGCCCCGGGCACGACGGCGAGGCGGCGTTCCACAAGGGCTTCAAGGACGCCGGCGGCGAGATCATCGGCGCGGCGCGCTACCCGGTGGCGAACCAGGATTTCGCTGCCTTCGTCCAGCGCGCCAAGGACGCCAACGCGGATGCCATCTACATCTGGACGCCCGGCGGACCGCAGCCCGCCGCGATCGGCAAGGCGCTCGCCGAGCGCGGGGTCGATCCCAAGAAGACGAAAGTTCTCGGCCAAGGCGAATTGACGTCCGAAGACGCGCTGAAAAACATGGGAGAAGCAGGTGTCGGCATCATCACCGCCTTCCATTACGACTACAATCATCAGTCCGCGAAGAACTCGGCTTTCGTGAAAGCCTACAAGGAAACTTTCGGACGCAACCCGGATATGTTCTCCGCCGGCGCGTTCGACGGCATGCACGTCATCTACGAGTCGCTCAAGAAGACCGGCGGCAAGACCGATGGCGAAAGCCTCGTCAATGCCGCCAAGAGCATGCAGTGGGAGAGTCCGCGCGGCCCGATGAGCATCGATCCGGAGACCCGCGACGTCATCCAGACGGTCTACATCCGGCGGGTGGAGAAGGCCGGCGGCCAACTCGTCAACGTCGAGTTCGACAAGGTCGAGAACGTCAAGGATCCGTTCAAGGCCGGCATGAAGAATTAGCGCGCAGGATCGCGAGTTAATGATATGGGCCTTCGCGAGGGCGGCACACTCCGTAGCCCTCTCCCCTTGCGGGAGAGGGTGGCGAGTCCGCACAGCGGGCGAGCCGGGTGAGGGGTTCGTTTCGACGGGCGCAGACCCCTCACCCGGACGCTCGCCAGAGCGCGTCGAAGACGCGCGTAAACGCGCTTTAGGCTCGCGTCCACCCTCTCCCGCAAGGGGAGAGGGTGATGGAGTTTCGCTGCTCGCATGGCAATCCATGCCTCGACAACAGTGCACTGTAACTGCCCAATCATGCTGACGACCGCGCGGGCTTCCGCATGATCGCCTCCGCGTTCGGCGTGCTGTTCGACGGTTTTGCCTACGGGATGTTGCTGTTCATCCTATCGGTGGGCCTCTCCGTGACGCTGGGCATGATGAATTTCGTCAATCTGGCGCATTGCAGCTTCGCCATGCTGGGCGGCTTTGTCACTGTGACGCTGACGAATGAGCTCGGCTGGCCGTTCCTGGCGAGCCTGCCAGTCGCGTTCCTGTCGGCGGCGCTGGTGAGCGTGGCATTCGAGCGCGTGCTTTACCGTCGACTCTATGGCGCGAGCGATCTCGACCAGTGTCTGCTGACAATCGGCATCGTTTTCGTGTCGGTCGCGGTTGCAGCCTATATCTACGGCACGATCCAGCAGCCGCTGAATCTGCCGCCGTATCTGCGCGGCACCGTCTCGATCTTGGGCCAGAGTTTCGGCGCGTACCGGCTGTTCCTGGTCGGCATCTCGATCGCGATCACCGTCGCGCTGGTTGCCGCGCTCGAATACACCCGCTTCGGCGCGCAGGTGCGCGCCGCGGTCGACAATCAGCGCATGGCGCGGGGACTGGGCATCGATGTCGATCGCGTGTT
>WNFV01013882.1_pt1 | contig 14988 bp, 8 predicted proteins | sample 5400101 | NCBI WGS metagenome assembly WNFV01 (sample SAMN13153361, study PRJNA577476) | soil metagenome | isolation source: 115 cm soil or saprolite under grassland replicate 1 | place: USA:California | collected 2016-06-15 | reverse complement strand
GCGGCGACGCTGAACTTGAGGAAGGCAGCGAGATAGATCGCGGCGGCGACACACACGCGCCCGACGTAGAGCCAGCGGAGCAGGCTCCGAGGGCTCGGAACGATCGTCGCGGCGGAAGTGCCGCCAGACCACTTCACTGCGCGCTCCTCGAGAGACGGCCGTCAGGCATCAGCCCCTTGCGTCGGCTATGTAATATTATATTTCACAACATGTTACATTGACCGATGGCAGGCCATCGGGCGGGGCGCAGGGCCTAAGTATTGGGTGTGGTATGGCAAAGTGCAAGAGCGGGGCACGGCAAAGAAGGGCGGCAAGGGCGGCAAGGGCGGCAAGAGCGGCAAGGGCCCGGTGTGCAGGCGGTCACTTTCCGTGGGCAGGCGGTCACTTAATGTAGGGGATGCGGCGATTGACGGCGGCAGCGTGCGGGTTGGGGCTGGTGCTCGGGCTCGCGCTGTGCTCCCGGCCGGCTTCGGGCCAGGCACAGCTCACGCCGCTCGACTCGGCGATCCTCAACTCGCAGCCGCTCAAGCGCCTGGTGCTCACGCCGTCGCTGGTGCGCCGGCTCAGTCTGCTCGCCGCCGGTCTCGAGCGGGAAGTGGTGCTGTGCCTGCAGGGGACCGTGTCGGGGGATACGGCGGTGGTGCACGATTTCGTGATGCCCGACCTGTTGCGATCCACGGCAGACGCCGTGGTGCCTCAGCCGTGCGCGCCGACGACGCTCGGCGTGTGGCACAACCACCCCTGGGCGGGCCCCGACTCGAGCTTCGGCATCATGACGCCCGAGGACCTGTGCTCGCTGAGCCAACCCGACCTGCGGACGGTGATCGCGGACTCGATCCCGTTCGCGGTCGTCAGCGTGGGCCACACGCCGCGGCCGATCGTGTGCTGGTGGCGCCGCGTGCAGGCGGTCGTGAACCGGCACGTGAAGTTCTTGCCCCGCTTCCCGCGACAATGGATGGAGCTGAAGGCGCTCGGAGAACCCCGCGCTGACGCGCGCGGCTATGACTCCCTGCCGGTGCCGGGGTCGGCGTCGGTGCCGCGACCGCGCGTCCCGCGCTGAGGCCTCCGTCCGCCGGTCCGCCCGTCTCTATTGGACCGCGTTCACCATGTCGAAGATCGGCAGGTACATGGCGACCACCATGCCGCCGACGATGACGCCCAGCACGACGATCATGATGGGCTCCATCAGCGAGAGCAGCGCGCTCACGGCGGCGTCCACCTCGTCGTCGTAGAAGTCGGCGATCTTGGTGAGCATCTCGTCCAGGCCGCCGGTCTGCTCGCCGACCGCGATCATCGAGATCACCATCGGCGGGAACACCCTGGACTTCTGGAGCGGCGCCGCGATGGTCTCACCGCCCGCGATCGAGGCGCGCGACTCCATCACGGCGTTGTGGATCACCATGTTGCCGGCCGTGCGGGCCGTGATCTCGAGCCCGTCGAGGATCGACACCCCCGAGGAAATCAGGGTGCCCAGCGTGCGGGTGAAGCGGGACACCGCGGACTTGCGGATCACGTCCCCCAGGACCGGGAGCCGCAGCAGCAGGTGGTCGATCTGGAGCCGTCCCGGCGGCGTGTGGTAGTAGCGGTTGATCGCGAACCCGAGGCCGACGAAGCCGGCGATGATGGCCCACCAGTAGTGCGTGAGGAGGCCGCTCATCCCGATCACGATGCGGGTCGGCAGCGGCAGCTCGAGGTTCACGGACGCGAACATGTTCTGGAACGTCGGGATCACGAAGATGAGCAGCACCGTGATCGCGATCGCCGCCACCGACATGATCACGGCCGGGTAGATCATCGCGCCCTTCACCTTGCGCACGATGGCATCGTTCTTCTCGAGGAACACCGCGAGGCGCACCAGAATCGTGTCGAGAATACCGCCCGCCTCGCCCGCCGCCACCATGTTCACGTACAGGTCGCTGAACGCCTTGGGATGCTTGCGCAGGGCGTCGGCGAGCGTCATGCCGCTCTCGACGTCGTAGACGACCTGGCGCGTGACGTTGGCGAGCACCTTGTTCTCGGTCTGCTGCGCCAGGATGTCCAGCGCCTGGACGAGCGGCAGCCCGGCGTTGATCATGGTCGCGAACTGCCGGGTCATCACCACGATGTCACGGGTCCTGACTCCGCCGCCGAACTTGAGGTTGAGCTTGAACTCCTTCGGCGCCGCCCGCACCTGCACCACCACCATGCGGTTCTTGCGCAGGTGGGCGATGACGTCGTCGCGAGTGGGCAGGTCGATTTTGTCGTTGACGAGCTCGCCCTTGAGCGTGCGGGCGGTATACTGGAAGACCGGCATGACTCGACTCCCTCCCTACCGGCGCGCCGCCAGCTTGGGCGCGCCGGGCTGCGGCGGCTTGCCGGCGGCCGGGCCGACCGGCTCTTTCTCGTCCATCAGCGGCTCGCCGATCATGCGCAGGAACTCGTTCGGGGTCGCCGTCACGCGGAGGCACTCGTCCTTCGTCACCTCGCGGCCCACGTAGAGCTGGTACAGCGCGTCGTTCAGGGTCTGCATCCCGTATTTCTTCCCCGCCTGCATCGACGACTCGATCTGGTGCACCTTGTTGTCGCGGATGAGCGCGCGGATCGCCGGGGTGCAGATCATGATCTCGGCGGCCATCACCCGGCCGCGGCCCTTGGCCTTCTGGAGCAGGGTCTGGGTGATCACGCCCTCCAGCACGAAGGCGAGCTGGGCGCGCACCTGCGGCTGCTGGTGCGACGGGAACACGTCGATGATGCGGTTGATGCTCTCCATCGCCGAGTTGGTGTGCAGCGTGGCGAACGCGAGGTGCCCGGTCTCGGCGATCATGAGCGCGGCCCCGATCGTCTCCAGGTCGCGCATCTCGCCGACCAGCACGACGTCCGGGTCCTGCCGCAGCGCGTATTTGAGCGCCGCGGCGAAGCTGTTCGTGTCGGTGCCGATCTCCCGCTGGTTCACGATGCACTGCTGGTGGCGGTGGATGAACTCGATCGGATCCTCCACCGTGATGATGTGGCCCCGCAGCTCCCGATTGATCTTGTCGATCATCGCGGCGAGGGTCGTGCTCTTGCCCGAGCCCGTGGGGCCCGTCACGAGCACCAGGCCCCGCGGCCGCTCGGCGAGCTTCGCCACGACCGGCGGGAGCCCGAGGTCGTCGAACGTGCGCACGTCGAACGGGATCTGCCGGATCACCAGCGACACGCAGCCGCGCTGCTTGAAGCAGTTGCCGCGGAACCGCGCCAGGTTCTGGATGCCGAAGGAGAAGTCGAGCTCGCTTTCGGTTTCGAACCGCTTCTTCTGGTTCTCCGTCAGCACCGAATAGGCGATCGACAGGGTGTCCTTGGGCGTCAGCACCGCCGGCGAGGACGAGTTCACGATGTCCCCGTCGACCCGCAGCTTGGGACGCTCGCCCGCCACGATGTGCAGGTCGGACGCGTCCTTCTCGATCATCTCCTCGAGCAGCGAGCGGAGATTGACCGGCCCGTGGGGCGCGCCCGCCGTCATGCGGCCGTCTCCTTCACGACTTCTTCCAGCGTGGTGATGCCGCGCTTGACCTTGACCATCCCGTCCGAGCGCAGCGTGAGCATGCCTTCCTTGACGGCCGCGTCACGCAGCTCCTCGGTCGAGGCGCCTCTCAACACCATCCGCCGCAAATTGCTGGACATCGCCATCACCTCGTACAGTCCCTGCCGGCCCCGGTACCCCGTGCTCCCGCAGGTATCACAGCCCGCGCCCTTGTAGAAGGTCAGCTTCTGGGCCTCCGCGGGCGGGATCCCCAGGACGTTCAGCTCCTCCTCGCTGTATTTGTGCGCCTGCTTGCACTCGTTGCAGATGCGGCGCACCAGGCGCTGCGCGACGATCAGGTTCACCGCGCTCGCCACGTTGAACGGCTCGATGCCCATGTCCACCATCCGGGTGACCGTGGACGGAGCGTCGTTCGTGTGCAGCGTGGAGAGCACCAGGTGACCGGTGAGCGACGCCTTGATCGCGATCGAGCCGGTCTCGAGGTCGCGAATCTCCCCTACCATGATGATGTTCGGGTCCTGGCGCAAGAACGCCTTCAGCGCCGCGGCGAACGTCATCCCCACTTCGTTCCGGACGAGCACCTGGTTGATCCCCATCAAGTTGTACTCGACCGGGTCCTCGGCCGTCAAGATGTTCACGTTGATCTGGTTGATGCGGGACAGCGCCGAGTAGAGCGTCGTCGTCTTGCCCGAGCCGGTGGGGCCGGTCACCAGCACCATCCCGTAGGGGTTGAGGATGGCCCGCATCAGATCCTGCTCGGCCTTGGGCTCGAAGCCGAACTTCGTGAGGTCGAGGGTCAGGTTGCCCTTGTCGAGGATGCGGAGCACGATCTTCTCGCCGAACAGCACCGGCAGGGTCGAGACGCGGAAGTCGATGACCTTGCTGCCCATCTTCAGCTTGATGCGGCCGTCCTGCGGCACGCGCCGCTCCGCGATGTTGAGCTGCGCCATGATCTTCACGCGCGAGGTCAGGGCCGCGCGCATCTTCACCGGCGGCTTCATCACCTCCATCAGCGCGCCGTCCACCCGGTAGCGCACCCGCACCTCGTACTCAAACGGCTCGATGTGCACGTCCGACGCGCCCCGCTTCACGGCGTCCGTCAACAGCCCGTTGATCAGCTTCACCACCGGCGCGTCGTCCGCCAGATCCTTGGCGGTGACGTCCTCTTCGCGCTGCTCCGCCACCACCTCGAGGTCCTCCGCGGCCTCGATGTCCTTGAGCAGGGTCTGGAGCTGCGCGTCCGACTGCTGATAATAGCGCTCGATCGCGTTGCGCAGGGTGTACTCCCCCGCGATCACGGGGAACACGTCGCAGCGCGTGATGAACTTGATGTCCTCGATCGCCGTGACGTTGTTGGGATCGGCGATCGCGATCGTCAGCGTCCGGCCCTCACGCTTGAGCGGCAGGATGCCGTGTTTGATGGCGACCTCCGGAGGGAGCAGCCTGAGGATCTTGGGGTCGACCTCGAAGCGCGACAGGTCGACGGCCGGCATCCGGTACTGCCGGGCCAGCGTCTTGGAGATCTCGGTCTCCTCGACAAAACCCAGCTTCACCAGGGTGTAGCCCAGCCGCATCCCCGTGTTGCGCTGCTCGAGCAACGCATGCTTCAGCTGCTCGAGCGTGATCAGCCCTTCGCGCAGCAGGATCTCACCGAGCTTGTCGGAGGTGGCTATCGCGGTCGCCGTATGCAACCCGTTGGAATGGAACAATCGAAGTTAGATCACGCGCGCGGAGAGTCAACCCCGATCCGGAGTTTGCGACGGGTCCGAGGTCAAGGCGGAGCCGGTATCTGGCCGGAAAACATGACGTAAGGACGCACGGCTTCGAGCAGCTTCGTGCCGACGCCGGGCACGCTGTCCAAGCGCGCGAGACTGCCAAATGGGCCGTGGGTGGTGCGCCACGTCACGATCCGCTGCGCGAACGCCGGACCGATGCGGGGCAGCCGCGTGATCTCCGTCACATCAGCGCGATCGACGTCGATCCGCTCGCCCGCGAGGAGCGGACGGGCAAGCCGCGCGGCCGCGCGCGCCGTCTCCCGGAGACCGGCGCGCGACGGCGCGTCGCGCGGCGCGACGAGCTGAACGTCGCCGGGAGCGGAGGCGGACGGGAGGGGCGCGAGCGCGTAGCGCGCGGCGGCGCCGGCGAGCGCGATGAACGCGAGCAGAAGAGCGGCGCGCCTATCGTCCATCGCCGTCCGGCGTGCGTCGTGGGGCGTGCGTCGTGCCTTCGACAAGGTTCGCCTCTACGGAGAGGGCGGCGCGCCTGAGCTGATCGAAAACCGCTCGGGCGCGGCCGTGGTAGGCTCGATCGCAGGCTTTGTGCGCGAGGAGGGCCGCTTCATGAGCAACCTTCCAAGCGTCGAGAGAACGGTAGCTGTCCATAGTCCAGCATATCGTGCCCTCACCGATGCCGCATCATCCAAAAAACGCTTCAGGGCACGGAAAAACGACGGACGACGCACGCGGCACGTCACACGACGCACGCCGCACGACGCACGACGCACGACGCACGAGCCTTTCACCGCCTCACCAACGCCACAGCGACGTCACCGACGGTTTGGAGGGAAGCCGCACTCACCTTGTCGATCGTGTCGTCCGTCGTGTGCCAGTACGGATAGTCGAAATCCACGACGTCGATGGCGTGGATGCCGACGTGCTGCAGTGCCACGTGGTCGTCGATCAGGGGGTGCTTCACCCCGGGAATGAAAATGCGGCCGTAGCCCAGGTCGGCCGCGACGCGCCACACCCGGTCCACGACCTCGGGCGCGAACGCCTGCGAGTTGCTTTCGTAGTAGAACTGCTGGTCCTTGTCGGCGACCATGTCGAACAGGACGGCGTAGAGCGGCTGGTATCCGGGCGGCTGGTGCGCCGCGAACCAGCGTGACCCGATGAGCACGTCGTTCGAGTCGCGTACGAAGTCGCCGTAGTCCTCCCCGTCCACGCACAACAGGTCCACGCCGCCGGCCGGCGGCTTGGCCTTGAGCGCGTCGGCGATGCCGAGCAGCACGGCAACGCCGGAGGCTCCGTCGTTCGCACCCGGTACGGGCAGCCGCTGCTGGCCGAGGTTCGCGCTCTGGTCGGCGCGCGGGCGCGTGTCCCAGTGCGCCAGGAACACAGTCCCCCGCCCCCTCGTGGGCCGCCGTGCCGGGGATGCGCGGCCCGAACTGCATCTGCCGCTCGAGATAGCCGAACGCACGGGTGCCGTCGAACTCCCGGGCCCTGCGGGCGCTGCCCCGGGCCTGGCAGGCGAGCACTAACAGCCATAAGCCGTAAGCCGCAAGCCGCAAGGAAACGGCAAGGCGGTGGAGGTTGTGGAGGTTCTCGAGGTTGTGGAGGATACCTCGAACAGCCTCCACGATCCTCCACAACCTCCACCAACCTCCACCGTCCTCCTTCAGCCCGCTCATTGGATCTGACCCACGCTCGTGTGCAGCTCGACGAACGCAGTGATGATGAGCTGCGACGTCTTGCGGCTGGCCTGCCGTTCGTCGTTTCCCAGGTACGCCATCTGAAGACCCGCGCTCAGCGTGGGCGGGAGGTCGGTGTCCAGAGAAAGTTGCACCTGCGTCTGCCGGCTGTCCACGTACGCCACGCACGCCACCTGCCCCGCGCTCAGCAGGCAGGTGGTGTTCGTGCTGGCGCTGTAGCGGGCGGTCGCGCGGATGTCGTTCTTCATCCGCACGAGCCGGGCCGGCGGCCGGAACGCGAACGCGAGTGTGGCGCTCTGCTGCGCGCGCGCCGTGTGAACCAGGTTGTCCGCGCTGAGCTGGTCGCTGGTCGTCCGGGATGCGTCAAACGCCGTGGAGAGGCCGGGCCGCCACACGAGCGCGATCCCGGGCCGGACCGAGCGCTCGGTGCTTCTTCCGAGCGCGGAGCGGGCGTCGCTCCCGGCGAACGAGGGCTGCTCGCTCGACGTGAGCAGCTCGCGGTAGCCGAACTGCGCCACGAGGCTCGTCAGCACGCGGCCGAGCGGCGTCCGACCGGCCGAGACGCTCCAGCTCACGTTCGCGGAGGGCCACTCGCGACCGGTGGAGCGGAGGGGCACCTGCTGGTCGGTGCGGAGCGCCCACGTTACGCCCTGGGTGCGGCGGTAGTTGAGGTTCACGCGCATCCCTGCGAGCGGTGCCAAGTCGGCGGCGGCGTTCAGGGTGGAGTTGTCCCCGGCCGAGAGCGCGAGCCTGCCGCCCTGACTCTTGAACGCGTCGAACCCGCCGAGCGCGAGCTGGTAGCCGGCCGATGGACTGCCCGGCACGCGGTCGTAGGTGGACGTCTGGGAGCGGCCGTAGGAGAGGTCGAGGGTGGTGATGCGACCGAGCAACCGGGCGAGGGCGGCGCTGTCGCCCCACAGCCGGCGGCCGAGGCGCGCGGGAGCCACACCGGCGGCGAGCTCGAGGCGACGCTGGTTCGAGAACGCCGCCGGCACGTGGAAGCCGCCGGCTGAGTCCCCTGCGTCGCGAACCGGCGCGCGGCCGTTGGGGTCACGGGTGAAGCTGAAGGACGTGGTGAGCGTGGCGCGCGGGCGCAGCCACTCGGCGACCCGGGGCGTCGCGCTGTAGGCGGTGGTGACCGTGCGCTGGGTCTCGACGCCGATGTCCTGCCCCAGCACCGTGCGGCGGCCCTGACGCATGAGTCGGCCCACGGTGGTCGAGTCTCCATAGTCCTGCAGGTCTCGCCGCGAGGCCGCGTCGACGCGGAACTGGACTCCGGGCAGCGGGAGGAAGTCGAAGCCCCCACTGGTGCGCCACACTTTCGTGCGCGATCGCGCCGGGGCCAGCCCCGAGTCCGCGGTGCGCGTGACCGGGACCGCGAACGTGAAGCGGGACCCCCGCTCGCCCGCCAGGCTCGAGCTGAGCCGCACGGCGCTCGGCGCAAGGCGCACCCGGCCCCGCCCGACCGGGCCCGCCCCCGGCGCGAGCGCGTAGTCCAGATTGACCGAGTAGCTCGACGCCGTGGCGAGCGCGAGATCGCCCCGCGCGGTCCCCCGCGCGTACGCGCCGGACAGCACGACCGGATCGACCAGGTAGCGCATCACCGGGGTTTGCGAACGGCCGAGGCGCCGGACCGTCAGGGCGTAGCTCGCCGCGGTCGCGCGTGGCGTGCGGAGGCCGGCCAGCGCGTCCGCGCGGATGTCGGTGCCACCGAGATAGAACGGCGCGCTGGCTGTCGCGGCGTAGCGCACGGTCAGGTGCGCGGCGATGCTCCAGCGGTCGGGCAGGAACCGCTCCAGCCGGAGGGTCCCCGCGACGCTCGTGGCGTCGTCCGTCACGTACCGCGGGTCCTCCCCGAGCTGGCGAAATTGGGCGCCGCGGCGCGACCAGCTGACGGCCACGTCCGCGAGGTTCGCCGCCGTGAGGGTCAGGTCCAGCGCGGCCGCCGTGCCGGCGTCCCGCACGACGCCGCTCAATCGGACGTCGTCCACCCACAACTCCGCCTGCCCGACGAACACCCGGCTGTCGACCCGCAGGATCCCCGCCGCGATCTCCTGCACGGCGGCGAGGTTCGGCGGCGTCGTGGCCGGGTCTCGCACGTGCGCGATGTATTCCCCGTCGCACATCACGTAGGCGGAGTCGAACGGCACGACCGTCGTGTCGGGACAGCCGGGATAGATCCGGGCCGTGTCGCCGCGCAGCCAGGCCTGCTCGATCCGGGCGCGCAGCGCGAGCCACCGGCTCAGGTCCACGACGACCTCGGGCTCCCACGAGCTGGTGCGCGCCGGGGTGTGGTACAGGTAGAAGTTGTTCTGGTCCTTGCCCGCCTTGACGTAGGCATGCAGATCGCCGTCCTCCCAGCCCGGGCCGCGGCCGCGAGCCCACACCCGGAGCTCCCGGTACTTGAGGAAGTTCTTGTCCCCCTCGCTGGTGAACCGGAGGAACGCTTCCGCCCGCCGGCCGGTCTGGAGGCCCGTGGCCAAGAGGCGGAGCGAGCGCTCGTTGATCTGGGCGGTCGCGAGCTGGAGCCCCGCGTCCCGGCGCCCCGCCTCATCGAACACGCCGGGCGGCGGCGCGTACCCCAGGTCGCGGCTCTCGGTGCTCACGACCGACGCGATGACCTCACCCGTTCCCTCACCCCGGTCGCCCGCCAGCCCTCGGATCGGCGTGTCCGCGCGCTTGAGCCAGGAGGCGCCGACCAGCCGCACCCGCGCGAGCCCGAAGTAGATCTGCGGATCCGGCTGTCCCGGGCCCGCGGTGTGCGGCGCGACCACGGTGATCCGCAGGCTCTGGATCTGGCGCAGGTTGACGTTCCCCACCTGGATCGTGTCGGCGCGGAACGGGATGCGGTACAGCCGCCAGCCGGAGAGGCCGTCGGGCTGCCCGTTCGTGAGCGCCGGGAGCATGGCGCCGTCGCGCACGTAGAAGCGCTCGTCCCCGATCGGGAAGACGAAGCGCACGAAGCTCTCCGACGTCCGAACGCCGGCGGCCGAGTCGAGCTGAAAGTCGCCGTCCGAGTCCTCGGTGTCCACGAAGCCGTTGTGCCGGCCGCAGCGCGACCCCAGGTCGCCGAAGAAGAACGCCTGGAGGACGCCGCGCTGCGTGGCGCTGCAGAGCGGCAGCGTGTCTCTCACGGCGCCCGTGGTCGAGTCGACGATGCCGTCGGTCACGCGGTCCGAGAGGATTCCCTCGTCGTCGGTCACCGCGTTCCACGAGTGGGTGATCGCGTCGCGCTCGGTGTCGAGCCGGCCCCGTCCCACGTCGCGCCGGCCGTAGTACGTGGTGTCCCCCGCGGGCGAGACCCTGAAAGCCTCGGGGACCCAGGCGAGCGCGTCCTCGAACACCGCGCCGAAGTCGAGGAGCAGGGCGGCGCGGTTCGCCTTGGCCACCCGGTGGTTGTCCTCCCACACCCACAGCTCGATGTACTCGATACGCGACAGGTCGATCCCGGTGGGCGACAGGGCCTGGGTCACCGAGCGCCAGCGCGGCCCGTCACGGTGCGGCCGCACCCAGTTCGGGTTCCCCGTGCGCGCGTCGGCGAGGCCGAGCACCGTGTCGGGCTTCAGCATGAGCCAGAGCACCTGCTCCGCGGACTGCGCCTGGCCCACGAGTCGGATGGTGGGGTCGATCTGCTGCGCGAGAAACTGGATCGGCCGCCCGTCTGCGGCGAGGGGCACGTTCTGCCAGGTGAGCGCCGCCGCGTCCGCAGGGTCGAAGCCGGCCGAGATGCCGAACGGCTCGGCGCCACGCCCCGTGCCCGGCACGCTGCCCCAGTGCCAGCTGCGCTCGGCGAGCGAGATGAAGCGCGCCGCCTCGGCCTCGAACTCCTCGATGTAGGCCTGGCCCGCCCGGTTCGAGGGGCGGGACACCGCCACTTCGGCCGAGACGCTCAGATAGGACGGCGCATCGGTATGGACGGCGGGGAGCGCGTTGACCAACCGGGTCACGAAGGCAGGCTGGAAGTGAAGCTCCGTGCTCACCCCGCCGATGAAATTCGAGGACGGCTCGAACCCGAGCGGCGGCCGGGTGAACGCGCTCCGCTCCTCCTGGAACAGCCCGGTGACGTTCACCGCCCCCCGTGCGCCCAGGTCGTAGCGGGCCGCCAGGCCGTAAATCGACGTCGGCGCGACCGCGAACGCCGCGCGCTCCTCGAACTGCGCGCGCACCTGCGCGGTGCCGCCCTGGAACAGCGCGTCGGGGTTCTTGAACGTGACCTGGCCGGTGGCGTAGTCGATGGTATAGTCCGTGTCGCGCGTCAGCAGCCGGCCGCCCACGTAGATCTTCTCGGAGCCGTCCCGGATCTGGAAGCTGTTGAGCGACAGCTGGCTGCGGTCGCCCGACGCCGAGACGCTGGCGCGCACGCCGAGCGCGAAGACCGACGGCGGCGAGTGGGTCACGAGTAGCGACCGCGGCGTCCGGTACAACGAGTCGTTCCGTTCGACCGGCGCGAGCCGGGCGGAGTCGGCAAACGGTGCCAAGTGCGGGAACACGACGAAGTAGTCCCGCAGGGGAGTGCCCTGCTGCGGGTCGCGGGTGCGCGGAAACAGCCGGTTGTACTGGTCGAACCTGGTCGGGTCCGACTCGAGCGCCATCCCCAGGCGGGCCAGATAGGTGTCGCCCCCCAAGAGCGGGCGCTCCCGCTGGTTCACGGTGAGCGCGAGCGCGACGGACACCCGGTCCACCTCGCCCCCGCCGACGCGGTACGCGCTCCGGATTTCGAACCGGAACGAGGGCGACGCGGCGGTGACGCCGGGCTTCGGGTCGTAGACGAGCCGCAGCGTGTCCACGACGCCCGTGTCGGGGTTCCCCGCCACCGGGAAGGTCCCGACGCAGCGCCGGGCCGGGCCGCAGCCGGTCTCCCCCGCCGCGATGTACGACACGGCCAGGTAGTCGCTCTGGTCGAGCCGCGTCGCGAGCGCGAACCACGCCCCGGTCGGGTCGGCGTAGTAGTCCTTCCCTTCCACGAGCAGCTCCCACTGGAACGGGCCGGCCCGCTGCGCGCCGCAGTCCACGGCCCGCGTCGGCCCGGGGCCGCACGCGACGGCACGGACGCCGCCGATGTTCTGGTTCGTGATCGAGGTCGGCGAGACGGCCCGCACGCGGTACACGTGGAGGCTCCCGACGCGCAGCGAGTCGGGGAGCGTGAGCCGGTCGATGGCCAGGATGTCCACGGCTGGGGCGCCGGGGATCAAGGCCGGGTCGACGGCGAAAAAAAACCGGCCGGCGTCGTAGTCGAGGTCGCGCGCGATACGGTCGATGGGCTGCGTCGTGGTCTCTCCCACGTCGTAGACGCGGTCCCGCACCACGTTGCCCTTCTGCTGCGCGTAGATCCCCCGGAACTCGAGCGCGCCGAGCTGCGCGACCGCCTGGACGCCGAAGTTGTTCGCGGGGATGGCGGCGCTGATGAAGCGGGACGGCGGCATCTGGAATGTGACGTTGCCGGCCTCCACCCGGCGCAGGATCTCGTCCTCGAGCCCCTCGTACCACACCTGCAGGTTGTTGTTGGCGTCGAACTCGCGCTGGCTGTCGAAATCGACGTTGACGTGCAGCCGGCGGCCCACGATCCCGCCGGTGCGCACGGCGTATTGCGGGACGGGAGTGATCGTCGGAAACTTCGCCTGGCAGCCCGAGAGGGCCTGCTGCTGCTCGAACGCGGTGCACTTGAGGTTTCGAAACCGATCGGCCTTGAGCTCGAACCGGACGCGCAGCTCCATTCCGAGATCGGCGTAGGTGCCGAGGATCCCGCGGGCGCCCGCGGGCGCCAGCGCGGTCGGGGGGGCCGCGGGGGCCGGGGGGGCCGCAGCCGAGTCCGCGGCAGCACGAGCGAGCGGCGCGGGCGCTCCGAGCCCCGCGGCTCGCGCCGCCAGCACCGTGCGCTCCCAGTCCGCCGCCACCACGGCGGCGCTGGTGCGCGCGCCCAGCCGGCCGCCGGGGACGAGGGCCGCGTTGCGCGGCGGCGCGAGCGGCGTCCAGGGAAACACGAGGACAACTGCCGGGGAGCCGGGGGACGCGGGGGGCCGGGGGAGATGAGCCACGGCAGCCGTATCCTGCGCCTGGGCCTGGGGTATGACGAGCGAAACGGCGACCAGACCGACCAAGCCTGTTGCGACGCGCGCCCACGGCCGGGAGGTGTGCAGCCGTCGAGGGGGTTGGAACGGCGCCTGTGGAGACTTGGAGCTCGGGACGGTATAATCCCGCGACCGATGCGCACCCTCAGCCGTTACGTGCTGCGCCAACACGTCGCCCCGCTCGGCTTCGCGCTGGCCGCGCTCACCTCGCTGATGCTCCTCAATCAGATCGCGAAGCAATTCGGGAACCTCGTGGGCAAGGGGCTGCCCTGGAGCGTCATCATCGAGGTGTTCGTCCTGTCGGTCCCGTTCATCATCGCCGTGACGCTGCCGATGGCCGTGCTGGTCGCGGTGCTCTACGTGTTCACGCATCTCGCGGGCGACAACGAGATCACCGCGATGCAGGCGAGCGGCATCAGCCTGCTGCGCGTGATCGCGCCGGCGCTGGGCGGAGCGACGGCCGTCGCCGTGCTTTCCTTCCTGTGGAGCGACCAGCTGCTGCCGCGCTCGAACCACCGGCTCAAGACGCTGCAGGTGGACATCCAGCGCAAGAAGCCGTCGTTTACGCTCAAGGAACAGGTGATCAACGAAGTCGTGCCGGGGCAGTTCTTCCTGCGCGCCACCCGCATCGACCCCAATTCCAACAAGCTCAAGGAGGTGACGATTTACGACCTCGGGGATGCCGAGCGCCGGCGGATCATCGGCGCCGACTCGGGTCGGATGGCTTATACCCCCGGCGGTCAGAATTTGTACCTGACGCTCGAGGATGGCGACATCCAGGAGGTGAATCGGACTGACCCCGCGCAGTTCAACCGCACCTTCTTTCGCACCAACCGGCTCCGCGTGGTCGGGATCGGGAACACGCTCGAGCACACCCAAGACACGTACAAGAGCGACCGGGAGATGACGGTCTGCGAGATGCGGGCGGTGGTGGAGCAGTCGCGCCGGGACGCGGACCGCGCGCGCCAGGACGCGCGCGCCGCGGTGGAGAACGATCTGCGGCGGCTCGCCGGCCTGGCGCCCGTCTACGGCGCGCCGCCCTTCGTGCCCGACACCGCGCCCCCGGGGCTCTACTGCCGCGCGCTGCGGAGGCTCGCCGGCTGGCTCGCCCCGACGGAGGCCGCGGCCCAGACGCCGCGGCGCTCCCGGCCACAGCCGCCGCGCTTCACGCCGACCCCGATGCCGCCCACCGGGACGCCGCCCCCCCTCCTCGTCACCGCGGGGGCCACCACGGCCGAGGAGCAGCGCGTGCGCTCGGCCCGGCAGCGCGCCGCGATGTACGAGGTCGAGATCCACAAGAAGTACGCGATCGCCGCGGCCTGCGTCGTCTTCGCGCTCATCGGGGCGCCGGTGGCGTTGCGGTTCCAGCGCGGCGGCGTCGGCCTGGTGATCGGGTTGAGCCTCGCGGTCTTCACCGTGTACTACGTCGGCTTGATCGGGGGCGAGGAGCTGGGAGACCGGCTGATCGTCTCCCCGTTCGTCGCGATGTGGGCGCCGAATCTGATCTTCGGCGTGGTGGGTCTGGTGGCGCTCTGGGTCGTCCGGCGGCCGGGCGAGTCCGCCTACGGGAGTGGGTGGTCGGCGCTGATCGGCTGGCTGCCGCGGCGCGGCGGACGCGTGGCGCGGGACGATCCCGCGGGCGTCCCCGGCGCGCCGCCGTCCGACGCATGACCACCCTCGACCGCTACGTCCTGCGCGAGTGGACGAAGGTATTTTTCATCACGTCGCTGGGATTCCCGTTCCTCGTGATGGTGATCGACCTGACGGACAAGCTGGACAGCTACCTGGGGCGCGGGATCTCGAAGGAGAAGCTGGCGCTGTCGTACGCCTACTTCCTGCCCGAGACGGTTTCGCTCGTGCTGCCCGTCGCGGTGCTGTTCGCGGTGGTGTTCACCGTGGGCTTGCTCCAGCGGCACTCCGAGCTGACGGCGGCGAAGGCATCCGGGATCTCGTTTCACCGGCTGATCCGGCCGCTGCTCATCGCGTCGGCCGCC
>WNFV01005729.1_pt1 | contig 14992 bp, 16 predicted proteins | sample 5400101 | NCBI WGS metagenome assembly WNFV01 (sample SAMN13153361, study PRJNA577476) | soil metagenome | isolation source: 115 cm soil or saprolite under grassland replicate 1 | place: USA:California | collected 2016-06-15 | reverse complement strand
GTGCACGGACAGGGCCATGCCGTTGATGTCGAGTTGCGGGGCGTTGCCGTCGGGGGTGGCGAAGGTGAACTCGTAGTCGTTCTCGAACTCCTTGAGCACCTGAGCCATCTCGACCAGGAAGAACCCGGTCGAGATCGACGTGACCTCGGCCGGCTCGACCAGCGGCAGCTGGCGGCCGGACGAGATGAGGATCAGTGCGCGGCGCTTGGTGGTGGGCATGACGTTGCTCCTTCTAGATGTTTTCGGCCGGGTGAGGGGCAGGCCGCCCGTGTCACTCATCGGCTCGATAGCTACTATACGACGAAGATGTCACCAGGTGTCAAGTGTGCTTCTGCATGATAATGTTGTCGTCATGCAGCGCGATCCATTACCGGTCCGGGAACGCACCCGCCGGGCCGTCCGCGGCGAGCTGGCACAGCTCGCCGCGAGCCTGTTCGTCGAAAAGGGTTACGACGAGACCACCATCGACGACCTGGCGGCGGCGGCCGGCATGTCCAAACGCACGTTCTTCCGCTACTTCGGATCGAAGGAAGAGCTGGTGATGGGCAAATACGAGTACTTCGGGGAACAACTCGCCGAGGACCTGGCCGCCCGCCCGGCCGACGAACCCATCTGGGTGTCGCTGCGGCAGATCTTCAAGCGGGTCGCCGACTATGTCGAGAACGATGCCCGGAGGGCCGAGTCGGTCGCCATGGAGAAGATCGTCCGGGACCATCCGACGCTCAACGCCAGCTACCTCGAACGGGTGTCGCGGATGCAGGAGCTCCTGCTCGACGAGGTGCGCACCCGCACCGGCTGGCCCGATCCGGCCGACCCGCGCACCGCGGCCATCGTCGGTGCGGCCTTCTCCTGCCTCCTCGCCGCCTGGGCCACCTGGCTCACCACCAACCAGGCACGGCCGTTCGGCGATCTACTCGACCAGGCAATGGACGCCATCCAACCCACCTGACCCGCGTGGCTGGCACTCTGGCCGTGAAGTGCGCTGGTCATGGTGTTGGGGTGTGCTCGTCTGCGGTAAACGACCGGCGCGCTCGGGATCGCTGGTCTTGTGGATGAAGCCCGGCCCGGCAGAGGGTCGACCGTGAATCACGGCATGTCGGAACTCGGCTGTCGGCAGCAGCCACACTGCCTGTTCCAGCGATGCAAGGAGGGGCCGGACCAGCAACGGCAGCAGTCGGAATCCCTCGACCACGATGCAAGGAGGGGCCGGACCAGCAACGGGAGCAGTCGGAATCCCTCGACCACGATGCCCGGGCTGCCTGGGAGGGCTAGCAGGTCATCGACAATCAGGTCGAAGCCCTCCCACGCTCCCCGCCGGCGAATCCGGGGGGCCGGAACGGTCTGCTTGTGCGCGGGCCCCGGAGGACCTTGGCCGACTGTGCGCCGGGCGGCGTGGGCGCCCCGGCACGGCGGCGAACGGCGGAGTAGGGTACGCGCGCGGGCAGAACAGCTAGTCAGTGAATGCGCCCATGGCGCGGTCGAGCAGCACGGTCAGTGGAACTGCTCCCTCGCAGGCCACCCACCCCGCCGAAGCCGCGTCCGCGCAGGCGAGGGCTGCCGCGACCAGGGCAGCCGGCCGGGGATCCTCCGGCCGGTCAGGACTGACCCCCAGTCGCCGCGCGATCTCCGGGACCATCATCTCCTGCCAGTGCAGCTGCTTCTCGAAGTGCCGGGCGCGCAGTGACGGCGTCTCCTGGAGCATCCGCAGATAGCTGAGCGTCCGCTCGGGTGCCGCCTCGTTCATCCGCGTCATCACGTCGAACACCCGGCGCAGCGCCTCCCAGGGCCGCTCCTCGTCGGGCCGGGCGGCGAGCGCGTCGGCGACCTGGCGGCCGATCTCTTCCAGGTCGGCCAGAACGATGTCCTCTTTCGTGCCGAAGTAGCGGAACAGGCTAGCGCGCGACAGCCCGGCTCGGGATCAAGGTCACCCTGGTCGAGCCCGGCGGCTTCGCCACCGACTGGTCAGGCGCCTCCGCCAGCTTCGCCGAGCAGCTGCCCGCCTACGACGGGGTGCGCGCGGCCCTGGCCGAGGGCTGGAGCGACGTGAAGCTCGGCGACCCCACCGCGGCCGGACCGGCACTTCTGAAGGTCGTCGACGCCGACGTCCCGCCCCTGCGCGTCTTCTTCGGCACCACGGGACTGGACCTGATCCCCCACGTCTACGCCGAGCGCCTCAAGACCTGGCAGGACTGGGCCCACGTCTCCACCCTGTCCCAGGGCGACCCGGCCTGAACCGAGCGGCGGTACGCGTCTGGCCGTGGACCCTTAACGGTAGGGCACACCAGTCACAGCAGGGTCAGCGGCGCGCGTCGCCAGGCGCGAGCAGGCTGGTCAGCTCCGAGATCGCCTCGGGGGACGGCTTGAAGTAGCGGCGGACGTTCTCCGGCTTCTTGTGCCGTGACTTCGCCATCAGCATCAGCAGCGAGGCTCCCTGCTCGCCGAGGTGGGTCAGGGCGGAATGGCGGTACTCGTGCAGGTCCCAGCCGGTGCCCGGCCCGCGTACGGCGGTGTGTTCGTCCAGCAGGGCGCGGGCCTGGCCGTAGGAGAGGCGGGTCAGGCCGGTGTCCGGGCACACGTCGCGCGGGCTGACCACCTTCCCCGGGCCCGGGCGGCGGTGGGTGACGAACACCGGGCCCTGGGTCCGGCCGCGCAGCAGGCGGGGCAGGAGCCGGGCGGTGCCGGCGTCCCAGTAGACGGTCTCCAGCACGAAGTCCTCGCGCGCTTGGCCGCGGCGGCGGGCCTTGCTCCGAGCGCCTTTGGCCTTCACCGGACAGCGGCGCCCGGCGAAGTCCAGGTTCTCGATATTCACGCCGAGGATCTCCTCCGCGCGAGCGGCGGTCTCGTACAGCATCCGCCACAGCGTCTTCTCCCGCAGGTGCACCTCGCGCCGCGCGATCAGCCGGTCCACGGCCATCTTCGAGCGGGCCGGGGTCTCGGAGTCCGGTACCGACAGCCGCTTCGTCCAGCCCGGGACGGACGGCCCGCCGTAGCCGTACTCCTCGCACCAGCCCAGCCACGACAGCACCGACGCCCGGCGGGCGTTCCAGGTATTGACCGCCGCGGTGCCCCACAGCAGTTCCAGGGCCTCGCCGATCTCGTCGTCCGCGACCGACGCCAGCGGCCGGGCCTCTCCGATCCGCTCGGCGGTCTTGCCGACGCCGGTCGCGTAGCTGCGGACCGTGTTCGGGTTGCCGAGCGAGTCGAGGAAGGCGTCCGCCGCCGCGCGGACGGTCAGCGCCTTCCCGGCGGGCAGTTGCACGACGGTCGGCACCGCTTCCCCCTTGCCGCAGATAACAGGGCCGCTTCACGTACGGCCCGGAGAACGTCACCGCAGGTGACGAACCAAGCTCCCGCAGATAATAGGGCGTTATCCGTGGAACGACTTCAGACAGGTCCGGCAACCGGTGGCCCGTCAGCGGCCCACCAGGACCGACGGACCCTTGTGTTGAGCGACAGCCGAACGTCAGTGGCAGCGACGCGGAGTGTCAGTGGCCGTGGTAGCCAGGGGGTTGTCGAGGAGTGGAGGTGACGGAAGGCGTCCCGCGCGGTCACGGCTATGCGTCATGGTCAAATGGACCGGCCCGGACGTCCTCGGTCCGGCTGCAACCAGCCGGCGCCGACGGGCGGGTGAAGGCGTCGGTGGCCCGGATGGAAGCGGTCGCGAACCGCCGTCGCTTGTGGGCTGCGGGAAACCGTGGCGGCGATGCTGCCCCGGGGCTCTGCTGGCAGGGCAAGCAGTCAGGCGACCTTCCAGGTCTGGCCGCCGTCAGTAGTTGCGTAGGAGGTGACGTTCTCCGTGCAATCGGTCTTGCCGTTCGCGCAGGACCGAACAGTCGTCTGCGCGACGCCGTTGGATGCGTCCTGGAAGCTGATGGCGTCTGGCGTGACCGGCAGACCAGACACGTGGATCCGGGCAGTGATTCGTTGGTCGTTGATGACAATGAGATCGGTCGTGCCGGGCTCGGCGAGGATAGCCTGGTCGGTGCCGTATGAGCTGATAGCGAGGCTGATAGGCCCGCCTGAGTAGTCTCCGGGAACGGACAGCGTGCCGATCGTGGAGTAGGACAAGCCCGTCCTCGTGGTATAGAGGTCGATGCTGAGTTGGCCGCTGGTGGTCATGCGTTCCGCGGGAATGATCGCGGCGCCGTCGGACAGGCCGACGATTGGGCCGAAGAACGGCCCCGTTACGGGCACGTTGGCCGACGGCGGGGTAAAGCCCAGCAGGTCGGCGCTCACGTCCTTCCAGGATGCTCCGAGGTCGGTGCTCAAGTAGAGGTGGGTGTTCGCTGGTCCGCCTGTCACGAGTAGGGCGGAGCCGACCCATGCGAGACTAGAGGCCGGCCCCGGCATGGTCAGCGCTGTGAGCGAGCCATCGGTCTCGTTGATGAAGCCTGGGGAGTACTGACTGGCACTGCCGGCGTTTGTCCGCATGTTTGGACCAACAACGTACCGCCGCCCGTCCGGTGAAAGCACGATGGTCGCCCCGGCGGCCGGCGTGCGCAACTGTGCGGTGTGCTTGGTCCATGTCGTTCCACCGTCGCGCGAAGAGGACACAGTCAATGTCATTCCGCGTATGGAGGCGACGAGGACGAGCTTGCCGCGAGTGATGACGCTGCCGCCGGCCGCCGGCACGAGCGGCGGCCTGATCGACGTCCAGTTACGGCCCGAGCGGACGTAGATGGTCCCGCCCGCCAGCCTCCAGACCTGCCCCTGGGTTCCGAGGGTGGTGACGGTCCCGGTGTCCGGCTGAGCCCTGCCGGCAGTCGACTGGCCGGCCTGAGGTGAGGCGCACCCGGATAGGGCGAGGGCTGTCGCAGCCGCGGCGGCGATGAGGACGGCTGCACGGCGTGCGGGCGTGACCCGGATCATCATGAACATGAGCTATCCGCATTTATTGCGTCGGTAGCATACGTCCATGAGTTAGCGCATCGGCTGTCTACGTTAATCGTGGAGCCATTCCACGTCTCGTTGTGAGACCCCCTGTACTGCTTGTGTCGCTGCTGGTATATCCAATGGTTACTTGGCACACACGAAATGTTGCTGGTGTGGGAGTCGCCGTCCCAATCGGCGGCATCGATAAAGTCGGGCACGTTGGCAATGGTGGAGAAGGCATCGAGTTTGGCGCACGCGGAGGTGTACACTCCGGCTTTTTGCGCGGGGGCGAGGTGCAGCTGATACACCCAACCGTTGATGAACGACTTCATGGCGGCGAGGCAACTGGAGGTGATGGTTCCGCCGGTGTATTCCATGTCGTAGACGATCGGGGTGCTGCTGCTTTGGCCAAGGGTACTGGTCCACGTGAGGTACGCCGATCCTGCTTCAGCTTTCCCTTGGTTGTAAGCCGTGGAGGTGTTCAGACTGATGTAGCTGCCGAATCCAGGCTGACAGGGGTCCTGCCGCCCGACCCAGAGGGGCAGTAGTCTCCAATTCATCGTGCTCCCGCTCATCACGGTGTTGATCCACGAGCTCGTCAGGTTCGGCTGGGAGCACGCGCGTTGGCTTCCTCCGATGTAGATGCCCCAGTACCAGTACGGGGTCCCCGACCAGAAGTCAGCCATCTTGGTAGTGGACGGGGCTGCGCACGAGTCGAGGCCCTTGCCCTGCAGTTTGTAGGCGCCCGCAGCGTGGGCTGGAGAGGAGACCCCAAGCTGAACGATGCCGAAAGCTGTCGCGGCGAACAGCGTTGTCGCAGTAAACAGCGTCAGACATGACAGGAACGCAACCCGTCGTTGTACGCGGCGCCGACCGAGAGCGTTTGCGACCCATCGCTGGGGCATCGCCATCCGTCACAAGTACACCCGCCACCGCGTGCGGTCAAGAGGCAAGCGGCACGTTTGCCACACTTAATTACGACCAAGCCCAGGCGTGCTTTCGCTCAATTGCCGCTACCTGGGGCGAATGCCCTGATCCTGACCGGAAGCCCTTTCCTGACTTGATTACGATCGAGCCGTGGCGTGCCTTTCGCTCAATTGCCGCTACCTGCGGCGAATGCCGTGATCCCGACCGGAAACGCCTTTCCTGGATTAGCCGTGGCGCCCAGGCCACCATGTTTGCCGAGATCCAGATTGATGCCTTGTCTGGCGGGGGCTCCCGGCAGAGCGATCATGATTCGTGTGATTGTCACGATGTTCCGGCCGCCCTGGTACGCCGTACTCGTTCCCACGGCGAACCATGCGAGACTGTTGCGCTGGAGCGTGACACGCTGCGATCCCGGGTCCGGCTGCTCGTACGTCCCGTGATGGACAGCGATTCTCAGTGGCTGGCGCGACGTGGCGCTGAATACTGAGATGGCTGGATAACCAGTCAGCGTGCAGATGGTCGAGCCATCGTTGCGAAGCCCAACGATGATGAATGGCGCCGACGCGGTCGACCCTCTCCTGAGGACCGATGCGGTCAGGTTCTTCGCCAAGCAGGGTGGGCCACCGGCGGGGGCGGTCGAGGTGGATGGTGTGGACGGTGGAGCCGAGGTCGTTCCTGGTGGGGCTTCGCCGGATGGATTGACGGAGCGGTTCGTGGAAGCGAGGACAACAGCGACGACTGCCGCAATCGCGGCGACGACGACTGCGGCCGCGATCGGCGCCAACCAGCGCACGCCTCGGCCACGCCGCGCAGGGTGGTCAGCGTGATCGAGACCGGCGGTGATGGTCTCGTGTGCGGCGCGCACGTGTTCGGCGGAGATCTGACTCGGCGGCTCAGGGGTTAATCGGTGCAGCAGGTCTCGAAGACGGTTCTCTGACGAAGTCATAGCTGACTCCCTTGCGTGAGCAGGTCGTCTAGGAGCCGAGACCTTCGCAGGGACGCGATCGCCTTCGCTGAATGGCTCTTGACCGCGCCAATGCTGCAGCCCAGTAGGTCGGCAACCGACGCTTCTGGAAGGTCCAACATGTACCGCAGGACGAGCACCGCTCGCTGGCGCTTCGGCAGATGCCCAAGCGCTCTTAGTAGTGCGTCGCGAAGCTCGGCCTCGTCGGTCTCGGAAGGATTGGTGGCCGTCTCTGGCGGCTCCGCCGTGGGGATCTCACGGCTCCATTTCCGCCGCTTTGTCCGAAGGTAGGCGTTGAGCATTGCCCGGTAGGCGTAGACCTGCGGCGCGTCGCTGCGACGGATGTGGTGCCAGTGGCTCCAGACCGCGGAAAGGCCAACCTGGGTGAGATCCTGTGCGGTGCTCCAATTCCCGCACAGTAGCCATGCTGAGCGCTGCAACGCCCGGGAGTTCGCCCGCACAAAATTCGCGAAATCGTCATCATCGGTCACTGCGCTCGCCCCCTCCGGCGCGCCGCCACCGCTCACCCTGCATGAGCACCTAGTCCCCGCGTTAGGTTCACTCGTAGGCCAGATTTTCGGACACAGACGGCGGGGCCAACTTGGTCATCGGGACTCGGACGATGGCCCTCTTCGTGACCAGAGTACGGTGCGATCATGCAAGATCGGGCCCAGCAACTGTTCGAGCCGCTCGCCCGCGCCAAGTCCGCCGGTGACCCATCGCGGGCATTCCCCAAGCTGAGCCTGGCCCTAGTCGCCGCCGGCCCGCAGGACCGGATCGAGGGGGAGGTACGCCGGGCAGCGGCGCCGGCGACGCCGGCACATGTCGTGAGGATGCGCCTGGCGGAGGCGAGTACGGGAATCGATCGTTTCCCGAACAAGATCACGAACTTGGCCGGTGTCGCCGATTCAAGGCCGCCAAGGTGTTCAACAAACGTGTCGACAAGGCGGCGTGTCCAACAACGACGGTGGCCCCGATTTCCGTACGCTGCTCGGCTATGGCAGACACTCCGGGGCCGCTGGCGCTGCCCGACGACGTCCTCGCCGCCGAGCCGGCGCAGTCCTCCGGTCTGCTGATCGGGTACGCCAGGGTCTCCACCCGCGGCCAGAACCTCGATCGACAACTCCTCGCTCTCAAGGCGGCCGGCTGCGCGCGGGTGTTCGCCGACAAGAAGACCGGCAAGACAGCCGACCGGCCCGAACTCACCGCGTGCCTGGACTACCTCCGGCCCGGCGACACCCTCGTGGCGCCCAGTCTCGATCGACTCGCCCGGTCGCTGCAAGACCTCATCACCATCGTGGGCAACCTCCGCCGTGCCGGTGTTGGGTTCCGCTCGCTGCACGAGGCGATCGACACCACGACCCCCGGCGGCCGGCTGGTCTTCCATGTCTTCGCGGCGCTGGCCGAGTTCATCCGTGAACTGATCGTTGAAGGCACCCACGAGGGCCTCGACGCGGCCCGGGCGCGGGGCGTGAAGCTGGGCCGTCCGTTGGCGCTGACCGTCGAGCAGATCCGCCAGGCGCGGCAACTGCTGACCCACCCGGACAACAGTGTGTCGTCGATCGCGAAGCTGCTCGGCGTGAGCCGGTCCACCCTCTACAAGCACCTTCCTGAACTCGCCGGTGGACGCTCCTCGGCTCGGGAACTGGAGGCGGCTTCGTGACTGACGGCGTTCCGCGTGGGCGTCGACCGGGCGCGGAGGAGTGGGACGCGGCGCTGTTCCAGCTTCGGCAGTTGCGCGAGGCCGGCCAGTTGACCACGGCGAAGGTGCGGCAGGTCGCCGAGGCCTTGGGCGTGTCGGAGCGCAGCGTGTGGCGTCGGTTGGCCCGCCCGGCGGCGCCGCCGCGGGGGTTCCGGTTGTCGGAGACTGACCGGGCGGCCTACGTCGACTTTCGGGGCAACATCGCCGCGGTGCATCGCGCCCGGGCTGCGGCCATCGCGGGCGAGACGACGGTGGCTGGCGTGCCGATCGGTGAGGATCTGCTGGCCGGGTGGGCCGGCGCGGCGCCGGTGACCGAGCGGACGTTGCAGCGGGCGTTCGCCGCGGAGCTGACACCAGCCGCGCGAGCGGCGGCGGCGAGTGGGGAACGGGCCCGCCGGGCGAAGCTGGTGTACCTGCGCCGTCGAGCGACGTTCCGCAACCAGGTGTGGGAGGGCGACCACAAGAACCTGCCGATCCTGGTGCTGCCGCCGCGGGGCGCGGCCTGCACGCCGTGGGTGACGTCGTTCGTCGACGACGCCACCCGCACGATCACCGGCTGGGCGATCTCGACCACCCCGCACGCCGGGACCGTGCTGACGGCGCTGCGCATGGGGATACTGCCCAACGAGGCCGGCCCCGCTTGTGGTGTGCCGGGGATGCTGCGCCTGGATCGGGGGCTGGAGTTCGCCGCCGACGCGGTCACCGCCGCGGCTGGCGTGCTCGGCGTCGAGGTCAACCTCCTGCCTCCGTACCAGCCGCACGGCAAGGGCAAGATCGAGCGGGTCAACCGCACCGTGGACCAGATCTTCCTGTCCATGCTGCCGGGGTTTACCGAGGGACCGCGGCGGCTCAACGGACGCCTGTCCGGGCCCTTGGACGACCGGCAGTCCGCCCGCGTCCGGTACGGCGAGGCAGCCGAGGAGCCGGGTGCCGACCCGGCAACTCTGCCGATGCGGTGGGATACCTTGGTGGCCAGGTTCGGCACGTGGGTGGCCTGGTACAACACCCAGCGCAAGCACAGCCGACTGCGGGGGCGTACGCCGGCCGAGGCGTGGGCGGAGGATCCGACGCCGCTGCATGAGGTGCCCGAGGAGGTGCTACGGCACCTGCTGTTGGCCGAAGCGACCCGCACCGTCAACGGTGACGGGATCTACTTCCGCAACCTGATCTATGCCGACCCGACCGGGGCGCTCCGGGAGCGTCGCGGCACGAAGGTGCAGATCCGGTACATGCCGCACGATGACCGGTTCATCCACGTCTACCTCAACGGGGCGTACCTGACTACCTGCCATCCGGACAACGCACTGTCCGACGAGCAGACCGAACAGTTCTACGCCGCGGCCCGCGCCCAGGCGCGTGCGGCCGCCGCCGAAGCCCGCGCGGCCACCCGTCGGGCCCGGCGCCGGCTGGCGGTGCTGGCCGCGGACACCGGCACGGACGCCGTTTCGGTACGGCGAATCAGCGCCGGGGAGGCCGCCCGATACCAGCCCCATCCCGGCTCCGATGACTTGCGACGCGACGCCTCCACCAGCCTGCTCGGCCTGCACCCGGCCGCGCCGTTGCCCGACCCGATCCCGCTGGAGGAGGACACCGCGCCATGGTGAACCGTCGCTCCCCAGAAGCCGGCCCGCCCGGCGCGGTGGCCATCGACACCCCGCAAATGCAGATGGCCCGCCGCGTCGCCACCGACATCGCAGGGCACGCCGCGGTCGGCGTCATCCACGGGCAGGCCGGGCTGGGGAAGACCTTCGCCGTACAGGCGGCCACTGCTCGGCTACCGCTCCCGGAGGACGACCCGCGCGGCGAGCGGATGCCGGTGTGCGCGATCTCCTTCCCGTACCGGCCCACCATGCGGCTCGTCGCCGACCTGCTGCTGCAGGCCCTCAACGGCAGCACACCGTCACGGCAGGCCAACCGCTTCTACCTGACCGCGGCGCTGGTACGCGAACTGGCCCGCCAGCCGCGTCTGGTCGTCGTTGACGAGGCGCAGCGGCTCTCCGAGGAGTGCATCGAACTGCTGCGCTACCTGCACGACCACGACGACACCACCTTCGGGCTGCTCTACGTGGGCGGCAACGGCTGCTGGGAAGTGCTCTCCCGCCAACCGATGCTGCGTTCCCGGGTCTGGCGGCGGCTGACCTTCACCCCGATGGCCCGGGCCGAGGTGCCCGGCATCATCCGCTCCTACCACCCGCTGTTCGACGGCGTTGACGACGAGCTGCTCGGTCACGTCAACGACCGGTTCGCCCACGGCATCTGGCGCAACTGGGCGCTATTCGCCGCCACAGCTCACCTCGTGGCCCGCCGAGCCGGCCGCACCCGCCTCGACCAGGAGATCATCGCCAACACCTTCGCCCTACACGGCGGCGGGGCAGATGACCAGCCGTGACCGGCGCCAGGTGCCGCCCCGGCCGCCCGCCGCTGTGCCACGGAACATCGTCATGGTCGACGACCAGCACGACGAGCTGGCCACCCGAGCGCTGCTGCGCGATATCGACAACCTCGACGCCGGCGTAATGGTGATCCGACCGGCCCCCAGCACCACCACGCTCGGCGGGCTGACCCTGGCCACCTTGGCCGCTCTCGGCAAACCAGTCGACGTCCGCAGCGCCGGACGGCCTCCTTGGCGGTTGGCCCAAGCCTGGACCGCAGGACACCAGCCGGACGCGATCGTGCTCGACCGGGCGCACACACTGCCTGCCAAGGTTCTGGCCGCCACGCTGGCCCTGGCCGCCGAGACCACCGCCACGTTGTGGCTGATCGACGCCGGCCACGGGCCCCGCAGGCGCTGCTCCGACCGGCTGCCCCGCCGCGCTCAGTACACCACCGCGCCGCCACAGCAGCTTGCCACGCTGCGGCGAGCCTCTCCCGCCGAGCCGGATCCACCGGCGATCCCCGACCTGCTACCCACCGCGGACTTCCTGACCTTCCGCGCTGTGTGCGCCCGCCGCCTCAATCCCGCCACCGCGACCGCGGTCGACGCGGTGTACCGCGAGACGTTCACCGACTTCCTCTCCCTCGGCCTCGGCGCGCGCAGCTCAGACTCCGACCAACGCGTCGTCGCCTGGAACCTGCCGCACGACCTCACCGTCAACCTCGCCCGGCACTTCTACACCAGCGCCAGCGCCGGGGAAGCCCTGGTCCGGCTACGCGCCGCGCAGGCCGCGCTGCTGCGCGCCGGGTTCCTCCTGCACCACGTCGCCGGCCTGCATGAGCTGAGCCCCGCCAGCCACTTGCTGTGCCCACTCACGTCACATGTCGCCGCGACCCTGCATGCCGAGCTGAGCACCAGCAGGGCCGCGGCCGCCGCGCTGCACCTACTGACGCCTGACGACTGGCAGTACCGCACCACGCCCCGCACATCGCCGGGATCGCCGGCGACGCCAGCTTCCTCGGCCACCACAGGCACAGCGGCATCCCGGTACCCGCGCCGGCCCGGCCGATCCTTCGCGCCCACCTCACCTGGCGCCGCCAAGACGGAGCCGCCGGCAACGACCCGCTGTTCGAGGAAGACCACCTCGACGAGCTCGCCCTACCCGTCCTCGCCGAGCTTCCGATCCCACCAGGCCTGAAACGCTCCTACCACTACCCGGACGCGGCGGAAGCCAGCGGGAGCGCCAGTGTCTGGATGCGGCAACGCCACCTCTACGTCGACACGGTCACCCCATACGTACCCGGCGCCGTTCGTACACCCTGGCTGCAAGGCGCGACCCGGTGACCAGCGAGGACAATCACCGCACGTTCGGGCAGCACCTGCTCGACCGCGCCCGCGCGCACGGCACCACCATCCGAGAAGTCGCCGACATTCTCCACCTCACCGTCGCGCGTACGCAAACTCACCGGCCCCGCCGAACTCGACCACCACCCCATCGCGGCCATCCGCGACCTCGCGCAACGCCTCCGCATGCCCTGGCCAGCGTGGCTCGACCCCAACGCCCCCAGCCTGCCCGAACCGGCGCCACCACCCGTCACCCCACACGACCCGATACGGCTGCAGGCGGTACTGGCCAAACTGCTCGGCCAACACGTGCCGCTCGACGTGCTCGCCGAAGTCCTCGACTGGCCCCTGGCGCGGGTCGGCAACGCGCTCGACGCGCTGACCACGCGCGTCCGAAACACCCCAGGGTTTCAACTCACCCGCACAACCGACACGGCCAGACTCGACATCAGCCCGCGGCTACTCGGCCAAACCACCCTGGCCCGGCTCGGCAACGTTCACCGCCTCACCGGCGTTCACGACCCGGTGCTGTACCACCTCGTCCACCGCATCGCCGCCGACGACCAGGCCCGCGCCGAGACGCTCGGCAGCGAGGCGCCCGTCACCCTGGAAACCGCCCGCGCCCACGGACTCATCACCTACGACCTCAAACCCGACCACCACGGCGAGCACTACACACCGCCCCGTCCCGCAAACCTGCGCCTCACACCCGACGTGGCCCACAGCCTAGGCTGCAACGCCACTGACGATTTCGTGTCGGACCCACTGACAGAACCTGTCGGACCCACAGACGAACAGCGTCGCTACCGCTGACCTTCGGCTGTCGCTCAACACCTTGGCGCCGGTTTCGTTCCGATGTTCCTCAACCCCCTTTCCGCGATCGCCAAGATGCTCAAGATCTCCCGCACCACCCTCTACAAGGCGCTGCCCGAACTACTCACCCCCGAACAGGCCAAGACCCGCCTCAGCACGCAACTCCGCCGCCCTGCCACCCGACCAGCGGGCATTGCCCTCAGCCGAGGCGTACGACCAGCTGCTCACCCAAGATCGCCGTTAGCGTTAACCGCCGCACGAATCTTCCTCAACCCCGGAGTCTGCGGAGGCCGATGCGGCGAGACGTATCGTCTGAGGCGTTCCAGAGGGTGCCGTGTCCAGCGCTAGGACGGCGGTCGGCATGAGCCGTACTGCGAGGCCGCCGATCAGCGTGGAGCGGTTCGATGCCTTGGTCCAGTTGGATCTGGTGTCCCAATGAGTGACGCCCCCTCGCGCCATCTGCTGCCCAACGATAGGAAGCGGACATGGCACATGACGGGCGTGTGGTCAATGGTGATGGCGGCGGGTCTGGCGGCGATCCTCAGTGGAATGTTGTGGGCTGCGTCGCCGTGGTGGTGGCCACCGGTCACCACCGCTATCGCCTCCCATCGCGGGCCAACCGTGCTGATTGTGACCGGTGCAGTCGTCGTGCTCGCCACGCTCGTGTGGCGGCGTCGCACCCATACCGGGCCGTTGCGGTCAGCGCCGCTTGGCCTCGGCTGGAACGCTGCCCGCACCGCCTGGTCGAAGCGCGACTGGACCCAACGGGCCACCATCGCCATCGCCGCCATCTCCGCGTTCGCCGCGGTATACGCGCTGGTGTTCACCAACGAATCGGTCAAGGCGACCCGCGACCAGCTGCGCATCAGCGAGCAGGGGCAGATCACCGACCGGTTCAGCAAGGCGATCGAGCAGCTCGGCTCAGACAAGCTCCACGTCCGCCTGGGCGGCATCTACGCCCTGGAACGCATCATGACCGATTCCCCACCCGAAAAGCCCTACCAGCCCACAATCATCGAGGTCCTGTCCGCATTCATCCGTGATCCCCCGCCGATGAGATCATCTCCTGGCCCGAGGCTCTCCTCTGGTGCAAGGACGCCTTCTCGACCACTCCTGAGGATGGACGTGCAGGCAAGCCTGACCGTCCTGGGCCGCCGTAACCCAGATCGCGACAGGAACACGTTCATTGACCTAGCCGGCGCGGACCTAGCCGGCGCGGACCTGTTCTTCGCGAACCTGACCGACGCGAACCTGGCCAGCGCGAACCTGGCCAGCGCGAACCTGACCGGCGCCGACCTGACCGGCGCCGACCTTACCGACGCGAAATTGACCCACGCGGACCTGTCCGTCGCGGACCTGACCGACGCGAATCTGACCGGCGCGAATCTGACCGGCGCGGGCCTGACCTATGCGGACCTGACCGACGCGTACCTGGCCAACGCGGACCTGGACGGCGCCGACCTGGCCAACGCCGCCCTGACCAACGCGTACCTGAGCCACGCGGACCTAGCCCGCGCGGACCTGACCGAGGCGAACCTGACCGACACGACTCTGTCCCACGCGAACCTGGCCGGCGCGAACCTGGCCAGCGCGATCCTTAACGGCGCGTGGCTGCCCGGCGCGAATCTGGGTCGCGCGAGGAACGTGACGAGCGATCAGATGCATTGCGTTCAAGTCGACGACCAGACGACCCTGCCGGAGGGGGTCGGCGACCGACGGCCGACGCGCCGGAGCGCGATCCTGATTGTCGGAACTAGGGCAAGATTCTGGTCCTGTCCGTTAGAGGATCCCTCAACGAACAGCCCTCGGCCCGGAACCCGGCGACGAGTGACCAGCACGGATCGTGTCTCATTTGGGGTGTCCGCTGATCCGTCTCACTGTCGGGGGCTATCCGTACGCTCCGGGGCGTGACCGCCACGAAGATCGGGTACGCCCGGTGCTCCACCGACAAGCAGGACCTCGCCGCCCAGCGGAAGGCGCTCCGCGACTTGGACGT
>WNFV01014511.1_pt1 | contig 14995 bp, 9 predicted proteins | sample 5400101 | NCBI WGS metagenome assembly WNFV01 (sample SAMN13153361, study PRJNA577476) | soil metagenome | isolation source: 115 cm soil or saprolite under grassland replicate 1 | place: USA:California | collected 2016-06-15 | reverse complement strand
AGACGGGGGAGGGGACCTCGGTGTCGACCTTGTCGGTGGAGATCTCGAACAGGGGCTCGTCGGCCTCGACCCGGTCGCCCTCCTGCTTCAGCCAGCGGGTGATCGTGCCCTCGGTGATCGACTCGCCCAGCTCGGGCATCTTGACTGGTGTCGCCATGGCCTTCGTCGCTCCCTCTGAAGGGCCCTCACTGCCGGTGGAGCCCGCCGCCGCCTTGGTCGCTCGCCTGCCGTCCCGACCCTCGGGCTCCTCGCCCGGCTTCGCCGCGCGGACGAATCGCCCGCGCTCGTCCCGCGCCATCGCCGTGGAGCGCCGCCGCCGCTCGCCGGCCGCGTCGCCTCGCCCGCTCGCCATGTCCCGTCGTCACGCCCGTCAGCCCTGGTGCAGCGGCCGGCCGGCCAAGGTCAGGTAGGCCTCGCCGACCGCCTCGGACAGGGTGGGGTGGGGGTGGATGAACTGGGCGACGTCGCTCGGCAGCGCCTCCCAGTTGTAGATCAGCATCGACTCGGCCACCAGCTCGGTGACCCGCGCCCCGACCAGGTGCACGCCGAGCACCGGCCCGCCCTTCGCCGCCACCAGCTTGACCATGCCGCCCTGGCCGTGGATCAGGCCCTTGGCGGTGGCGTTGAACGGGTACCTGTTGGTCACGACCTCGTAGCCGCGCTCCCTCGCCTCGGCCTCGGTGAGCCCGACGCTGGCCACCTCGGGGCTGCAGTAGGTCACCCGCGCGACGCCGGCGTAGTCGATCGCCGGCGACGGCTGGCCGGCGGCCAGCTCGGCGACCTGCATGCCCTCGGCGAACGAGGCGTGGGCCAGGGCCAGCGACGGCGGCGGCAGGATGTCGCCCACCGCGTACACCCCGGGCGCGTCGGTCTCCAGCGTGTCCCAGTTCTTCGGCACCACGAACCCGCGGTCGAGCTTGACCCCGATGCCCTCGTAGCCGAGGTCGGCGGTGACCGGGCCGCGGCCGGTCGCGACCAGCAGCAGCTCGGCGGTGACCTCCTTGGCCTTGCCCTTGGTGCTGACGGTGACGGTCACCTGCTCGTCGGTGACCTTGGCGTCCTCGAACCTGGTGTCGACCAGCACCTCGAGGCCGCGCTTCTTGAACGCCCGGGCGAGCTCCTTCTGGGCGTCGACGTCCTCGAGGGGCACCAGGCCGGGCAGCATCTCCACGACCGTGACCTCGGCGCCCATGGAGCGCCAGAAGGAGGCCAGCTCCACCCCGACCGCGCCGGCGCCGAGCACCACCACCGACTTGGGCAGGTAGTCGAGCATCAGGGCGTGGTCGGAGTTGATCACCCGCCGCCCGTCGATCTCCAGGCCGGGGATCGACTTGGGGACCGAGCCGCTGGCAAGCACGAGCGCGCGCGCGGCGGTGACCTCGCCGACCCCCTCGACCGCGACCTTGCGCGGGCCGGTGACGCGCCCGTCGCCCCGGAGGATCTCCACCTTGGCCTTCTTCAGGTGGCCCTCGAGGCCCTTGAAGTTCTTGGTGACGATGTCCTCGCGGCTGGCGACCGTCGCGGCGTAGTCGACCGCCTCGACGGTGGCCTTGATGCCCCAGCGCTCGGCCCCCTCGTGCACGCCGTCCATCAGCTCGGCCGCGTGCAGCAGGGCCTTGGTGGGGATGCAGCCCCGGTGCAGGCAGGTCCCGCCCACCTTGCCCTTCTCCACCAGGCCGACCGAGAGGCCCAGCTCGGCCCCGCGCAGCGCGGCCGAGTACCCGCCGGTCCCGCTGCCGAGGATGACCAGGTCGTAGGAGTTCGATGCCACGCTGCGCTCCTTTGTTCAAACGCTTCGGTGGGCCTTCGCCGCTTGGTGCGCCGGCTTCCCTCGTCGCTCCTTCGTCGCCTGCGGCTCCTCGTCGCTCCTCAGTCCAGCCGGCGCGCGGCTACGGCCCACCTCGCTAACACCGGCCGGCCTCGCCCGGCGCTCCTTCGTCGCTCCTCAGTCCAGCCGGCGCGCGGCGGCGGCCCACCTCCCTGCACGGGGCGCCACGGCGCAGTGTATCGACCGGCCATACAAGGCGCTGCCCCGGCGGGCGTGCGAGCAAACGCCAGGTGGCGTGGTGGACGGACACGCCGAACCGGGCTGCCGGCGTGGTCGGGCCGACGGCCCTACGGTACGCTCAAGGTTCCGCCCGGCCCGCGTGTCCGGTCCGTGAAGTGGACCGAATCCCGCCGCCACGGGCGCCGCGACGAAGGAGGACTGCTCGTGGACATCTCGGCGATCATGACCACGGATCTCGTCACGGTCGGGCCCGAGTACAACGTGGCCGACGTCGCCAGCCTGATGGACGCCAGGGGGATCGGCTCGGTGATCGTGCTCGAGGAGGACCGCGTGCTCGGCATCCTCACCGAACGGGACATCCTCAAGGTGGTCGGTGCCGGCGAAGACCCCAAGAACGTCGCGGCGCACGAGGCGCTCAGCGACGACCTGTTCACCATCGCCCCCGGTGCCTCCCTGGAGGAGGCGGCGCAGGAGATGACCGGGAAGAAGGTCCGCCACCTGCCGGTCATCTCCGACGAGGGCCTGGTCGGCATCATCTCAATGCGCGACCTGGTGCGATTCAGCGTGCGCGACATGGCCGAGGCCGCCGAGCCCACCCACGTCGAGCTGTCCAGGCAGGTGCTGTCGATGGTGCACCGGACCGAGCCGGCCCCGCCCCCCGAGCGCGGATGAGCTTCCTCGACCGGCTGCGCATCCGGCGCGGCCGCGGCGCCAAGGTCGCCTCGATGGACCGCGAGGCGACCCCGGACGACCTCGACGACCTGCGCGGCTTCGTCCGCTCCCGGGTCGGTGTGGAGCTGTTCGTCGAGCCGGAGACGATGGTCACCGACACCACCGCGGTGGCGATCGCCACCGACGGCGAGTGGATCCGGCGCCGGGTCGGCTCCCCCAAGGTGGTGCGCCGGCTCGCCCACGACCTCGGCGTGCCCGTCTACGACGTGCAGATCGTCGGCTACCCCGAGCGCATGCGCGCCTACAACGCGCGCCTCAAGGCCAGCGGCGGCGAGCGGTTGCTGCGCGACCCCGGCCGGCCACCGGTGCGCACCTCGCGCCCGCCCGGCCGCACGCCGCGCCCGCCCCGATCCTCCGGGGGGCCAAACAGCGCCCCCCCGGAGGACCCCGAGGACCCTCCCGCCCCGCCCGCGACCGAGGAGACCGACAGGTGACCCTGACGCGATCGCCGCTGGACGCCGTGCACCGGCGCCTGGGCGCCAAGATGGCCCCGTTCGCCGGCTGGGAGATGCCGATCGAGTACGCCGGCACGCTGTCGGAGCACCGCGCGGTGCGCGAGGCGGTGGGCGTCTTCGACCTCAGCCACCTCGGCAAGGTCGAGGTGCGTGGCACCGGCGCCCACGACGCGCTGCAGCACGCCCTCACCAACGACCTGGACCGGCTCAAGGACGCCGGCGCCGCCCAGTACACCCTCTGCCTGGACGAGCGTGGCGGCATCGTCGACGACCTGATCGTCTACCGCGAGCAGGACGGCTACCTGCTGGTGCCGAACGCGGCCAACTGGCCGGCCGTGGCCGAGCAGGTGCGCGCCTCGGCCCCGCCGGGCACCGAGGTCACGCCGCGGCCCGACGTCGCCGTCCTTGCGGTGCAGGGCCCGCGCGCCCCGGAGCTGGTCGGCGGGCTGTTCGCCGAGGCCGCCACCTTGGCCTACATGTACATGGCGCCGGTGATCTGGGAGGGGGTCCCCGGCCGCCTGTGCCGCACCGGCTACACCGGCGAGCGCGGCTTCGAGGTGCTCGTGCCCGGCGAGACGGCCGAGCGCCTCTGGGACGCGCTGCACGAGCGGGGCGCCGCCCTCGGCGTGGTGCCGGTCGGTCTCGGCGCCCGCGACACCCTCCGCCTGGAGATGGGCTACGCCCTGCACGGCAACGACATCTCCACCGCCACCGACCCGCTCTCCGCCCGGCTCGGCTGGGCCGTCGCCATGGACAAGGACGACTTCCGCGGCCGCGAGGCGCTGCTGGCGATCAAGTCGGCCGGCACCGAGCGGCTGCTGGTCGGGCTCGTCTCGACCGACCGGCTGATCCCGCGGCACGGCATGGCCGTGCTGCGCGACGAGCAGCCGGTCGGCGAAATCACCAGCGGCACCTTCTCGCCGACCCTGCGCCACGGCATCGCCATGGCCTACGTGCTGCGCGACGCCGCCGCCCAGGACACCGAGCTGCGGGTGGACGTGCGCGGCCGCCGCGGCGCGGCACGGGTCACCCGCCCGCCGTTCGTGGACGCCTCGCCGAAGTAGGCAGTGGCGGCGCCGTCCGACCCGTTCGAGCTCGTCCTGGTCGACCTGGACGGCACCGTCTACGTGGGCGAACGGGCCGTGCCGTTCGTCGATCGGGGCGGGTAGAGTCCAGGGAGATGCAGAGCGGATTGCCTGTTGGGGTCGCGGCGTTTGTTGGCCGCGAGCATGAACGTGCGAAGGTGGCCGACCTGGTCACGGGCGGCAAGACGCGGCTGGCGGTTGAGGTCGCCGGGGACGTGGCGTCGCGGTTCTCCGACGGGGCCTGTTGGGTGGACCTGCAAGGGGTGAGCGAACCTGGGCTGGTCGCACCGGCCCTTGGCGGGGCGGTGGACGTCCACGAGCGACCCGAACAGGCGCTGACCGACACGCTCGCCGAGCAGCTTGATGGACGGCACCTGCTGGTCGTGCTCGACAATTGCGAGCATCTGGTGGAGGCGTGCGCGGAGCTGGTCGGCGAGTTGTCGTCGGCGTGTCCGCAGCTGCACGTGCTGGCCACCAGCCGCGTGCCGCTGGTGGTCGAGGGTGAGGCGACCTTCGAGGTCACCGGGCTGCCGGTGCCGCGCCCCGATGCTTCCTCCGCCAGCACAGTCGCGGCAGCGGACGCGGCGCGGCTGTTCGAGGTGCGGGCCTGGCAGGTGGCCGCCGACTTTCGGATCGGTGCCGACAACGCTTCGGACGTGGCCGAGATCTGCCGGCGTCTGGATGGGATCCCGTTGGCGATCGAGCTGGCGGCGGCGCGGGTGCGGGTGCTGGCGCCGGGCCAGATCGCGGCCGGGTTGTCGGACCGGTTCGGGTTGTTGACCGGCGGGGTGCGGGGGGCGCCGGCACGTCAGCGAACGCTGGAGGCGTCGCTGGACTGGAGCTACGACCTGCTCGACGACGTGCAGCGGTTGGCGTTGGCGAGGCTGTCGGTGTTCGCCGGGTCGTTCGAACTGGATGCTGCCGAGGCCGTGGTGGCCGGGGAGGGGATCGACGGCGACGACGTGCTCGACCTGGTCGCTGGGCTGGTCGAGCACTCGCTGGTCCAGGTCGCTCAGCGTCGGAGCAGGGCCCGCTACCGGCTGTTGGAGACGATCCGGGTGTATGCCCGGCAGCGGCTGTCCGAGCTGGACGATCCCGATCGGGTGCGTGGCCGCCATCTGGCGTTTCACGTCGAGCTGGCCGGGCGGGCGCAGGCGGGTCTCACTGGCGGACAGCCTGAGCCCTGGGTGGCGCGGCTTACGGCCGATCTGGATGATCTGCGTGCCGCGATGGACTGGGCGGTGGAGGTACGAGATCTGCGGGCGCTGGTGGACCTCACCGAGCCGATCGTCCGCTTCTGGTTCGACCGCGGCTTGTTCGGTGAGGTGCACCGGCGGCTGCACGACGCGGCCGATAGGCCGGGCGCCCCCGCTGACGAGCGCGTGCGGGGGTTGATGGCCGCGGCGGCGCTGGCCCTTGCCGGCTGCGAGCCGGCCAGCGCCCATCGGTCGGCGAGCCAGGCGGTCGACGTGGCACGCGCCGCTGATGTGGGCGGTGCACTCGCGCTCGCGTTGGGACAACGAGCTCTCTCGGGGGTGCTGTCGGGGTTGTCGACCAGCGAGCAGGTGGAGGCTGACGTCGAGCAGGCGGTCCAACGCGCCCAGCGGTGCGAGGATGCGTCGACCCGCGCCTACGTCCTGGCGTTCGCTGGAGGGGCGCTGCTTCATAGCCGCTCGATCGACGCCGGGTACCGCCTGTTCGAGCAGGCCGTGGTGGTGTGCGAGGCCAACGACCTCGCCTTCCAGTTGCCGGCCGCCCACGCGGGCGCTCTGGCGTGGTTGGCGTGGTCCGGGCGGCTCGACCAGACACGCCGACACGCTCGACGTGCCGTCGAGCTCAGCCGGCAGGTTGGACGTCCCGCGTGGGAGGCGGTCGGGCTCACCGGGCTTGGAGCGGCTGCCGTCCTGCAGGGCGATCACGGCCGAGCGCAGGAGTGGCTGTCCGAGGCGCTGGCAGTGCTGCGGTCACGAGCCCTGGAGGGATCTCTATACGGGATGTGGGTGCGTCACTGGCTGGCCCTGGCGGCCTATGCATCCGGCGACCTGGAAGCTGCTCGGGCCATGGCCGCGGAGATCGTGCGGATCGGCCGTGGTGGCGGCAGCCGCTTGGACGAGTCCGTCGGTGAGTGGCTGCTGGGCGTGCTCGCACACGGCCAGCAGCGCTACGACGACGCGCGAGCACATCTGGAGGCCGGCCGCGCACTGTCGACCGACCCACGGCTCCCCCAGACGCTGGGTCGGTCGTTGCTCGACCTCGCGGAGCTAGCCGAGGAGGACGAGGACCTCGAAGAGGCGTGGGAGCTGGCCCATGACAGCCTGGAGGTCCTCGACGACTACGGCGACCGGGTCGGGGCCGCCGCGGCGCTGGAGACGATCGCCGCCCTGGCCCTAGCCCTCGGCGAGCCCGAGCGGTCGCTTCGCCTGCTCGCCGCGTCGCAACGGTTCCACGCCGACACGGGCATCGCCCGCTTCCCGGTCCAGGCCGACCGCTTCGATCGTGCCCGCACCGCGGCGCAAGCCGCGCTGGAACCCACCGACGCGGCCGCATGTTGGGACGCGGGCGGCGAGCTGTCGCTGGCCGACGAAGGCCATACCAACGCCGAGATCGGTCACCGCCTGTTCATCTCCGTCAACACGGTGAAGAAGTACCTGTCCCGCGTCTACGCCAAGGTAGACGTCGACGGACGCGCGGATCTCGCCGCACAGGTCGCTCGCCGCGACCTATAGTACCCCCTGACCGCCGAAACGTAGCCGGTCGGGTGACATTCTCCGACGTCTTCGGCGTCATCGTGCTGGCATGACCACACGAGGCGCAGGGAGACGGCAATGAGCAACCAACGCACCCACTACGTGACCACCACCGACGGCGTCGTCATTGGCGGGGCCGTGCATGGCCAGGGGCCGCCGCTGGTGTTCTTGCAAGGGGCCGTGGGCGATGGCGACATCGACTGGAACCGGGTGGTGGGACACCTGACCGGCCGGTTCACCTGCCACCTGCCGAGCCAGCGGGGCCGTGGCCTCAGCGGCGATCACCCCGACCTCAGCCCCGCTCGGCAGGCCGACGACATCCTCACCTACATCGACAGCATCGGGGAACCGACCGGACTGGTGGGCTGGTCCGGCGGCGCCAACTTGGCACTCGCCGTGGCGGCGCAGTCCGACGCGGTGCATGCGGTGGCCCCCTTTGAGCCGGGGATACTGAGCGTGATGGACGAGCAGGTGCAGGCGGCTCTCGGCGACGCCCTCGCCCGCACGGGCGAGCTGGCCGCCGAGGGCAGGTTGACGGCGGCGGTTCGCGCGTTCCTTGGTTGGCCCTTCTACGACGAGGAGATCGCCGTGGCCGAAGACGCCGGCTACGTCGAGGCCGCAGGGAGCTACGTCCCGAACCTGCTCAACCTCCTCCAGCAAGTGATGGAGCACGGAGACCCCGCCGCTGACCCGGCCGTGCTCGGCGCGATCTCAGCTCCGGTGGCGGTGCTGCTCGGATCGGACACCAAGCCCTTCTTCACCGCCAGCGCGCGGCACGTGGCCGACCACGTCCCCAACGCACGGGTGCACGAGATCCCCGGCGCCGGGCACGCCGCCCCCCTGACCCATCCCAAGGCGCTCGCCGAGGCACTCATTGAGTTCTTCGCGCCAGCCCAGCAGCGGACCTGACCCTGCTCGTCTGCGCGAGCCCGGCTCAGGAGGTGAACAGCAAGCCGCGTGACACGCCGATCCACAGGTCTTGACAATTCCTCCGAGCATGGCGTTCTTCGCGCGAGGCGGGCAGTTAGTTCGGCGGTCCCTTCACCGCCCTCGCCGGGGAAACCGGCCGTAGCCTGGACGCCTGCCATGCCTGGCGCGTTTCATCCTCGATACTGCGTATGCGTGACGGATCGCCGGGTACTCGTCTTTCCTGCCTCCCTCTTGGCAGGGGCCGTCCGGGGAGGTCCATATCTGATGGTCCAAAAGGCGGGAGTGAGGCGGATCAGGCAAACAAAGAGTGGTCCGTGGGTTGGCACGACGCTTGACCTGGATGGAAAGGTAATGCGGTTCTGGAGAGACCGGCGATTCCGCTCGGGTGCGGAGGACGTCTACAGGGCGCTTGGGTACTAGGTTGCTCCTCTGTCAAGCGGCGGCGCGGTGGAGCCCGCCCGCCGGCGGCGCGACCGTGGCGTGGCGCGGGTTCGCCGGACCCGCCCGGGACGGCCCATTGACAGTGTTATGCCCCGTAGGTTCGACTTTGCCCCGCAACGCGACCAAGTCCCGGAAACGGTCCGCCGTGCGCGCAGCGACGCGCGTCCGGCCGGGGGGGTGGACAGGTGGGTCGCTCGGCGCCACGGGCGGGCACGGCCGCGCGAGCACCCCCATGCCCACCCGCACCGGCTGCGCCAGCGGCCAGGGACGGCTCGCGTCGCGAGCGGCGCTGGCGTGACGCCGGTGGCTCCTCCCCCAAGCGGACCTTCGTGCGGAAGGAAGCGAGCATGCATCGCCGCCACCTCGCGATCGCGCTGGTCATCGGCGTGATCCTGTCCCTTGCCGCCGCCGGCGCCTCCTCGTCGGCTCCAGGCAAGCCGAGCGACAAGCGGGTCAACCGGTTCGGGCCCTCCGGCACCGTCACCAACGAGACCGACGCCGCGCGCGTGGCCGCCGTACGCAACCGCGCCCAGGCCGCCGCGGCGGCGGGCGCGATCCCGCCGTCGGTCGACGGCACCAGCGGCTGCTCGGACAGCTCGGACACCAACGTCAGGGCCAACCAGGACTGCACCAACGCCAGCCTCCTGCCCGGTCGCGGCCAGGGACAGAACGAGCCGGCGGTCGCGGTCGACCCGAACCACCCGCGCAAGGTCCTCGCGGGCCAGAACGACTACCGCCGCGGCGACGCCGCCTGCGGCGCCGACTTCAGCCTCGACGGCGGGCGGCACTTCGGCAGCGAGATCGTGCCGACCAACTTCACCACCCCGGGGCTCAGCGGCGGCCAGCGGCACTACTGGAGCACCAACGGCGACCCGTCGGTGGCGTTCGACACCCGCGGCACCGCGTACTACTTCTGCCTCGCCTTCGACCGGTTCGCTCCCACCAGCGACGTCAACAGCTTCGCCAGCGGCCTGTTCCTGTACCGCTCCACCGACGGCGGCGCCTCCTGGAGCTTCCCCGGCAGCCGGGTCAAGGAGACCGACGGGCTGGGGGCGATCGGCCTGCTCGACAAGCCGTACATGGCCGTCGACACCGGCAAGGGCAGCCGCTTCCGCGACCGGGTCTACGTGGCCTGGGTGGAGTACAACGCCAACTTCACCGCCTCCCCGGTCTCCTTCGCCTTCTCCGACGACGCGGGGGCGACCTGGCACCTGACCGGCACGATCTCCGGCACCTCCGCCAGCCTCTGCCCGGTCACCTTCGACGGCTCGCCGGCCGGCACCTGCAACGCCACCCAGTTCCCGCAGCCGTTCACGGCCCCCAACGGCGACCTCTACGTCGCCTTCCAGAACTTCAACAACGCGCTCAGCGGCCCGGCTGACAACCACGCCCAGATGCTGATCGTGAAGTCGACCGACGGCGGCGCCACCTTCGGCACCCCGGTGAAGGTGTCCGACTACTACGACCTGCCCGACTGCCTCACCTACACCGGCCAGAACGCCGGCCGCGCCTGCGTGCCGACCGCGCCGCTGTCCAACCGCAACATCTTCCGCGCCACCAACTACCCGGTCGGGGTCGCACCCAGCAACAGCACCGTGTTCGTCACCCTCGGCAGCTACATCAACCGCAACTCCAACCCGGCACGGGGCAACTGCACCCCGGACGGCTTCAGCGCCACCACGGGCCTGGCCACCTACCAGGGCGTCGGGGTGGTCGACGGCTGCAACAACGACATCGTGCTGAGCGCGTCGGTCAACGGCGGGGCCAGCTTCACCGGTGGCACCACCCCGGTGGCGTCGCTGCCGTCGGTGAGCGACGAGCGCGCCGGCGGTCACCTCGCCGACCAGTGGTGGCAGTGGGCGGCGCTCACCCCGAGCGGCGGCCTGGCCTCCTCGTACTACGACCGCAAGTACGGCAACGACCAGTCCAGCGGCGAGATGGACGTCACCCTGCGGCGCGGCAACGGCGCGCACGTGCGCGTGACCGACGCCTCGATGCCGCCGCCGGCCGAGTTCCCCGCCAGCGCGGCGGTGCCGTTCTCGACGTTCTTCGGGGACTACTCGGGCCTGGCGGTGGGGTCGGACGGCATGGCCCACCCGGTCTGGGTGGACAGCCGCAACCCGAGCTTCGCGCCCGGCTCGCCGGACCCGCGCCAGCTCGTCACGATCGGCCCCGGCTCGGACATCTACACCAGGCGCCTGCCCGCCTGAGGGCGGCCCGGTGGCCCGGCCACCGGGAGACGACGAGGGGGCGGCCGCGAGGCCGCCCCCTCGTGCGCCGGGCGCTCAGGGCACCTCGGTGGTGGCCTCCGGGTCGAGCCCGAAGCGGTTGATCGCGTCGGCCACCGTCTCGCGCTTGACGGTGCCGGACAGCGACAGCTCGTAGAGCACGGCGACGGCGATGCTCTGCGGGTCGATGCGGAAGTGCCGGCGCAGTGCCTTGCGGGTGTCGGAGCGGCCGTACCCGTCGGTGCCAAGGACCGCGTAGGGGCCGGGCATCCAGCGGGCGATCTGCTCGGGGACCTCCTTGACCCAGTCGCTGACCGCGACGATGGGGCCCTCCTCGTCCTCGAACACCCGGGTCACGTACGGCGTCCTCGGGTCCTCGGCCGGGTGCATCCGGTTCCAGCTCTCGCAGGCGAGCGCCTCGGCGCGCAGGCGCTGCCAGCCCGGCGCGCTCCACACGTCCAGGGCCACGTCGAACTCGGCGGCGAGCAGCCGCTGGGCCTCGAGCGCCAGCGGCATGGCGCTGCCCGAGGCCAGCACGTGGGCGCGGTGGGCGTGGCCGCGCTCGGCGGCGCTGTAGCGGTACAGGCCCGCCAGGATCAGCTCCTCGTCCAGGCCCTCGGGCATGGGCGGCTGCACGAACGGCTCGTTGTAGACGGTCAGGTAGTAGAAGACGTCCTCGGGCTGCTCGCCGTACATGCGCCGCAGCGCGTCGGCGACGATCACCGGGATCTCGAAGGCGAACGACGGGTCGTAGGCGACGCACGCCGGGTTGGTCGCCGCCACCAGCAGCGAGTGGCCGTCCTGGTGCTGCAGGCCCTCGCCGTTCAGGGTGGTGCGCCCGGCGGTCGCGCCGACCAGGAAGCCGCGGCAGCGCTGGTCGCCCGCGCTCCACATGGAGTCGCCGGTGCGCTGGAAGCCGAACATCGAGTAGAAGATGTACAGCGGGATCATCGGCTCGCCGAAGGTGGCGTAGCTGGACCCGGCGGCGTGGAAGCTGGCCATCGAGCCGGTCTCGCTGATGCCCTCGTGGATGATCCTGCCCTTGACGTCCTCCTTGTAGGACAGGACCAGGTCGCGGTCGACGGCGTCGTAGTTCATGCCGCCGGGGGAGTAGATCTTGAGGCTGGGGAACAGCGAGTCCATGCCGAAGGTGCGCGCCTCGTCGGGGATGATCGGCACGATCCGCCGGCCGACCTCCTTGTCCCGCAGCAGGTCCTTGACGAGGCGGACCAGGGCCATGGTGGTGGCCACCTCCTGGTTGCCCGAGCCGTGCTTGAGGCGCGCGAACAGCTCGGGCCCCGGCAGCGCCAGCGGCCGGTCGCGGACCACCCGGCGGGGCAGCGGCCCGCCCAGCGCCTGGCGCCGCTCCATCAGGTAGCGGTGCACGTCGGAGTCCTCCGGCGGGCGGTAGTAGGGCGGGTAGCCCTTCTCGATCGCCTCGTCGGGGACGTCGATGCCGAGCCGGTCGCGGAAGGTGCTCAGGGTGCCGCGGACGAACTTCTTCATCTGGTGGGTGGCGTTGCGGGCCTCGAACTCGCGGCCGAGGCCGCGGCCCTTGACGGTGTGGGCCAGGATCACCGTCGGCCGGCCCTTGGTGGCCACGGCCGCGGCGAAGGCGGCGTGGACCTTGCGCAGGTCGTGACCGCCACGGTCCAGGGCGAGCGCCACCACGTCCTCGTCGGACCAGCCGTCGATCAGCTTGCGCAGCGGCTCGGAGTCGAACAGCTTCTCGCGCACGTAGGCGGCGTCGGAGGCGGCGAGCGTCTGCCACTGGCCGTCGGGGGTGGCGTCGAGCTTGTCGAGCAGCACGCCGTCGCTGTCGCGGGCCAGCAGCTCGTCCCAGCGGCGCCCCCAGACGACCTTGACCACGTTCCAGCCGGCGCCCCAGAACAGCGACTCGAGCTCCTGGATGATCTTGCCGTTGCCGCGCACCGGGCCGTCGAGGCGCTGCAGGTTGCAGTTGACCACGAAGGTGAGGTTGTCCAGCCGGTCGCGGCCGGCCACGGTGAGGGCGCCCTGCGCCTCGGGCTCGTCCATCTCGCCGTCGCCGAGGAACGCCCACACGCGCGACTTGGCGCTCTCGCCGATCCCCTGGTTGGCCAGGTACTTGTTGAAGCGGGCCTGGTAGATCGCGTTGATCGCGCCCAGGCCCATCGATACCGTCGGGAACTCCCAGAAGTCGCGCAGCAGCCGGGGGTGCGGGTAGGAGGGGAGCCCGTCCTCGGGGCCTTCCTGGCGGAACAGGTCGAGCTGCTCCTCGGACAGGCGGCCCTCGAGGAAGGCGCGGGCGTAGATCCCCGGCGACGAGTGACCCTGGAAGAACACCTGGTCGCCGGGCCCCTCGCCGTCCCTGCCGCGGAAGAAGTGGTTGAAGCCGACCTCGTACAGCTCGGCGGCGGAGGCGAAGGAGGCCATGTGCCCGCCCAGCCCCAGCTCCGGGCGGTTGGCCCGCGACACGATCGCCGCGGCGTTCCAGCGCACGGTGTTGACCAGGCGCCGCTCCAGCTCCTCGTCGCCGGGGTAGTCGGGCTCGGCGTCGGCCGGGATCGTGTTGACGTAGGCGGTCGAGGGCACGCCGGGCAGGCCGAGGCGCAGCTCGCCGGCGCGCCGCAGCACGCGGCGCAGCAGGTAGGCGGCGCGCTCCGGCCCCTCCCGCTCGACCACGGCGTCGAGCGAGTCGAGCCACTCGCCGGTCTCCTGGGGATCGGCGTCGGGCGGCTGGCGCAGCATCCCGGCACCGGTGACGTTGTCCTGGTCGCTCACCGTTGGCTCCCGCCTCTCGTGCGGTCGTGCTCATTCCTCGCGAGTGTTCCCAACGACCATCGTTCCCACAACCTTAGTCGTACGCTCCACCTGAGGGCGAAGCCAGCGGCGCGGCCGCTGTCGGTGGCTCGCGGGCGCCGGCCACCTGGGCCAGCGCGACGCCCGCGACCACCAGGAGGCCGCCGGCGAGCTGGCCGGCGTCGAGGTGCTGGCCGAGCAGCAGCCAGGCCAGGGCCGCCGCGAACACCGGCTCGGAGGTCGCGGCGATCCCCGCGGTGGCGGCGGGGATGTGCCGCACGGCGTCGACCGCGAGGAAGAACGGCAGCAGCGTGCCGACCAGGCCGACGCCGAGCACGGCCAGGGCGACGCGCGGCTCGGCCAGCCGGGCGAACGGCCACGACCACCACGGCGCGGCCACGCTCCACACCGCGACCGCGGCCACGAACCCCCACAGCAGCACGGTGGCCGGCGGCACGCCGAGCCGGCCGGCCCGCTCGGCGAGCAGCAGGTAGGCGGCGAACAGGACGGCGGAGGCCAGCCCGGCCGCCAGCCCGGCGGCGTCGGCGCCGGCCGCTCCTTCCAGCGCCTGGCTGACCAGCACCGCCCCCGCCAGGGTGAGGGCGCCCGCGGCCCAGGCCAGCAGGCCGGGCGGCCGCCTTGCGACCACGGCGGTGAAGCCGAGCAGCAGCACCGGCGCGGTGTACTGCAGCGAGATCGCCACCCCGACGGGCAAGTGGTCGATGGCCAGGTAGTAGGCGAAGTTGACGGCGGCGACGCAGACGCCGAAGGCGGCCAGCACCGGCAGGCTGGACCGGGAGGTGCGCAGCAGGACGGGCTGCCGCCAGGCGAGCAGCGGGGCGAGGGCGAGCAGGGCCACCGTCACCCTGGCCTCGGCCAGGCGCGCGGGTGGGACGCCGCGCTCGAACGCCGCCTTGGCGAAGACCGCGTTCAGCCCCCAGCAGAACGCGGCCGCCACCACGCGCAGCAGCGCCCCGAGGGCGGAGCTCGGTCGGGCGACGGTCAGCACGCCGCCAGCGTAGCGGCACGGGACCGTCCGGTCATCCAGGTTGCCTTGTTCGCTTCATCCGAAGCAAGCAAATCAGCCGAGATTGCTCTGTTGTCCGAATCCTGGAGCAGCGGTAGGGTGGCGGTTTGCCGGCCGGAAGGTGCAGCGATGCAGGCAGGCAGGCCAACCGCGGGCAGCGGCCAGTGGGCGCGCGCCCCTCCGTCTGCGACCCCCGTCACCAAGGGATCAGCCGTACGACGGAAGGAGAAGCCGTGGCAGGCAACCGGGGAGTCGTCTACGTCAAGCCGGGCCAGGTCGAAGTCCACGACCTCGAAGAGCCGAGGCTGGAACTGCCAGAGCAGGGCAACCGCCAGCTCCAGCACGGCGCCATCCTCAAGGTGGTGGCGACCAACATCTGCGGCTCGGACCAGCACATGGTCCGCGGCCGCACCACCGCGCCACAGGGCCAGACCCTCGGCCACGAGATCACCGGCGAGGTGATCGAGACCGGCCGCGACGTCGAGTTCATCAAGACCGGCGACCTCGTCAGCGTCCCGTTCAACATCGCCTGCGGCCGTTGCCGCAACTGCAAGCAGGGCC
>WNFV01006082.1_pt1 | contig 14996 bp, 6 predicted proteins | sample 5400101 | NCBI WGS metagenome assembly WNFV01 (sample SAMN13153361, study PRJNA577476) | soil metagenome | isolation source: 115 cm soil or saprolite under grassland replicate 1 | place: USA:California | collected 2016-06-15 | reverse complement strand
ACCGCGAAGAATTGCTGGCCCGATGGGACCGGCTCGATTGGCGTAACAAACTTGAATTGCTGTGGCGCAGTCTCGGCGCATTCTGGGATGCGATGTGGCTGCAGCGACAACGATGGGAGGATGAAATGATTCAAGATTTGCGTTATGGCGTGCGGATGCTTCTGAAACATCCGGGCTTCACTTTGATTGCCGTCATCACGCTGGCGCTGGGCATTGGGGCGAACACGGCGATCTTCAGCGTCGTCAACGCCGTGGTATTGCGACCGCTGCCTTATCCGGAACCTGAGCGGCTCATTCGCTTGTGGGACAGCAATCCGGGGCGCGGCTGGCCTGAGTTCGCCGCTTCGGCTCTGAATTTCGAGGATTGGCGAAAACAGCAAACGGTTTTCGAGCAACTGGCCGCGTACGAATTCGCCACGTTAAATCTCACCGGCGACGGCGAACCGGAAAGAGTGTTTGCGCTCGGCGTGACAGCCAATCTATTTCCGACGTTGGGAATCCCTCCGGCGCTCGGACGGAATTTTCTTCCCGAAGAAGAACAGGCCGGGCGCCATCGCGTCGCGATCTTGAGCGATGGCTTATGGCAGCGGCGCTTCGGCGCTGATCCTCAATTGATTGGCCGCCAGATTCAATTGAGCGGCGAGACTTACACGGTCGTGGGCGTCATGCCGCCGCGCTTCCAGCTCACGCCGGGCACGGAGTTGTGGACGCCGCTGATGTTGGATCCGGCGCTGGCGCCCTGGCATGCGAATCGTTCCCACCACAATATACACGTAATCGGGCGGCTCAAGCCCGGCGTCAGCCTCGCGCAGGCGCAAGCCGCGTTTGACGTTGTCGCGCGCCAGCTTGAACAGCAATATCCGAAATCGAACGCCGGATGGGGCGTGCTGCTGCAGACGTTTTACGATTGGATCGTGCCTGAGCAAATCCGGCGATCCGTGCTCGTGCTCTTTGCGGCGGTCGGCTTCGTGCTGTTGATCGCATGCGCGAACGTGGCGAACCTAATGCTGGCGCGCGCTTCGACGCGGCGGCGAGAGATGGCGATTCGCGCGGCAATGGGCGCCGGCCGGTTGCGCGTGATGCGGCAATTGCTCACTGAAAGCCTGCTGCTGGCGACGCTCGGCGGATTGGCCGGAGCGCTGCTCGCGCGATGGGGCGCGCAACTCATCAAGGCCAGTACATCGCTCAACATGCCGCGTCTCGATGAAACCCGCCTCGACCTTCGCGCCCTCGGCTTCACGCTGATCGTTTCGCTGCTGACCGGATTGATTTTCGGCCTTGCGCCGGCGTGGCAAGCCTCGAGGCTCGATCTCAATGAAACGCTCAAAGAAGGCGGGCGCAGTGGCGGCGGCGCGCGGCATGGTTTGCGCGGCGCTCTGGTCGTATGCGAAGTCGCTCTGTCGCTCGTGTTGCTTCTGAGCGCCGGGCTGATGATTCGCAGCTTTGCGAACCTGCAAAACGCGCCGCTCGGCTTCGCGCCTGAAAATGTGTTGACGATGCAAATCAACCTGCCCGGCTCGAAGTACGGCGAGAAAGCGCAGCGAGTCAACTTCTACAACCAACTGCTCGAACGGATGCGATCGGCGCCGGGCGTGGTGGACGCCGCCGCCGTAACACAGCTTCCTCTTTTCAGCGGCGCCAGTTGGGCGCAGGAAATCACGCTGGAAGGCCGCGAGGCCGCGCCTTCGGACGCCAAACCGTCAGCCAGGGTCTTTGCCGCCACGCCGCGCTACTTCCAGACGATGGGGGTTCCCCTGCTGCAAGGCCGCGATTTCATCGAACAGGACGGCGGCGATGGGCCGTTGAATGTAATCGTCAGCGAATCTTTCGCGAGCCGGTTTTGGCCGAATGAAAATCCCATCGGCAAGCGCTTCCGCTCCGGCGCATTCGACCTCTTCGGCACAGTAGTCGGCGTCGTAGGCAATGTGCGCAACGCCGGCCTCGAGAGTGAAGGCGGGCCGGCATCTTACTTCTCCTATAGCCGCATCGGGATGCCCAGCCTGGCGGTGGTTGTTCGCACAGTCGCGCCGCCGGAAACGATGACGGCCGCATTTCGCGCGCAGGCGCACTCGCTCGACCGCGATCTACCAGTCTACAACGTCCGCACATTGGACCAGCTCGTTTACAACGCCGCCGGACAGCCGCGTTTTCAAACCACGTTGCTAAGCTCATTCAGCGCTGTGGCTTTGCTGCTGGCGGCGATTGGCGTCTACGGAGTGATGGCTTACGCGGTCGCGCAGCGCACACACGAGATCGGAGTGCGAATGGCGCTAGGCGCGCAAACCCGCGATGTGCTCGGGCTCGTCGTCAGACAAGGCATGGCGCTCTCTCTGATCGGCGTAGCGATCGGTCTGGCGCTGGCGTTTGGCCTGACGCGTTTCCTCAAGGGCTTCCTTTACCAGGTCAGCGCGACTGACGCGCTGACATTCGCGTTGATCCCGTTGTTGCTCGTGGGAGTGACTTTGCTCGCCTGCTATGTCCCGGCGCGGCGTGCGACAAAGGTGGATCCGCTCCTCGCGCTGCGGCGCGAGTAATTCGCAGTAATGTTTAAACAAGTCCATAGGACATTCCTCCTCGCCGCGTAGCGGCGCCTTGAATTTAGCCGTGGGTTTAAACCCACGGGACGGTTGGGGAACATTCCCGCGTCGCGTCAGCGACGGCTGAACCCTCCACGACATCAGGCGCCCGAACGTGACTCAATCGTCGCTGACGCGACGGGGAAAAATTTTTCACGCCCGCCGTGGGTTGAAACCCACGGCTAAATTCAGGCGCCGCGCTGCGGCGGAAGAAGAATGCGCAGAGATTGATGGCTGATACGACTAGAACAACGCGCTTTCGTTTCTGGTTCTGGCTGATCCGATTTATCGGCGTGATCGTGCCGCGCCGCTTCCGCGCCCGATTCCGCCAGGAATGGGAAGCTGAATTGAAATACCGCGAAGAATTGCTGGCCCGATGGGACCGGCTCGATTGGCGTAACAAACTCGAATTGCTGTGGCGGAGTCTCGGCGCATTCCGGGACGCCCTGTGGCTGCAGCGTCAACGATGGGAGGACGAAATGATTCAAGACCTACGCTTCGGTTTGCGAATGTTGCTGAAGCATCCGGGCTTCACGTTGATCGCCGTGGTCACACTGGCGTTGGGCATCGGCGCGAATACGGCGATCTTCAGTGTCGTGAATGCGGTTTTGCTGCGCCAGCTTCCGTATGCGGACCCGGAGCGGCTGGTCGTCTTGTGGGAGCGGCAACTCGACATCGGGCAGGAGTCGCCTTCTTATTCAAACTTCCTCGACTGGCAGGCGCAGAGTCAGAGTTTTGAGCGGATGGCTATGGCCCGGTTCGACAGTGTAAACCTCGTGGGCGCGGGCGAACCCGAGCGGCTCATCTGCTGGCAAGTCTCGGCCAACTATTTCTCGACCCTCGGCGTGCGGCCGCAGCTCGGTAGAGCCTTCACACCCGAAGAGGATCGCGCCGGGGCCAACCCCGTAGTCGTCATCAGTCATAGCCTCTGGCAAAGACGCTTCGGAGCGGATGCGGAAATCATCGGCAAGCCGCTGACTCTGAGCGACAAGCCGTTCACAGTCATAGGCGTACTGCCGCCCGATTTCCAATTCTACTTCCCAGTCGATGTCTTTGTGTCCATCAACCTGACGATACCGGAACGTTTGAAACAAGAGCGCGGTGAACACGGCGGCATCACTGCAGTTGCGCGGCTGAAGCCGGGGGTAACGCAAGAGCAAGCCTCCGCTGAGATGGAGAACATCGCCGTCAATCTCGAACGGCAATACCCGAAGACCAACACGACGAACCGCGTCTTCCTGCGTTCGATCCGTGAAGACCAGGTCGGGAGCGTGAAATCATCTTTGCTGTTACTGTTTGGCGCAGCCGGTTTCGTACTCCTGATCGCCTGCGCCAATGTCGCCAATCTGCTGCTCGCCCGCGCCGCCGCACGACAAAAAGAGATGGCGCTACGCGCCGCGCTGGGCGCTACGCGCTCTCGCGCGCTGCGCCAATTGCTCACAGAAAGCTTGTTGCTGGCGGCTGCCGGCGGCTCGCTGGGTTTGCTGCTGGCCGCCTGGGGAAAAAGCATGCTCGTGTCGCAGATCGCCGGCAATCTGCCCTGGATCAAGGAGCTTCCCCTCGACGGCGCGGTGTTACTCTTCGCGGTCTCCGCATCATTACTCACGGGAGTCGTCTTCGGACTCTTTCCGGCGGCGCGCTTGTCACAACCAAAACTGACCGAAGCCCTCAAGGAAGGCAATCGGGGCGCGGGCGGCGCGCGCGCGACTATGCGCGGCGGCGTGGTCGTGGCGGAAGTCGCGCTGGCTTTGTTATTGCTGGTGGGCGCGGGGCTGATGCTCAGAAGCTTTGCTTTGCTCAACCGCATTGACACGGGTTTCAGGCCGCAAAACCTTCTGACGATGATCACCATGCTTTCGCCCACGCGCTATGCCGACGCCGCGAAAGCGCGTGGTTTCTACGACGAACTGCAACGACGCGTCCAGTCTCTGCCCGGCGTGCAAGCCGTGGCGTTCTCGAGCCGCGTCCCCTTGCAAGGCTTCAACGCCACGACCATCTTCCTCGAAGGCCAGTCGTACAATAGTTACAGCGAGGGCCATCTCTCGGTCTATTCCATTGTCAGCCTCGACTACTTCCGAGCCATGGGCGTCACCTTGCTCAAGGGGCGCTTACTTACCGCCCAGGATACGACCAGTTCCGGCGGCATGGTCGCGGTCATTGACGAAAATATGGCGCGCGATCTTTTCGCCGGCAAAGACCCGATCGGACAAGTGATGTTTCTGGATAAAGGCGCAGTTCGCGTACAAATCGTCGGCGTCGTCAATCACATCCGCCACCAGAGCTACGACGCGGAGGAGCAGGCGAAGGTGAAATATCAGTTCTACGCCAGCCTCGCTCAAACCCCCGATCAATATGTCGCCCAGCTCATGAGCAGCCTGTATTTGATCGTGCGCGCCGAGCATGATCCGGCCGGCCTAATCGCGCCCGTGCGCGCTCAAGTCTTCGAGATGGATCGGGAGCAAGTGGTTTATAACGCCAGAACAATGGACCAGATCATTGCGGGAACGATCTCCCAACGCCGCTTAATGATGTTCTTGTTAGTCCTCTTCGCCGTCATCGCCATGGCGCTGGCAGTAATCGGAATATACGGCGTGATTTCTTATGCGGTTGCGCAGCGCACACACGAAATCGGTGTCCGCCTGGCGCTCGGCGCAAAGACTGGAGACGTGTTGAAGCTGGTCATCGGTCAGGGCATGAAGCTGGCGCTCAGCGGCATCGCGATTGGTCTGCTGGCCGCCTTTGCGCTGACCCGCTTGCTGGCGGAGATGTTGTACGGAGTCAGCCCGACAGACCCGGGCGCCTTCGTCGCCGTTCCGATAATTTTGACGAGCGTGGCGCTGGCCGCCTGTTATCTGCCCGCGCGCCGCGCAGCAAAAGTTGATCCGATGGCGGCGCTCAGGCAGGAATGAAGTTCGTAGTTCCGCCTAAAGGCCAATGAGGTTAAGTTAGCGATTAGTGGCGCGGACTTTAGTCCGCGCGCCAGCCGTCAGCGCGGACTAAAGTCCGCGCCACTAATCGCGCCAGATGCCTAACTTAACTTCATTGGCCTTTAGGCGGCTGCGTATTGAGGAAGTGTGTTACGAATTCACTCGAGACCTTCTTCATTGAATCCCGTGATTCCGCCACTTCAAGGGGGCGAGTGAGTCCATGAAAAAAGATCGTTTCGGCTCGGCAAGCTTCCGCCTAAAGGCGGGACTACGAACTTTTCGCTTTTGGCGCTGGCTGATCCGCTTCATCGGCGTGATCGTGCCGCAGCGCTTCCGCGCCCGCTTTCGACAGGAGTGGGAAGCGGAGTTGGAATATCGCGAGACGCTGCTGGCCCGATGGGACCGGCTCGATTGGCGTAACAAACTCGAACTGCTGCGGCGCAGCCTGGGCGCGTTTTGGGATGCGTTGCTATTACAGCCAATAAGATTGGAGGACGAGATGTTTCAAGATTTGCGCTACGGCGCGCGAATGATGCTCAAAAGCAAAATGTTAACGATGGTCGCCGTACTCTCGCTCGCATTGGGCATCGGCGCGAACACGGCCATCTTCAGTTTGATCAACGCGCTGATGTTGCGAATGCTGCCGGTCAAAAACGCCGAGGAACTGGCGCTCTTTTCAGTCGCAGGGCCGCAGGCGCCGGAGGGCGCGAGCTATAACTGCAACTATCCGCTCTACGAAATGTTCCGCGACCGCAATCAAACCCTCACCGGCGTCATCACAGGGGCCAACGTAGGGCGGGCGCGGCTGCTCGTGAACGAGCCGAGGGCTGTAGCGGAGTCTGTGCAGCAGCAGCGCGTGTCCGGCAATTTCTTCTCCGTGCTGGGGGTCAACGCGGTAGTGGGCCGCGCGCTGACCGAGGCGGACGACAATCAGGCCAACGGCCAACCGGGCGCCGTCATCAGTTACGAATATTGGCGCCGCCGCTTCGGTCTCGATCCGCAGGTGGTGGGGCGGCAGGTCACGGTCAACAATACGGCCTTGACAATCGTCGGCGTCGCGCCGCCAGGCTTTTTCGGCTTCGTGGTGGGAAGCAAGCCAGAACTCTGGTGGCCGATCAAAGCGGTAAGTGATCAGGGCTTGCGACTGGAGAGTTTCAACTGGATTCGCGTGATTGGGCGGCTGCGTCCGGGCGTGAGCATGTCGCAGGCGCAAGCGGAGATGGAGACGATCTTTCAGCAGCAAATCAACGACGTGGCCGCGGCGCAATCAGCCGACTGGACGCCGACGCAGCGGCGGAACCACTTCGAGCGCCACATCAGGTTGGAATTCGGGGGGGCGGGTTATACGACATTGCGGCGCCAGTTCCGCCAACCGCTGTTCATTCTGATGGCGGCGGTCGGGCTGACTCTGCTGATCGCCTGTGTCAACGTCGCCAATCTTCTGCTGGCGCGCGCGGCGACACGGCGCAAAGAGATTGCCGTGCGGCTGGCGCTAGGCGCGGGACGCTTCCGGTTGCTACGCCAGTTGCTGACAGAGAGCGTCCTGCTGTCGCTGCTCGGCGGCGCGGCGGGCTTGCTCTTCGCGCGCGCGTGTCTGCGAGGGCTGATCACTTATCTGCCTCAGCAGACGCAAGCGGCGCTGGATGTGCCGCTCGATGCGCCGGTGCTCGCGTTTACTCTGGTCGTCTCCGTCCTGACCGGCTTGCTATTCGGCCTCGCGCCGGCGTGGCAGGCGACGCGTTTGAATCTGACGGCTTCGTTGAAAGATCAAACCGGCGCAAGCGCGAGCCGCTCCCGGCTGGCCCTCAACAAAACGCTGGTCGTCACGCAAGTGGCGCTCTCGCTCTACCTGCTCATCGGCGCGGGGCTATTCGTGCGCAGCCTGCGCAATTTGCGCTCGCTAGACACCGGATTCGACTACGAGAATATCGTGCAGTTCTCAATCGATCCCGGCAGCGGCTATAACGCTCAGCAGCGCAGCGACCTCTACAAACAAATGCTCACGCGGCTGGAAGCCTTGCCCGGCGTGCAGTCGGCCACGCTGTTGTATTTCAGTCTGCTCAGCGGCGGCGGTTTAGACTTCAAAGTCAGCGTGCCAGGCTATACGCCGGCGCCTGACGAAAACATGAGTTGCAATGAAATGGCCGTGGGGCCGAGGTTCTTCGAGACGATGCGGATGCCCGTCCTCGCGGGGCGTGATTTCGGACCGCAGGACGAGCGTCCGCCGGCGCCGCCGAACAGCCAGACCGAAGACGACCCCGGCATGGCCGGCGCGCAGCCGCTTTACGCCGTCATCAATCAGACGATGGCGCGCTACTTCTTCGGCGATGAAAACCCTATCGGCAAACGCTTCATCGCCAGACGTGATTGGCCGGTTGAAATTATCGGCGTCACGAGAGACGCCAAATACATGAATCTGCGCGAGCAGCCGCCGCGCACTTATTACCTCTATTACTTCCAACTGCCAGGGCGAGAAGGCATGACTTTCCAACTCCGCGCGAGTGGCGGGACGGCGGATTACGCCGCCACACTTGGGCGGCTGGCGCGCGAGCTTAGTCCGCAGGCGCAAGTCGTCGGGTTGCGGATGATGACCGAGGTGGTGAACGAATCGCTCACGCAGGAACGCTTCATCGCGCAACTCGGGAGCGCCTTCAGCCTGTTCGCATTGCTCCTGGCCTGCGTCGGATTGTACGGCGTGATGTCTTACGCCATGACTCGCCGGACGAACGAGATCGGCGTCCGCATGGCGCTCGGCGCGCGTGGCGCGGATGTCGTCCGGATGGTGATGAAGGAAACAATGCTGATGGTGGCGATCGGTTTGGCCGTCGGCCTCGGCGCCGCGCTGGCGACCACGCGTCTGATTTCAACCTTGCTTTTCGGGCTTTCGCCGAACGACCCGGCGACGATTGCGGCGGCGGCGCTGTTGATGACCGTCGTGGCCGCTTTCGCCGGCTACCTGCCCGCCAGAAGAGCGTCGCGAGTAGACCCGATGACAGCATTGCGGTGTGAGTGATGACTGATCCAACTCAAACAACTCGCTTTCGCTTCTGGCTCTGGCTGATCCGATTTATCGGCGTGATCGTGCCGCGCCGGTTCCGCGCCCGCTTTCGACAGGAGTGGGAAGCGGAGCTGGAATACCGCGAGGCGCTGCTGGCCCGATGGGACCGGCTCGATTGGCGTAACAAACTCGAACTGCTGTGGCGGAGTCTGGGCGCGTTTTTGGACGCGCTCTGGCTGCAGCGTCAACGATTGGAGGAAGACATGTTTCAAGATTTACGTTTCGGTTTCCGAATGCTGTTGAAAAATCCCGGCTTCACGGCGATCGCCGTGCTCACGCTGGCGTTGGGCATAGGCGCAAACACGGCGATCTTCAGCGTGGTCAATGCGATGATGTTGCGGCCATTGCCCTATCCCGACCCGGAGCGGCTGGTATGGGTGGATTATACATCGAGTAGGAATACCGGCGGTGAGGTCTTGAGCGCGCACTTCCTTAATTGGCAGGAGCGGAGCCAGACGCTTCAAGGCATAGCCCAGGCCGATGGCGCAACGCGGACGTTGACCGGCGCGGGCGAGCCGGAAAGGGTTGAAGTCGGCCTAATCTCGGCGAGCTTCTTTACGATGCTCGGCGCGCAGCCGCTTCCACCAGGGCGCAACTTCACCGCAGCGGAAGACCAGCCCGGCGGCGCGCCCGTCGCCATTCTCAGTCACGGTTTGTGGCAGCGGCGTTATAAGGGCGATCAGGACATAGTCGGCAAGACGATCACGCTCAATGACTCCAACTTCACTGTGGTTGGCGTGGCGCCGGCGAACTTTCACTACTTCCGTCCCTTCGATGTGTGGACGCCTCTGGCAATTGATCTGGAAAAGGATCGCGCCAACGGTAATACTTCATCTCAACCGACCGTGGCTCGGCTCAAGCCCGGCGTGAGCGTTGAGCAGACGCGCGCAGAGTTGGACACGTTGCTGCAATATTACGAGACGACCAAGACGGAAGGGAGGCCGCGGATTGATCTCCGGACGCGGCTTTCCCCATTGCAGAGGTATCTCCTAGGCGATTCTAAGCGCCCGCTGCTGGTGTTGTTGAGCGCGGTCGGCCTTGTGCTGCTGATCGCATGCGCGAACGTAGCCAATTTGCTGTTGGCTCGCGCAGTCACACGGGAAAAAGAACTGGCGATTCGCGGGGCCTTGGGCGCGGGCCGGTTGCGGCTCTTGCGCCAATTGTTGACCGAATGCCTGCTACTGGCCATTGCGGGAAGCGCGGCCGGATTACTCCTCTCTTCCTGGCTCATAGGGCTGCTCGAGTCGCTCAATTCAAACGACACCCTCGGCGAGATGGGGCGTATGGCGGCAATCACGATTGACCTGCGCGTGCTCGGTTTTACCTTGCTCATTACTCTCGTGACCGGGCTGCTTTTCGGTCTCTTGCCCGCGCTGCGATTCTCACGGACGGATTTGAACGTCTCGCTCAAAGAAGGCGGACGCGGAGGCGGTTTCCACGGGCGAGGCTTGCGCAATGCGCTGATGGTGAGCGAGATCGCGCTGGCGATTGTGTTGCTGGTCGGCGCGGGTCTGCTCATCCGCAGCTTCGCAAAATTGCTCGACGTTGATCCGGGCTACCGGGCTGAAAACCTGCTGACGGCGCGGCTCGCGCTCCCGCCTCGTTACCGCGATAATGCGCAACGCGCGCAATTCTACGAACGAATCTTGCAACGCATTGCCTCGCTTCCAGGCGTCACCGCAGTCGGCGCCACCAGCCATTTGCCGTTGACCGGTTACAACATGGGCGCCACATTGCGCGTGGAAGGCCGCTCGCCACAGCCAGGGGAGAGAGAGCCCTCCGCGCCCATCGCCAGAGTCAATCCTGATTATTTCCGCACGATGGGCATATCTTTGCGCGCCGGGCGGCTCATCAACGACGGCGACACTCAAGACGCGCTCAGCGTCGCTCTGCTCAGTGAAACTCTCGCGCGCAGACTCTTCCCCGACGAAGACCCGCTAGGCAAACGGCTCTCAGTGGCCGGCCTCGGCACAACCATCGTCGGCGTGGTCAGTGACATCCGTTATACGGGCCTGGATGGTGAGATCGAACAGGCGGTCTATCTCAGTTATCGGCAATTGCCGCGCTCCGGGATGGCGCTGGTATTGCGCGGCGCGGTTGAGCCGTCGAGCCTCGCGCCGGCGCTGCGCAACTCCGTGCGCGAAATCGATCCGGCGCTACCGGTTTACGACGTGATGACGATGAATGAACGACTCTCCAATTCGGTCGCCGCGCGCCGCTTCAATCTGCTGCTGCTTGGCGGCTTTGCGGCGCTGGCGCTGCTGCTCGCCGGCGTCGGTGTTTACGGAGTGATCTCTTACGTCGTCACTCAGCGCACGCACGAGATCGGCATCCGCATGGCGCTAGGCGCGCAGAGCGCCGACGTCGTGCGTTTGTTCATCAGGCAAGGGATGTCGCAGGTTACGCTCGGCGTGGCGCTAGGCTTACTCGGCGCCTTCGCTCTGACGCGCGTAATGAAGAGTCTGTTGTTCGACGTGGGCGCAAGCGATCCGCTGACCTTCGCTTGTGTCGCGTTGTCGCTGTCGCTCGTCGCGCTCGCGGCTTGCTATTTGCCTGCGCGCCGCGCCGCGCGGATCGATCCGCTGGCGTCGCTCAGGCGCGAGTGAAACCAATGGCCGATGCGACTCGAACACCACGTTTTCGCTTCTGGCGATGGTTGGTCCGCTTCATCGGCGTGATCGTGCCACGCCGCTTCCGCGCCCGCTTTCGACAGGAATGGGAAGCGGAGTTGGAACACCGCGAAGAATTGCTGGCCCGGTGGGACAGGCTCGACTGGCGTAACAAACTCGAACTGCTGTGTCGCAGTCTGGGCGCGTTTTGGGACGCGCTGTGGCTGCAGCGTCAACGATGGGAGGACGAAATGATTCAAGACCTGCGATTCGGTTTCCGAATGCTATTGAAAAATCCCGGTTTCACGGCGGTTGCAGTGTTGACATTGGCGTTGGGGATTGGCGCGAACACGGCGATTTTCAGCGTGATTAACGGCGTGCTGCTGCGCCCGCTACCATTCCTTGAGCCTGGGCGCCTGGCGATGTTATGGACGGATGATCTCAAGCGCAACTTGCGCGAAGTGGCGACCGCTTATCCCAACTTCCTGGATTGGCGCAATCAAAGCCAGACCTTCGCCGACATGGCGATCTTCAGCGGCAATCCGTTGGTCTTGACCGACGCGGAGGAGCCGGAGCGGGTTTTGGGAAGCTTTGTCTCCGCCAACTTATTTCCGCTGCTCGGAGTCGCGCCGGCGCTCGGTCGCGGCTTTTTGCCGAGTGAAGAAGAGAGCGGCGAACGCGTCGTGGTGTTGAGTCATCAGCTCTGGCAGCGGCGGTTCGGGGGCGCTTCGGATGTCATCGGCAAATCAATCAAGATCGATGGGGACGCGAACTCAAGGAAGAATGGCCCGCGCTCCGCGCGCGTCATCGGCGTGATGCCGCCGGAATTCTATTTCCCGAACAAAGAGACACAACTCTGGGAACCGGCCACCGTCTACTGGCGATGGAAGAGGGAAAGCGTCGAACGGTTTCTGGCCGAGGCGCGTCGTTGGGGCGTGGTCGGACGGCTGAAACCGCATGCCACGATTCGCCAGGCGCAAGCGGAAATGGGCGCCATAGGACGGCGTCTGGCGCAATCCTATCCAATGACTGATCCCGATTTTCCAGGCTTCGCCGTCAATGTCGTTCCGCTGCTGGATCAAATCACCGGGAAAAAATTGCAGTTGTCCTTGTGGGTCTTGTTGGGCGCGGTCGCCTTTGTGTTACTCATCGCCTGCGTCAACGTGGCGAACCTGACACTGGCGCGCGGCGCGGCTCGGGAATGTGAATTCGCCGTTCGCGCGGCGCTGGGGGCGAGTCGCGCGCGGCTGTTGCGACAATTGCTGACCGAAAGCGTGGCGCTCGCAATGTGCGGTGGCCTGCTCGGTCTGGCGCTGGCTGCGGCTGGCGTGCGCGCCTTGCTGCTTGCGGCCCCGCCCGGCATTCCCCGGCTCGATGAAGTCAGACTCGATCCGAGCGCGCTCGTTTTCACACTGGGCGTTTCACTGTTCGCCGGTCTGGTTTTCGGGTTGACGCCGGCCTGGAAGATTTCACAGCAGCGGCCACATCAGGCGCTCAAAGAAAGCGGCGGTTCATCCGGCGGGCAGGCGTTGCGCCGGACACACGGCTGGCTGGCTGTGCTGGAATGCGCGCTCGCCGTGGCGCTGGTTGCGGGCGCGGGCTTAATGATTCGTAGCTTTCTGCGCCTCCAGGCTGTGAACCCCGGCTTCAAACCCGAAGGCGTATTGCTGGCGCGCGTACTGCCGCCGCTGTCAATCAGAAGCGGCGGCCAGGCGGAAGCGTTTTTCCAAGAGGCGCTCGAACGCCTCGCCGCAATTCCCGGCGTTCAGGCGGTCGCTTCCACCGATGATTTTTTGATTCGCGGTACGCCGGATGAGTCCATCAATATCGAAGGCCGTCCGTCAGCCTCCGGCGAGAAGACCAGCCAACTCAATAGCGCGGATGTGAGTCCGGACTTTTTCCGAACGCTGGGCGCGCCGCTGCTGCGCGGGCGATTTTTTACCCGCGCTGACGCGCTCGCGAAAATCCAGCTCGTCTACGGCCCGCGCGCGCAGGACCGGCAGCTTACGGCGGCGGGCGCCGAACGGCCTCCGGCTGAAGCGGCCATCATCAACGAGACCTTCGCGCGCCGCTTCTTTCCCGACGAAGACCCCATCGGCAGGCGCTTCTATTTCGGCCCGCCGACGAAGATTTACTGGTACGAAATCGTCGGCGTGGTCGGGGACATGCGTCGTCAGGGGTTGGAGAAACAACCCATCCCCGAATATTTCACGCCGCACCTCGGCGGCGCGGCCGATCTGGTGGCGCGCGTGAACGCCGACCCGCTTGCGTTCGCCGCGGCGGTACGCGAAGCCATCCGGTCGGTGGACAAAAACGCGTTGATCTTGAGCGTGACGACGGCTGAAGCGCGACTGGGAGAACTGAGCGCCGAGAGGCGCTTGAACACCTGGCTGCTGGCGCTCTTCGCGGCGATGGCGCTGACGCTGGCGGCGATCGGCATATACGGAGTCATGCATTACTCGGTCGCGCAACGCACGCGCGAGATCGGCGTCCGCCTCGCGCTCGGCGCGCAACCTGCGGACGTGTTGCGGCTGGTCATCGGCCAGGGGTTGCGGCTGACGCTCGGTGGCGTGGCGCTGGGTTTGCTCGCAGCCTTCGCGCTGACGCGAGTGATGACGCGCTTGCTCTTTGGCGTGAGCGCGCATGACCCGGTGACTTTTATCAGCGTGGCGCTGCTTCTCGTCGGAATAGCCGTCGTCGCCTGTTACCTGCCTGCGCGGCGCGCGGCGATGGTAGACCCGATGGTCACGCTGCGCTGCGAGTAAGCGTTTGAGCAAAGGAGAAATAAAATGCGTATAGCGAAGCATAATCCCTCGCCGAATGGCGCCGCACTACGGCCAGTCATCAGATGGGCGTTTGGGATCGCCATCCTGCCGCTACTTATAGCGGCGTCATTGCCGGCTGCGCCGAAGCGCCCCAACTTCTCAGGCGATTGGGAAATGGATACGGTGAAAAGCCAATTGCGTCCCACCAAGTGGAATGGGCTCGCGCTGGCCGTTGAACACCAGGATCCAAAACTGAATATCAAGGTGGCGCTGAAATATCCTCAAGGGTCTGATTACTCCTATCAACTCACGAGTGGCGGAGCTGAGCGATGGAAGTACGTGATGGTCAAAAAGTGAACTGCGGCATGAGATCGCTGCCTGTTCAACGGAAAGGGATATTCTATGAGGCGAAAACCAATCTTTTATGCGACGGCAATCTTGTCGCTCGCGGCCGGCCTGGTCTGTGCCTCCGATCTGAACGGCAAATGGATCGGCCAGGTACAAGAGAAAGGCGGCGAGCCGCGTGAAATCAGCTTCGACTTCAAGGTCAGCGGCGCGAAGCTCACCGGGACGGTCGCGGGCGCGCTCAACGGGACTATCTCGAACGGTAAGGTCGATGGCGACGAGCTTTCATTCACCCTCTCAGTCGGCAAGGAGGGCGCGAAACGAATCCTGAACTTTAAGGGGCAAGTGGTCAACGGCGAGATCAAATTCAAGGCCGCCAGAGAAGGCGGCGAAGGCAAAGGTCTAGAGTTCACCGCCAAGCGGGCGGCCAAATAAAATCGATCTGTGCAGGTGAAGCGCCGGGAAGCTGTAGCGCAAAGCGGTCCAGCTAAAGTTTCTACACAAGTCTTTGCGCCGGAGGCGCAACGGATATTAGCCGGTGGTGGAGCCCGAGCGTAACCACCGGGATCAGTGGGAAATCTATTCCCAGCCCCGGAGATCTTGCCAAATGGCACACCGCTCGTGGTTCTTTGAAATTTTTGTGGTTTTCAATGCTCATGGGTTTATCGCTTTGGGGCAAGACATAACCTTTTTCTGTGGGGGTAGGAGCGCCTTCA
>WNFV01025088.1_pt1 | contig 15001 bp, 11 predicted proteins | sample 5400101 | NCBI WGS metagenome assembly WNFV01 (sample SAMN13153361, study PRJNA577476) | soil metagenome | isolation source: 115 cm soil or saprolite under grassland replicate 1 | place: USA:California | collected 2016-06-15 | reverse complement strand
TCACCGGGCGCATCTCGATCGACGCGGGCCGCGAGCAGGTCATCTGGCTCCGAAGCGACTCCGACCCGTCGCTCGTCTTCACCTACTGGCACGTGGTTCCGTCAGTCCGCAGCGGCCAGCACGTCGTCGCCTACCGGACCGTCATCGGCCACATTGCCAAGTCCTGGGGCCACGTCCACTTCGGCGAGCTCCGCAACGGCGTCTACGTCAACCCGCTGCGCCCTGGCGCGCTCGGCCCGTACGAGGACCACACGCGCCCCACCGTCCACGGGATCTTCTTCGAGAACCACGGGGCCGGGATCGGGCACGTCGGGCTGCACCGCACCTTCGACCTCGTCGTCGAGACCTTCGACGAGACGCCGCTGGCGGTGCCCGGCCGTTGGGCCGAGAAGCCCGTCGTGCCGGCGCTGGTGCGCTGGCGCCTAGTCGGCGGCAGCGTGCGAACGCCCTGGACGACGGCGGTCGACTTCCGGACTGCACTGCCGACGGCTCCCTTCGGTTGTGTCTACGCGAAGTGGACGCGACAGAACCACCCGTGGGGCCGCGGCGGTCGCGGGCGTTACCGCCTCTACCTCGCGCACGGCTGGAACAGCGCCTCGGTCCCGAACGGCACGTACCGCCTCGAGATCGTCGTCTCCGACAGCCGCGCCAACACTGCGCGCGCCTCCGTCTCGTTCAGCGTGGCGAATAGTTGAGCCGAGTGCGATGACACACTCCGCCGTGTGCAGCGCGCTCGACTTCCGCGGCTCGTAGCTCTCGTAGTCGGGGTCCTCGGGATCGCTGCAGGCGCGGGGTTATCCGCCCAGCCGGGCGAGCGCCCCGGAATCGCAGCCGCGTTCCGTCACGAGAGCTACACCGCCGGAGACCGTGCATCGCTGAAGCTCTTCGGCGGCGGCCGCTCGCTCTCGATCCAGGTCTTCCACGCGGGCCCGGAGCCGGGGCACACGCGCCGGCGCGACCTGATGGAAGGCATTCCGGTGTCGGCGCAGGCCTCGCTCGGAAGCCGGAAGCCCGGGAGCCTCGTCGGGGTCGAGATCGGCGCCTGGCCGTCCGGCCTCTACTTCGCGAAGCTCACGGCGCCCGGGGGCCGGGTCGGTTACGCGCCGTTCGTCCTCCGGCCGGCCGAGCTCGGCGAGCATCGGATCGCCGTCGTCCTGCCGACGCAGACCTGGCAGGCCTACAACTTCCGCGACGACGACGGCGACGGCCTCCCTGACACCTGGTACTTCGACCGGCGCCGCCCGCACGTCCGCATGGCCAGGCCGTTCCTCGACCGGGGCGTGCCGCCGCACTTTCGCCATTACGACCTGCCGTTCCTCCACTGGCTCGCGCGGACGCACAAGGCGGTCGACTTCCTCACCGACGGAGATCTCGGCGCCGCGACCGCCGGCCAGCTCGCCGCCGCGTACGACCTGATCGTCTTCTCCGGCCACCACGAGTACGTGACGACCCGCGAGTACGACGCGATCGCCGGCTACCGCGACCGCGGCGGCAACCTCATGTTCCTGTTCGCGAACGACTTCTTCTGGCAGGTCGTGCGCCGTGGCGACCTGCTCACACGCACTCGGAAGTGGCGCGACCTTGGCCGCCCCGAGGCGGCTCTGATCGGCGTCTCCTACCGCGCCAACGACCGGGGCTATTCGAAGAACCCCTGGATCGTCCGCACCACGTCGGCCACGCCTTGGCTGTTCGCAGGTACGGGTCTGCGTCCGGGCTCGAGGATCGCGAACGGCGGCATCGAGATCGACACCACCTCCGCCGCGTCGCCGCCGAACGTCCGGGTGCTCGCCGAGATCCCGAACCTCTACGGGCCCGGCTTCACCGCCCAGATGACCTACTACGACACGCCGGCCGGGGCGAAGGTGTTCGCGGCGGGCGCGTTCGGCCTCGTCGAGTCGATCCTCGAGCCCGACGAGGCGCTCCCGGACCCGCGCGCCGAGCGGACTCGCGGTGCAGCGCGACGCCTGCTCGAGAACCTCTGGAGCGAGCTCAGCAAGCCGTGATCAGGAGATGCGCAGGTAGCGCCGCCGCTCTTCCTTCATGAGCGGCGCGGCGAGTCTCGCGATGCGAGCTTCGGCGAGCTCAAGCAGCTCCCGAGTGGAGCCACAGAGTCGGCAGCGGTAGGTACGTACGGTGCCGTCGAGGCTGGCGGTGACAATTCGCGCCCCATCCGGCGTGAAGACGGCGCTCGTCAGCGGCTGGTCGTGACCGCGGAGGAGCTTCATTAGCTCGGAGGACGCGACGTTCCACAGCCCGGCTGCCCCCGGCCCGGCGGTGACGATCCACTTCCCATCCGGGCTGAACGAGGCTCGGGCGACGGCTGCGTAGTGTCCTCGTAGCACGCCCACCGGCCTCCCCGAGGAGGTGGACCAAAGCCTCCCGTCGTGGTCCCGGCTCGTCGTCACGATCGTCTTCCCATCAGGGCTGAAGGCGACCGAGGTGACGACGTCCGCGTGACCGACGAGCCCGTGCAGGAGCGTTCCGCGCGACACGTTCCAAATCCTCCCGTCGTGATCGGCGCTCGCCGTCGCAAGCAGCTTGCCGTCCGGGCTGAACGCCACGCCCAGCACCGCTCCTCGATGGCGAAGCGTGTGGAGCCGCCGACCGGACGCGAGCTGCCAGATCGCCGCTGTGCGGTCCCTCCCGCCTGTCGCGAGCAACCGGCCGTCCGGGCTGAATGACACGCTCGTCACGGCGCCGCGCTGGCGCACCGTCCGAACGCGACGGCCAGTGCCCACGGCCCGGATGGAAGCCCCGGCGCCACTCGCGGTCGCGAGCAGCCTGCCGTCCGGGCTGAAAGAGACGGCCGTGACAGGGGCCGGCTCACGGAGCGTGCGCACGAGCTTCCCCGATTCCAGGCGCACCAGCCGCACCAGGTTGCCGGCGGCAATCGCGACGACAGAACCGTCGGGGCTCACGGCCGCTCCGGCCACGGCGCCTCCCGTCCGCGCGAGGAGCGCAAGGTCAGGGGCAGTTCCGGGGTCCCAGATGCGCGCTGTGCCGTCTTCCGAGGCGGTCACGACGATCTTCCCCGAGCTGTCGAAGGAGGCAGCCACCACCGAACCGCCGTGCCCGAAGAGCACAGCGCGCGGGCGGCCGCCGGCGGTCTCCCAGATGCGGGCCGTTCGGTCGCGGCTCGCCGTGACGACGTACGTCCCGTTCGGGCTGAACGCCGCGCTCCAGACGAAGTTCGCGTGCAGGAGCTGCGCAACGCGTGTCTCGAGGCCGAGGTTCCAAACCAGCGCCGACCCGTCCGTGCTCGTTGTAACGAGCAGTCCGCCCGTTCGGCTGAAGGATGCGCTGACGACAGGCCCGTGATGACCTGCCAGCACCCGGAGCAGCGCGCCGGAGGGTACCGACCACAGATAGGCCAGCTCGTCGACGCCGGTCGTCGCCAGGAACCGGCCATCAGGGCTGAACTGTGCGCTCGTCACAGGGCCCCGCTGCTCGACGACGTAGCGCAGCCGTCCGCTCGCGACGGAGAACACTCGAACGAACCTGTCTTGCCCCACGGTCGCGACGAGCGTGCTGTCCGGGGAGATCGTCGCTGCTCGCGGTCGGCTATCGAGCCTCAATAGGAGCACCGGTGCTCCGGTGGCGGCACGCCAGACACGGACGGTCCGGTCGCGCCCACCGGTGACGACCAGCTCGCCCCGTGGGCTGAACGACGCCGTTTCGACGGGGCCGTGGTGCCGCAGGGTATGCAGCAGCTGTCCGTTGCTCACGCGCCAAAGTCGGGCCGTCCCGTCGAGGCTCGACGTCAATGCCCGCCGACCGTCCGCGCTGAAGGACGCGCTCGTCACCCGTCCGCCGTGCCGAAGCAGGAAGAGGCGTCGGCCGTTCCTCGCGTCGAAGATCCGGGCGCCGTCGACCGCTCCCGACGTGATGACCTTCGACCCGTCCGGGCTGAAGGCTGCTCCGGCTCTCGCGGACGCATGCGTGGGAAGCACCAGCCGGATGTGCGACTCGACGAGCGCCCGCCTCAGGACGTCACCCGTCTCTTCGGTCGGCTCGAGCCGCGCCGCCTCCATCGCGCCGAGCAGGCTCTGCAGCGGGTTGCTCGACAGGCGTGTCAGCGCGGTGGCGGCAAGCGCGCGCGACCGCGCGAGGCGCGCCTGCGTCTCGGCGGCACGAGCCTGGTCGCGCGCCTGCCGCCGTTGCGCTTCGGCTTCGCGCCGCTGCGCTTGCGCCTCCCGCCGCTGCGCTTGCGCATCGCTCCGCTGCGCCAGCGCGAAGACGGTGACCGCGGCCATCGCGGCGAGCGCCACGAGCGAGGCTGCCACGACGAGCAGGAGCCGACGGTGGCGGCGTCGCTCTCGCGCGAGCGCACTCTCCGCCTCGTATCGCGTTCGCCAGGCGAGCACCGCGCCGGCGAGCACGTCGTGGTAGATCTCGTGTGCATCCGTGGCGCCGTCACCGGCGGCGGGCTTCAAGATCCGCTCGCGGGCAAGTGCATCGACAACGGCCGCGAGCTCGGCCTCCGAGACGCCCGTGTACTCGGCGAGATCCGACACGGCGTGCGCGATCTTCGTGCCCGACGGCGTGACGAGGTGGTGGAACATCCGCGCCGCCGTCGCCTTCTCGGCAGGGCCCAGCGCCGCCAGCGCGTGTTCCAGGTGGTCCTCGACGACCTGCCGCGCGCCGCCAAGACGCTCGAGCGTCGAGAGCCGAAGGACGTCCGATCCCGCGGCGCGCTCGGCCTCCCAGAGCCGCTGCATCACGAGCTGCAGGTACGGCGCTTCGGCGTGGCGCTGGCCGCCGGCGTCCTTTACCACCCCGCGCCCGCCGGGCCCCTGCACGAGCTTCCCCGTCTCGACGCCGTCGAGAACGGCCTCCACGAGCGCTGGCTCGATCGCCGGCGCCTCGTCCGGAGCGAGCTCGCCGAACCGCTCGATCGGCCCGACGATCGCGCGCCGGGCCGCCTCCCGGTCGAGGTGCTCGAGTCGAATCGAGTTCGAGAACAGGCCGGGGATGCGCGCCTTGAAGGCGTCGAGCCGGGCAAGCGAGTCCTCCCGGATGCCGAGCAGCACGTGCACGGGGAGCTCGCGGCGCTCGACGAGCTCCGACAGCGCCTCGGCCATCGCCGCCGGGCCGGCGCCACTCCCGTGGTAGAGGAAGTACTCCTCGAGCTGGTCGAGGATCAGGTAGAGCTCACCGCGCGCGACGATCGCCGACTCCACCGTCTCGATCAGCGACCTGCCCGGCTCGAGCTCGGCCGCGGCGGCGACCGTCTCCGTCAGCGCGTGGTCCGGGTCGTCCTCGGCCCAGGCGCCATGCAAGATCACCGTCGGTCGCTCGGGCAGCTCGCGCAGGTCGCGGACGACCGCAGCGCGCAGGAGCGACGTCTTGCCGACGCCGCTCGGGCCGTAGAGCACCGTCAGGCGCGTCGCGACGAGGTTCGTGGCGACGATGTCCCGCTCGCGCTCACGCCCGAAGAAGAGGAGCGCGTCGAGGTCGGAGTCGTCGAACGGCGCGAGTCCCTTGTACGGCGACGCCGGAGCCGTGTCCGCCCCGGCGCCGGCCAAGCCGGCACCTCCGCCGCCTTATCCGCTCCGGCGCCGGCAAAGCCGGCACCTCCGCTCCTTGGCCGGCTCCGTCGAGCCTGCGCCGGCCGGTCGCCTCCGTCGAGCCTACGGCTCATGCCGACACCTCGCGCGCGATCGCCTCCTCGACGCGCCTCCCTAGCTCCGCGACGTACTCGTCGAGCGAAACGTCGAACGCGTCGACGCCGCGCTGTCGCCAGTACTCGACGGCGATCGGGTCCGGCTCGGACTGGACGGCCCACGAGCGGTAGGCCACCCGCTCCTCGCCCCAGAGCCGGCGGAGGAAGACACGCGGGCTCCACTCATCGAGGGCATAGCCCAGGAACAGGAAATGGCTGCGCCGGAGCTTCGCGACTAGCGACACCGGGATCGCCGCGCTCGCCTCCGTGCCGGCCAGGTAGTCGATGTAATCGTCCTCGCGCACGACGAAGCTCTCCCGCTCGCGGCGCGGGTCCTGGTCGACGCCGCCGTGGAGCTTGAGAAGGATGGTTCGTTCGTCGGTCGTGATCTGCGTCTCGAGATTCGCCTCGTGCACCACGCGCGCGCTGCCGTCGGCGGCGAGGTGGAGGAACTTGCCGCGGTCGCGTCCGGCGGCGATGTAGGAGACGACCTCGATCTCTTCCCCCGCCGCCCTGAACGCGCGCTCCACTGTCGTGTCGTACGAGGTCGTCACGATCAGCTGGCACGGCTGTCCGCGCGCACGGAGGAGCGGCGGCAGCGACACGAGCAGGCTGTGAACGGGGCCCGGCGGATAGTCGCGCCCGTAGATGTAGTGCAGCTCGTCGTAGAGCGGGCCGAGCCCGCGTGTGACCGCGACGATCTGCGAGACGTGTGGCAGGCCGTGGTTCGTCGGGAACCCGAACTCGCGCGCGAGGTGCGACGCTACTTCCTCCTCACCGGGTACGAACGTCGTCAGCGCCTTCTCCCACGCCGAGTTCTCCGGCCGGCCGCAGAAGACGGCGCCCGGCCCGAGCACCGGGACGAGCCTCGACGCAAGGAGCGCCTTGACCACCTCGGTGTAGTGATCCTCGGGCGAGGCCGCCGCCGCGGCGGGGTGGAGCGAGCGCTCCTGCCGGAGGATCGCGGCGTGGAGCTGCTGCAACGCGGGACCCGGCTCGATCCCGAGCTCCTCGACGAGCACGCGCCGGGCGTCGTGGTAGGCGTGCTGCGCCTCGCCCTGGCGGCCGGAGCGGTAGAGCGCGAGCATGAGCAGGCCCCGCGGGCGCTCGCGCAGCGGGTGCTCGGCGATCACGGTCTCGAGCTCGCCGATCGACTCGTCGTGCCGCCCGAGCGCGACGTCGGCGTCGATCCGCTCCTCGAGCGCAGCGAGGCGGAGATCCTCCAGCCTGCGGATCTCCGCCTGCGCGAACGTCTCGTAGGCGAGATCTGCGAGCGGCGGCCCCCGCCAGAGCGCGAGCGCCTCGCGCAGCTTCGCGGCGCGCTCGGGCGGCTCCGTGACGCGCGCCTCGGCGACGAGCCGCTCGAACCGCGCGAGGTCGAGCTGCTCGCGGTCGATCTTCAGGACGTAGCCGCGCGGGCGGGTGACGAGCAGCTCCGGCCCGAGCAGCTTGCGGAGCTGCGAGATCGTGTTGTGGAGCGACGTCGTAGCCGTCCGCGGCGGCTCCTCGCCGTAGAGCAGGTCGACGAGACGCTCGGTCGCGATGACCTCGTTGGCACGAAGGAGCAGAAGCCCGAGCAGCGCGCGCTGGCGCTGCCCGGCGAGCGGGATCGGACCGCTCTCCCCGACGACCTCGAGCGGCCCGAGAATGCGGAAATCGATTTGCGAGGGCGTCGCCCAGGGTGGCGGCGGCGGGGGCGGCTCGGGCGGGCTGTACACGGGACCGTTGTCGATCGTCGTCGGCTCCGACTGATCGCGCTCGAGGCGGGGCTCGGTCTCCTCCACCCGCAGAGCAGCCCGTAGACCTGCGATCAGCTCGCCGCAGCTGCCGTAGCGGTTCTCCCTCGACTTGTCCATCGCCTTCGCGACGACCGCGTCGAGCGCCGGCGTGAGCTCGGGATGGCGGGAGCTCGGCGCGGGCGGTGGATCGCGGAGGTGGGCGTAGATCACCTGCACCTCGGATTCGCGCTCGTAGGGGACGGCCCCGGTGAGGCAGGTGTAGAGGACGCCGCCGAGCGCGTAGACGTCGGTTCGGCCGTCGAGCGACTGCCCTTCGATCTGCTCTGGCGCTGCGTAGTCGATCGTCCCGACGAACATGCCTTTTTGGGTCAGCCCGCGAGTGCCGGTGTTCTTCGCGACGCCGAAGTCCGTCAGGTAGGCGGTGTCTCCCGGTCCGACCAGGATGTTCGAAGGCTTGACGTCTCGGTGGACGAGCCCGCGCTCGTTCGCCGAATCGAGGGCGTCGGCGACCTGGGTGAGCAGGTTGAGCGTGCGGCGGGGCTCGAGCGGCCCCTCGTCGGTCAGGAGCTTGCCGAGATCCGGCCCGTCGATCAGGCGCATGACGATGAACAGCTGCCCCTCGATGTCACCGGCGTCGAGCACCTCGACGATGTTGGGGTGCTCGATCGCCGCAGCCGAGCGCCACTCGCGCTCGAAGCGCTCCCGGTAGCTCTCGTCCTCCGCAAACCGTGGGGGGAGGAGCTTCAGGGCGCGCATCCGGCCCAGGCGGGCATGACGGGCGCGATAGACGGTTCCCATGCCGCCTTCGCCGACCACGCCCTCGATGACGTGGCCGACGAGGACCTGGCCGATCATGGGATCACTGGCCACCGAGACAGTATTTCCTACTCAGTCCGGAGCGTGAAGAGGGCCTTGACGCGGAGGCACGCGGGGTCCGGCGCGCGAGCCGGGACCCCGCGTCAGAGCCGGCGAGCCGTCAACGTGTCGCGGGCCGCTCCAGCTTCATGTGGTCGGAGACCCAGGTCTTCTCGCCCGTGACGTGCACCAGCGCGGTCCAGATCGCCCCGTTCGTGAACCGGAACGAGCAGTACAGGTGCTTGTAGAGCTTGATCGTGCGCGTGTTGTTCCAGATCCATTCCTTCCTGCCGTTGGCGTCCGTCTTCCTGCCAGCGCATAGCGAGACATCGATGTCCCGGCAGGAGCCGTCGTTGAAGCAGAAGTCCTTCTGGTTCAGGAAGTTGGAAGCGAACCGCTCCGACCAGTACCACGTCGTGTTGTGGGCTGATGCAGTCGCCGCAGCGATCCCAACCATGATCGCTATTAGCGCCAGTCCTGCTGCAAACCGCCCCATCGCCCCTCCTCATTCGCCTGTCCGAGAACGTGACAGATGCCTGCTGCAAGATCAAGGCCCGGCGCCGGGAGGCCGGCGAGCGGCTGGTACCCTCGGGCGAGGATGGAGCCTTCTCGCCAGGAGATCTACCAGGCGCTCGCCAACGTGATCGACCCTGAGCTGCGCCGGCCCGTCACCGAGCTCGACATGGTTCGCGGAGTCGATATCGACGGCGGAGCGGTCACGATCACGATCGCCCTGACCGTCGCGGGGTGCCCGCTGCGGTCGGCCTTCCAGGAGCAGGTGACCACGCATGTCGCCGGGCTCGCCGGCGTCCAGAGCCTGCGGCTCGAGTTCGACGTGATGACGCCCGACGAGCGCGCCGCCTTGACGACGAAGCTTCGGGGCGGGGTCGCGGAGCGCTCGAAGGGGCTGTCGGTCGACCGCTCGACCCGAGTGCTCGCAATCGCCTCGGGCAAGGGCGGCGTCGGCAAGTCGTCGGTCACCGCGAACCTCGCTGCGGCCTTCGCGCGGCTCGGCCACCGGACCGGCGTGCTCGACGCCGACGTGTACGGGCACTCGATCCCGCATCTCCTCGGCATCCACCAAAAGCCAGTGCTCGTCGACAAGATGATCGTCCCGCCGGTTCGGCACGACCTGAAGCTGATGTCGATCGGGTTCTTCCTCGACGACAACCAGCCGCACTGGGGTGCGCTCGACACGCTGCTGGTCGACATGCCACCGGGCACCGGCGACGTCGCGATCTCGCTCGGCCAGCTGCTGCCGCGGGCCGAGGCGGTGATCGTGACGACCCCGCAGCCGCTCGCGCAGGAGGTCGCCGTGCGGGCGGCGCTGATGGCGCAGAAGACGAACATGCGCCTGATCGGCACGATCGAGAACATGACCTCGGACGTCTTCGGCTCCGGCGGCGGCGCGCACCTCGCGGAGCATCTGCGCATCCCGTTCCTCGGGTCCGTGCCGCTCGACGCGCGCCTGCGCGAGGCCGGCGATGCGGGCGAGCCGCTGGTCCTCGCCGATCCGGACTGTGAGCCGTCACGGGCGCTGATCGAGATCGCCGAGGCGATCGACGCGACGAAGCGCGTCCAGAAGCAGCTGACCGTCCTCCGCTAACGCGGTCTAGAGAGAGATCTCCATCCCCTCGCGGGCCAGGGTCACTCCGTCGTGGCCGGCGGCTCGGCACGCCTGCTCGAGCAGCTCCTCCAGGTCGCGGTCGGAGTGCTCGGGGTCGTGGTGGAAGAGCAAGAGCCGATCGGCCTCCGCCAGCTCCGCGACCCGCACGGCGTGATCGACGCTCGAGTGGCCCCATCCCACTCGCTCGGCGTACTCGTCCTCGGTGTACTGACCGTCGTGGAGAAGCACGTCGACGCCGCCCGCGACGCCGTAGCCGGAGACCCAGTCCGGCGTCACGACGGAGAGATCGGGCCCGAGCGCCGGCTCGTGGTCCGGCAGGTACGCGAGCGCACTGCCGTCTTCCTCGATCCGGTAGCCGACCGTCGGTCCCGGGTGAAAGATGCTGTCGGCCGAGACGATGGCGTCGCCGATCCGCCACGGCTCGCCCGGCACGTCGTTGAAGGTGATCTGCGCCGGGAGCGTCGAGAGCTCGATCGGGAAGAGCGGTGGCGAGAGGTAGCGCGCGACGCGCTGCGCGAGGTTGCGACGCGGCGACGGGGGTCCCCAGACGTGCAGGTCGGTCGTCTCTCGCCAGATCGGGGCGAAGAATCCGAGCCCTTCCAAGTGGTCGATGTGGAGATGCGTCAACAGCAAGTGGATGGTGCGCGGCGCGTCGCTTCCGAGATCGGCTCCGAGGCGACGGATGCCCGTTCCCGCGTCGAGCACGATCAACGTCCCGTCGCTCAGCCGCACCTCGACACACGACGTGTTGCCGCCGTACGTGACCGTGTCGGGGCCGGGCGTCGCCAGCGAACCACGGCACCCCCAGATCCGCGCCAGCAATTAGTGCCCCTCCCAGCAATGCTCGCCGGCTTCTGGCCCGCTATCACGCTGCGCCATGAACCACCCTCGCCGCCGACCCAGGCAACCAGCCTGGGCCGCCGCCGAGTGCGGCCCCTGGCTTGGTGCTAGCGACCCAGAAACTCGGCAGCATCACTGGAAGGGGCACTAGTCTTCCCAGAAGACTGTGACCGTCCCGACGGGGCGATCTTCGCGGTCGAGGAGCGGAAAGGCCGTCACCTCGATGGTGTGCACGACGCCGTCGAGACCGGTGATCCGAAGCGCCGAGTGAGCCTCCCGGCGTTTCAGCAGCGCGACACCCCCGGGCATCTCCTCGAGCGGCATCGGCGACCCGTCGAGGCGCGAGACGTTGAACGTGTCCGCCCACGATTGGGCGGAGAGCTCGCCGGCCTCCGCGAACGAGCGCCCGAGAACGAGCTCCGCCGGCTCGTTGTAGTACACGAGCTTGCCCTCGTCGTCCGTCACGAACATCGGCGTGGCGAGCTTGGACGCAAACTCACGTGCCAGGATCAGCACGAGGTTCTTCTGGCGCCGTCCCTGCGTCTGCACGGATTGAGCCTAAACCACGGGAGGGGCGCATCGAAGGCGCCCCTCCCGCCCCTCCGACCCCCTACTAGCCGTCGTCCTTCTTCAAGCGCTTGATCTTGTCGAGCACCATCGCGGTTCCGTGGAGCTTGCACTCGATCTTGACCCGCTCGCCGACGTGGAAGTCGCGTGTCTTCGGCGACGACGCGTCGATCGCGCACGTCTGCGCCGTGCCTGCGCCCGTCGGGGTGACGGCGATCGAGCTCGGCGTGAGGGTCACGATTGTGCCGCTCACCTTCAGTCGTGTCTTCTTGTCGGGCCTGTCGTTGTGGTCGTTATCGTCGTCGTGCGTCTCGATGCAGGGGTCCCTTCCGGACAGAACCGCGGTGTTCGTCGCGGCCCCCGTGCCGATCTGAGTCGAGATGAAGCCGCCGGTGCGCGAGAACGACGCGGTCAAGCTGCCGAGCCAGGGACGCTTGCCGGCCTTGCCTGACACGAAGCCATCGAGCGACCCCTTGGTGTTCACAGCCCACACCTTCGCGTGTGCGCGCTCAGCCGGGCCGCGGATCGTCAGCTCGCCGCTGAGCCAGCCGAGGTTCTTCGTCGTGTTGAGGACGCTTCTAACTCGGAGCTCGACGGTCCCTGCGAGCGCCGGGTCGCCGCTGACGTTGCCCGTGTACGTTCCTCGGAAGAGCTCGTACGTCCCGTCGAGCCCGGTGCAGGAGCGCAGCTCGGCGTTGCTCAGGGCTGTGGCCGAAAAGGCGCTCGACACGGTCGTCGTCGGGCCGCCATCGTCGCGAAGTGTCGCGACGGCCGCGGTTGCGCCCAGCAGCGCCGCGAGCACGCAGGCGCCGATCCATAGCTTCAGGCGTCTCATGAGGCCTCCTTCCCTCAGCTAAGAGGAGACGTGCCTGCCGCCGGACCTTCGCTCTGCTCCGTAAAGAGTGCGTAAAGGCCGAATGAGGATTCCGTACACTCGCCGCTCGTGACACCTGACGAGGTCCGTGCCCGGATCCGCGCGCTCGGCTTCTCCGAGCCTCACACGGAGCTGCTCGCGGATCACTTCCTCGATGCGGAGCGCCGCGGGAAGCGCGGACACGGACTCGCGCGGGTCGAGTGGCTCGCCGCGCTCCCGGACATCGACCCGACGGCGCTGCCCGAGTGTGTCGCCGAGGCGCCGGGGTTCGAGCGCTGGGACGGCCGCGGCGCGCTCGGCTACCTGACCCTGGGCGCGATCTGCGACCGGCTCGTCGAGCGGCCGCCCGCGACCGCGAAAGTCGTCGTCGCCGCGGACTGCTTCCCGACCGGGATGCTCGGCTACTGGGTACGCCGGCTCGCCGAGGCGGGCCTCGCCGCACTCTTGACCGCGACGTCTCCGCCGCGCCTAGCTCACCCGGAGGGCGGCCCGCCGATCGTCGGCACGATCCCGCTTGCGATCGGCATCCCGAGCGCCGGGAGCGAGCCGATCGTCGCGGACGTCTCGATGGCGAAGGAGACTTACGGCGCGGTGCTGGCGGGGCTGGCGACGGCCGACGCACTCGTGCCGTTTGGCGGCGAGCAGGCGCACAAGAGCTTCGCGCTTGCGCTCGGGCTGCAGCTCCTCGTCGAGGCCACGGCCGGCACCGAGGGGTATGGCGCCCTGCTCGTCGCGCTCGCGCCGGAGGCCGACCCGGTGCCCGAGCTACGCGCGCGCGCGGCCGGGCTCCGGCTCCCGGGCGACCGCTGAGCGGTACGCAGGCGTCTCCCGGACCGGGTCGAAGTCGGCGTCACTCGCGGCGATCTCGCGGAACATCGAGTTCAGCTCGATCGCGTGCCGAAGGTGGGCGGCGACGACCTCCGCAGGCGAGCCGCGGCGGCTCTCGAAGCAGGCGAGGTTGTAGTGGAAGCCGGCGTGGTCGGGGTGCTCCTCGATCCCCGCTCGCAGGACGTCCGCGGCCTCCGCGTACCGCTGCTCGCGCGCGAGACGCATCGCCCTGCCGGAGATCTCCCAGCCCTGCTCCCAGGTGGAGACGTGAAACGCCTCGCCCGGCGTGGCGCCGATGGCGAGAACCGTCGTCCCCGGCTCGCGTGCGACCGCCCGGCGGATGAGGGCTGGATCGCGCACGCAGACGAGCGTGCCGGTGGGCGCGTCGATCTCGTCCCCGTCGACGGTGAACGTCGCGTGGCCCGCCGTGACGAGGTACAGCTCCTCGTGTCCGCTCGCCGACTCGGCGTGCTCCGCGATCACGGTCTCGCCTTCGCGGTCGCCGACCCAGCCATTGATCCCGAAGGCGGCGATCCCGAAGTGGTCGCGAACGGGTACCCAGCCGTCGCGCGAGTTGAGGTCCGCGAGCCTTGCCGACCGCCACCCGCTCACAGCGCGTCCCGGACGGCTTCGAGGTCGGCGTCGCCACGGGCGCGCTCGGCGAGCTCGGGCCTGAGCTCGATCGCCCGCCGGATGTGCGTGCGCGCGTCGTCGACGAGTCCTGCACGACACTCCATGCAGGCGAGGTGGTAGAGCACGGTCGGATGATCCGAGTGCTCCTCGAGGCCCTGTCGCATGGTCTCGACCGCGCTGTCGACGTCACCCGCGTCCGCCTGCGGATAGGCGGCGAAGTGCCATTCCCACGCGGACGGCTCGAATGCCTTGCCCGGAGTGCCGCCGACCGCGAGGACAGTCGTCCCCTCCTGTTCCGCGACGGCGACCCGCCTCACCTTCGGATCGGACAGGAAGACCATCGTCCCGGCAGGTGCGTCGAGCTCCTCCCCGTCGAGCGTGAACCGCGCGTGGCCGGCGACGACGACGTAGAGCTCCTCGTGACCAGAGCCCTCCTCGGTGTGCTCCTCGACGACCCAATCGCCGACCTTCGCAGCCGTGTAGGCGTTGACCCCGAAGGCCCGAATCCCGAGCGCGCGCCGAATCGGGCGCCACTCGAGGCCGTGCTCGACGGGGTAGCGCTCGAGATCGAGGAGCGAGGTGACCACGTACCCGCTCATCGCTCCGCTCCGGCGCCGGCGAAGCCGGCACCTCCGCTATTGGTGAGCTCCGTCGAGCCTACGCTCATCGCGCCCGGAGCTCCCGGAGCACGACCGGGTCGACGCGCTCGATCCCTTCGACTCGCTCCTCGAGGTTCTCGTTCCCCGCCCACCGGAAGAGCGCGTCGGCCAACTCGCCTTCGTAGCCGAGCCGTCCGAGCCGGTCGCCGAGCTCCGCCGCCAGCGCCTCGTCGACCTCGATCCAGTCGGCGTCGGGCGTCTTACCGAAGAGCAAGCCGTGCATCGCATACAGCCGCCGCAGCTCCTCGAGCGGACGTGCGTGGTCGTCGACGCGCAGATCGACGAGCACGTCCGAGAGGCCTGCGTACCCGCCGTCCTGCTCGACGACGAGCAGCGCCGCCGACTGCTGGCCGCGACTGTCTCCGCCCGCTGCCTGGGCCGCGTCCAGACAGTCGAGCAGTCGCTCCGGCAACGGATCGCCGTCGGTCGCGCGGAAGGTCTCGGCGAGCGCCGTGACGGTCTCCTCCGAGACGAGGATGTTCCCCTGGGCTGCGAACCGAGGACCTGCGACGCCGCCGGCCCACGCCTGGCACTCGGCACCGGTGAAGGTGGCGCTGCCGCCCCGGCGGTCGACGACCCCGAGCTGACGGTGATCCCGGCCCTCGTCGGCGCCGACGAGCCGCTGACGGACCTGCTCGGCCGGCAGGCCCTCGCGAAGGAGCTCGAGGCCGTCGGGCCCATAGCGCGGATTCGCGTAGGCCTGGGTCGCGATCGCTC
>WNFV01020632.1_pt1 | contig 15005 bp, 17 predicted proteins | sample 5400101 | NCBI WGS metagenome assembly WNFV01 (sample SAMN13153361, study PRJNA577476) | soil metagenome | isolation source: 115 cm soil or saprolite under grassland replicate 1 | place: USA:California | collected 2016-06-15 | reverse complement strand
CGGTGACTACGTCATCAGCGATGGTTCCCTTCACTCGTTCTTCCTGTCGGGCGGCACCTTCACAGAATACGATGTTCCCGGCGCGGTCCAAACCAATCTGCTTTCGGTAAACGATGCCGATAGCTTTACCGGCGGGTTTGATCCTGACGGCAGCGGGATCTTCCAGGGGTTCGTCAGCGTTGGCGGAACCTTAACGTCATTTAGCGTCCCGGCAGCTATCTCGACCTTTGCTTACGAGACCAATAATTCAAACCAGTTGGTGGTGGGATACTATATAGACGGCTCAGGAATCCTTCACGGCTACTTCCGGGATGCTAATGGGGCGCTGCACTTCCCGATCGATCCTTCGGGCTCTACTGGCACAGTTCTGTTTGGCCTTAACGATAATAACTGGGTGGTGGGCAGATATGCGGACAGCTCAGGCGCGACTCATGGACTCTTCTTTGTCCCGCCAAACCAATTTTCCACTTTCGATTATCCCGGATCAACCTTTACATCGCTTAACGGAATCAATGCGCAGGGACTTATCTGCGGTCGTTACGTCGATGGTTCCGGCATTGCCCACGGATTCCTGGCTCGCGTCAGAGGCATACCGCCGACAAAAGAGGTGGGCACGGAAATGAAGGCGCACAATTCCCCGTCGCTGGTCACTCCACTCAACCCGTCGCCCTCGGCGTGGGGAGATGCAATGCCGGCGCGCTGAGTTGAGCATCGGGGGGCCTGCGCCGTCGGCACAGGCAACCTCGATGGTTTTAGGTTCGACAAAGCCTCCTGATCCCATGACCAGCTCCGCTCCGCTTTCTTCATATAAGTCTAGCTGTACATCAACCAGGTCCTTGACGATTTTGCGCTTACGCTCACGCACAGCCCGCATATTGATTCTCCAGTTATTCTTGGTAATGCCGAACTCCTCGCTTCTCCGAAAGTACGAAGCGACTTTGGCGCTATGGATGACGTTCTTGGTCGGAAGACAGGCAATGTTTTGGCAGGAACCTCCGACATATTTTCGTTCAATGGCTACGGTCTTCATCCCCTTTTTGGCCAGGGTCCAAGAGATGAGTTTGCCCGCCCGTCCCGCTGCCCAATACGAGGCGATCGTATTCTTCCAGGTTTAAAGGCCGAGAAGTTCGCGCGCGGTGCCGGAAAGTAATTGAGCTTTCTTTTTGGCGGAAAGGTTCATCGATTCGATGAGTTCACCCGCTTTTGTTTCACCTAACGGAAAAGGATAATCGGAACCGAGCGCAACACGTTGCACACCAAAAAGCTTGAGCAACAATGCCAGGGCGTCGGCGTCGTGCACGAGTGAATCGACATAGAACCGCGCTGGCGCGTTGCCGCGAGCAAGATACGCGCGTGGATTCGTGCTGTTCTCCACCGCAACCACGTCCGGTCGCACGTGGAATGCACGCTCGACGCGGCCAACGGTAAAGGGAAATGCGCCGCCGCCGTGGGCGAACGCGACGCGAAGCGTCGGAAAGCGGTCGAACACGCCGCCAAAAATCATCGAGCAGATGGCCAGCGAAGTCTCGGCGGGCATACCGACGAGCCAGGGCAACCAATATTTCGGCATCCGCTCTTTGCCTAGCATGTCCCACGGATGAACAAAGATAGCGGCGTCCAGTTCTTCAGCGGCGCTCCACACAGGCTGCAGAGACGCGTTGTCGAGATTCAAAATATCGATGCGACCAGAATGCGGATTTGCATCCACATGTGTGCCAATCTGCGCGCCACGCATTCCCAAGTCCCGCACGCATCGTTCCAGTTCGGCTGCGGCCAGATCGGGATCTTGCATGGGAATGGTCGCAAGTCCCGCGAACCGCTTGGGATGATCGCGAATGATCTCGGCGATGTGGTCGTTTAGCCGACGTGAGAGATCCAGGGCGTCGGCTGCTTTGGCCCAATAGCTGAACATTACCGGCACGGTGGAAAGCACCTGCATGGAAACGCCGTCGCGATCACACTCCTCGATACGTCGCTCCGGGTTCCATACGTTGTCAGTGACCTCGCGGAATACGCGATCACCGATCATCATCCGCGCACAACACGGCTTGTAATGCTCCAGTCTCGCAAAGCCGCTGCAGCCGTATTTCGCATCGAGGTCAGGCCACTCGCGCGGCAAAATGTGAGTGTGAATGTCGATTTTCACTCGCGGAATTGTAGGGCGATTCGGTGAAACGCCAATCCGGCGGCGTCTGACACAGACGCCCTACAACGATTTCATCGGCTGCGGTTTCTCGACTTTCTTGCCGCATTTCTTGCAAGTGCGGCGCGCGTTGTCATTCCAGAAATCGAGCATCGCCTGGCTGAAATGCTCGACGATATCCGCGCAATCGAAGTGAATGTCTTCCACCAGTGCGCCGCAATTTTCACAGTAGAAAATGACGTGTTCCTTTTCTCCAGATGGGCGGCGCCGCTCGACTACCACACCGATTGTGTCCGGCGGTCGCTGGGGCGAATGCGGAACATTTGGTGGAATGAAGAATGTTTCGCCTTCTCTGATGATGTGATCCACGATGCGATCGCCTTCGCGAGTGCGCACCTTAATGTCGCCCTTGAGCTGGTAGAAGTACTCCTCCGAATCCACAAGATGAAAATCGTTCCGCGCGTTCGGTCCCTTAATGACCATCACAAAAAAATCGCGTCCGTCGTACAAATACCGATTGCTCACCGGCGGTTGAAATTTGTCGGCGTTTTGGTCGATCCATTTTTTCAGGTCAATCGGCGGTTGCACAGTCGTCATGCCCAAGAGCGTATTTGGCATGCGCGCACCGTCAAACCGAGGCGCTAGTTCGCCAGCGCGCTGTCCGAGAGATGACGATTACTTATTACCTGTTCGCGCCGGTCGACTTCAGCGTCGCGATACTCTGGGCGGCCATAAATTTTCCGATCTCGTCCGCAATCGTTCTAAGTATCAGCGGATACGATCATAACTAAATAAACCGACCGCCAGCCGGCTCAGAATCGAAGATTAACAGTTGAATCATTGGCAGACGATAGATACTATCCGCCGCTCTGTGAAAAGTGGCCGGCTTTTTCAAATTGCAGGAATCGTCTTCATCGCGTTGACCCTTTTCAGTTGCGAGGAGTATCCACCTTATGCGCCCGGCATGTATCCCCGGGCCGCTCCGGCAGGTTGGTGGGAGGATGAGGGCGCCTCCGGCTCGTCGAAAATCGTCGTGCATATCGGCGAACAGAAAGCTTACTTTTACAAGGGCAAACGTCTGGTTGGCGAAACCACTGTCTCCACAGGCAAGCCCGGCTTTTCGACCCCCCCAGGGCACTATACCGTTGTCTCGAAGGACGCTAGTCATGTCTCGACCGTCTTTGGCGATTACGTGGACGATTACGGAAACGTGGTTAAATCGAACATCGATTCACGAAAGGATTCCCGCCCGAAAGGAACCCATTTTGATGGCGCCCGGATGCCATATGCCATGTTCTTCAGAGGCGGTTATGCAATGCATCAGGGGTACGTTCCACCCTTTGCCGCGTCGCACGGTTGCATCCGCTTGCCGGGTCAAATGGCGATAAGGTTTTTTGAAAACGCTTCCGTCGGCACGCCCGTGACGGTCACAGAGTAATGCTGTAGGGGACGCTGTCAGCTTCCAGCTACAGCTGATGGACAGCGCCGCCTAAAGGCCGCGCGCGTTTTGTGCATCGGCGCCGGCGGACTCGGATCTCCTGCTGCGCTTTATCTCGCGGCAGCCGGCGTCGGAACAATCGGCATTGTCGATTTCGATGACGTCGATCTTTCGAATCTTCAGCGGCAGATACTTCATGGAACAAAGGATATTGGCCGCGGTAAAGTGGAATCGGCGCAAGACCGGCTCCGCGACATCAATCCGAAGATCGAGATCGAATTGTATCAATGCCGGTTGTCCAGCGAAAACGCCTCGGAGATTGTCTCTAAATACGACATCGTGGTGGATGGATCAGATAATTTCGCCACTCGTTATCTGTCCAACGACGTCTGCGTTTTCGAGCAAAAGCCAAATGTGTACGGCTCGGTGTTCCGATTCGAGGGGCAAACTACCGTGTTTGCACCTCATCTGGGTGGGCCATGTTACCGCTGCCTTTTTCCGGAGCCACCTCCACCGGAGTCAGTTCCGAACTGCGCGCAAGCGGGTGTGCTCGGCGTTTTGCCCGGCATAATCGGAATGTTGCAAGCGATTGAGACGATCAAACTGGTCGTCGGCATCGGGGAACCACTCATTGGGCGCCTGCTTCACTTCGATGCACTGAAAGTAAAATTTCGGGAGCTTAATCTGCGGCGCGACCCTGAATGCCCGGTTTGCGGTGAGAATCGAACAGTCTTTGCACCGATTGATTACGATCAATTTTGCGGAGCACCCGCCGATGAAACCGTGCCGGCGATATCCGTCCACGAACTAAAACGAAAGACCGAGACGCGCGAAGCATTTGAGTTAATCGATGTGCGGGAACCATTCGAATACGAAATCGCAAGGATCGATGGCGCGAAGTTAATCCCGTTAGGAGAAATCGCCGATCGGACGGACGAGCTGCAACGCGAGCAGCCGATCGTCGTGCATTGCCACAGCGGCAAGCGCAGCGCCCAAGCCGTTCGTTTGCTGCAGCAGCGCGGTTTTAGCAACGTTTACAATCTCGAGGGCGGGATCGATGCGTGGTCGGATCAGATCGATCCAACCGTACCAAAATATTGATCGCAAATATGACTGCGCGAAAGCCACGGCGCTAACGCGATACCTTCAGTACATCAGCGAGTTGTTTGGCGCTGGGAACGTCAGTCCACTGAGCTAACAGCTTCCCGTCTCGCGCAAACACGAGGACGCGAAAGGGCGCCGACTGTGCCGAGTCGTCGAGCTGTGATGACGCGCTTCCATCGAAATCAAGTACCGTGAAGATATCTTTCCGCGCGTCACGCGAAATCTTGTTCGCATCGTATCGACCCTGAAGTCGCCTCGCTGCTTCATTAACCCGGTGCTTCACCAAGGCGGTCGCAATTCTGCGGCCGATTGCGGTGTGCCTGCTGGTGAAACGGACAATTGTAATCATTCTGTAATTCGGATTGCCCAGACAAAAATCGGGCACACGCTCACCTACGACCTGCACCTTTTCTCTTTCAGCAGTCGTGGTGAGCACCAGGACGGTGACGTGTCCATCGGCCGTGGAAAGCTTGTTGCCAGCGATATCGACGAAATCGAGCGAATAGATCGCTCCGCTCGAAAGTGCGCCCGATAAAAGCGCAGCGTTAATAAAAGGCGCTATCGCTATAACGAAAAAGAATTGAAGTGCGCGCAGGTTCACAAGTAAGCAAATTGCGACGATGTCTTGCGCTGACAATCTCTGGTCTGCCTCATCCTGTTCACTCTCTCCCTTGCGCGGATCGGCGATGGTGGCCGGTGCGTGCTTATGGATCGTTCTTTGTGGTTTGACTGCGTGTGATCGCGTGGGGGGTTCGCGTTATTCTCAGTTGACGCAGGATGCAGATAGCAAATCAGCCCAGGGAGATTTTGAGCGCGCCATCAACTTGTACGAAGCCGCACTCGACGACAGTCCACGGTGCGCTGAGATCCACTACAAACTTGCCGTCCTCTATGACGACAAGCTGAACGACCCGGTCAGTGCACTGCATCATTTCAAACGCTATCTCGCGTTAAGTCCAAACGGTCCTCACGCAAACGAGGTCAAAAACTCGGTGAAACATGACGAAATTGCAGCGCTTACAGCATTGTCTGGAGATTCGGTCATCACCAGGTCGGAAGTGGCGCGGCTGCGAAACGAGAACTTGAATCTACCTAAAGAGCTCGAAGCGCGCACAGCCTCTTCACGGATCGTGTCGGAGAAATCGGCGGTAACTGGCGGAAGCTCAAAAAAAATTGCGTCGAAGAATGGTGATCGAACCTATGTTGTGCAATCGGGTGACACTCTCTTCTCTATTTCGCGAAAATTTTATAAGTCACCCAAGCATTGGAAAGAGATTCTCGACGCTAACGAGAAAAATATCCGCAACCCGAAAAAGCTGACGGTTGGTCAAACCCTGGTTATTCCGTAAGGCAAGGCAGGTAGAGAGGCCGCGGCGAACCGTCCGGAGGCCGGGGCGTGGCGTCCCTATCACCAACTTCATGTCGTTATTCCCAGCAATTCGCGTTGCCATGGTACCAGCAACGACGCTGCTCGCGTGTGGTCTGTCGCGATGGCCTCAAGCGTGCCACGCGGCGCGATGAATGATGACTCCAAGCCAAGCTCTTCGGCCGCTTCGTCGCGTCGCCACCGCAGCTCTTCCATGTGCCGGACCGTCTCAGCAGTTGGCCGAGTTCCAAACCGCCGAGGCAACACTGGCCAGTCCGATTCAGGTGCCGTCAACGCGATTCGCGCTGCTTCGCGAAATGCCTGACGCCGCCGAGACGAAAAATGTTTGTAATCAGGCACGCTCCCTGAAGCGAAACCTACTGCTGCGTTTAGAAGCTTTTCGTTCTGCAAAATGTGAAATGGCGGCCGATCCGCCATTTCCGCTTCTCTTTCCCGCCATTGCCAAAGTTCGCGAAGCACTGCTGCGGCACGCCCGCGAAGCAAGCCAGATCCGCGGATACGCCAAAATTCATCCTGCTTTCGAACACGCGTGACTGCCGCCTGCTCAACCACACGTTGACATGATTGGCGCAGCCAATCCCGGCGCTGATAACGATCCAGCTCGGCTTCCAACTTTTCGGCAAGTGGCAACAGATAACGCACATCGTTAATTGCATATTCTGCCATTCGAGCCGGCAAAGGCCGTTTCGCCCAATTCGCTTTCTGCGAACCCTTCGGGAGTTCCAAACCAAAATGTCGTTTCACCAGCGCGGCTAGACTAAACTCGCGAATACCGAGCAGACGTGCTGCAATCATTGTGTCGAAGATCTGGTGCGCGATAAAATTCAAGCCGCGCCGCAGCATTCGCAGATCGTAATCAGCGCCGTGCAGGACAATCTCTCTGGTTTCGAGTACCTGTCGCAGTGGCTCGAGATCGAGATCAGCTAGCGGATCGACAATCGAGTCGTGCTGTAGCCGGGATCGGTGATCACGGTTGCCAGAGGCAGTTTCCAAATCCCGGCCGGCATCAACGACGCCGGGTGCGGCTGGCACACTGATCTGGAGCAGACAAAGTTTCTCCCGATAGCAGTGAAGGCTGTCTGCCTCAGTGTCGATAGCGACACGATCGGCCACATCGATCTTCTTGAGCAACTCCGTCAACCGGGCATCGGTCGCAATGAGACGCGATTGCAATGACGAATGACGAATGTCTAATGACGAAGGGATGACGAAATCCGAACGATGATGAGTTCGCTTCAAGAGCTGCTTCGCCATTTGATCATTTGGGCTTCCTTGTCATTCCCTCACTTCAACCCACTCAACAGCAGCTCCGCGTTGGTCTTTGTCGCGTGCAGATTGTCAATGAGTCTTTCCATTGCTTCGAGAGGCGGAAGCGCTGCCATGGTCTTACGCAACATCAACACGCGTTCCCATTCATCCGGATGATAAAGCAACTCCTCGCGCCTCGTAGCCGAGAGCAGCGGATGGATCGCCGGATAAAGTCGCTTCTCCTGCAGCCCGCGGTCGAGATGCAACTCCATGTTCCCTGTGCCTTTAAATTCTTCGAAGATTAATTCGTCCATCCGGCTGCCAGTTTCGGTTAAGGCAGTTGCCAGCACGGTTAGACTGCCGCCTTCTTCCGCATTTCGCGCCGAGCCGAAAAATTTCTTTGGCTTGATGAGCGCCTTCGCTTCGACGCCGCCGGACATGATCCGGCCCCTGCCCGGTTCCAGGTTATTATATCCGCGAGACAGCCGCGTGATGCTGTCGAGCAACAACACCACGTCATGTTTCATTTCCACAAGACGTTTCGCACGTTCCAGGACTATCTCCGCAACCTGCACATGTCGCTGCACGCTTTCGTCAAAATTAGAATGATAAATCTGGCAATCAATTTCGCGCTCCAAATCCGTCACTTCTTCCGGCCGCTCGTCCACCAACAGCAGAATGAGTACGATTTCCGGATGATTGACCCGAATGGCTTTCGCAATTTCTTTAAGCAGGATCGTCTTTCCTACCCTGGGCGGCGCGACGATAAGACCGCGTTGCCCGCGTCCAAGCGGAGTCAGTAGATCTACAGCGCGCGCGCTGATGGAGTTTGTCTTGGGGTTTTCCAGAATAATTCTGCCCTGTGGAAATTGCGGCGTTAGTTTGTCAAAATGCGTCGGTTGCGTCCACTCCCCGGCCGGTTGGCCTTCAATGTCTATAACCTCATCGAGGGAGAGGAACTTCTCACGTTGCACTGGTAAGCGAACCGTCCCACCAATCTTTTGTCCGGGGCGCAGTTGGTATTGTTCAACAAGTGCGCGCGGAACGGATACGTCCTCAGGAAGCGGCAAAAAATTCAGTTTTGGCCAGCGCAACATCGCGAACAAGTCGGTGACCTGGTCCAGGAAACCTTTCGCAGTAACAGTTGCTCCGCCGGCTAATGCTGCGCGGATAATGTCTAGGATGTGCTGATGACGAGAGCGCGCGGGATGTAAATACAAATCTAAGTCACGCGCCAATGCTTTCAGTTTCTTCTCCGAAAACTCTTGCAGCTCATTTAACTCAAGTGAGCGCGGTGCTATCACCCTCTCGGAAGAAGGGGCGCTTTCCAAGTCGCCGGGACGATTTGGAGATCGCTCTTCCTTGTTTTCTTCGGCGGCCAGATCAACTTCCCGCGTTGTCTGGCCCGCTATTTTCTCGTCCATGATTGCTGTTGCCAAAGCGCGACAAGAAAGCGTGCCTGCTCCATCAGCGCCGCACGGCTGCCGTCATTCCAAACCACGTGGTCCGCTCGCGCGATCTTTTCGTCGAGTGGAATTTGTGACTTAATCATCTGTTCAGCTTCCGTGTCATTGATCGACATTCGTTGTGCCAACCGTGCTACCTGTACCTGGTGCGAACACGCCACCACGACCACCCGGTCGCACAACGTTTCACCGCCGGTTTCATAAAGGAGTGGAATATCAGCAAAGAAAAAATCGGGAGAATTGCGATGCCTTTTCGCCTCAGCCCTCCATTGGCGTCGAATCCGCGGATGGAGGATTCGCTCAAGCGCACGTCTCTTGATCGCGTCGCCGAATATTATTGCCCGGAGTTTCTCTCGATTCAAGTCGCCATCTCTTGAAAAAATGCCGCTGCCAAATTCGGCACGAATCTCTTGCTGCACCTCCGGAAACTCAACGAGATTGTGTGCTGCCCTATCGGCGTCGAAAAATCTCGCGCCCGGCAGAATTTCACAGAGGCAGTCGCCGAAGGTGCTTTTACCTGTGGAAATTCCGCCGGTAATTCCGATTGCGGGCATGAACTGAGCCTCACTGCGACCGGATGCCTTCGGCGGGATCGAGATGGAATGCTAGTTTCGTCTTCGTTGTGCCAAAGGTTAAAAGTGGTGCGGTCACAGCAGGAAAGTGTAACGAAGACCGGCAGCTTTGCGACGTCTGAAATGCGCGTATCATGCATAGCCTATGACGCAGCAGGTGTTGGCGGGAAAAATCGGAGTGGTGTTCGGAGTGGCGAACAAGCGCAGCATCGCCTGGGCGATCGCGAGGGCGTGGGCCGCCGCCGGTGCGCGCTTGATTTTCAATTATCAAGGCGAGCGGTTAAAGGAAAACGTAGAGGAATTGGTCGGCGAGTTTGGAGAGCAAACTCCATTATTTCCCTGCGATGTTTCCAGCGACGATGAGACCAGGTCTTTTTTTGAAAAGGTGCGCAGCGAAACCGACCGGGTCGATTTGATGCTTCACTCGCTGGCTTTTGCTCCGCGCGAAACGCGCGAAGCATTCCGTGTCGCACATGATATCAGCGCATACTCGCTGGTGGCGCTGGTGCGGGAAGCCGCGCCGTTAATGACCGATGGAGGCAGCATCGTGGCGATGACCTATTACGGTTCGGAAAAAGTCGTGCCGCATTACAATGTGATGGGCGTGGCCAAGGCGAGCCTAGAAGCCAGTGTGCGTTATCTTGCGTACGATCTGGGGCCGAAAAAAATTCGCGTGAATTGCATTTCGGCCGGACCCGTTCAGACCCTCGCAGCTCGCGGCATCAGTGGGTTTACGGCCATGTTGAAACATTATCAGGAACGCGCGCCATTGAAACGCAGTTGCGATCCCGCCGAGTTGGGGGCGACCGGAGTTTTCCTGGCAAGCGACGGTGCCGCGGCGATCACTGGTCAGGTCATTTACGTCGATGGCGGTTACCAAATCATGGGCATGTGATCCGCTCTTCCTCTTCCTCAACCTCTCAGTCTTGTTCCCTATGATCGCACGCGTTTGGCACGGTTGGACGAAGCCGAAAAACGCAAAGGCGTACGAAGATATGTTGCGCGACGAAATTTTTCCCTCGATAGCGGCACGCAACATCAAAGGGTATCGCGGCGCGGAGTTGTTCATCAACGAAGATGGAGACGAAGTGGAGTTCGTGACGTTGTTGAGGTTTGATTCAATGAATGCAGTGAAGGAATTCGCCGGCGTGGACGAAGGGAAGCCGGTGATTTATCCGAAAGCAGAAGCGCTGCTGACGCGCATGGACGAACGCTCGCGGCATTATCGGATCATGATTTAATCTCGTGCTCATGCTCTTGCTCCTGCTCCTAATCGGCTAGGTTAAATCGAGCACGAGCACGAATACGAGCATGAGCACGAATCTCGCATCGAAGCTGCGCGATTTGTTAGGCAAAGAAATCGTCGCTTCCGATCCACAAACACTTGCTGCACACAGCGGCGACAAATGGTTCGCGGTACACCAACCGGAAGTTGTTGTCTTTGCCAAATCGACGGGCGATGTCAGCAAGCTGCTGAAGTTTGCGTCGCACAAAAAGATTCCGGTTACAGCACGGGGCGGCGGATTTGGTTATGTGGGGGGATGCGTCCCCGCACGTGGCGGGATTACCCTGTCGCTTATGCGCATGAATCGGATAAAGGATATCAGTTTTGCCGATGCAGCTGCGGTTGTTGAGCCGGGGGTGTTTACGGCGGACCTGAAGGCGGCGGTGCGCCCGCAAAAATTGTTTTATCCGCCCGATCCGGCGAGTATGAAGGATTGCACCATCGGTGGAAATGTCGCCACGAACGCGGGCGGCCCGCGCTGTTTGAAATACGGAGTGACGCGAAATTACGTGATCGGCCTCGAAGTAGTGCTCGCAAACGGCGACGTGCTGCGGACTGGCGGTCGTATCCATAAAAACAAAACCGGTTTCGATTTGGTGGGTTTGTTTGTTGGCTCGGAAGGAATACTTGGTGTGGTCACCGAGATCACGCTGCGTTTGCTCCCGCTGCCGCCGGCACGCGCTACGTTGTCGGCTGCGTTTGCTACTGCCGCGCAGGCCGCCGAAGCAGTGCAGGCGATCTTCGCGGGGGGATTTCTGCCTTCTGCATTGGAAATCGCAGACCATTTCACACTCGAAGCGGCACGGCGCGACCTCGGCAAACTGCTTGTGCCCGATGGTAACGCACATCTGCTTGTCGATCTGGATGGACAAGAGGAAAGCGTCCGCTGTGAGGCCGCAGCCATTCGTGAATTGCTTGAGAAAAGAAAACCAAACGCACTCGACTTGGCGACCGGCGAAGTGGATTCCGAGAAGCTCTGGGCGTTGCGCCGCCAGTTCAGTAATTCACTGCGCGCTACCGGTCTGACAAAATTGAATCAGGATGTAGTCGTCCCTCGCAGCCGTTTGGTCGATTTGATGGAATTCGCGGAATCGCTGCAGGCAAAGCATGGATTCCCGATCGCGTGCTTTGGCCATGCCGGGGACGGCAACATTCACGTCAACATCATGGCGGATCGATATAACCGCGACGCGGCCGTTCGCGAAAAAGTCGATCGCGCGTTGAACGACCTCTTCGCGCAGGTGCTGGCCTGGGGCGGTGTAATTACTGGCGAACACGGAATTGGCCTGGCAAAGAAACGGTGGTGGAGGGACGCCACCAGTAGCGTCGCACGCGACGTGCATCGCCGGCTGAAACGAAGTCTCGATCCAAAAGATATCTTGAATCCGGGAAAATTCCTCGATGGCGAAAACTCCCCGGTACGTGACTAGCGGGGTTTTGGTCCGCCTCGCCCGTTTTGCAAAGGGGAGAGGATTGAGGTGAGGGGTTTTTCTGCCGCGGCGTGGGCTCAGAGGAGAACCCTCACCCTACGCTCTCCCTTGCCTAGGGAGAGGTGAAAAACCGAGCATTTTTTATCGGCGCATCTGAATTGGCCGCGACTGACGCGCATCCGCGTCCTCGGGAACGAACCAATAAGAAGGATCGTACGTCTTTCATTTCGCGCTGCCTTAACACGACACTTAATGAAACCTGGAAAATTTACTCGCACGATCGCAGTTATCCTTTCGTCTATCACATCTTTATTCGCGCATGGGACAGCTTCAAAGACCGAACCCGCCAAAACTAAGTTAAGCAAGAAATCTCAGAGATCAGCAGACGACCGTGTGGTCGATGTTAGTTCAATTGCGTTCACGCCGGGACAGTTGGCCCGAAATCCGATTGACCCGGGACAGCGCTTCCCGTGGAAAAGCCAGATCGTAACCACTATCTTTTGGATCGGTGAGAAACCGGCTCCTAACAATCCGGTTCCAAATCGGGTAAGTTCGTGGGACAAAGAATGGACCAAAAACTATGGCGGTGTCGACGATCCGAATCCTGCTAATCGCAGCAATTACGTTCCTGCAAAATTCACGCCACGGCAGAATCCTTTTTACTGCGCGCTTCCTTATAACGACAAAGCGAGGGAGGGTCATCGACCGGAAGCGCCTCGCGTTGTTCCTTGGTTCAATGAAGCTTACCAAGGCCCGGCTGTTTCGACCTGCAAAGGTCGTTGGATCGCGATTCGCAAAGGCAACCGCGTCGCGTATGCGCAGTGGGAAGATGCCGGACCTTTCCGCACCGATCACTGGCAATATGTTTTTGGTAACGAACGGCCCAAGCCCAACCTAAACAAAGGCGCCGGCCTCGATGTCTCGCCTGCTGTACGCGACTACCTCGGACTACAAAGCACAGACGTGACCGACTGGAGATTTGTTGATTTCAAGGAAGTGCCGCGCGGACCGTGGTCCACTCTTGGCGAAAACAACACTTTCGTTATCAACGATCGTAAGAAAGGCGCGACACTGGTCGAAAAGCTGGGTACGATCGCACACTGAAAAATCTTTTTCTGTAGGGGAAGCTGTCAGCCTCGTGTGTGTTTAGCGCGTCCTCAGCACCTCATTTCGTATCTTTTTAGCGCCAAGGGCGCCGTCTTCATGCCAGCCTGGGGCATCGCCCCAGGAGTCCAGTCATTCCAGTCATATCATATTTGGGAACGAGCGCTGAAAGCGCGACTCAACCGGCATGGTGACAATAATGGAATTGAACAGCGAATGAATCGCGCTTTCAGCGCTGCATTTTGGGGCGTACTTTTTCCTGGGGCGTTTCCCCAGGCTGCCAAATGAATGCCGCGCCTTTGGCGCGCTAAACACATCCACGCGATCCCGGAATGGCAAGCGATTCCAGAACATCATGGAAAATCGTTCCGGAGTTCATTCTGTTTTTTCCGCAATCGTCATCGCCGTTAGCTTCGGCGTCGCCGCTCCAGTTGCAGGGGCCGCCGAGAGCGGCGCGCTCCTCACTGGCAAAGCCGCAATGGGCGACTGGAAAAGCGATGCGCCTGGGGTGGCACGCAAAATCACTGTCGCGGATTTGCCTCCACCGAGTTCAAATGTTCTGGCAATTAATCGGGCGCGCGTCGTTGATCGACCAGCCGATGCACAGCTTCGTGTGTCGCCGGGTTTCAAGATCGAATTGTATGCCAGTCGTTTTCGCGATCCGCGATTTCTGCTAACCGCGCCTAATGGCGACATATTTGTCGTGGAGAGTCGCGTCAACCAAATCAAGGTGTTGCGTGACAGTAACGGCGACGGTAAGCCGGACGTGACCGAAATTTTTACCGAACGCGATCTGAACAAACCATTCGGGATCGCCTTCTATCCGCCCGGGAATGATCCACAATTTTTGTACGTCGCGAACACCGACGGCGTGATTCGATTTCCCTATCGTAATGGCGATCTCAAAGCACGCGGACCAGCTGAGAGATTGGCCGCGCACCTTTCTGGTGGCGCAACGCGCCTTCGCAGCGGCGGACATTGGACCCGCGACATCGTCTTTTCGCCTGATGGCAAAAAAATGTATGTCTCAATCGGTTCGCGCTCCAACGTTTCCGATAACGCCGCGGAAGCCGACCGCGCGCGCATCTTCGAGTTCAATCCTGATGGGACGGACCGCAAAGTTTATGCATGGGGAATTCGCAATGCGGTAGGGATCGCATTTCGTCCGGGCACGAACGAACTGTGGATGAGCACGAACGAGCGCGACGAAATCGGCGAAGATTTGCCGCCAGATTACATCAGCAGCGTGAAACCGGGCGGCTTTTATGGGTGGCCGTGGTTTTATATTGGCAATCACCCGGACCCGCGCCACAAAGGAAAACACTCTGAGCTAGCCGACAAAGTAGTTGTTCCCGATGTGCTCGTGGAGGCGCACTCGGCCACGCTTAATTTGTGTTTCTACGCCGGCGACCAATTCCCATCCGAATACAAAGGCGACATCTTCGCTTCGTTCCACGGCTCATGGAACCGGATGAAACGCACCGGTTACAAAGTCGTGCGCGTCCCATTCGATCATTCGACGGGCAAAGCGCGCGGAGAATACGACGATTTCGTGACTGGTTTCGTCACACCCGAAGGCAAAGTCTGGGGTCGGCCGGTAGGAATTACTGTCGCCAAAGACGGCAGCCTTCTCATCAGCGAAGACGGGAACGGCACCATCTGGCGCGTGAGCTACAGCAGATAATTAAGCGCCTCCTTGACCCGGCAAAAGAACGTTGCTGCGCGCCATGTCGCGCATAACCTGCCCTAGGTGGCATGAAGATTGGTTTCGCTCAAATCAACCCGACGGTCGGTGATTTGAAGGGCAATTGCGAACTAATCCTCGGCG
>WNFV01005714.1_pt1 | contig 15006 bp, 16 predicted proteins | sample 5400101 | NCBI WGS metagenome assembly WNFV01 (sample SAMN13153361, study PRJNA577476) | soil metagenome | isolation source: 115 cm soil or saprolite under grassland replicate 1 | place: USA:California | collected 2016-06-15 | reverse complement strand
CCGGGCGCGCTCCTCCTCCGAGAGAACCACGACGTGTCGCTTGCGCACCTTCGGCCTCCTGCAGCGGCGGTATCCCTCGACCGCACGAGCATGAGACCAAACCCCACATCTCACAAGTCACGGCTGACGAGCTACTAGCGCCGCCCAGGCCCCACGCAGAATCTGTGAACAACCCGTACGCCCCCCAGACCAATCGCGGCGGTATCGAGATAGCGGGTCCTTGATTCGATGCTCCTGCCCGGGTGGCTGGCGTGGCGATCGTGATGCTGCCTCGCAGCGTCCGCCAGGGGGCGGGGTGGGCGCCTCAGCGACCAGAGGTGTGCTGGCGGTCGGTGCGGCAAGGGTGGTGCCCGGCCCGGGCGTCCCAGGCCGGCGGCGGGATCATCACCCGGTGGGCTGGAATAGTTCGACCACGTTGCCGGAGGGGTCCTCCAGCAGGATCTGCGAGCCGCCCGGTCCGGTGATGATGTCGTTGCGGAACCTGCAGCCGTCGGCGCGGAGCCGCTGGACCTCGGCGGCCAGGTCGGCGACCTGCAGGTGGAGGCGGTTCCAGCCACCAGGGACGGGCCTGGTGCCGTCGGGCATGGCACGGCGGCCCGAGCTGGTCGGGCCGCTGAGCAGCAGCCGCACGCCGTCGCGGCTGACGGCGGCAAAGGCGGGGGCGGCGTCGTGCTCGACGGTGAAGCCGAGGTGGGTGGTGTAGAAGGCGATGGCGTCGGCGACGTCGTCGATCATGTAGCGGACGCCGACCGTCGTGGTGGCGGGCATGCGCACCTCCGTGGTGTGGCGCTGGGCTCATTACGACAGTCGATATCGAGATACGATAGTCCCATGAGGTCGTTTCTGCATGGGGCCGTGCAGCTGCACGTGCTGCACCACGCCGCCGAGCACCCGATCCACGGGGCCTGGATGTCGGCCGAGCTGGCCCGTCATGGCTACCGGATCAGCCCCGGGACCCTGTACCCCACGCTGCACCGCCTGGAGGCCGCTGGGCTGCTGGCCGGCCACGACGACCTGGAAGCGGGCCGGCGGGTGCGCCGCTACACCATCACCGACGCCGGCCGCGCCGCCTTGGCCGAGGCGCGCCGCGCGCTGCGCGAACTCAGCGACGAGCTCCTCACGTGACCCACAGGCACAGTGGCGCCCCGCAGCGACGGCGTCGAGCTGGAACCGTTCCGGAACGTCCTCTACGTAGCGGACGGGATCAGCGCTGCAAGTAGCCGGGTAGCTCGGCGTCGTAGTCGGGGAAGTAGCCGGGCACCACCGTGCAGTCGAACGAGGCAAGGATCGAGCCCGGCGGCTCCCGGTCGAGCAGGAAGGCGATGGTGGCCCTGGCCACCTCGGCCGGGTCCGCACCGAGCCGGGCCGCGAGCTCGTCCGCGACCCGCACCCGCCAGGTATGGCGGCCGCCGCCGACGGTCGCGGCGACCTCGAACTCGCCCTTGCCCAGGGCACGTGCGCTGATCTCCGGCATGGGGCGAGATGCTAGCGCGAACCGTCGCGGGCCGTGCCCTGCCACGATCCGTCGGCTGAGCGGCTGCCGCGTGACCGGCCTGGACGCCAGCGCGCTGTTCCTCGTCGCCGGTCAGGCGGAGCCGCGGATGACCAGCTCGGTCTCGAGGATGACGCTCACGCCGGCGGCCTCGCCGGTGAGCTTGGCGAGCAGCAGCCTGGTCATCTGGCGGCCCATCTCCTCGACGGGCTGGCGCACGGTGGTGAGCTGCGGCTCGGCGTGGCGGGCGACGATCGAGTCGTCGAAGCCGATCACCGCCACGTCGCCGGGGACCTTCCTGCCGGCCTCCTTGAGGGTGCGCAGCGCGCCGACGGCCATCAGGTCGGAGGCGGCGAACACCGCGTCGAGCCCGGGAGCGCGGGACAGCAGGGCGGCCATCCCCCGCTCGCCGCTCTCCTCGCTGAAGTCGCCCGGCTCGACCAGCCGCTCGTCGGGTTGCAGGCCGGCCGCGCGCAGCGCGTCGCGCCAGCCCTCCAGGCGGTCCATGCCGACGGCCATGTCCTGCGCGCCGGTGATGGTGGCGATCCGCCTGCGGCCCCTGGCGGCCAGGTAGGCGACGGCCTCGCGGGCGCCGCCGCGGTTGTCGGCGTCCACGTAGCTGGCGGCGACCCTGCTGGCCGGGCGGCCGACCAGCACGGTCGGCACGCCGGCGTCGACCAGCCGCCGTGGCAGGGGGTCGTCGCCGTGCAGGGAGGCGAGCAGCACGCCGTCGGCGTGGTGGTTGACGATGTAGTTGACGACCCGCTCGCGCTGCGACGGGTCCTGGGCCATCAGCAGGACGAGCTGCAGGTCGGTGGTTGCCAGCACGGCGGCGACGCCGCGTGCGATGCCGGCGAAGAACGGCTCGGCGAAGACCCGCTCCTCGGGTTCGGACATGATCAGCGCGACCGAGTCGGAGCGGCGCGTGACCAGGCTGCGGGCGGCCCGGTTGGGCACGTAGCCGAGCTTGCCGATGGCGTGCTCCACCAGGGCGCGCCGCTCCGGGCTGACCCGCGGTGAGCCGTTGACCACCCGTGACACGGTGGCCCGGGAGACGCCCGCCAGCGCGGCGACCTGTTCGAGCGTGGGCTGCGCGGCAGGACCGGCGCTCTGCGGAACCGTCACCAGCTTCCTCCCAGGTCGGGCTTCAAGCGCGGGACCGGCTGGGTGGGGAGCGTCACCGCCTCGGCTGGCGGTCGCCTCCCGCACCCTCGCGCTCGCTGCTCATCGGCGCTTCCTCTCGCCCAGGGCTCGGCCGTCGAGACCGCTGGCGTCATTGTGCCTGAACTGGCGGGCCGCCCTGCCGGATCACCTCCGCGTACCAGAGCGCGCTGTCCTTGGGGGTGCGCTGCTGGGTGGTGAAGTCGACGTAGACCAGGCCGAACCGTTGCGAGTATCCCCAGGTCCACTCGAAGTTGTCCATCAGCGACCAGGCAAAATAGCCGCGCAGCGGGACGCCCGCGGTGATCGCGGCATGGCAGGCGCGCAGGTGGGCGTCGATGTAGGCGGTGCGGTCGCGGTCGTGGACGGCGCCGTCCGGGGTCAGCTCGTCGCCGAAGGCGGCGCCGTTCTCGGTGACCAGCAGCGGCACGGCGGTGTAGGTCTCGGAGACGCGGCGCAGCACCTCGACCAGCCCCGGTTCGTCGATCTCCCAGCCCATCCCGGTGACCGGCCGCCCGGCGTTGACGAAGCGGACGTGCTCGCTGCCCGGCCAGGGCGACTCCGCCGGCAGCGCCGAGGTCCCGTCGACCCTCGCCGCACCGGGCAGCCCCGAGACGGTGTGCCGGCTGTAGTAGTTGATCCCGAGCATGTCCACGGGCGTGGCGACGACCGCGAGGTCGCCGTCGTGGACGTGCCCGAAGTCGCAGTGGACGGCGAGGTCGGCCACCACGTCGTCCGGGTAGCTCGCCTTGAACAGGGCGTCGAGGAACAGCCGGTTCTGCAGCCCGTCGATGCGCCTGGCGGCGTCGAGGTCCTCGTCGGCGTCGCTGGCCGGCGACACCGCGTAGAGGTTCACGGCGACGCCGACCTGGTGGTCGGCGTGCTGGGCGTGCAGCGCCTGGGTGGCCAGCCCGTGGGCGAGCAGCAGGTGGTGGGCGGCACGGACGGAGGCCGCCGGCTCACGCCTGCCCGGCGCGTGCGCGCCGGAGGCGTAGCCGAGGAACGCCGCGCACCAGGGCTCGTTGACGGTCATCCAGTGGTGGGTGCGGTCGCCGAGCGCCTCACCGACCAGCGCCGCGTAGTCGGCGAAGCGGCCGGCGACGTCGCGCGACGGCCAGCCGCCGGCGTCCTCGAGCGGCTGCGGCAGGTCCCAGTGGTAGAGCGTGGGGTACGGCTCGATGCCCGCCTCGAGCAGGGCGTCCACGAGCCTGCGGTAGAAGTCGAGGCCGGCCTGGTTGGCCGCGCCGGCGCCGGCCGGCTGCACCCGCGGCCACGACACCGAGAACCGGTAGGCGGTGATGCCGAGGTCGGCCATGAGCGCGACGTCGTCGCGGTAGCGGTGGTAGTGGTCGATCGCCTCGTCGCCGGTGTCACCGCCGAGGACGTTTCCGGGCGCGTGGCTGAACGTGTCCCAGACCGACGGCCCCCGGCCGTCGGTCGTGGCGGCACCCTCGACCTGGTAGGCGGCCGTGGCGGCACCCCAGACGAACTCCTCCGGGAAGCGCAGGCCGACCTCTGGCCAGGCGGTGGTCCGGGTCTCTTGATGCGATCCTTGAGCAGTCACGCCTTGAGCGCACCTTCCATGATTCCGCCGATGATCTGGCGACCGAACAGCGCGAAGATGATGAGCAGGGGCACGGTCGATATCAGGGTCCCGGTGAACAGCAGGGTGTAGTCGGTGAAGTAGGCGCTGTTGAGCTGGTTGAGCGAGAGCTGCACGGTGGGGTTGTCGGGGTTCAGCACCAACAGCGGCCACATGAACTCGTTCCAGGTCTGCATGAAGGTGAACAGGCCCAGGACGGCCATGGCCGGGCGCAGCGCCGGCAGCACCACGTGCCAGTAGATGCGGATGGTCGAGGCGCCGTCGACGCGGGCCGCGTCGATCAGCTCGTCGGGGACCGCCTGGCTGGCGTACTGGCGCATCATGAACACGCCGAAGCCGGTCACCAGGAACGGCACGATCACCGCCTGGATCTGCCCGGTCCAGTGGAGCTTCACCATGATCATGTAGAGCGGGATGATGCCCATCTGGACCGGCACCATCATGGTGCCGAGGATCAGCAGCAGCAGCACGTTGCGGCCGCGGAAGCGGAGCTTGGCGAACGCGAACCCCGCCAGCGAGCCGAACAGCATCACCGACAGCGCCACCACGCTGGAGGCGAGCGCGGAGTTGAACAGGCCCTTGGCGAAGTGCGCCTCCTGGGTCGCGAACAGCCGCTCGAAGTTGGCGCCGAGGTTGCTGCCGGGCAGCAGCGGCGGCGGCACGTCGCCGACGACGTCGTTGGTGCGGGTCGCGACCACCAGCATCCAGTAGATCGGGAACACCGACAGCGCGACGGTGGCGACCAGGGTGACGTAGGTGAGCGGGCTCGCCTTGAACAGCCTGCTCGACCCGCGGGGCGCGTGGCGCGACGGGCGCGGACCCGCCACCGTCAGGGCGCGCGGCCCAGTGTCGATCGCGGACATCGGCGGCCCTCCTTCACGTGGTCGAGCGGAGACGGCGGATGAACAGGAAGTTGACCAGCGAGGCGAGGATGATGATCACGAACAGCACCCAGGCGATCGCGGCCCCGTAGCCGTACTTGTAGTTCCGGAAGGCGTTCTCGAACATGTACATGGTCATCGTCTGGAACTGGCCGAGGCTGCCGCCGCCCATCTGCCCGCTGCCGAACAGCAGCGGCTCGGTGAACAGCTGCAGGCCGCCGATGGTGGCGATGATCGAGGTGAAGATGATCGTCGGCCGCAGCAGCGGCACGGTGATGCGCCAGAACTGCTTGCCGCGGGAGGCGCCGTCGATCGCCGCCGCCTCGTAGAGGTCGCGCGGGATCGCCTGCATGGCGGCGAGGTAGATGAGCGTGTTGTAGCCGGTCCAGCGCCAGTCGACCATCGTCGAGATGGCGACCCAGGACGACCACTTGTCCGCCTGCCACTCGATCTTGTCCACCCCGACGAAGCTGAGCAGCCAGTTGACCATCCCGTAGTCGCGGCCGTAGAGCTGGCTGAACACGATGGCGACGGCCGCGACCGAGGTGACCATCGGGACCAGCACGCCCATGCGGAAGAAGGTCCGCGCGCGCAGCCACTGGTTGAGCAGACTCGCCAGCCCGAGCGCGGCCAGCAGCTGCGGCACGGTCGCGATCACGAACATCCCGAAGGTGTTGATCACGCTGTTGAAGAAGTCGTCGTCGTGCAGCAGCTTGCTGTAGTTGTGCATCCCGATGAACTCGCGGCCGCCGATGAGCTCCCAGTCGTGCAGGGAGACCCAGAACGTGTAGCCGATCGGGAACAGGCCGAAGATCGCGAACAGCAGGAAGAACGGCGCGATGTACAGGTACGGCGACGCCTTGATGTCGAGCCACGATCGCCTGGCTCGCCACCCGGACCCCTGGGGGGTGCCCTCGGGGTGCGCCGGAGGCGCGGTAGCTCGCCGGCTGGGTGCCGGTGGTGGGCGCAGTTCGAGGCCCATGGTCAACCTTCCGGTCTGGTCAGCAGCGGCATTGGTGACACCGGCGGAGCCGCGTTGGGTTCGTCACCGGCCGGCGCGCTTGGCGACAGCCGGCCGGTGACGACGGGTTCAGCCTGACGGCTCAGTCCGCTTGCTTCTTGGCGTCTTCGATGGCTCGCTGCCATGCCGCGTCGGCCGAGAGCTTGCCCTGCTCGACGGCGCGGAGGTCGTCGTCGACCTTCTCCCGCACGGGCTGGTGCTTGGGGCCGAGGTAGACCGGCTTGAGCGCCTGGGCGCCCTCGCTGAAGATCTGGCCGATCGGCGCGTTGTTGAAGTACGCGTCCTTCAGGCCCTGCACCGCCGGGTCGTTCTCCGCGGTCGGCGAGGACGGGAAGGTCTTCTTCGCCTTGAACGCTGCCGCCTGGCTCTCCGGGCTGGTCAGGAACTTGGCGAGGTCAGCGGCCTCCTTGGGGTGCTTGCTCTGGGTCGGGACGGCCAGGAAGGAGCCGCCCCAGTTGCCGCCACCGCCGGGCACGGCGGCAACGTCCCACAGGCCCTTCTTGGAGGCGCCGGACTGCTCCTGGATGATGCCGAGCATCCACGCGGGAGCGGCGACGGTCGCGAAGGCGTCCTTCTTGAAGCCCGCGTTCCAGGCCGGGTCGAAGGTACGCAGCGCCGCGGACAGCCCCTCGGAGTTCATCCGGGTGCTCAGGTCCCAGGCGGTCTTGACGCGCGGGTTGGTGTCGATCACCAGGTTGTTCGAGGTGTCGAAGTAGGTGAAGTCACCCTGCTGGTTGAGGATGGTGTTGTAGACGTTGGTGAGCGAGTCGAAGAACTTCGCGCCGGTGTTGGCCGCCTTGAACTTCTTGCCGGTGTCGATGTAGGCGTCCCAGGTCGGCCAGAGCTTGGAGACCTCGTCCCGCGCGGTCGGCAGGCCGGCCTTCTTGAACAGGTCGACGCGGTAGGCCATCGCCAGCGGGCCGATGTCGGTGCCGAGTCCGACCAGCTTCTTCTGGTCGGCGGTCATGCCCTGGGTCCACTTCCAGTCGAGGAAGTTGTGCTGCAGGTCCCCGGCGCCGTAGTCGAGCAGGTTGACGAACTTGTCCGCCTGGGCCTTCTCGGCGATGATCTGGCCCTCTTCCAGGGCGACCACGTCGCCGGCCCCGCTACCGGCGGCGAGCCACTGGTCGAGCCGCGCCCGGTAGTCCTCGAGCTTGACGACCTTGCGCTGGTTGACGGTGATGTTGGGGTGGCTGGCCTCGTACTGCTTGATCAGGCCCTCGTAGCCGAACTCCCCGAAGGTGTCGAGCGTGAGGCTGACCTTCTCGTTGCCGCCGCCTCCGCCGCCACCTCCCTTGCTGCCTCCCGAGCTGCACGCCGCGAGCACGAAGCCGGCGATCGCGAGGGCGAGCACCATCCGCACCCGTCCCCGCCTTCGTCCTGCACCCATCGAAGCCCTCCCTCCGGATTGGGCGCTACCGCCGGCCGTACGCCGGGCGGCTTATGAGAGCGCTCTCACACCTTTCACTGAGCATGATCTTCCCTTTATCCCCGTGTCAAGAGGGAGCGTTCTCACAGATTTCCACGGCTGTCGGCGGCCACGGCGGGCGGCTGCGACGGGGCTGCTACGCTGCCGGCGAGCAGCGTCACGTGACGCAACAGAAAGGCGCGACCATGGCCAGCCTGCTGGCGGGCGCACGTGCCCGGACTCCCCTGCCCGTCGCGGACGGGCGCTCCGGCAGCACCCTCGAGCGGGTCACCTTGGCCGACGGGCGCGTGGTCGTGGTCAAGCGGGTCGCGCCCGCCTGGGACTGGATCATGCGCGCCACCCACGACCGCGGCCGCATCGCCGAGCTGTGGTCGTCGGGCCTGCTGGCGCGGGTCCCGGCCGAGATCGAGCACGGCGTGCTCGGGGTCGAGGCCGACGGCGAGTCCTGGCTGGTGGTCATGCACGACCTCGCGGCCACGCTGCTGCCCGACGGCGCCCGCCTGAGCAGGGCGCGGCACCGCCGGGTGCTCCACGCCGCGGCGGCGCTGCACGCGGCCTTCTGGTCGGCGCCGCGGGAGCCGGCGCTGTGCTCCCTGGCCGACCGCTACAGCTTCCTCTCCCTGGACACCGCCCGGCGCGACCAGGGGCCGCTCGCCGGCGCGATCCTGCGCGGCTGGGAGCGCTTCGCCGAGCTGGCCCCCGCCGACGTCGGCGAGGCCGTGCTCGCCCTGGCGCAGCAGCCGGAGCCGCTGGTCACGGCACTCCAGCGCTTCCCCGCCACGCTGGTCCACGGCGACCTCAAGCTCGGCAACGTCGGCTTCGCGCCCGGCCGGGTGGTGCTGGTCGACTGGGGCACCCAGACCGGCTGGGCGCCGCCCGCCGTCGAGTGGGCCTGGTACCTGGCGATCAACGCGAGCCGCATCGACGCCGGCAGGGACGAGCTGCTGGCCGACGCCCGGGCCGTCGCCGGCGAGCGCCACGACGAGGGCGCCCTGCGCCTGGCCCTGCTCGGCGGCCTGGTGCAGCTCGGCTGGGACAAGGCGCTGCAGGCCAGCGAGCACCCCGACGCCGCCGTGCGCGCCAGGGAGGCCGACGACCTGGCCTGGTGGGTGCGGCACGCCCGCTCGGCCCTGGAGGCCTGGCCGCCTGCCTGAGTGTGGCCAGCCCCGGCTTTGACAAGATAGCTTTCGAAAGCTATCTTTCGATACATGACCGAACCAGGACCGCCCCGGGAACTGCGGCTCACCGACCCGCGTGCCCTGCGCGCGATGGCGCACCCGATCCGGCTCGCCCTGATCGGGCTGCTGCGCAGCGAGGGCCCCTTGACCGCCACCCGCGCCGGAGAGCTGCTCGGCGAGAGCCCGGCGTCGTGCTCGTTCCACCTGCGCCAGCTCGCCAAAGCTGGCCTGGTCGAGGAGGCCGGCGGCGGGACCGGGCGGCAGCGGCCGTGGCGCGCCACCGCGCAGCTCACCCACGTGCCCAACTTCGCCGGCAGCGCCGACCAGGCGGCAGCGTCCGAGCTGTTCCGCACCGTCCTCGCCGAGCGCTACTTCGAGCAGCTGGTCCGCTGGCTGGAGCGCCAGCGGGAGGAGCCGCGTGCCTGGCAGGAGGCGGCCGCGTTCGGCGACCTGATCCTGTACCTGACCGTGGAGGAGCTGGCCGAGCTGGGACGCGAGGTCGACGCGCTTGCCGAGCGCTACCTCGAGCGCACCGCGCGGCGCGAGCTGCGCCCCGCCGGCGCGCGCAAGGTGACCTTCCTCAGGCTGGCCTTCCCCACCCCGCCGCTGGCCGGGGAGGCGGCCGGCGCAGCCGTCGCCCGGCCGCAGCCCGGCGAGGAGGGCCGCGATGGCTGAGCGCACCGTGCAACCCGCCGAGGTCGACCGGCAGGCAGAGCCGCTCCTGCGCGACAACCGCGAGTTCCGCCGCCTCTGGAGTGGGCAGGCCGTCTCGCTGCTCGGCGACCAGATCACCCTGCTCGCCCTGCCGCTGGTGGCGGTTCTCGTGCTGCACGCCGGCGCCGCCCAGATGGGCTACCTGACCGCTGCCGGACTGGTGCCGAACCTGCTCTTCGCGTTGCACGCCGGCGCCTGGGTCGACCGTCGCGGGCGGCGGCGCCGCGTGATGATCGCCGCCGACCTCGGCCGTACCGGCCTGCTGGCCACCATCCCACTGGCCTACGCGCTCGGCGTCCTCACCCTGGCGCAGCTCTACCTGGTCGCGTTCCTCGCCGGGACCCTGAGCGTGCTGTTCTCCGTCTCCTACAGCACCCTGTTCGTCTCGGTCGTGCCGCGCGCCCGCTACGTGGAGGGGAACGCCCTGGTCCACGGCGCGCGGGCGTTCTCCTTCGTCGCCGGGCCGAGCCTCGCCGGCCTGCTGGTGCAGCTGCTGTCGGCGCCCGCAGCCCTGGTCGCCGACGCCGCCTCGTTCCTGTGGTCGGCGCTGTGGCTCGGCCGCATCTCCCCCGCCGAGCCACAGCCGGAGGCGCCAGGCCGCGGGCAGGTGACGGCGGGCGCCCGCTTCATCCGGCGCTCCCCGATCGTGCGTGCCCTGCTGGCCGCGACCGCCACCATCAACCTGTTCAACTTCGCCTTCACCGCGCTGTTCGTGCTGTACGCGACGCGCTGGCTGCGGGTGCCGCCGGGCACGCTCGGCGCCGTCCTCGGCGCCGGCGCGGTCGGCGGGCTGCTCGGCTCGGCGCTCACCGGGCGGCTCGGCCGCCGCATCGGCTTCGGCCCCGCGTTCCTGCTCGGCTGCGTCCTGTACCCGGCGCCGCTGCTGCTGGTGCCGCTCGCCGGCGGGCCCAGGCCCCTGGTGCTCGCGGCGCTGTTCGCCGCGGAGTTCGGCTCGGGCGTCGGCGTGATGGTGCTCGACATCAGCATCGCCTCGATCCTCGCCGCGCTGGTCCCCGACCGGCTGCGGGCGCGCGTCTCCGGCGCCTACACGCTGGTCAACTACGGCGTCCGGCCACTCGGCGCGGTGCTCGGCGGGGCGCTCGGTGGCGCCATCGGCCCGCGGCCGACCCTCTGGATCGCCACCTGCGGCGCGCTCGCCGGCGTGCTGTGGCTGCTGCGCTCTCCGGTGCCGAAGCTGCGGGCGCTGCCGCAGCTGTCGGAGTGAGCGGCGCCTACCTGGTGACCGTGCCGGTGCCGTCGCGGTGGGCCTGGTACTCGGCCAGGGTGGGCAGGCCCTCGTAGTCGCCCGGGTGGCCGGTGACCCGGGCGGCGACCCAGTTGCCGAGCGCGACCGACTCACGGAAGCCGAGCTCGCGGAGCTGCCCGAAGAGGTAGCCGGCGTTGAAGGCGTCGCCGGAGCCGACCGCGTCCACCGCCACCACGGCCGCGTCGGCCGGCTCCTCCACCAGCTCGCCGTCGCGGGCGCCGACCGCGCCGAGGCGGCCGCGCTTGACCACCACCGCCGGGATGCCGAAGCCGCGCAGGCGCTCGATCGCCGCCGGGACGCCCGCCTCCCCGCTGCAGGCCAGCGCCTCGCGCTCCCCCACCAGCAGGTCGGTCACGAAGGGGAAGACCTCCTGGCAGTCGGCGACGCTCTCGGAGACCGGGCGCAGCTTGCGGCGCAGGTTCGGGTCGAAGCTGACCGGGATCCCCCGCTCGGCGCAGCAGCGCAGCACCTTGTGGACCGCCGCCCGCGGCCGCTCGCCGAGCGACAGGGTGATGCCGGTCAGGTGGACGCGGCGGGCCTCGGCGACCAGCCGCTCGTCGACGTCCTCGGGGCCGAGTCCGGCGGCGGCCGAGCCGCTGCGCCAGTAGTGGACGTGGACCTCGGTCGCGGTGCGCCGCTCCTTGATCATCAGCCCGGTGGGCGCCCCGTCGACGCGCACCACCGCGCCGACGTCGACGCCCTCGCCCCGCAGGACCTTGAGGACCTCCTCGCCGAAGGGGTCGCGGGCGACCCGGCTGACCCAGGCGACCCGGCAGCCGAGCCTGGCCAGGCCGATGGCGGTGTTCGACTCGGCGCCGGCGACGGTCTTGCGCAGCATGCGGACCGACTCGATGCGGCCCGGCTCGGCGGCGTCGAGCGCGATCAGCGTCTCGCCGAGGGTCAGGACGTCGAGGGGCATCGGCGGGCTCGGCCTAGGCGGCCCCGGGGACCAGGGCGAGCACCCGGCAGGGGCTGCCCGAGCCGCGCACGATCTTCAGCGGGGCGGCCACCACCAGCGCGCCGGTGGCCGGCAGGCGCCCGACGTTGGCGAGCTGGGTGAGGCCGTACTTGTCGGACCCGAGCAGGAAGCTGTGGCACGGGAACGGCGGGTCGAAGCCGTGCGCCCCGCCGGCGTCGGTGCCGACCGTCTCGACCCCGAGGCCGGTGATCGGCCGCTCGGCCAGCCAGCGGGCGCAGTCGGGGTGGATGCCCGGGGTGTGCGGGCCCCGCTCGTCGGCGTTGAGGAAGGTCGCCTCGTCGTCGGCGCGGGCGTCCCAGCCGGTGCGGTACAGCAGCCAGCCGCCGGCGGGCAGGGCGCCGTGCTCGGCCTCGAAGGCCTCCACGTCCGCGACCGTCAGCAGGTAGTCGGGGTCCTTGGCGGCCTCGGCGGTCTTGTCGATCACCACCGCGGGGCCGACCAGGCGCCGCGGCGGGACCTGGGAGACGTCGTCGCCGTCGCGGCCGGTGACCCAGTGGATCGGCGCGTCGAAGTGGGTGCCGGTGTGCTCGCCGCCCTCGAAGGCGTTCCAGTACCAGGCGGGGCCGCGGTCGTCGTAGCGCGACAGCTCGCGCAGGCGGAACGGTGGCGTGTTGGCCAGCGGCTCGGGCAGGTGCAGCAGCGGGGTCGTCTCGGACAGCGGCTGGGTCAGGTCGACCACGCTGACCTCGCCGGAGGCGAGCGCGTCGGCGAGGCTGGCGAGCAGGGTCATGGCTGGGACCTCCTCAGCGCGCGTTGGAACTCGAAGCGGTTCTCGAGCAGGTGCAGGTCCATGTGGAAGCTGGCGGGGCCGACCGCCTCGACCTTGGCGACCACGCAGGCAAGGTGGTCGGCGTCGATGGCGGCCTTGGCGCTGCCGGCGAAGTCGTCGAGGGTGGTGACGGTGCGGGCGTCGGCGACCCCGGCGGCGCGGGCGACGCCGGCGAGGTCGCTGCCGGTGCTGGTGGCGGTGGGGAACCCGCCCACCGACAGGAGGCTCTCGTTGTCGAAGACGATCTGGGTGAGGTTGGGCGGGGCGTAGCGGGCCAGGGTGGTCAGCCCGCCCAGGTTCATCAGCACCGAGCCGTCGCCCTCGAGCACCACCACCGTGCGCTCGGGCTGGCTCAGCGCGATGCCGAGCCCGACCGAGCTGGCCAGCCCCATGGCGTGCTCCAGGTAGAAGAAGTTGGGCCGGTGCCCCAGCGAGTACAGCTCCACCGCGACCGCGCCCATGATGGTGACCACCGCGCAGTCCGCGAGCCGGTCGTAGATCGCCTGCAGGCAGTCGATCCGCTTCATGGCGTCCCCTCCCACATCAGCTCCCTGGTGAGCAGCACGGCGACCGGGGCGAGGGACGACTGGGCGAGGGCCATCGCCCGGCCGATCTGGAGCTGCGCCCTCGCCGGGTCGGACAGCTCGTCGGTGACGATGCCGAGGGCGCCGAGCACCGGGCGGGTGGCCTTGCCGCCCTGCGTCTGCCAGGGGTCGCGCTCGCCGAGGTGGCCGCGGTCGCTGATCAGCATCAGCAGCGGGATGTGGTAGAGCTGGGCGAGGGAGACGATGCCGTTGACCGACTGCAGGAAGCCGTGGTTCTGCAGCAGCATGACCGACCTGCGGCCGGCGAGGTGCGCGCCGGCCGAGACGCCGACGCCCTCCTCCTCCTTGGCCAGCCGCACCAGGATCATGCCCGGGTCCTCCTCGGCCAGGCGGATGAGGTGCACCAGCCAGGTCTCAGGCAGCGCGCTGATCACCTCCACCCCGGCGTCGAGCAGCGCGTCGTAGACGAGCTTGGAGTTGTGCTCCGAGACGGGCACTGCGAGTTCACCCCTTTACAGAAACGCTCGGTGGCCCTCCGCCGCTTGTGCGCTGGCTTCCCTCGTCGCTCCTTCGTCGCTCCTCAGTCCAGCCAGCGCGCGGCTACGGGCCACCTCGCTAGTGCCAGCCGGCGCGCGGCTACGGGCCACCTCGCTGCACCAGGCGCCCACCTCGCTGCATCAGGCGCCCAGGTCGATGAGCTGCTCGTGGTCGAGGCCGAGGTCGTTGACGACGTTCCAGAGGCCGACGGCGGCGGCGCGCACCCCGGCGCGGACGCAGGGGTCGAGGTCGTCGCGGCCCAGCAGCGCCTTGCAGCGGCGGTAGAGCTCGAGCAGCTCGTCCTCGGTGGCGCTGGTGTCGCGGCCGAGCAGGTCGATGGTCATTGGCTCACCCTCCGACGGGCTTGTCGCGCAGGTCGACGGTGCGGCGGGCCTTCAGCTCGAAGCGGGGCAGCTCGCCGGCGGCGGCCCGCTCCACCTCGAAGCGCAGGCCCTCGTGGGCGGCGGCGAGGTCCTTGGCGAGCGGCTCGGCCAGCTCGGCCCAGGCGGCGTCGCCGGCGTCCGCCGGCAGCTCGATCCGCAGGGTGATGCGGTCGAGCAGGTCGTCGCCGCGGGTCAGCCGGAGCTGGAACTCCTCGACCACTGGGTACTCCCGCACGATCGCCTCGACCGCCCTCGGGTAGACGTTGGTGCCGCGGACCAGCTTCATGTCGTCCACCCGGCCGAGGATGCCGCCCTCGTACAGGTCGAAGCCGCGGCCGCAGGTGCAGCGGCCGGCCGGGACCCTGCGGACCAGGTCGGCGGTGCGGTAGCGCAGCAGCGGGATGATGCCGCGCCCGAACGAGGTGACCACCCGCTCGCCCTGCTCGCCGTAGCCGACCGGCTCGCCGCTGACGGGGTCGACCACCTCCTCGATGAAGTGGTCCTCGATGATGTGGGTACCGCCAGGCTGCTTGGAGCACTCGAAGACCATGATCGTGCCGATCTCCGTCATGCCGGCGGTGTCGCCGGCCTTGGCGCCCCAGAGCCGCTCGATCAGCGCCTTGGTCTGCGGGATCGACCCGGCGGGCTCGCCCGAGAGGATCAGCCGGCTGACCGGGCTGGCGGCCAGGTCCACGCCGAGCCGGCCGGCCTCCTGGGCCAGGCGCAGCGCGTAGGTCGGGGTGGAGGCGACCACGCTCGCGTCGAAGTCGACGATCTGCTTGACGCGGTTCTCGGTGGTCTGGGCGCCGCCAGGCACGTTCAGGGCGCCGAGCTTCTCCATCGCGTAGTGCAGGCCCCAGAAGCCGATGAAGGAGCCGTAGCCGAAGGCGACGTAGGCCGTGTCGTGCGGGCGGACGCCGAAGCCCCAGAGCCCGTAGCACCACATCTCCGACTGCCACGCCCAGTCCTTGGTGCTGTCGAGCACCCGGATCGGCTCGCGGCCGGTGGTCCCCGAGGTGGTGTGGAAGCGGATCGCCGAGGAGCGGC
>WNFV01009031.1_pt1 | contig 15009 bp, 14 predicted proteins | sample 5400101 | NCBI WGS metagenome assembly WNFV01 (sample SAMN13153361, study PRJNA577476) | soil metagenome | isolation source: 115 cm soil or saprolite under grassland replicate 1 | place: USA:California | collected 2016-06-15 | reverse complement strand
GCCGCCGAAACGGGAAAAAGCCCAAAGCCAGACAAACGCCAAAAAAACGCGGCGCGTACCCACCGTCAGCTGCACACTGTGTTGGGCGGCGACAATGGCTATGACACCTTGCCCATCGAAACTACGTCCCTAATTCCAATACCTTCGCCAAAATGAAGTGGAAGGAAATCGGCTTTTGTCGTAGTGTTGGGCTTGGCGTTGGTGCTTTGCAGCATCAGGACGCGGTATACGGCTGATCGGGAATTGTGCAACAACGCCAATCCTTCTCGGGGCGCCAAAACCACAACCGACCCCGGCACCGAACGGGGCCACGCCTTCACCCGCCCGCCTTGCGCTGCTGAGCGATTACGGTGAGCCGATCCCAGGCCGGCGATGGCGCGCCGATCGACGTCGCGACGAGCTGGGCGATGGTCGGATCCTGGAGGGGCCGCTTACTGCCCTCGGACCTGCCGTACCGCTTGGCCATCCACCGATGAGTGCGATCGGCCAGCGCGTAGAGGCGCGGATCGTCTGCGGACCAATCGAATGCCGCGTCTACCTCACGGTAGATGGCACGGAACTCCTCATCGCCGATCGCGTCGCGCTTGTCGTCAATCCAGATGGCCACCTCCTGCGGCGAGACCGACTGCAACAGGATCCAGATGTCGCGCTCCCACTGCACCGTGCGCTGGCTCACGCCAAGCTCGCGCAGCTGGTCGAGGTAGTCGGCGACCTCCGCCGACACGAACAGGCGATCACCGAAGCTGAGCTGGGCGAGACGTTCGCGGGTGCGTAGGAGTTCCGCGACCCGTTCCTGCAGCTTGCGGTCGATCTCGGCAATCGCCGCCGCGAACCGGTCGATGTCGGCGGCAAGCAGTTCCTTGATGCGGGCGAGTGGCACGCCCGCATCGACGAGCGTCTTGATCTTGACCAGGGCGATGGCGTGCTTGGCGCTGTAACGGCGGTAACCCGACGAATCGCGCGGCGGCTCCTCGAGCAGGCCACGCTGATGGTAATGGCGGACGGCCTTGATCGTCACGCCCGCGTATTTGGCCAGCTGACCGATAGTGATCATGCGCTTCATTCTCCTTTCGACCAGCTCGCCGCCCGAGACGTTCATCCCCTCAATGCTCCGGCCCGCCGCAGTGTACGCCGCGACGTCCAGCTGATAGGCCCATACGATGGGCATCGATAGGGGCTGCGCTTCACCAACCAACCCTCCAGGGGGTAGCCGCCCTGGAGGGTCATCTGCATCTGCACCGCCTACCCTGGTGTCTTTCCGTCCCGAATGTGCGGTGCCATTTCCCCGGCCCCGTCACCAGTCAGTCCTGCCGTGAACACTGTCTCCCAACACCGAGGCGAGCTGTGCGGTCCAGAGCAGGAGCGATGATCTCGACCGAAGAACCGCATCGTAGGGATTGCAGCTCGAGACCGGCGCTCGGCTAACGTTGTCAGCCTACACGTTTGCATTGACGCCGTTCGGCCAGCTGGTTGATACGGTGCGCATGGCGGCGGTGACATGGGCGATGCGCGGACGCACAGCTTCTCAGCCGGCATGCTTCCTTCGAGTCATGCGACCACCGGCACATCGATAGGTCGCACGGCCGTTGCTGATACCGTGGTATGATACCAGAAGTTGGCGCGAATATCCGTTGAATGCCTGGAGCGGCATCCCGGCCGGCGCGAAGAGATCTTTGCGAATGGGTACAAAGCGCCGCGGCGGGAATTGGAACGAGCCGCCTGCGAACCCGGTAAGGATCCGCTGCTGCACATCGTCTAGCGGTTCGTAGGTCACGTTCTCCTCGAGCTGGCCGTCCACAATACTGACATCGACGCGCAGTTGATTCGAGCGGTACGTGCCCGCGTAGGGGGTGAGATCGCTTACCGGGGTCGGGTCCGATACGAGGTCTGGAACCTCGACGTTAAGGTGGTCACGAAGCAGCCAAAGCAGAATCTGGTCATGGAGCGCCATCGCCCGCGGATCGTTGCCAAAGGCAGCGAAGGCAAGATCGTGTTCAGGCACGACGACCAGGACTGCCACTCCGCCGGGCGAGGCTCCTGACATGGAGAGTGCGGTCGTTTTCCCAAATGGCACGAGCAACCATCCGAGCCCGATGGGTGAAACGTTCGGGGTTCCCATGTCATGCGACACAGACTGCATGCGTGCGGTTGACTCACGCGATAGAACGCGTTTCCCCGACGGCGATACGCCGTTGGCGAGATGGGTCCGTCCGAATGCAAGGAGATCACCGATGGTGCCGATCGGCGTAGCTCCAGCGGGCGCCCAGGAGTCCGGCAGCATGAACATATCGGTACGCCGGGCACCCTTGGTAGCTGGATCGGGGAAGTGGCCAACAGCGGTGCTCCGAAGGATGGCTTCCTCGGCAGAGATGCACGAGTCATTCATGCCAACAGGTACGTACACCTCGCGCTTGAGGAGGTCGTGGTAAGATGTGCCAGTGACTACTTCGAGTAGGCGCCCCGCTACGATCATCCCGCCATTCGAGTAGCTGATGTATTCGTCTGGCTCGAAGAGCGCCCCGCAGTACTGCCCGAGCCCTTCGAGGAAGACCTTCAGCGCACCGCGACCCTTGGCATCTGGGAAAAACAAGTCCGCATCGATCCCGTTGGTATGCGTCAGGAGATTGCGGACGCGGATCTTTTCGGCCGCTGCGGGTGTAGTCAGTTTGAACTCCGGCAAGTACGTGATTACTCGTTCATCGAGATCAACAACACCGCGCTCGGCCTGTTGGAGAACAAGGGTCGTGGTCAAGACTTTCGTGACCGATCCAAAAAGGAAACCAGTATCGTCACGCATCGGCGCCCCCGTGACAACGTTCGCCGCCCCATGGGCGACGACAGTCTGGTCGCCGTCGTGGTAGACGCCGGCAAGATAGCCAGGAACCTTGCCCGACTCGCAATAGGTGGCGGCCTGCGCGCGAATGTGCGTTGTAAGATCGGCCAGCGTGGTATGTGACATTGTATACTTTCCCCTTTCTTCGCGCATGACGGCGAGGTGATCGTGACAGCCTCCGCATCGACTTGCCCCCGTGGTCAAGTGCGTTCTTGTCACACATATCATACAACCCTGCCCCAAGGTCAAGGTCAAGGCCCTCGGCTCACCTTGGTGGTACTTTATGGCGAGCAGCCAAGATAAACCAAAAATAGGCAACACACAATACCGGGAAGGGGACGGGCTGATCAGCCCGTCGACAACGCCGATAAGTGCCGGTATCGGCACCGTTCGAGGCTTGGGACGGTGAGACGCTGCCAATAATGTGCAGACTCTTGCTCCACCTGAGCCATGTCTACGACGCCGATAACCTGTACAGCCGGCAAAATGGCTCAAATACTGATACTATATCGTGTGTTGCCTAAAAAAGCGCGTACAGATATTGTACCCTGTCAAGTAGGAAATGAAACACTGGCGCCAAGCCCAGAAAAGCAACCTTCCCATCCAGCCCCACCCCACCGCATCGGCGGAGGGAGCTGCTTCGCAGGAGCCGATTGCTCTTTCCTTACCTCATGTCCTTAGACGTCGCGTCCTGCCAACCGTGACGGTGGTAGCTTCACCAGCTTCCCACCACCTTTGTCAATCGTCTCAATCTCAGCACCGATCCCTAATCGATCCAGTTGTGCTCGCACATACACCGGAACACTTTGCCCTCCGGGCCGGTGTTTCCGTCCCAGTTGATAGGCATACCTCACCAGGAAGCGCCCGACTTGCTCAGGCTGCGCATGCCGATCCACTGTCTCTTCGGTCAGGATGTGCCAGACGGCTATGAGCAGTTTGCGTGCAATCGCGACCAGCGCTTTGCTGTAGCCCAAGCGTGGCTCCAGCCGTGCGAGTTCCGCACGCCAGTACGGATGAAAGCGGCTTGCACTCCGCGCAGCGTCAATCATACTAACTGCGCGGCGCTCTTAAAGCGGGTAATATCGTCGATCGCGGCCAGAATGGTGAGCGCGCCCACGACATTGATGCCCACCAGTTGCAGCAGCAGCGGCACGCGCTCGTCAGCTGCGGCTACGGCTGTGATGCCTTGTTCGAGAGCCACAATCTGCTCCTCCGCAAAGCTGAGCGTGGCCAAATCGGATTGGATGCGGACCTGTTCGAGCGCGGAAACCGACAAACTGGTCCACCAGGCGCGGCCTTCTGGCGTGAACAAACCCTCTTCCGGCGGTACTAGCCGATAGCGATGCAGCACTGCCTGCAGCCGATTGCGCGCTTGCGTGGCTAAACGCACCATTTTAGTGCGCTGGGCGACCAACGCGCGCCGATCACGACCGTCCGCTTTGGGAATCCAGAACGACTGGAGCAGGCCAGCGGCATGCAATCGTGCCAAGGCCAGCGCGGCTTTGCGATCGGTTTTGACCGGCACCTGGGTGACCAGCTTGACGTGCGGCGGATGAACGACCGTGACTGACTGAACATACGTCCGCAGGGTATCATACAGGTCGTAAGCATTGGTCGTCATTTCCAGAACCAGCGCATCCTGCGGGGTCAAGGAGCGTTGAATCCATGCCTCAAGCTGATCATAGCTCACCCGCTGGGGTCCGAACACCACGGTTTTGGTCGCATCTACGCCGACCGCGACCAAATAGTGTTTGTGGATATCCAAGCCAATAAAGCGGGTAGGCGAGAGAGGTTCTTGGAGCATACGCCCTCCATGGTACCTGGGCAGCTGGACCAAAACATTGGGGCGCAGTGGTTGCAAGGGCATGCTCTTCACACACAGATACGAGCTCGCTTCCCTCACGGAAGCCTCTCAGGTGAGCGGAGTCGAACGGGCAGTCAAACATCTCGACGGGCTTACCAGTATGGTGTCCCAACGTGCAAGCGACTGGCCCTGCGTCACGCACCCGGAGCAACGCTCCCGTTCGCTCAACGACGGGAAGTATGCTCGACACTGTGCCCGGCTGCAGCCGTGGAGCGTCCCCCACGATTGGTGCCAATATGCTAACATCTCGGCTGTACCCCGAGTTGGGCTGGGAGAGGCTGCCTTCCTCACCTGGTTGGGGATCGCGAAAGCCAGGAAGTGGGCATCTACCCGCGCGTGGGGCTGGGAGCAGGCCTCGATGAACGAGGTAGTGCGATCGGTCGCATTGCTGGGTGTCGGCCACCTCGCGGTGGCCTGGAATGAAGAGATGGTGTTTCGCGGGTATGGGTTCGAGACCGTGCGCGAAGCGCTTGGGCAAGGCAAAGCAGTGGCGGTGTTAATCCCAGGGTTTGCGCTGTATCATGGCCTGGACCCGCAGCAGGTTTTAGGAATGTTGGCAGGTGGAACCACGCTCATGCTGCTGAGGTTGCACAGCGATGCGCTCTGGCTGCCGGTCGGTTATCATTGGGCCTGGAATGTGCTCCAGACCGCAATCTTTGGTGCGCCAGACTCCGCGCCCTCCATCCGGCCACTCCACCTCCATGGCCCTGAACGCTGGATGGGTCGCCCGGGTGCCCCAGAGCCAGGGCTGCTCAGCACGCTGGTTCATCTTGTGATGGCGTTGCTACTATGGCTGTGGATGCGGCGCAGCGACACGCGGCGCGGTTGAGGATCTCGGTTGTAGAGATCCTGTTCTCCTGGATATTCTTCCCCAGTTGCGCTCTTCAGGACGGCTTGTAGGCGGGCCGCCATGCGCCCCAAGCCCAACCGGTGTCCAGAGCGATCGACAGACCTATGTACGCCTACGCCGTTATCCGTACTGTTCGGCTGGTCGTAAACTGCCAAACGTGCTGGGCGCCCTGCTCGTCGTAGCTCGCCGAGCTGATGATCGGGATACCTAGTAGTTGCCGAGGTGCAGCAGGTCGTCATGGCCCGAGCCAATCGCCTGTACGTGCGCGGCAACCGCAAGGTCAGCACCGCATTATCAGGTGTGGGCCAGACCACGACGATCAGCCTGGCATATTCGGCGAGCAGTTCATGGCCTGTAGGTTCCGCGCAGTGCGAGCCGCCGCGCCAGTTCGCGGCGCCGGAGCACGTGACGCAGTCCATTGAAGAGCAAGGCATTGGTGAGCGACTCCCTGTGCTGACGATCGCGATGTCGATAAGCTGGCTTGGCAGATCGCCCTCGGTCTATGACAACGCTTCGCGATATACTGGAATACATCATAGTGAAGGCAGCGTGGTCGCGCCCATTGGCCCGTGTGTCCTCATACAACGACGGCTATGGGTGGATCGCCATTGCAGTTTGCGCCGCCCGCACCACCTGCCGAATGGCTGCGATCGTCGCCTGGGCGTGATCGCGGTCGAGGGCCAGCGCCATATGGCTTGCTCCGGCGACGACACGATGGATCCCAACGGTTGAACGGGCCGCCAATTCAGCGTTGAGCCCAGTCCAGATCTGACGCGAGCGATCCGTGGGTTGGTCGGCGCTGAGGACGACCAGCGGCAGTGCGCCGTAATCATGGCTGGCGCCTAAGACCTCGGCAGAGGTCGCCGGCATCGCATGGTTTTGCACGCTGAGCGTGTCCCAAAAGGTCGTCGTGAGATTTAAGGCATCGAACGCTGCTCCAGATGGTGCCGGCAGATCGTCGTGGCCGGGCGTCATGCCAGCGAGCGCCACCAGCCGCATCACACCCAACCGCGACAGGAGTGGGGCCAGGCGCATGATGGTTTGGCCTTCGGCCTGCCACGCAGCATTGATCTCCGGTGGCACGCCAGGTGTATCGAAGAGCGTTCCGGGGTCGACCAGCACCATGCCGGCCACCTGATCGCGATACTGGTCGGCATACAAGCGCGCGACATCGCCGCCAAACGAATGGCCGACCAGCACATAGGGCGGTGCGATGTGCGCGTTCGTCAGCAAGGCGCGCAGTTCCTGCACATTCTGCCGCGCATCACGTGGAGCCGGGCCAGGGTCGCTCCAGCCGAAGCCGGCGCGGTCGTAGGCGCACACGCGCGTCATTTTTGCGATTTCGGGTTGCACCAGGCCCCACTGTGCCGAGTTTCCCGCCCCGACGTGATCCAGGATCACCGTCGGGCTCCCTTCGCCCATGCAGAAGATGTGCAGCTTGTAGCCGCCCACGTCAATCAGCTGGCCGGGCGGCGGGTAGCGCGCCGGTCGCGAGCCGTGGCGATGGCCTGCTCGATCGCACCAACGGCAGCCAGACCGCCAATCAGCGCCAGCAGCGCCAGCAGCGCGCGCCCGCTCCAGCGCACGATTCGGCTGATCCGCCGGGCCGGTGCCGACGGAGTGGTGGTTTCGCGTGATGACGCGATCGTGTTCGTCGTTGTCTCCTGATGGCCATATACATCCGTTTCACCGGATGGCTGCGCGCTTCGTAAGCTTTCACGCTCGCCGTGCTCAGCGGGCGACAATCAGAGGATACAGCCCAAGGGGGTGAAGTGCCATTCACCAACGTGCGTAGCTGGGGGGTGTATCGTTTGTTCGGCGGCAAAGTAGTTGCCAGATACGGGTACGTGCGGCCATTAAGCGCGTAGCAGGCGACATGCAGGTGACCGTCCCATCCAGGCTCTATGTACGGCGCGATTAGCTCGGCCATTGTCCAAAGGCGCGTTGATAATCAGTAGGCGTCAGGGCAAAGACCAGCATATCAAACAGACTGCCATCCGGACCCCGCGCATTATTTCGCAAGCAGCCTTCGAGCACGTAGCCGAGGCGTTCCGGCACATGCCGACTGCGGGCATTCTTCTGATCGCAGACGATCGCAACACGTTGAGCACCGAGCGTATCAAATGCTACTTGGGTGATCAGGCGAACCGCTTCAGATAGATAGCCATGCCCTTCGGAACTGGGGTGCAACCAATATGCCAAATCAAAAGCCGGAAGCGACCAATCAGTAGGGCGTAAGCGGAGATCACCAAGGAATTGATCTGTGCGCTGGTCGCAGATAGCCAGGTGAAAGACCTCCCGAGTCATCCAGCGCGCCTGGGCCTGTCGTACAAAGGCCAGTGTATCATCAAACGACCAGGGTTGCTCAAAACCAGGTAACCATCGATGCAGATGCTCATGAGCACTGCGAATCGTTGCACACAGCATCGGGGCATCGCTATCCACATAACGGCGGAGAACGATACGCGCTCCAGTGAGTTGCTCTGGTAGTGAGCGCAAAATCGGGCGAGGTTGGGACATCAATTGACCTTCCGTTTTTATGGTAGATTCTCGATGCGAATCAAACCGCGCTTGAGCGCATAGATGATAATCTGCGTGCGGTCGCGTAGACCGAGTTTGTCCAGCACGCTCGCCACATGGGTTCGGACGGTCGCCTCACCAACGTGCAGCGCCGCCGCGATTTCGCTGTTGCTCCGGCCACGCGCCAGTTCCTCGAAGACCTCGCGCTCACGCGCGCTCAGGCTGGCCACCGGGTCGCCTTCGTGCAGGTGCTCCACCAGCACCTGGGTCACGGCGGGGTCCAGCACCCGCTGGCCCTGTGCGACGCGGACAATCGCCTGCACCAACTCCCCAACGCGACTGGCTTTGAGGATGTAGCCGTCGGCGCCGGCGCGCACGGCTGCCAGCACCCGCTCATCGTCCAGCGAGGAGCTCAAGATCAGGATCTTGCTGCGCAGGCCCGCCTGCCGTACCTGCTGTAGCACCGCCACGCCGTCCATCTCAGGCATCAGCAAATCCAGCAGGATCACATCCGGCTGTAACGCCTGGGCCAGCTGCACTGCCTGCGCGCCGTCGGCAGCCTCGCCGACTACCCGCACCTCTGGCCGACTGGTTAGCAGCGCCTGTAATCCCTGACGCACCACGGCGTGATCATCCACAATCAACACGCTTACCGTCATCACTCGCCGTCCTCGCTCCACTTGAGCGGCACCGTCAGGCGCAGGGTCGTGCCGCGACTGGTATCCCGCTCGATCAGCAGCATGCCGCCGAGCGCGTGCGCCCGTTCCTGCATGTTGAGCAGGCCAAAGTGTCCGCCGCTGGCCCCGCGCGCCGGGTCGAAGCCGTGCCCGTCGTCGGTCACGCTCAGGGTGATCTGTCGCTGTCCTTCCACCAATGATACGAACACCGCGTGCGCTTCGGCGTGTTTGGCGACGTTGCTGAGGCTCTCCTGGGCCACGCGGTAGATACCGTCCGCGACCCCACTGGGCAAATAGCGTCCGGCGAGCGCGATCGCACATTCGACCGGAATGCCCTGGGCCGTTTGCCAGCGCTGACACAGCTCCTGCAGCGCCTCGGCCAGGCCGCGCTGCATCGCCTGCGCCGGACGCAGATCGACCAGGATCGCGCGCAGGTCGAGCAGCGTTTGATCGGCCAGCGCTGCGACCGCCTGCGCCTGCTGGGTAGCCTGGACGCCATCGCGCGCGAGCTGTTCCGACAAAGCGGCCGCCTGCGCCGACAGGCTGAAGAGCTGCTGGGCGATATCGTCGTGCAGATCGCGCGCGAGGCGCAGCCGCTCGGCCCGGATCGCTGTCGCCTCCACCTGGCGCGCCAGCTCGCTATTGTGCTGCGCCAGCTCGCGCAGCGTCACAATACTCTGCGTCAGCGTGCCGGCCATGTCGTCGAATTGTTGCGCGAGCATGCCAACCTCGTCGGTGTGCCGATCGCCGATGCGCGCATCCAGATCGCCATTGGCGAAGCGCTGGCTGGTGCGCGTAATCGCCCGCAGGCGCCGCGCCAGCGGCCCGGCAATCAGCCAGGTGAGCAGCACCGCCGGTGGAATCGCGACGACGGCGGTTAGGATGCTAATCGCAAGTAGCGATGGCCCCAGACCGCGCACCTGCGTGCCGCCGAGATCAAACTCAATCGTGCTGTCATCAAACCAGATCGGCTGGGCACGGCTAATCGCGCGCGCGCCAGCGATCAGCGGCAGAACCACCTCCGCAGTGCGCTGCCCATCGATCGTGAGATAGCGCTCGCCCGCCGGCTGCGTGAGCAGCGCCGATGCACAGTCTGCTAATGCCATGCCCACCTGGCACGGCGCGGCGCCACGCCGGTAGCGTACAATCTCATCCGCCGTCACGATCAGGACGAAGGTTCCTTGGCCAGGCATTGGTCGAGATTCCGGCCCCTCCGCCGGTGCGCCGCGCTGCCAGTCCGCGACGGTATGCTCGGCTTCGCTGCGCAGCTGCTCCAAGGCGAGGCGCTCGGGCCGAATCATGACCACCAGGAAGATCAGCAGTAACAGGCTCATGCTCGTCAGGATCGCCACAAGGATGTGACTGCTGAGCAACTGCGCAGTGAATGAGCGCATGCGGGCGACAATTGACACCACCGTTTTCCTTCGTGACTGCTCGTGTGCAGCGATCTGCTCTCACTATGGTAGCACAGATGGATCGTACATAGCTCAACGTGGTGCGGATAGCATCTCCGCACTCTGTGGAGCGCGCTCAGTCCAATGATGTAGGTCGTGCGACTCAAGACTGTTCCACAGAGTGCGGAACATAGTTCCACAGCCTGTGCAAGCATGCATGCGGGTCGCACGGTATGATGGGAGCATCGGTCAACCACGATCACGCGGACATTCCGCACGGTGACGTGCATCGATTGCAGGCGGCCGATCGCCCGTGCGACCTGAGCGAAGCATCGCTCAACTGAAAGGAAATCGATCATGGCAACCATCGCAACGTCGTCGCCAAGAGCGAGTGTTTCACCGCTCAAACGGCTGATCAGCGGTCACCCGCTGACCGCCTACTTCGTGCTGGCATTCGCGTGTATGTGGATCCCTGTCCTGCCTCTGACACTGTCGCGGAATGCTGGGACTGGTTTGCTGCCGTATGATCTGCCCAGCGTGCTCATGAATGTGCTGCTCGCACTCACGGTCATCTCGGGGCCGACTCTGGCGGCACTTTTGGTGACGGGCATCACCGAGGGCCGCACCGGTGTGAAACAGTTGCTCAAGCGGTGTATTCAGTGGCGGGTCGGCCTGCGCTGGTATCTAGTCGCCCTGTTGATCATGCTGATCGTCTGGCTGCTCGGCTACACCGCCATCTTGGGGCTGCCGCTGCTGGGTGGGGCCGCAACCCACTGGTCACTCTTGTTTACCGTCTTTCTGCCGCTGGTCGCATTCGGGATTGTCATCCCGGCGATCGACGAAGAGCCCGGCTGGCGTGGCTTTGCGCTGCCGCGGCTCCAGCAGCGCTACGGGCCACTCTGGGCGAGCGTGATTCTGGGCACGTTGCACGGGCTCTGGCATATCCCAGCCGTGTTCACAGTGCTGTATGGCCCGCTGCCATTGGCCAACCTGCTGCCGTTCATCCTGACCGCGGCGCTCGCGACGGTGCTGTACACCTGGGTGTATAACCATACCGGGGGCAGCATTCTGATTGCGATGCTGATGCATGCCGCCTCCAACGCGTCGAGTGGCTGGCTCACCACGCTGCTGCAGGAAACTGGCCTGGCGACGCCGGAGACCGGCTGGGTCGGCTATATCGTCGCGCATCAATGGCTGAATGTCATCGCTTTCGGCCTGGCCGCGCTCGTCGTGATCGTGACTACCCGCGGCCGGCTTGGGTACCAGGCGGAGCAGAACGCGCGACTAATCATACCATCGCACCCCGAAGCGACGCCTCGCACTCAGGGTTGAGATGATCTGCCGCAAGTCGCTGGGACGCGCGCTCTGCGCCATCCTGAGCGAGAACGATAAGGAACATATTTTATGGCAAGCTCTATCGCGATGCCCAAGCCCACACCCACCTCTGCGTTCACTCGCCTGCTTCGTCGCTACCCGTTGACGGCGTTCTTTCTGCTGGCCTATGCGCTTACATGGCCGTATATGATTGTGGATGCGCTCGGCTCGTACGGCCTGCTGCCGTACCGCCTGCCGGTGCTGCTCTTGATCCCAATGGGCTACGGGCCGACCTTTGCCGCACTGATTGTTACCGGCGCAATCAGTGGCAAGGCGGGCATCCGTATGCTACTCAGGAGACTGCTGATCTGGCGCGTCGGGCTGTCCTGGTATGCTATCGCCATGTTTGGCTCGATCATCCTGTCCGCGATCGCCGTCGTGGTGTATGCCGGGCTGACTGGTACACCGCCTGTGCTGCCAGCAGTCTCCGCGCAGATCCTGCTCACTGCCCCGCTGCTGTTTCTGATCGGCGGGCTGCTCAATGGCGAGGAGATTGGCTGGCGCGGCTTTGCACTGCCGCGCTTGCTCGCCAAACACAGCGCTCTGACCGCGAGCCTGACTCTGGGTGTGCTGTGGGCACTGTTCCATCTGCCGCTGTTCTTCACCCGCGGCGATTCGTTTGCCAGCACACCGCCGCTATCGTTCTTGATCCGCATGATCGGCGCGGCGATCCTGTTTACCTGGGTTTTCAACAACACACGCGGTAGCCTGCTCCTGGCCTACCTGATGCATGCAGCGAGCAATTTCTGGCCGCGTGTGCTCCCGATCGGCGCGATGGCCAGCCCATTCGCCTGGCTGCCGGATGGCATCACCTTCCTGGCCGTCGTGCTGGTGGTGGTGATCTACGGGCCGGCGCACCTTTCGCGCAAATCGCTGTCCGACTGGCCGACTGCGCCGGCAGGCGCTGCACGGGATGGCGTCCGGCACATAGCATCATCTGAGTAACTACTCAGATCAACCAAGCTCAACCCTAACCGCAGAAAAGGAAGTGGACTTCGCATATTGAATTTCATGGAGGAATAAACCATGCAGCAAGAGCATAACGTTTCCCCGATCCCGCAATATAGCTTGGGTAAAATACTGGCCATCTGGGCTGCGGCGGCCGTACCGATGGCCATCCTGGGCTGGGTCGTCGCCCCGGCATTGGCATCCGGATCGCCGACCGGCCGACAGGCGTTCACCACTAGGGTGATGGCGTTAACGATCGGCCTGATATGGCAGTTTGTCCTGGCGATAATCATCATCTACCGCGAAGAAGGCGATCTGCGCTGGGCGACTATCCGGCGGCGCTTGTGGCTTACCACGCCGAAGGATCCAAAAACGGGTCAGCCCCGAGGCAGGCTCTGGCTGTGGCTGGTGCCGCTTGTGATCCTGAGCGCCGTATGGGAAATAGCCCTGCATGCACCGCTGGATAATCTATGGGTCAAGGTGTTCTCGTTTTTCGCCGAACCACCCGGTTTCAGCGGACGCGAGCTCTTGGAATCACGAGAAGCACAGGCCCAATTGGTGGGCGCCTGGGGGTTCTTGGCGCTGTATGCTGTCAACGCGTTGTTCAACACATTCCTGGGCGAAGAATTCCTGCTCCGGGGTGTGCTGCTACCCAAGATGAAGGGCGTGTTTGGCAAATGGGATTGGTTGGCGAATGGTGTGCTCTTTGGTATGTATCATCTGCACCAGCCCTGGGGAATACCAGGGAATATCGTCAGTGCTATCTTCTTGGAATCCTACCCGGCCAGGCGCTTCCGTAGCGTTTGGATATCTATCATCGTCCATTCTGCGCAAAGCGTGTACTTCTTGTTCCTGCTCCTCGGGCTCGTGCTGGGGTTGGCGTAGGGCTACATAGAGGCTCTCTCACGGTAAAGCCTGAAGAGAAGTCATGTCGTTCCGACACACCGCCGGCATGAAAATGGGTGTACACTCAAGCGCACGGCTGGTATCAAGGTCGTTTTTGCATAGTGCTACGAGTCTGAGAAGAGACTGACCTGGATGCTGAATGGCACATCGCCTTGTGGTACCCGACCCGCTCGGGAAGCACGTACATCAGTCTCACACTGAAACTGCATCCTACCTGCCGTCACTGTATTCGCGTGGCTAGAGTGAGGAAGCCAATGGACGTGTTATACACTGCCTGTGCCGGCTTGGATGTCCACAAGAAGCTTGTGGTTGCCTGTGTCTGCATCTCTGGTGATCAAGCACGTCCTCACAAAGAAGTGCGCACGTTCAGCACGATGACCGCCGGCATCTTAGCGCTTTCTGCATGGTTGACGCAGATGGGCGTGACGCACGTCGCGATGGAGAGCACCGGCGAATACTGGAAACCACTCTATCAACTTCTCGAAGGCAATTTCACGCTGCTGGTGGTCAATGCCCAGCATATCAAGGCCGTGCCAGGGCGCAAGACAGATGTCAAAGACGCTGAGTGGATTGCCGACCTGCTTCGACATGGCCTGCTGCACGGGAGCTTCATTCCGCCACAGCCGCAGCGCGATTTGCGTGACTTAACGCGCCAACGCACGAACCTCATCGCCGATCGTGCTACCGTCGTCAAACGGCTACAGAAGGTGTTGGAGTGGTCAAACATCAAGCTCGCCTCGGTCGTCAGTGATGTTATGGGGCTTTCGGCTCGTGCGATGCTCGACGCGATTATCGGCGGTGAAGCGGACGCTGAGCAGCTGGCGAGCCTGGCCAAAGGGCGCCTGCGCAGTAAACAAGCTGCCCTGATCCAAGCGCTTGAAGGAACGGTACGTGACCACCATCGCTTCATGCTGGCACAACATCTCGATCAGATCGACTTTCTTGAGCAGCAGATCGCGGCCTTGGATACCGAGATTGTTGCCCGTGTCACACCAGCGCCGATGGAGTCGGATATGTCGACTGAGGGCGGCGTCGCCGCGTCAGCGGAGGGCGTGGGCGCCACCCCGACACCTCTTGCGAACACCTCCCAAGCAGCGGATGGAGACGCGCCGGTCACCTGGGCAGAAGCAGTACGTATCTGGGACAGCATCCCTGGCATTGGTGGCCGTATTGCCGAGCAAATGGTGGCTGAGATCGGTGCTGATATGAGCCGTTTTCCCAGCGCTGCCCATCTTGCGAGTTGGGCCAAACTGTGTCCAGGCAACCACGAAAGTGCCGGAAAGCGTCTCTCAGGAAAAACGGGCCAGGGCAACCGCTGGTTGCGAAGTGCGCTCATCCAAGCCGCGCATGCCGCAGTCAAGTTAGCGCGCTGCGCGCGGGCCTCTGCGCCCCAACGCTCGGAACGGTCCCCCACACTGCGGGCACACCAGACGCGGCATCCGGCCGGGCTTGCACCCGCCCGAGGCGGCAAAGCCCATGATCACCACATCTGGCACCTCATCTGCATGCTGGCAGCGTGAACAGCGGTAGCTGTAGGTCACCGTCTGAGAGAGCCCCAGCATCTCGCGCTCGGTCGGACTCAGCTCCGCAGCAAAGGGGTCGTTCAGTTCGCTCATACACGCCTGCTTTCATGCGTTCCAGTT
>WNFV01005713.1_pt1 | contig 15010 bp, 13 predicted proteins | sample 5400101 | NCBI WGS metagenome assembly WNFV01 (sample SAMN13153361, study PRJNA577476) | soil metagenome | isolation source: 115 cm soil or saprolite under grassland replicate 1 | place: USA:California | collected 2016-06-15 | reverse complement strand
GTTCTCGTTCCCGGTGATCGGCCTTGGCTCGTCTGTAAACGCCGCCCGCAATCCGAGTCGCTTCGCATTTTGAGGCAGGTACTGATCCGCGAGAAATGTGTTGTACTGCCCAAAAGGGTACGCGAAAAAGGGCGATTGCCAGCCCCGGGTGTGCGCCGAGATGAACCTGCCCGCATCAGCTATCTGGGCGTCGGCGTCCTCGACGGTAAGCACTTGCGTGAAGTCGGCCCTCACTTGCCGGGAATGCGCGACCCTCGGCAACGCCGGGTGGAGGTGGTCCCAGCTGTGATTGGCGATTGAGATGAATCCCGTCTCGATCGCCGGGCCCCACCATTCGTCGGTCATCGCGCCCGGGCCTATGTACGTGTAGTCGGCATCGTACGTCGCCTCGATGACACGCCGCGCGTCCGGCGAAGCGATGACAAAGCTCGTAGCACTCAGCTCCGGCTGCGCCTTCTCGCCGCGCCGCGATACGAAATCACGCATGATGCCGAGGAAGCTGCGCTGATTGCCGAATTCCGGGTGACTGAAATCCTCGACGTCGTAGATCGGACCGTCGTCGAACGTAATCGCAACCAGCTTTCCGTCTCCGCTCCCGCCGCCGTCGGCCGCTACGTTGAAGAACGAATCGACCAGCGTATCGAGCGACACAATCCTGCAGCCTGCATCGGTGATGAGGTCGAGATCCGCCGGAAGCGCGATATGGTCGTTCCGCGCGTAGTCGTTGCCGACAACGTGGTGAGAGTGGTAAGTAAGTACGTAACCGTTCATTGACACTCGGCCTTCTCATGACACGGCAGCGGCGGCTCGAATCTACCGCGTGGCTTCGCCCGTCGCGCGATCAGGCGCACCAATGGCCGTCGCCAATCCTACCGGCGTATTGACTTTCATCACCTGCGCGCGCAATTTCCGTTCAAATTCGTCGACACTGTCTGCATCGACGCGACTGCGACCTTTGCACGTCGCCTCGACCAGGCGCTCGTTGATCGCCGGGGCGAAATGATAGATATCATGATACAGGCCGAGATCGTGAGTGATTGCGGCATCGTTTTGCAGGTCGGTGATCCGGACATTTGCCAGCGCCCGCGTCGCCTCGAACACGTAACGCTTGAAATCCAAGCTCACCTGCACCTGATCGCGCTGCGCGAAGTCCAGCCATACTAGAATCGAGTACGGAGGCCACGCGAGGTCGAATTCGGTCTCGGAGTGTGCACGCAATAAAGGAAGCAGATTGTGATTGAAGCTCGCGCGCATGCCCTCGAGCGTCCGCTGTGGCTGCTGGTACCGAGCGTTCAGATGCTCCATGTCCAGCCCGCGCAGCACCTGATCTCGCCCGAAGCGGACGACATCGCCCCAGAACCAGGCCGCGTTGGGATCCGAAGTGAAGCGCTCGCTCGTGTCACCACTGACGATGCGCCAGGACTTCGCGAGAACGTCCCATGACAGCAGATACGGCAGATCGTTGAAAGGATCGCGGTCGTACAGGAATCGCGGCAGCGGACCGGCGACGTCCTGCCGCTCATCGACGCCTCCCGCGAACTCGTTGAAGTCGAGCACTAAGATTACCCGCTTGAGCGGGCGATCAGCCAGCGCCGTCTCGATCATCAGCCGCTGCTCGGAGGCGCTCATTGCGGGCATGGAAAGGTTGACCGCGGCCCCCCCGCAGACCCGCGCGACGAAGTCATTGCGCGTGTTCTCCATGATCGACGAGCCGCTGACGACTGTGTCGTAGGGCTGGTTCTTGGCGAGCCCCGGATTGATGTAGCGATGGTGCAGGAAGTAGAACCGCGGCGGATAGTGCGTTGCGAGGTGATACTGCTGGAAAGGGTCGACCCATGCGACGAAGGCTGCGCCGGCGCCAAGCACGGCCAATGTCGCCCCGAGCACGCCGGCCAGCCAGCGCGCGCTCGCGCGTTCGGCTGCGGGACCCGGAGAGCGCGGCAGTTCCAAGGAGCGTCCTAGAAGTTGAAATACAGGAACGGAGTCACCTTGCCGAGCTGCAGCACCGACCAGACGAGACCGACCGCAACCGCTGCGCCGCGAGGCCACGTCGGCCGGAAGTCCTGCGCCATGGCGTTCGAATTCCTGCGTAGCGCGAGCACGGCGACACCGCCCAAGAGCACGATCGCTACGACCAGCGCCGGCGTCTGCGCATCCGCTGCGAGCCCGTGGCGGAGCGCCTCCTGCAACGGCTCGCCGTTCGGGTTGGCACCGGCCATTGCCCGCAGCATCGCGCCCGCCGCAGGCAGCGAGCTCGCGCGAAAGAACACCCAGGTAACCATCACGAACAGGAACGTCAGCGCCCAGGCGATGCCCCGCGGCAGATGCAGGCCCGTGCGCTCCCAGGCGCGCAGGCAGACGAGCGCGCAGCCGTGGAGCGCGCCCCAGGCGACGAATGTCCACGCCGCGCCGTGCCAGAGTCCCCCCAGGAGGAATGTCGCAAGGATCGCGCCCGTGGTCCGCCACTCGCCGTGCCGATTGCCGCCGAGCGGGATATACAGATATTCGCGCAGGAAGCGCGACAGCGTCATGTGCCAGCGCTGCCAGAACTCGCGGATATTGGCCGCGTGGTAAGGTGAATTGAAGTTCACCGGCATCTGGATGTTGAACATGCGCGCCGCGCCCAGCGCCATGTCGGTGTAGCCGCTGAAGTCGAAGTAGATCTGCAGCGTATATGCCAGCACGGCGAGCCACGCAGTCAGCGCCGAAATCGCTTCGGGATGATCGAAGCCGGCGGCGGCGACGGCTGCAAGGGGATCGGCAATGCACACTTTCTTCGCGAGCCCGATCGCGAGCAGGAACAGCCCCGCCGCGAGATGAAACGCCTGCGGCCGCTTGTTGGTCGCCGAGGCGAACTGCGGCATCATCTCGCTGTGGTGCAGGATCGGCCCGGCGAGCAGATGCGGGAAGAAGCTCACGAACAGCGCGTAGTTCAGAAGGCTGGGCTCTTGCGCCTTGCCGCGATGGACGTCGACGAGATACGCGATCTGCGTGAAGGTGAAGAAGCTGATCCCCAGCGGCAGCACGATATGCGGCAACGCGAGCGGCAAACCGGTCAGGTCGGCGGTGTTGCGCACCGCGAAGTTGGCGTACTTGAACACGCCGAGCAGGACAAGGTTGGCGCCGACGCCCAACGCAAGCAGCGCCTTGGACTGGCGCGGCCTTCGGTGCAGCGCGCGGCCGATCGCGAAGTTGAAGCCGATGCTCGCCAGGATCAGCGGCAGATACTTCGGATTCCACCAGCCGTAGAAGAACAGCGACGCCACGACCAGCCACCCGACGGCCCACGCCGCTTTGCGCCCGAGCAGAAAATAGACCGCGAGCGAAAGCGGCAGGAAATAGATCAGGTATTCGTAGCTATTGAAAAGCATCGTCGCTGTTCGATCGGCGTCGTGCGAGATTGAACACGGGAATCGGGTGTCGAGGCAAGCGCGATGCGGCAACGCGGCGAGTGCTCTTCGGAAGCCCGTGTATCATCCGAGCAACCTGCTTGGAGTCGTATTCGTGGCGGTGTTCGCCCCACCCTCACCCCAACCCTCTCCCGCCCAGGCGGGAGAGGGAGTTTTTTCCCTCGCCCCGCTTGCGGGGAGAGGGTCAGGGGGAGGGGCGTCGCCTCACTCCAACCCATGCTGCACGGACAAAAGATCGTCGTCGTCATGCCGGCGTATCGCGCCGAGAAGACGCTGGAGGAATGCTTCCTCGCGATCCCGCGCGACGTGGTCGACGCCGTGCTGCTCGTCGACGACGCCAGCGATGACGCCACGCTCGCCGTGGCGCGGCGGCTCGGCATCATCGCGCATCGCCAGCCGGAGAACCGCGGCTACGGCGCCAACCAGAAGACCTGCTACGCCCTGGCACTGGCCGAAGGCGCCGACATCGTCGTCATGCTTCACCCCGATTACCAGTACGAGCCCAAGCTGATCACCGCCATGGCCGCCATGGTCGCGTCCGGCGTCTACGACGTCGTCATCGGCTCGCGCATCCTCGGCAATACCGCGATTGCCGGCGGCATGCCGCGCTACAAGTACGTTGCCAACCGCGTTCTCACCGCGCTGCAAAACCTTATCGTCGGCGCCAAGCTCTCCGAGTTCCACACCGGCTATCGCGCGTTCGCACGCCGCGTCATCGAGACGCTGCCGCTGGCTGCCAACTCGCCGGATTTCATCTTCGACAACCAGATGCTCATCCAGGCGCATGCGTTCGGCATGCGCATCGGCGAAATCTCCTGCCCGACGAAATATTTCGAGGATGGCAGCGAGATCACTTTCGCCCGGTCGGTCGTCTATGGCCTCGGCGTGCTGTGGACGAGCGTGCAGTACCGGTTGTGGCGCTGGGGGCTCGCCCGCCCGCGCGTTTTTTCGGACCGGCGCGAGCTCAAGCTCGAGTCGGCAAGCAAGACGCGGCCTGCCGCGACATGAAACCCGAGGGCCGCCGGGCGTCGCTTCCGCCTGCGGCTGCGGCATGGATCGTCGTGCTTGCATTGGCGGTCGTCGTCGGCGCGTGGCTGCGCTGGTATCAGCTTGATGTCCAGGTGCTGCTCGACGACGAGTGGCATGCGGTGCACAAGGTCCTGCATTCCGACGCCGCCGGCATCGCGACGAGCTTCGGCTTCGCCGATCACAGCATTCCGCTCACGCTCTACTACCGGCTGCTCGCGCTGCACGGCGGCCTGACGGAATGGGTGATGCGCCTGCCGATGCTGCTCTCCGGCATCGCGCTCCTCGTCGTCGCACCGTTATTGCTCCGCCGCGAGACGACGCTGCCGGTGCGTGCAGCCTGGGTCTCGCTGCTCGCGATCTCGCCGCTTCTCGTCTATCTCAGCAAGACGGCGCGGCCGTACGCACTCACGAGCCTGCTCACATTCATTGCGATCGTCGCCTTCCGCCGCTGGTGGCTCGCCGAAGGCGCGACGAAAGGCTGGGGTGCGGCCTACATTGGAGCGAGCGTTCTCGCCGGCTGGCTGCATCCGATCACGCTGTCGTTCACGCTGCTGCCATTCGCGTACTACGGAATCCGATCCTTGTTCGCCGCACGAACTGCAGTCAGTGCTGGCGGCGCCCCGGGCATCGCGCTTCACGCTCAGCCCGGGCTACTGCGATTCATGCTGCTCGGAGTCCTTACTTCAATTCCGCTCGCAGCGGCGCTGCTGCCGCCGCTCCTCAACGACTGGGTCCGCTTTTCCGCGAAAGCCGGCACGCATTGGGTCACACCGGATAGCTTCTATCGCACGCTGCTGATGCTTTTCGGCATCGCGCGGCCGGCGCTGCTCGTTGTTCTGGCCGCGCTCACGGGTCTGGGCATCCATCAACTTTGGCGGCGAGACCGCGACTTGACCGCGTATCTGGCGACGGTGGTGTTGGCTGCCGCCGTCGCCATTGCCGCGACCGGAGCGCAATGGATTCATCACCCCGGCGTTTATTCTCGTTATCTGCTGCCGGCGCTACCGTTCGTACTGCTTTTCGTCGCCGAAGGTGCGATAGCGTGTCTCGAGCCGCTGCGTCGACCTTCCCTGCAGGCGGCGGTCGCCGTCGTGTTTGCAGTACTACTGTTGTGGGCCGGGCCGATACCGGATTACCTCTATCGCCCCAACCAGTTCATCGGACATCTGCGGTTCCAGTACGACTACGACCCCACGCACAATCCGTACGTTCTCGAGATTCCGCGCGATCCGGTTCCCGACTTCTATCGCCAGCTCGCGCAGCGACCTCCGCGATCGTTGACGCTGATCGAGGCGCCATGGCGGCTCGAATCGGACTTCAACCCGCATCCGTGGTATCAGGAGGTCCATCGCCAGTACGTGAAGATCGGACTCGTCACGCCCGTGTGCGGCGTGCGCGATTTCGGCGAATACCCGGCAACGGTGACTGCGCTGCGCTTCCGGGAGTTCGTGCACCTGAGCATGATCCTCGCTGGCAAGACCTACGGCGCGGACTATCTCGTCATGCACTTCAAAGCCTGGAAGACACCGCCGGACGCGGAGGTCGAGTGGCCCAACGTCGCGGCGTGTCTGCCGGCGATCGAGGCCAAGCTCGGTGCACCGGTTTATCGCGACGAGCAGATCGTGGTGTTCGATATCAAAGCCAATCGTCGGCCGTAGCCCGGGCTGAGCGTAGCGATGCCCGGGGATTGCGCGAGAGCAGGCCGCCGCCCCGGGTATCGCGCTTCGCGCTCAACCCAGGCTACTCCCTGCGGGCTCAGCCCGGACTACTCGCCCGGGATCGTGTCCAACCGAAGGCGCCCCGGGCATCGCGCTGCGCGCTCAGCCCGGGCTACCCGCTCAGCTCGGGCTACGCCGCTTCAATTCGTCGGTCGCGAGCCTGAGCGCCGCGACGAAGTGCGTATTGGCCTCGTCGTTCCTGCCCAGCCGGCCGAGCATCTCGCCTAACGCCAAGTGCGTGCGCCAGTGATCGTCAAGCGCGACGCTGGCCTCGAGATATGTCTGCGCCTTGCCCCAGAGTTGCTGGCGCTGACAGAGCGTTCCCAGCACGCGTAGCAACGCCGCGTCCTGATTGTGCGCGGCGAGCCAATGCTCGGCCTGCACGATCTGCCGCGTCGCATCGGGGACCCGGCACTCGCCGTAGAGCTCGACGAGTTCGGAGACCCACTCGCGTTCGAGGCTGCGGGCGAGGATGTCCGCGGCCTCGCGGTCGCCGCCGAGTTGCAGGAAGGAGAGCGCCGCGGCGCGCGCGATCGGCGACAGCATGCGCGTCGATTCGGGCAGCCGATTCCACGCGTCGCGCAAGCCGGCGGCGTCGTGCGCCAGCGCGCGCAACTGCTCGCGCTGCGCGGCGATTCTCACCTGCTCGCCTTGCGCGGTGTCGAATACGCCACGCTTGACCAGTTGCTCGACCAGCGGCGGGATGGCCGCGAACCGGCGCGCTGCCTGCGTGGCGCGGAGCTCGAGCCGCAGCGCCGCAGTGTGCATGCCCGCCTCGCGTTTCAGCGCTTCGAGGATCCGCAGCGCTTCCTGGGGCTGCCCCTGCTCCAGCGCGATTTCCGCGGAGAGCGTCAAACGCGGCACCGCGAGACTCCTCGCCTGCGTCTCGGGTCGGGAAAGATACGCTTCGGCCGCATCGAACTGGCGCACGTCGATCGCGGCGCGGGCGGCGACGAGCGCGGCCAACCCCGACGAATGTGGCAGCGCCAGCGCTTCCTGCGCCTGCTGCTGCGCCTTGCCATAGCGCCCTTCGAGCAGCGCGACGATCGCAGCGTCGAGCTTCGCCCGCGCTCGATCCTTCTTCTGCAACCGTCGCCATTCGCGCACCTGAGCGGGCAGTTGTACGGTTCGCACGATCACGCGCAATCCGAAATAGAGCGCAGCGAAGCCGCCGCCGATGAGGATGAGCAGCAGGTTGAGCGACAGCTCGATGCGATACGGCGGCGCGACCAGCAGTGCGTAGCCGGCGTTGAGCCGCGCCGCCAGCGCGGCAACGACCGCGACGACGGCGAGCAGCAGGAACCAGAATAGAAAGCGCATCGCGATGCGTCAGCGCATGCGCTTTTCGCGCGCAAGTTGCAGCACACGCACCGCATCCAGGCTGCCGGCGAGCCCCGGCAGCTCGGTCGACATGTCGGTCGCGCGCAGTTCCTTGAGCAGCGTCTGCAGCGATTGCACCGGCTTCGCGCGCGTGTCGAAGTACTTCTTAAGCCACACATCCGCGGCGGCGAGGTCGGCGCGAAAATTGGTCTGATCACGGAACAGGAGGTCGAAGCGCGCGGAGAGCAGGCGCAGCTTCAGGTTCTCACGCAGGAAAAACTGCTGCGGCGGCGTGAGCAGCGGCGCTTCGGGCCGGTCGAGATTCTCGATGCGTACGAGCTGCCGCAGATCCTGCCAGGCATCGCGCAGGAAGCGCCGCCATCCCGGCTCGTCCTTCGCCGGCGTTTCCTGCGGTGGCGGCGGCAGGCGTTCTTCCAGCGCGAGCGGCAGTGCATCGACCCCGGCGATCGCCTGATCGAGCCGCAGCGAAATTCCCGCTACGTCGACATAGGGCACGGCCTTCAACCGATCCATATCGCGCGCGAGCGCGCGCCGCAGCGGGACGAACTGCGGCCGGTTCAGGCGCTGCAGCTTCGCGTCCGCCAGTTGCAGCGCGGCGAGCGCCGCCGAGACATTGCCCGCGAGCTGCAGCTGCTGGCTGGCGAGCAACAGTACCTGCTCGACCTCGGTCAGCGCCCACTCGTCGCGCGACGGCGCAAGCTCGCGATAGAGCGCGTCGAGCGCGGCCTGCTGGGTCTGCGATTCGGCAAGGCGGTTTTCGAGCAAGGCGATCTTCGCCTGCGCGTCGCGCAAGCTATCCTGCGCCGCCAGCACCGTGGTGCGTAACACCTTGTCGCCGGCGTCCAAGTCCGCGAGACGCTGCGCGACTTCCGTGCGCAGCTGTCGGTCGCGGTTGCGCGCGTCGATCCAGACTGCGGCGATAGCTGCCGCCAGTCCGACCACGAGGGCAATCGTCAACCAACGGCGCCGGCGCGCCGGGTCGCCCGATTTGCCCTGCGCGATCGTCGATGCAGCGGCCGTCGGCGCCGGCGAGGACGCGGAAGCTTCGCCCTGGGGAGCAGACATGGTGGCCAATGCAAACCGGAGATACGGACGCCTTCGTCGATTGTAGCAGGGTTGCATATGCGCTCGCGCCATGCATCTGGCCGCGCGGCCGCGCGTCGACTAGAATGCTTAGTCTCATCGGTCGCGCGAGCTTGCTGCGACAAGAACTCTGCCGCATCGTGATCATTTTCTCGCTCATCGTCATCGCAGTTATCGCGGCGTTTGCCGGTTACTTTGTCGGCGCGCGGCAGCGCTCACCGGCTGCCGAAATTCCGATGAGGGCTGCGCCGGCCCCGACGCCGGTCGCTCCCGCTGCGACTCCCGCCGCTCCCGCAACGCCGCCGGCCGTGGAAGAGCGCATCGGCACCGATGCCTTCAGCGACGAGAAGGCGCGCCTCATCCGCAGCCGCGACAGCGAGGCCGCTGCGCTTCGCCGCGAACTGGCCGATCGCGAGCCGGCGATTGACCGGCTCGCGGCATTCACGCGTGAGCGTGCGGAGCTCTTCCGCACTCTCGCCGACACGCGCGCCGAAACCGCGCGGTATCGGCAACTCGTAATCGACATCGAGACCAACGCGCCGCCGCCGATCCTGGCCGGTGTGGGTGAGCCCGACGACCTGAAGCTCGTCGTCGGCATCGGCCCTGTGCTGGAGCGGATGTTGCACAGCCTCGGCGTCATGACGTTCCGCCAGATCGCGTGCTGGACCGATCGTGAAGTGGCCGAATTCGACGCCAAGCTGCCGGAGTTTCCCGGGCGCATCGTGCGCGATCAGTGGGTAACGCAGGCGCGGGCGCTGCATCAATCGAAATACGGCGCGCGCCTGTGAGCGACCAGGCGAAGACGAACACCGCGCATCACGCGGTGCCGCCGTCGAGCCTGCTGCTGGTCGTCATTCTCACCCTGGTCTGGGGCTGCAACTGGCCCGTGCTCAAGCTGGGCGTCACCGAGCTTGCGCCGCTGACCTTCCGGGCCACGACGCTGCCGTTCGCCGCGCTGGGATTGCTGCTCGTATCGAAGCTATCCGGCGATTCGATCCGCATTGCACGCGCGCTATGGCCCAAGGTCGCGGCGCTCGCCTTGTTCAATATCGCCGCCTGGAACGGGCTGATCCTGTTCGGCGTCCAGCAAATGCCCGCCGGCCGCTCGGCGATTCTCGCCTACACGCTGCCGATGTGGAGCGTGCTTTTCTCCCTATGGCTACTGCGCGAGCCGCTTTCGGGGCGCAAGCTCTTCGGCCTGCTGGCCGGCATGGGCGGCATGGCGGTCCTGCTGGGCGAGGAGATCGTCAACGTTCAGCGCGCCCCCGTCGGCGCGCTCTTGATCATTGGCGCCGCGATATCGTGGGGATTCGCGACTGTGCTGCTGCGCCGCTGGGCTCCGCCTGTGCCGCAGAACACATTGACCGGATGGATGATGCTGCTCGGCTGGATTCCGCTCGCGCTCGCTGCGCCGCTGTTCGACCCGCATCCCTTTGCGGCACTGGCGTCGATGTCGGGCACGGCCTGGTTCGCCGTCTTGTTCAATATTTTCCTGGCGGGTACCGTCGCGCATTGGGCTTGGTTTCGCATGGCGCGCACGCTGCCGGTCGCGGTCAGCTCGCTCTCCTCGTTGCCGGTACCGGTCGTCGGCGTCCTTTCAGGAATGCTCTTTCTCGGCGAGCGGCCCGGGCCGAGCGAGTTCATTGCGTTGGCGCTGGTGCTCGCATCGCTCGCCGCCGTGATGCTGCCGGAACGCAGGTAGTTGTTACTCGCGTTCGGGAATGACGTTGTAGCCCGGGCTGAGCACGAAGTGCGATGCCCGGGCGACGGAATGCATGTGCCCGACCCGGGCTTCGCTCCGCTAAGCCCGGGCTACGCAAGCTCGGGAATCAGCCTCAGCGGCCCCTTGCCGCCGAAGTAGGCGTCGAGGTTGGCCTTGCACAGATCGCCCATCGCCTGCCGCGTTTCGCGCGTCGCACTGCCGACGTGCGGCAGGAGCACGACGTTGTGCATGGCAAAAAGCTCGGCGGGAATGTGCGGCTCGTCGGCGAAGACATCGAGGCCCGCGCCCTTGATGACGCCCGTCTTCAGCGCCGCGACGAGCGCCGGCTCGTCGACGATGGAGCCCCGCGCGATATTGACAAGCGTTCCCTTCTTGCCCAGCGCTGTGAGGACGTCCGCGTTCACGATGTTCCGCGTGGCTGCACCGCCGGGGCATGCCACCACGAGGAAATCGACTGCCGCGGCGAGGTCCTTGAGATCGCGCACGTATTCGTAAGGGACGTCCTGCGGCTTGCGTCCAGTGTACGCGACCTTCATACCCATCGCGCGCACCCGCTCGGCAATCGCCTTGCCGATGCGCCCCAGCCCCAGAATGCCGACCTTGCGGCCGGCAAGCTTGGTGGTGAGCTCCGGCCCGCGCTTCTCCCACTCCCCGGCCTGCGCGAAGCGGTTGAGGCGCACGAAGCCGCGGCCGGTCATCAGGATCAAGCCCAGCGCAACGTCGGCGACATCGTCAGTCAGCACGTCGGGTGTATTGGTCACTTTGAGGCCGCGTTTCTTGCAATACGCGACCGGCACGCCGTCGTAGCCGACGCCGAAAACGGAAATGATCTCGAGCTTGGGCAATAGCTCGAGCAATTCGGTCGGCGTCACGGTGCCGCCGCCCTGCACGAGACCGCGGATGCGCCCGCCCTCGGCAGCGAGCAAGCCGGCCTTGTCCTTCGACTGGACGTAGTCGTGACAGCGATAGTCGGCCTTCAGCGGATCGTAGAGAAACGGCGGCAGTGGCGCGGTGACGAGAATGTCGGTAGGCATGTTGTTGTCGACTCAAGAGCTGCGTTGTCGTCCAAAGTATTCTAGCAACGAAGCGAGCAGGCCGGCGTCGGCCGGCGGGGTGACGATCACCTGACGCAATCCCAACTCCCGCGCGCGCTCGGCGATGCTCTCGTGCGGGATGAAGGCCGGCGTCGCGGCGAGGTGCGCGCGGCCTTCGCCGCCGAGGATGCTCCAGAGGTTGTCGAGACCCTCGCCGGAGGTCAGCGTCACGCCGTCGACGCGCTTGTCGCGCCACGCATCGATCAGGCCCGCGACGCCGCTCTGCGGTTTCGCGCGCCGGTAACACTCGACCTGCACGACGGTCGCACCGCGCGCTTCCAACGCGGCGCGCAACAGCTCGCGGCCCCCGTCGCCGCGGAAGATGACGATCCGTTTCCCCGCGACATCGAGGAGCTCAGGCAGCGCGAGCAGTCCTTCGCTGTCCATCGTCGTCACCGGGACGCGCGTGTTGGCGATGCCTACCGCCGCGAGCGCGGCGGCGGTTCCCGGTCCGGGCGCGAGCGTAAGGATGCGCGCCGGCCAGGCCGCCGGATCGCCGATGCCGTATTCGACGGCGTTGGCGCTGACGAAAATCGCGATGTCGTAGCGTGCGAGATTCCACTGCACCGCGCGCAGCGCCGTCACATCCGCAGGTGGCAGGATGACGATCGCCGGGAAGACGATCGGCCTGCCGCCAAGCGCCTCGATCTCGCGCGCCAGTCCCGCCGCCTGGCGCGCGGGACGCGTGATGACGATCCCCGCATCGTTGAGCGCGCCGGTCACAACGCTTCCGCCAGAATCGCAGCCGCGCCCCGCGCCAGGAGCTCGGTTCCGAGCGCATCGCCAAGCGCCGTGGCGCCGCCCACGTCGGCGACCACCGTCGATCGCTCGCCGCGCAGGACCCGCTGTCCGTCGCGGCTGGCGATGAAACCGCGCAGCCATAGCTCGCGACCGCGCCAGGTCGCGTAGGCGGCGAGCGGCGTGCGGCAGCTCGCTGCGAGCTTGTGTCCGAACGCACGCTCGGCCGCGGTTGCTAGCGTCGTATCCACATCCGCGAGGGGCTCGAGCGCAGCAATTACGTCCTCGCGATCGGCCCGGCACTCCAGGGCCAGCGCGCCTTGGCCGATCGCGGGCAGGCTGTCCTCGGGGTCCAGCAGCGCCGCGATGCGATCGGCAAAACCGAGCCGTTTCAGTCCGGCGGCGGCAAGAATGATTGCCGCGTGATTGCCGTGATCGAGGCGGTGCAACCGCGTGTTCACGTTGCCGCGCAGCGGCTCGACTCTGAGCCGCGGATAGCGCTCGCGCAGCTGCGCCTCGCGCCTCAGGCTCGACGTGCCGACGACGCTGCCCGACGGCAAATCGGCGAGCGCGCGGTGGGCATTGGAAACGAAGGCATCGCGGGGATCCTCGCGCACCATGATCGCGGCGAGCACGAATCCCTGCGGCATGCCCATCGGCACGTCTTTCAGAGAATGCACCGCGAGGTCGGCGCGATCGTCCGCCATCGCCTGCTCGAGCTCCTTGATGAACAAACCCTTGCCGCCGATATCCGCGAGCGGCTGATCCACCGTCCGGTCGCCCTGCGTCGTCAATCCCAGGAAGTCCACGCGGCACGACGGATAGAGCGCACGCAGGCGGTCGCGCACGTGCTCCGCCTGCCACAGCGCGAGCACGGATTGGCGGGTGGCGATGACGAGTTTAGCGGGCGGAAAGGATGCGGCGAACATGACGAGAAGGCGGGCGTTGTTCGCGCCCGCGAAGTGCGCCGATTGTAGCCCGGGTTGAGCGCGAAGCGCGATGCCCGGGGCGGCGCTTCGGCGCATCGTCGCCCCGGGCTTCGCCTTGCTAGGCTCAGCCCAGGCTACACAGGCTCAGCCCAGGCTACGCCATTCGGCTCATACCGGGCAACGTGCGAATGAATTTGTATTTACGAACGCCGGCGGAACCAGCCGGTAACCGCGAGACGCTCGCGCGTCGCGGGCAGAACTTCGTGGTCGTAACGGTCGGCGAGAAAGCAAACGAGCGTGCCGCCGTCAGGGAGGATATCGCGCGCGTCGCCGGCCGAAACGTGCAGGCGCAAGACTCCGCCGTCGGCCGCGGTCCACGCTTCGTTGAGATAGATCACGCACGACAGCACGCGGGCGTCGTCGTCGCGCAAGCAATCGCGATGACGGCGATAGAATGCACCGGGTGGATAAAGCGCGTAATGACCCTCGAAGGCAAAAAGCCCTAGATACGTCGACTCGTTGAGGCCAACGCGCAGCGTTTCCAGCGCACTCCACAACAACCTCTCGGCCGGCGCCGGAGAATATTCGTCGAGCCACAGAGTACGGTCGCTGCGGATGTCGCTGCGCTGAACCCGGTCCTTGCCGCGTCCAATGCGCGCCGCGCGGAATTCACCGCTCGCGTCGCGGCGCCGGGCCTCTGCCGCGAGCGAGGCAACGACCGGCGCCGGCAGAAAATCCGGGACGATTGCGAATCGCGCGTCGGCGATGGCCGTGCACACGCGGGCGACCGCGGAGTCGACGACGTTGGCGAACGTCACTTCGCCTTCGGACTCATCGGCAATGAATGGGACGGTGCATGAGCGCTCCTGGACTTTGGAGACCGTCTGCCATCTTATAATGCTGCAAGCGGCTGGGTGCAACCGTCCGTCAAAATACATCGACCTCACGGCTCGTCTCATGCGCATCGTTATCACCGGCGGTGCCGGCTTCCTCGGCAGCCGTCTCGCCCGCGCGCTCCTCGCGCGCGGCTCGCTCACCAACGCGCGGGGCGAAGCGCGCGACTTACGCGAGCTCGTGCTCGTCGACGTCGTCCCCGCAGCCGTCGCCGATGCACGCGTGACCGTCATAACCGGCGATCTCACCGACCCGGCGCTGATCGAGCGTGCCGTCACGCCCGGCACCGACTCCGTCTTCCATCTGGCGGCCGTGGTCAGCGGCCAGGCCGAAGCCGAGTTCGACGTCGGCATGCGCGTCAACCTCGATGCGACGCGAGCGCTGCTCGAGCGCTGCCGCAAACTCGCGCGGGCACCGAAGTTCGTCTTTACCAGCTCGCTCGCGGTCTTCGGCGGCCCCCTGTCGGATCCGGTCCCCGACGACGCGCCGGTGACGCCGCAGACCTCCTACGGCGCGCAAAAAGCGATCGGCGAATTTCTCGTCTACGACATGACGCGCAAGGGTTACATCGACGGGCGCAGCCTGCGGCTGCCGACGATCACCGTGCGGCCGGGGAAACCGAACAAGGCCGCGTCGTCGTTCGCGAGCGGCATCATCCGCGAGCCGCTCTCCGGCGTCGATGCGATCTGTCCTGTCGCGCCGAGCACAGCGGTCTGGGTGTCTTCGCCGCGCACGGTCATCGCGAACCTGGTCGTCGGCCACGAGGCGCCAGCGTCGAGCTTCGCGCACACGCGCTCGATCAACGTGCCGGGAATCTGCATCGGCGTGGGCGAAATGGTCGCGGCGCTGCGCCGCATTGCCGGTGACGCCGTCGCCGATCGCGTCAAGTGGCAGCTCGATCCGGCGATCGATCGCATCGTCTCGACCTGGCCCGCGCGCTTCGCGCCCGTGCTCGGCCCGGCGCTCGGCATGCAGGCCGATCCGGACTTCGACAGCATCGTCCGCGCGTATATCGCCGACGAGAAATAGGGTCAGAGACGACTTTTTGGAG
>WNFV01006374.1_pt1 | contig 15014 bp, 11 predicted proteins | sample 5400101 | NCBI WGS metagenome assembly WNFV01 (sample SAMN13153361, study PRJNA577476) | soil metagenome | isolation source: 115 cm soil or saprolite under grassland replicate 1 | place: USA:California | collected 2016-06-15 | reverse complement strand
TCGGTGATCCAGCGCCTCGTTCCGTGGCAGAAGACGACGAACAGCGTGCTCTCGAACCCGAGGCCGAGCTGCTTCAGTCGCAGCGCGGTGTAGGCGGGCGCGCCGAGGTCCTGCACGACGACGACGTCCGGCGGATCCGTGCGCAGGGCGAGCTCGACGCGGCGCATTCGCTCGAAGTACGGCGGCTCGACGCGCTCGTCGCGCTCGGGCAGCATCCGGACGCGGACGCCCGCGTGCTCGTAGAGGCGCGCCCATTCGGGATCGATCGGGTCCTCGGGCGCCCGCCCGTAGTAGAGAACCTCGACGTCGTGGCCGATGCGGGCGAGCGCGATCGCGAGGAAGGTGGTCGCCGTGCCGATCCCGCCGGTTCGGATGTAGCCCAGGAGCTCGTCCGTGACGAGCGCGACGCGTCGAGGGTCGACGAGTTGTGCCTCTTGCGCCATCGGCGTGCTCAACGGTAACTATCCTCGGTCGCCGATGTCCGTGGCAGAGATTGCGAACCTCGTCGAGGGTCGATTCGTCCCGGCGGCCTCGGGCGAAGTCCTGGACAAGCTTCGGCCTGGGGACGGGTCGCTGCTCTGCCGCTTCGCACGCTCACGGGCGGAGGACGTCGATGCGGCCGTGGCCGCAGCTCGCCGGGCGCAGGAGGGGTGGGCCGAGCGGACGCCGGTCGAGCGCGGCGACCTCGTTCGGGCGATTGCGCTCCGCCTGCGCGAGCGGCGCGAGGAGGCGTCGGCGCTCGTCGCAGCCGAGACGGGCAAGTCGATGGCGACGGCGTTCGGCGAGACCGACGCGGCGATCGAGATGGGTCTCTTCGTCGCCGGCGAAGGCCGCCGCTACTACGGGCGCACGACGACCGCGAGCATGCCGCACCGGTCGGTGATCGCGGTGCGGCAGCCGGTCGGCGTCGCCGGGCTGATCATCTCGTTCAACACGCCGCTGCCGAACGTCGCTTGGAAGGTCTTCCCCGCGATCTTCTGCGGGAACGCGGCCGTGCTGAAGCCGTCCGAAGAGACGCCCGCGTCGGCTCGCCTGTTCCAGGGTCTCGGCTCGGAGGCCGGCGCCGCGCTCGTCGAGCACCCGGACGTCGAACTCGTCAGCTTCACGGGCTCGAGCGCGACCGGTCGCTGGATCAATGAGACCGCGGCGCGGCGGCTCGCAAAGGTGTGCCTCGAGCTCGGTGGGAAGAACGCGCTCGTGGTCTGCGACGACGCCGACCTCGACAATGCGGTGCGCTGGTCGCTCGCGTCCGCGTTCTCGAACGCAGGGCAGCGCTGCGCGGCGGCGAGCCGGATCGTCGTCTTCGACGACGTCTACGAGCCGTTCCGCGACCGGCTCGTCTCGGCGACCGCCGACCTCCGCGTCGGCTCGCGCGACGACGACTTCGTCGGGCCGGTGATCAGCGAGCGCAGCCTGGAGCGGATCGTCGACGCGGTCGGCCGCGCGCGTGACGAGGGCGCCACGGTTCTGTGCGGCGGCGAGCGGCTGCCGGGGCCGGGCTGGCACTTCGCCCCGACGCTGCTCGAGGGGGTCGAGCCCAACGCGGACGTCTCGTGCACGGAGCTCTTCGGCCCGGTCGCGATCCTGTACCGAGTGGCCGGATTCGACGAGGCGCTGGCGCTCGTCAACGACTCCCCGTACGGGCTCACGTCAGCGATCCACACCGCGAACCTGCACCGCGCGATGCGCTTCGCCGAGAAGGCGGAGGCCGGCGTCGTCGTCGTCAACGGCGGCACGCACGGCAGCGAGCCCCACATGGGCTTCGGAGGCGTCAAGCAGTCCGGAACGGGCTGGCGCGAGGCGGGCATCGAGGCGCTCGACGTCTACTCGGACTGGAAATACATCAACCTGATCGCCGACCCGGAGCTGACATGATCGCGTCCGGGGCACCCCATCCCACCACCCACTGCCGATCCTATCGACGAAAATCGCACGCGTCTGTGCCAACTTCGCAACAAAAGCGTGACGCGGGTGCTTGATCGGCAGACGGTGGCGTGACGGTCGCCGTCCTTGGGCCGGGGGCTGTCGGCGGGGCGCTTGCGGCTCGGCTGGCGAGCTCCGGGCAGCGGGTGATCTGCGTCGCTTCCGCTCGGGCGGCGGAGGCGATTCACGAGCAGGGGCTGATGCTGACGTGGCTCGGGCTGATGTTCGCCACCCGGCCCGAGGCGGTCGAGCGGCTGCGGGAGCCTGTCGATCTCCTGATCGTGACCGTCAAGGCCCGCGACCTCGAGCCGGCGCTCGAGCGAATCCAGGAGGAAGCGGCGGTCGTGCTTCCCTTGATGAACGGGCTCGAGCATCCGGCTGTGCTTCGACGCTGGCTCGGGCGCCGCGTCGTGCCGGGCAGCATCCGGATCGAGGCGGTCTCGCCGGAGCCGGCGTTCGTCGTCCAGCAGTCGCCGTTCACGATCGTTCGCCTTGCCTCGGACGACCTGCCGCGCGAGCGGCTCGAGCCGGTCGCCGCCCTCCTCGAAGGGGCCCAGATCGAGACGCACGTCGACGAGAGCGAGAAGGCGGTGCTCTGGGAGAAGGCTGCGCGCCTGGCCGCGCTCGCGCCGGCGACGGCGATTGCGCAGCGGCCGGTGGGGGAGCTGCGAGCCGATCCGGAATGGCGTCCGAGGCTCGAGGCGGCGATCGCCGAGGCGTGTGAGGTCGCGACTGCCGACGGCGCTCCGACGGCGCCGGCCCAGCAGTGGGCGATCATCGACTCGTTGTCCGAGGCGCTCACCACCTCCGCGGCACGTGACATCGCGGCCGGCCGCCCGTCGGAGCTCGACGCGATCACGGGCGCCGTCGTCCGCGCCGGGCAGCGGCTCGGCGTTCTGACACCGACGCTGGACGGGCTGCTCGAGCAATGCCGTCGGCAATAGCCTTCGTCCCCGCGCGCGCCGGCTCCGAGCGGGTCGCGGGGAAGAACGTCCGCTCGCTCGCCGGGCACCCGCTGCTCGCGTACGCGATCGCGACCGCGCGAGAGAGCGGCGTCTTCGACCGCGTCGTCTGCTCGACCGACTCCGAGGAGATCGCCGAGATCGCGCGCTGGTACGGCGCGGACGTCCCGTTCCTCCGGCCCGCGGAATACGCGACCTCGACCTCGCCCGACATCGAGTGGCTCTCGTACACGCTGCACGAGCTGCCCGAGCGGTACGACCTCTTCGCTCTCATCCGCGCGACGAACCCGTTTCGCGGTCCGGACGTCGTGGGCCGCGGGCTCGAGCAGCTGCTCGCGACGCCCGAGGCCGACTCGATCCGCGCCGTCGAGCGCGTCAAGCAGCACCCGGGGAAGATGTGGCTGCTCGAGGGCGCGACGATGCGGCCGCTGCTCGACCAGTCGCATCTCGACGCCGCCTGGCACGCCGGCCAGTATCCGGCGCTACCCGAGGTGTACGTGCAGAACTCGGCGCTCGAGATCGGCTGGACGCGCTGCGTCTTCGAGCACGGGACGCGCGAGGGCCGCGTGCTCGCGCCGTTCCTGACGCAGGGCCACGAAGGGTTCAACGTCGACGACGAGGAGGACTGGGCGCGGGCCGAGGCGCTCGTCGCGTCCGGGCAGGCGACGCTCGTCGAGGTCGCCCGTGACCCCTACCCGTATGCTCCCGCGCGATGAAGGTCGCGAGCCTCGAGACCCTGTTCTGCGATGCGGGCTGGCGTCCCTGGATCTTCCTGAAGGCCGCGACCGACGACGGGCTCGTCGGCTGGGCGGAGATCACCGACTCGCACGGCTCCCCGCGCGGGCTCGCAGGGATCGTCGAAGATCTCGCGCCGCTCGTCGTCGGCCGCGATCCGCGCGCGGTGGAGGCGATCTACTGGGATCTGTACAGGCACACGCGCCAGAGCCCGGGCTCGGTGATCCAGAAGGCGCTCGCCGGCATCGAGAACGCCCTCCTCGACATCAAGGCGAAGGCGCTCGGCGTCCCGGTCTACGAGCTCTACGGTGGGCCGACGCGCGAGACGGTTCCCGCCTATTGGTCGCACTGCGGAACGACCCGAGCCCGCGCGTGGGAGGTGACCGGCACCCCGAAGCTCGCGTCCTACGAGGACGTCGCGGCGCTCGGGCGGGAGGTCGTCGAGCGCGGCTTCTCGGCGTTCAAGACGAACATCGTCGTCCCGGGCGACGACCCGGTCGTATTCCACCAGGGCTTCTACGGCGGCGGCGGGACGGTCGACCGAAACCCGTCGCGGGAGATCGAGGAGTCGCTCATCCTGCTGCTCGACGCCTTCGCCGAGGGGACCCAGGGCGAGGCGGAGCCGATCGTCGACCTGAACTTCAACTTCACGACCGAGGGCGTCCTGCGCGTCGCACGCGCGCTCGAAGGGCACGGCCTCATGTGGCTGGAGGTCGACTGCTTCGACGCGGACGCGCTCGCATTCGTCCGGCACGCCACGACGATCCCGATCTGCTCGGGAGAGAACCTGTACACGAACCGCGGCTTCCGGCCGTTCCTGGAGGCCGGCGCGATGGACGTCGCCTCCGTGGACGTGATCTGGAACGGCTTCGCGCAGTCGAAGAAGATCGCCGACCTCGCCGAGACGTTCGAGGTCAACTGCGCGCCGCACAACTACTACAGCCATCTCGCGACGTTCATCTCGGCCCAGTTCTGCGCCGCGATCCCGAACGCGCGGATCCTCGAGGTGGACGTCGACGACGTGCCGTGGCGGCAGGAGCTGACGACCGTGGTGCCGCAGCTCGAGGGCGGCGAGCTCAGCGTCCCGACCGCGCCGGGCTGGGGCGCGGACGTGAACGAGGACGTCCTGCGCGCGCATCCCTGGCCGCGCGGCTAGCTACCGTCTCGGCCTGTGACCCAGCTCCATGTCATCCCGCACGCGGAGTTCGAGCGCGTTCGCGACGGGCGCGGCGACGCCGACGCGAAGCTCGCGCTGCACGCCGACATGTGCCGTGCCAACGCGCTCGTCGCCGTCAAGCGGGCCGGCTCCGGCCACCTCGGGTCGAGCTTCTCGGCGCTCGACGTCGTCGTCCAGTTGCTGTTCGAGGAGCTGAACACGGCCGAGGCGGGCTGGTCGAGCCCGGATCGCGACGTCTTCTTCTCGTCGAAGGGGCACGACGTGCCCGGGCTCTACGCGGCGCTGCACGCGTTGGGGGTGCTCGCGCCCGAGCAGCTGCTGCGGTTGCGGCGGCTCGGCGGGCTCGACGGCCACCCGGACATCGGCGTGCCGGGGATCGAGGCGAACTCGGGCTCGCTCGGGATGGGGATCTCGAAGGGCCGTGGGATCGCGTGGGCGAAACGGCATCTCGGCCGCGGCGGGCGGGTGGTGGTGATGGTCGGCGACGGCGAGCTCCAGGAGGGCCAGAACTGGGAGGCGCTGCAGGGAGCTGCGCACGAACGTCTCGCGCGCCTCTGGGTCGTTGTCGACCGCAACCAGCTCCAGTCCGACAAGCCGACCGAGGAGATCCTCGCGCTCGGCGACCTCGAGGCGAAGCTGAGCGCGTTCGGCTGGAACGTCGCCGCCTGCGACGGGCACGACCACGCCGCGCTGCGGGCCGCCTTCGCCGGCTTTCGCGCCGAGCAAGAGCGTCCGTCGGTGCTCGTCGCGCGGACGGTCAAGGGCAAGGGCGTCTCGTTCATGGAGCACCCGCGCGCGCTTGCGGAGGGCGGCGGCACCTACCGCTGGCACGCCGGCGCTCCCGGCGACGAGGACTTCGAGCGCGCGCACGGCGAGCTGGTGGCGCGCGTCGAGGCCGGCTTTCGCGCGCTCGGCCTCGACGGGCCCGAGCTCGAGCCCGTCGAGAGCGCCGAGGAGCGCGCGGTCAGCCTCGAAGGGGAGCCGGAGAGCGGCGCGGGCTCCCGTCCGAAGGTCACCCGCGAGTACGTCGCCGAGGCGTACGGCGAGGCCCTGCTCGAGCTCGCCGACCGCAACCCGAGCCTGATCGTGCTCGACGCCGACCTCGCCTCGGACTGCCGGGTTCGCCGCTTCGAGCTCGCGTACCCGGAGCGCTTCCTCGAGTGCGGCATCGCCGAGCAGGACATGGTCTCGGCGGCCGCCGGGCTCGCGCGGCACGGCCTCCTCCCGGTCGTCAACTCCTTCGCGAGCTTCCTGGCCTCGCGGGCGAACGAGCAGATCTACAACCAGGCGAGCGAGCTGACGAAGGTCGTCTACGCGCTCCACTACGCGGGCCTGATCCCGGCCGGGCCCGGCAAGTCGCACCAGAGCCTGCGCGACGTCTCGCTGCTCGCGGCGCTCCCCGGCCTGACGATCGTTCAGCCCGCAAACGCCGAGGAGACGAAGGCGCTGATGGCCTGGGCAGTTCAGGAGGCCGACGAGAGCGTCGCGATCCGGCTGGCGATCGGCCCCTCGCCGCGGCGGCTCGCGCTTCCCTCGAGCTTCCCCGGGGTCGGACGCGGCACCGTCCTGCACGAGGGCTCGGACGCGGTGCTGCTCGCCTACGGGCCGGTGATGCTGAACGAGGCGCTCGTCGCCGCAGAAACGCTGCGCGCGCGCGGAGTGCGGCTGCAGGTCGCCGCGATGCCGTGGCTGAACCGCTTCGACCGCGACTGGCTCGCCGAGGCTGTCTCCCCGTTCGGCGACGTCTTCGTACTCGAGGATCATGCGCCCGTCGGGGCGCTCGGCGACGCGCTCCGGCGGGAGCTCGAGGGGCCGGTCACCGTCTTCGGAGTCGAGGGCTGGCCAGCGTGCGGGACTCCGCCAGAGGCGCTGCGATTCCACGGGCTCGACGGCGCCTCGCTCGCCGACCGGATCGGGGTCGCGCTTCGCCTCGAAGCGCCGTCGTGACGGGACGCCGCGCCTTCCTGACGCGGATGTACGACGCGGCGAACGAGCAGAACCTTCGCAACATCGAGCAGGGCCTCGAGTCCGGGGCGCCCCACGCGAAGCTCCTCGACCTCGGCTGCGACGACGGAGAGCGGACGCTGACGTTCGCCCGTGCCGCTCGCGCGGCGGAGGTCCACGGCGTCGAGGTCGTCGACGAGCAGGCGGAGCTCGCTCGCGCGCGTGGCATCGAGGTGGCCGTTGCCGACCTCACGAAGCCGCTCCCCTACGACGACGGGCGCTTCGACGGCGTCGTCTCGAACCAGGTGATCGAGCATCTCGCCGACACGGACACGTTCGTCGCCGAGATCCGCCGCGTCCTCCGGCCGGGCGGGCTCGCCGTGGTGTCGACCGAGAACCTCGCGAGCTGGCACAACATCGCGGCGCTGCTGCTCGGCTGGCAGCCGTTCAGCCTCACGAACGTCAGCTCGACGAGGCTCGGCGTCGGCAATCCCGCGGCCCTGCATCGCGGCGAGGAGTCGGGCCTCGAGACGTGGCAGCACCTGCGTGTGTTCTCGTTTCGCGGCCTCCGCGAGCTCTTCGAGGCGCACGGCTTTCGGGTCGAGACGCTGCTCGGCGCGGGCTACTACCCGCTCCCGGCGCGGCTCGGGAGGCTCGAGCCCCGCCATGCCGCCTTCCTGACGCTCATCGCGCGGGCCTAGTCCTCGAGGCCGAGGATCGCGCCGACCCCGAAGAGCACGAAGCCCGGCGCGACCGGCAGCAGGAAGTGGAGGTCCGTGAACAGGCCGAGCGCGTTAAGCACGACGTAGAGCGTCGCCGCCAGCGGGAGCGCGACGAGCAGGCCGAGCTCGCGCGGCCGTCGCAGCACGAGCACGATCAGCCCCAGCACGAGCCAGTGGATCGGGCGCGGGAACCAGCGTGACAGCTGGTTCAGGCGCAGAGACACCTGCGCGTTACCTCGGCGGTCGGAGAACGAGCTCGTCAGGTCGCTCAGCCGGCGCTGGATCTCGTCGAAGCGGGGGCGCTGCGCCGGGTTGCGGAACTCGAAGTGGAAGTCGGTCGGCGAGGTCCAGACCTGGCGGATGCTCTGATCGGGTCGGGAGATCCAGACCACCTGGCCGCCCGGGATCGGCTCGCCCTCGCTCGGCCGCGGAAGCTTCCGGCCGCCGACTGCGACCGTCGGGCTGCTGTCGCTCGCCGCCGGCTCCGCCTTCGCTGGCGTTCGGAACTCCGCCCGGCTGAGCTCCTGCCAGACCGTTCTCAGAACGCCCGACGCGTATCTGCGCGGGTGGGCCTGAACCGCCTCGACGCCGGCCTTGCGCAGGACGCTGTAGTCGCTGTCCCAGCCGAAGACCTGGTCGGACAGGACGTACAGGTCTTCGTGCACGCGGAAGCTGCCGCGCCGGAAGAGCTCGTCGAGCGTGACGTCGTACGACTTGTAGGGCTCGCGTGTCAGGAGGTGATCTCGCATCGCGTCCGCGAGCCGCCGGGAGGCGTCGCCGTTCTCGGGCTCGACGATGTGGTCGGTGATGAATGCCCGGTAGAACGGGATCACCGCGTTGCCGCCTCGCGCGAGCGCGTAGTCGTTCAGGACGATGCCGTTGTGGAGCGTCCAGGCGGCCAGCGGGACGACCGTCGCCGCCGCGAACGCGCCCGCTCGCCGGAGCCGCGTCCGCCATCGTCCGGCGAGCAGCAGTGGGAGAAGCAGGAAGACGGCGAGCACGATCCCGCCCGGGCGCACCAGCGTGACGAGCGCGGTCGCGCCGCCGGCGAGCGCGAACCTGCTCGTCGACGGCGCCTGGACGGCGCGCGTGAGCGCGAGCGCCCACGCGGCGAACGCGGCGGCGAAGACGGGCTCGCTGGACAGCTCGTGGAACATCAGCGCGTAGCCCTGGTAGAGGAGCAGCGCGAAGGCCGTCACGAGCGCCGCGGGGCGCCCGAACGTGAGGGCGACGGCGCTCCAGGCGACGATCGAGAGCGCGTAGAGCGTCGCCAGCACGACGGTGGCGAGCAGGCCGCCGCCGAGGTCGAGCGAGACCCCGGCGACGACCGGCGTCACCGGTGTCCGGAACAGCATCGACCAGGGGAGTAGCGGGTGTCGGTCGAAGAGCTGGACGTAGGTGTAGAGGTACTCGTCGAGGTCGCGGCCGCCGCCGACCGGCCACCCGATCGTCCGGAGGCCGTAGGCAGCGAGCGCGACGACGAAGAGGACGAGGGCGCCGCGCCGCGTGCCGGCGAGTCGCTCGAGCCACCCGAGGGCGGGCAGCAGTCGACGTGTCGCTTCTCGCACGCTCACGGCCGGGCCAGACTGTACCTGCGCCGCCTCACGGTGCTGCTAGCGTCGTGCGCTCGATGGACCCCGCGCGCCCCATCTGGCTCGTGCTGCCGGACCCGCTCTCGACGCGTATCTTCTTCGACTGCCGGATCGTGGAGCTTCTGCGCGAGCGGCTCGGCGACCGGCTCGAGATCGTCTTCCTGATGGACCGGACCGACGTCGCCGAGTGGGCGCCGCGGTTCGAGGGACTGCGCGTCACGTATCGGGAGGAGCTGTTCCCGCTCCGGGCGCGCGGCGTGGCGAGGGTCTGGCGGCGAATCGACCGCTGGCTCGACGAGCGGATCGGCTTCTATCCGCTCGCGATCCGCGTCAACCTCCGCTTCGGGTTCCACCGCGAGCGGATGCAGCCCGGCCATCAGAACTGGTTCCTCGACCCGAACCGGGTCGGCCCGCTGCCGCGCTGGCGCTGGGTCGAGCGCGCCATGTTCCGGTGGCACTTCGGCCGGTTTCGCTACGTGCCCGCCGTGCTCCGTGAGCGCCTTCGCCGGGAGCGTCCGGTGCTCGTCGTCAGCAACATCCAGATGCAGGCAGTCGTGCCGGCGCTCCTCGCAGCCGGCCGTGCCGGGCTGCCGCTCGTCGGCTACGTCGCGAGCTGGGATCACACGGTCGGGAAAGGTGTGATCTGGCCCGAGCTCGGGCGTTACCTCGTCCAGAACGACGTCATGCTCGCCGACCTCGACCGCTATCACGGGATCGGGCCGGATCGCGTCGTCGTCACCGGCTGGCCGCAGACAGACGTCTTCCATCGCCGGCGGCCGCGGTCGGCGTACGAGGCCGTGCTCGGTGGGTGCGAGCTCGACCCGGCGCGACCGGTCGTGCTCGTGATGGGGAACACGCCGACGAACGCGCCGTACGAGCGGCCCTTCGTCGACCGGCTCGTCTCGTGGTGGGAGGAAGGGCCTCGCGAGCGCTTCCAGCTGCTGTTCCGGCCGCACCCGCGCGACCGGCAGTGGCGCGAGCGGTTCTCGGCGGCGCTCGGGAAGGACGGCGCGCACGTCCAGGAGCCGAGCTATACCGATCTCGAGACGCTGGCGACCCTGCTCCAGCACGGTGACTGCGTCGTCGCGAATGCCGGCACGATCCTGCTCGACAGCCTCGTCAACGACCGGCCCGCCGTTTGCGTCCTCTACGACGAGGGCGGCCCGCCCGGCGAGAGCTGGGCCGCGAAGAACGTCACGGGCGAGCACTACCGGCAGCTGATCGAGTCGGCCGCCTTCTTGCGGGCGCACCACTTCGACGAGGTCGCCGCGGGCATCGAGCGCGCGCTCGCTCATCCCGACGAGCTGGCCGAGGAGCGTCGCCGGGTCGCGCGTGAGGTCGTCGGCGAGGTCGACGGCCGAGCCGCCGAGCGCGTCGTCGAAGCGATCCTCGGCGCAATCGGCGAGCTCTAGCGCCTCCATCGAGCGCCGGCTCGGGCGGCGGCGCATTGCCGTCCTCGTCCGCCGTCACACTTCCGTTACCTTGGCCTGACACCCGGCCATGGCCGGGACGGCCATGGCCGCGGCGGCCGCGAGGTGTCTGTTCATGCGGGTTTGCGGGAACTGTGGACGGTTCGTGACACCTCTGTCACCTTGGACTGACACCGGGACATGGGCCCTCACGGCATGTCCCTCGAGGGCGGGAGCGTCGCGGGGCGCGCCTACAATCGTCGCCGTGAGCCTTGCGCGCGCATCGACGAACGAGCTGACCGAGGAGCCTCGGCGGCCCGCCTCGCGGCCCTTGCTGACGGTGGTGGTGCCCGTCTACAACGGCGGCGACGAGGTCGTCGACAACGTCGGGGTCATCCAGCACGCGGTGGCAGGCGGTCTCCCGGGCGAGGAGATCGAAATCGTTGTCGTCTCGGACGGATCGGTCGACGGGACCGCCGAGCGCCTGCTCGAGGCGCGAAGCGACGCCGTTCGCGTCATCCACTACGACCGCAACCTCGGCAAAGGCTATGCAGTGAAGGCCGGGGCGCTTGCGGCCCACGGCGACTGGATCGCGCTGATCGACGCCGACCTCGACCTCGACCCCGCCTCGATCCCCGCCTACCTCGAGCTCGCCCGCCGCGAGCAGCTCGACTTCGCGATCGGCTCCAAGCGCCATCCCGAGTCGGTCGTCTACTACCCGGCGACACGGCGGGCGGCGAGCTGGTGCTACCAGCAGCTCAACCGCCTCCTCTTCCACCTCGACGTGCGCGACACGCAGGTCGGGCTGAAGGTCTTCAGGCGGGAGGTCGTCGAGGACGTGCTGCCGCTCCTGCTCGTCAAGCAGTTCGCGTTCGACCTCGAGCTGCTCGCTGTCTCGACGGCGCTCGGTCACGGCCGGATCCGGGAGCTTCCCGTTCGCCTCGAATACCGCTTCACCGGGTCGGGCGTGCGCTCGATGGCAGTCGTCCGCGCGCTGATCGACACGGCGGCCGTCTTTTACCGCCTCCGGATCCTGCGGACGTACCAGCGCAAGCGGCGCCTGCTCGGAGGCGCGTCGCTGCCGCCGCAAGAGCTGCCGCTCGTCACCCTGATCGGCGATCCCGAAGCCGCGCAGCTGCTCGACTACCCCCGGCTCTACCTCGTCGAGCCCGCCGACCGAGACCAGGCGATCCGGGCCGCGCGCGGAGAGATCCTCGCGGTGCTCGCCCCCGGCGCGCGCCCCGCAGGGAACTGGGTCACTGCGGCCGTCCCGTACCTCGCCTCCGATGACGTCGCCGCGGTCGTCGCGCCGACGCTCGCCCCGGCCGGCGCGTCGCTGCGCGAGCGGGCCGCCGCCGCGATCCTCGAATCGCGGCTCGGCGGCGGCTCACGGCGCTTCCGGTACCTGCCGGGAAACGTCCGGACGCTTCAGGACCACCCCGCGGAGAGCTGCGTCGTCCGCAAGGCGGACTACCGCGAGGCGCGGGAGGCAGGCGTCGACGACGAGCGCCTCGTCGCCTGGCTCGCCGCGCGCGGGAAGCGCTCGATCTACACCCCGGACACGTCGGTCGCAGAGACCCCGCCGCCGCTACTCCGCCCCCACCTCCGCGGAACGCTCGACCACGCCCGCGCGCGCGGAGCCGCCGCCCGTCGCACGAGCGGCCGGAGCCTGAGCGCCGCGACGACGCTCTCGCTCCTGCCGGCGGCCGCCGCCGCACTCGGCGTCTCGCTTCTGGCTGCCGGATCCAAGCAGGCGGGGGTCGGGCTCGTCGGCGCCTACGGTGCCGCCGTCCTCGGCTCGGCGGCGCACTCGGCGCTGCGGTTCCGGTCGCTGCCGGTCGGTCTGCTGACGGCGCCTGCCCTGATCGCCACGCACGCGACGTACGTCGCCGGCTTCGTGGACGGCCTCGCGCGCGGACGATGAGCGCGTCCCTTAGCGTCGTCATGCCCGTCTACAACGAGGCGACCCATCTGCCCGCGACGATCGAGTCGCTGGTCGGCGCCCTCGGCGAGAGCCGCTTCGAGGCGGAGCTCGTGCTCGTCGACGACGGGTCGACGGACGGGAGTGCCGACGTTGCCCGGGGCGCGCTCGCCGAACGCGTGCCGCTGCGCGTCGTCGCGCAGCCCAATCGCGGGCGCTTCGAGGCGCGCCGCGCAGGACTCGAGGCCGCGACCGGCGAGTGGGTCCTGCTCCTCGACGGCCGAGTGCGGCTCGCCCGAGGCGCGCTCGCCTTCGTCGCGGATCGCGTCGCGGCGGACGAGCGGGTCTGGAACGGCCATGTCCACGTCGAGACCGACGGCAACCCGTACGCCGCGTTCTGGAACGTCCTCGTCGAGCTCGCCTGGCGCGAGTATTTCGACGACCCTCGCACGACGAGCTTCGACAGTGAGAGCTTCGACCGCTACCCGAAGGGAACAGGGTGCTTCCTCGCGCCGCGTGAGCTCCTGCTGGCAGCGCTCGACCACACGCGCAGCGGCTACGAGGACGCCCGCCACATGAACGACGACGCGCCGCTGATCCGCTGGATCGCCTCGCGCGAGCGCGTCCACCTGTCGCCGTCGTTCGCCTGCTCCTACCGAGCACGTACGACGCTCGGCTCCTTCCTGCGGCACTCGTTCCACCGGGGGACGGTCTTCCTCGACGGACACGGACGGCGGGAGTCGCGGTTCTTCCCGGTCGTCGTCGCGTTCTTCCCCGTGAGCGCGGCGCTGGCAGTCGCCTCGCTGCGCCGGCCGGCGCTGGTGCCCGCGCTGGCGGGGACAGCCGCGCTCGCCGCTGCGACCGTGGCCGCAGGCCCGAGGCGCCCGCTGGCCCAGGCGGGGTCGTTCGGAGCGCTCCTTCCCGTCTACGCCGTCCTGCACGGGGCGGGGATGTGGCGGGGCCTCGTGCTGATCGGCCGCGCCCGCCTTCGCCGGACCGCACGCGCGTGATCCTCGTCGTCTTCGGGACGACGGGTGAGCTGATCAAGCTCGCGCCGGTGCTGCTACGGCTCGATGCGGCTGGCCATCGTTATCTCCTGGCGACGACCGGACAGCAGATCGAGCAGATCCCGTCCTTCCTCGACCAGTTCGGGCTCCGGCGGCCCGACGTCTGGCTGGCGCGCGGGGCCGGCGGCCGCGATCTGCGGGTCAATCGCGACATCCCGGGCTGGCTCGCCGCCGTCGCCCGCTCGTACGCGCGTCATCGCCGCCGCTTTCGAGGTGCGTTCGCCGCCGGCCCGGCACGGCCGCTGGTGCTCGTCCACGGCGACACGATGACGACCGTGCTCGGCGCCACCATGGGCCGCGGCCTGCGGGTTCCCGTCGCCCACATCGAGGGAGGACTGCGCAGCTACGACCTCCGCCACCCCTTTCCGGAGGAGCTGAACCGGCGCACCGCGTCGAGGCTCGCCCGCATCCACTACGCGCCGGGGCCGTGGGCGGCCTCGAACCTGCGCGGCCCGCGCGTCGTCGACACCGGCTCGAACACGATCAGGGACAGCCTCGCGCTCGTGCCCGACGGCGAGACGACGGCCGTTCCCCTCCCGGAAGGCAGCTTCGGCATCGTTTCTCTGCACCGGTTCGAGCTCCTCAACAACAGGCGGGCGCTCGCCGACACGCTCGAGGCGCTGGCCGAGTCCGCCCAGCGCACGCCCCTCCTCTTCGTCGACCACTCGGTGACCGCGGCGGCGATCGAGCGCTTCGGGCTGCAGGGCCGCTTCGGCTCGACGCGGTTCGTGCGCGTGCCGCGGCTGCTCTTCTTCGACTTCGTCAAGGTCGTGCGTCGCGCCGCGTACGTCGTCACCGACAGCGGCGGCAGCCAGGAGGAGTGCTTCTACCTCGACCGCCCCTGCCTCGTCCATCGCGCGCGAACCGAGCGGCGCGAGGGGCTCGGGGAGACCACGGTGCTTTCCGGGATGAGCGTCGAGGTGTTGCGGGACTTCCTCGCCGACCCGGGTCGCTTTCGCCGCCGCGCCGAGCTTCCGGCCGAGTCTCCCTCGGACGTGATCGTCGGCGACCTCGCGCAGCGCGGCTTCGTCTAGGACAACGGAGCGGCGCGCAGCTCGGGCGTGCCCGACGCGGTCTCGGTGCGGGGCGCGGAGAGCACGATCGCGTCCTCCTCCGACGTTGCCGGCGGGTCGGTCTTGAGGGTCAGCTGCGAGAGGCCGGCGGGAAGCTCGACGAGCAGCGAGATCGTCGCCCGCGCGCCCACCCGGAACGGTCGTTCGCCGGCGGCGTCGGCGACGCGGAGCACCCGCGACTGGCCCGCCGGCGGCTCGACGTCGAAGGAGAGCCGCACGAGCCCAGCCTTGGCGGCCCGCAGCTGGATGTAGCCGACGCCCGAGGAGGCGCTCAGCGCGTAGCCGACGAACGTCCCGCGCGGCCGCTGCGGCTCTCCGAAGCCGCTGCGTGTGACGACCGCCGGCGCGGGTCGCGCCACGACGCGCCAGGACGAGGAGCCGTCGGGCGCCCGGGCGAGCAGCGCGTACCCGGGGCCCCAGCTCGCGTTCGGGACCTCCGGCGCGTCCTCCACGGCGTGCAATGCGTTTCTGTGCGTGACGATCGCCGTC
>WNFV01010061.1_pt1 | contig 15018 bp, 17 predicted proteins | sample 5400101 | NCBI WGS metagenome assembly WNFV01 (sample SAMN13153361, study PRJNA577476) | soil metagenome | isolation source: 115 cm soil or saprolite under grassland replicate 1 | place: USA:California | collected 2016-06-15 | reverse complement strand
TCCCGCGGTTGAAGAACTGACGGCGCGTGAGCCCCAGCTCCTCCTCCTCGACGGGGACGTACTCGACCGGGGCACGCGCGCCGACGGGCTCGAGCGCCTGGCGCGATTCCTGCGCCCGGGCGCGCGCCTCCTCGTCGAGCTCGACCAGCTCCGTGCCGACGGGCTCGGGCGGCGGTGCCTCGGCCGCCGGCATCGAGCGGTCGCTCTTCCGCGTCTCTCGGCTGAGCCGGCCGGTGGTGGACCGGCGACGGCGGGGCGGCAGCTCCCGCGGCGGCAGCAGCCGCCACCACCGGCGGTGGCGCGACCGCCACGGCCACGGCGCCGAAGCCGACGCCCACGGCCACGGGCCCGGGTGGTCATACGCAGCGGCTGCTGACGGTCGTGAAGTCGGGGTCGATCCAGCAGACCCGGGCCGAGGCGCAGGACAAGGTCCACGTCTGGCCGCACCTGCTCGTCATCGAGTTCGCGGCGGTGCTCGTCGTGACGGCGGCGCTGCTGGTGTTCTCGGCGCTCGTGCGCGCGCCGCTGCTCGGTCTCGCCGACTTCAACAAGACGCCGAACCCGTCGAAGGCGCCGTGGTACTTCCTCGGCCTCCAGGAGCTGCTGACGATGTTCCACCCGATGGTCGCGGGAGTGACGATCCCGGGCATGGGGTTGTTCCTGCTGGCAGTGGCGCCCTTCGTCGACAAGAACCCTTCGCACGCGCCGACCGACCGCAAGTTCGCGATCTCGATCTTCACCTTGTTCCTGATGCTCTGGGCCGTGCTCGTCATCATCGGCTCGTTCTTCCGCGGCCCGGGCTTCAACTTCGTGTTCCCGTGGAACAACGGGATCTTCTTCGACCTGTAGGGCGTTTGTAGTTCGTGGACTCATCGACTGTTCTGATCATCGCCATTCCGGCCCTGCTGGTCCTCGCTGCGATCGCGATCGTGGCCGAGGGCCGGCGCCGCTCGACCACCGGCGGCCGGCTGAGCCGGGAGACTCGTAAGCGCGACCGCTCCCAGCCGACGACCGAGGTGGCTGTCCCGGTGCCGGTGGGCGCCGAGCTCGCGGAGCTCGACGAGGAAGCCCGGGCCCGCGCGGACGAGTCGCGCCAGGCGCTCGAGCCCGTCGGTGATCGCGCCCCGGTCGAGTACGTCCCGGTCGAGGAGGAGGAGCTCGGGATCACCCGCCGCCAGTTCTTCAACCGGGGGATCCTGACCGGGCTCGGCATCTTCGCCGCCGGCATGGGCGCCGCGATGCTCGGCTTCCTGTGGCCGGGGAGCGCAGGCGGCTTCGGCGCCAAGATCGTCGTCGGCTCCGAGGACGACGCCAAGGAGCAGTTCGACAAGAAGCTGCCCTATTACAACGCGGCGGCCCGCACGTACATCCAGCCCTACCCGAAGGACGACATCGCCAAGGCGAAGGGCGTCTACGACCCCCGCATCGTCGCCGGCATGGAGAAGGGGTACGTCGCGCTGTACCAGAAGTGTGTGCACCTCGGCTGCCGGGTGCCGTGGTGCGAGTCTTCGCAGTGGTTCGAATGCCCGTGCCACGGCTCGAAGTACAACCGGGTCGGCGAGAAGAAGGGCGGGCCCGCGCCGCGCGGTCTCGACCGCTTCGTGCTCGAGGTCTCGGGTGGCGACATCACCGTCGACACCGCCGCGACCTCGCTGGTACAAGGGCCGCCGATCGGCACCGACACCACCGGGCAGACCGCCGAGGGGGCGCCCTGTGTGTGAGGTTCACTCGACGTGAATCTCAGGCTGGTCCTGATCATCGTCAACCTCGTCGCGTTCGCGACGATCGGCATCATCATCCTGTGGCGGGTCTTCAGCCTGCGCCGGAACCCCGAGCCGCGACCACCGCAGAACCTGACGCCGTTCCTGCCCGACGAGGAGCTCGAGGGTCGCAAGCTCGAGCGCGTGCTGGGGATCTCACTGCTCACGACCGCACTCATCGCGTTGACGCTCTTCGCGTACTACGTCTTCGAGCCGTCCCGGGAGGCGAACGCCGAGAAGCAGTTCAAGGACCAGTCGATCGAGCGGGGTGCGATCCTGTTCGCGAACGACCAGAGCAAGGCGTACGACCCGACCCGGTCGCTGCTGTGCGCGAACTGCCACGGCGTCGACGGCTCGGGCGGCAGCACGAACTACACGATCAAGTCGGACGACCCCCGCTGCGACCCGACGGCGACGGTCACCGCCGACACCCCGAGCTATTGCCTCCCGGTCCAGGTCACCTGGCAGGCGCCGCCACTGGACGTGGCGATGCTGCGGTACGACAAGGAACAGGTGCACGACATCATCACGTACGGCAGACCGGGAACGCCCATGCCGCCGTGGGGGATCGCGAGCGGCAAGGGTGTGCTCAACGAGCAGGGCATCTCAGACCTCGTGAACTACGTCGAGAGCATCCAGATCACGCCCGAGAAGGCGAAGGAACGGTTCACCAAGCAGCTCGTCGACGCACGGGCGAAGGACCCGGGCAAGAGCGACGGGGAGCTGCTCTTCCAGCTGCAGTGCGCGCGGTGCCACACGAAGAACTGGTCCTTCTACGACCCCGACAATCCCGGGCCCGGGCCCCTGCCCGGTCCTCAGGGCGGTGGCGCGTACGGCCCCAACCTCACCGGCGGCGACACGCTGCGCCAGTTCGCGGGCCCGAAAGGGGTCCAGGACCAGATCGACTGGGTCACGTCGGGCAAACCGGCGAACGAGTTGTACGGCACGCGCGGGATCTCGTCCGGTCGCATGCCGCACTTCGGCAACGTCCTGACCAAGGACCAGATCCAGGCGATCGTCGACTACGAGCGTGGCTTGTAATGCACGGGAGCCGGAAGCCGTGATCACGTCCCTCCTCGCCCAGGCCCAGCCGACCGAGAACATCCCGAAGGACCTCTGGTACCCGACGATCCTCGGGATCCTGGTGGTCGTGGCGGGTATCGGGCTGTTCTGCGGCTCGATCTACCTGCTGCTCGGGACGAACCTCGGTGCCCGGCTCGGCTTCCTCGTCGCTTTCACGGGTCTCGCCGGCTTCATGGTGATCCTCAGCGGGCTGTGGATCACGACATCGTCGCCGCTCAACACGCTGAAGGGTCGCGTCCCGACGTGGAACGTGCAGCAGTACGTCAGCAAGCTCAGCGACGTCAAGTATCCGCAGGCCAAGAAGGTCACCAAGAAGGAGAAGGTCGACACCATCGAGGCGGCGAACGTGAAGGCCGCCGTCGACGCGCGCCTCGTCACCATCCCGCCGACGGCGATCGAGAAGCCCACGCCGGAGGACAACAAGTTCGCCAAGTTCGACAAGGTGACCGACTACCAGACGGTCAACACGTACGAGATCGGCGGCAGCGATCCGGAGTTCCTGGACTTCCAGTTCACGCACAAGCCGCTCGTGGCGGTGGTCGAGGTGTGCGCGGTGCAGCCCACCAACACACCGTTCGGTGTTCCGCCGCCGAAGCCGGTGTGTGACGAGACGTCCGACAAGAACGGCTTCGTGGTCCTGACGCGCGACCTTGGCCAGCTGCGGCTGCCGCCCATCCTCGCCTTCATCAGCTCGGGCGTGCTGTTCGGCCTGGGCCTGCTCGGCCTCCACTGGCGCGAGCGCGACGAGGCCGAGCGGGCGAAGCAGCAGGAAGAGGCGGGCGTTCCGGCGCCGGTCCCGGCCCGGACGTGAGGAGGACGCCGTGACCCGACGCATTTGCGGTCTCGTGGTGCTGGCCGTGTCGTCCACGGTGGCGCTCGTCATTGCCTCTTCTCCCGCCGGCGCCCAGCAGCTCGTCGACGCGGGGAAGGAGAACGGCGGAGGCGCGCTCGCCTTCGTGCTGTTCGCCGCGCTCGTCGGGCTGACGTTCGGCGTCCTGTTCACCATGGACCGCGTCCGGCGACGGCGCGAAGAGGCCCGGGAGCCGGACCAGCCGCGCTAGACGCGCTGCGCGACGCCGAGAGCGCGGCGCAGTTCGGATCTGCGATGCGATCTCACGCGCCTCGGAGCGACCTGCCGGCCTCGGCGGCGGCAGCGAGGGTGCGGTCGAGCTCGGCGTCGCCGTGCGCGAGGCTCGGGAAGATCGCCTCGTAGCCGCTCGGCGCCAGGTAGACGCCGCGGTCGAGCATCCCGTGGAAGAACGCCGCGTACGCCTTGTGGTCGGCGGCCTGCGCGCCCGCGTAGTCGCGCACGGGCCGGTCGGTGAAGAACAGGCCGACGAGTGTGCGCGTCCGCGGCACCTGCGCGGCGACACCGGCGCCGGCCAGCGCGCCGGCAAGCCCGTCCGAGAGGCGCGTCGCGGTCGCCTCGAGGCGCGCGTAGGCGTCGTCGTCGAGCAGCGAGAGCACCGCGAGGCCGGCCGCGGTGGCCAGCGGGTTCCCGGACAGCGTGCCGGCCTGGTACACGGAGCCGACCGGCGCCAGCTCGTCCATGAGGTCGGCGCGGCCGCCGACGGCGGCGAGCGGGAGACCGCCGCCCAAGACCTTGCCGAACAGCGACAGGTCGGGCGTGACGCCGTAGATCCCCTGCGCACCGGCGGGACCGACCCGGAAGCCGGTGATCACCTCGTCGAGCACGAGCAGCGCGCCGTGCTCGTCGCAGCGGCGGCGGAGCCCAGCCAGGAAACCCTCGGTCGGCGGGACCAGACCCATGTTCGCCGCCACCGGCTCGACGAGAACCGCGGCTACTTCGTCGCCCAGCCGCGCGAACGCGTCGTCGAGGGCGACGTCGTCGTTGTAGGGCACCACCACGGTGTCGGCGACCGTGCCCTCGGTGACGCCGGCGCTCCCTGGAAGCCCGAAGGTCGCGACGCCGCTTCCCGCTGCAGCAAGCAGCGCGTCGAGGTGGCCGTGGTAGCAGCCGGCGAACTTCACGACCTTGGGCCGTCCGGTGGCGCCGCGTGCGAGCCGGACCGCGGTCATCGCCGCTTCCGTGCCCGAAGATACGAGCCGGACCTTCTCGACCGACGGCACGCGCGCGCAGATGGCCTCCGCCAGCTCGACTTCGCGTGCGGTCGGCGCCCCGTACGACGTGCCGTCGGCGGCGGCGCGCTGCACGGCTTCGACGACTGCGGGGTGGGCGTGGCCGAGGATCGACGCGCCCCACGATTGGACGTAGTCGACGTAGCGGCGACCGTCGGTGTCGACGAGGTAGGCGCCTGAAGCTGAGGCGACGAAGAACGGCTCGCCGCCCACGGCGCCGAACGCGCGCACCGGCGAGCTCACACCACCGGGGATCACGCGCCGGGCGCGGTCGAACAGCGATTCTGCCACTACGAGTGCAGGCGCTCCGCGATCTCGCGCGCGTAGTAGGTGAGCACGAAGTCCGCGCCGGCGCGCTTGATCGCCACCAGATGCTCGAGCGCCACCGCCTCTCCGTCGAGCCAGCCGAGCTGCGCCGCCGCCTTGACCATCGCGTACTCACCGCTCACGTGGAACGCGGCCACGGGCGCGTCGACCGTGTCGCGCACGGCGCTGATCACGTCGAGGTACGCCAGCGCCGGCTTCACCATCACCATGTCGGCGCCCTCGGCGACGTCGAGCGCCGTCTCGTCGATCGCCTCCCGGAGGTTGCGGGGGTCCATCTGGTAGCCACGTCGGTCGCCGAACCGCGGCGCGCACTCCGCTGCGTCACGGAACGGGCCGTACAAGGCGGAGGCGTACTTCGCGGAGTAGGCGAGGATCGCGGTGTCGGCGTGCGCGGCGGAGTCGAGCGCGGTGCGAATGGCGCCAACCTGGCCGTCCATCATCCCCGAGGGCGCGACGACGTCGGCGCCGGCGTCGGCCTGCGACACCGCGATCTCGGCGTACCGCTCGATGGTCGTGTCGTTGTCGACCTCGCCGTCCGGAGTCAGCACTCCGCAGTGGCCGTGATCGGTGTACTCGTCGAGGCAGTCGTCGGCGATGAGCACGAGGTCGTCGCCCACCTCGTCGCGCAGCGAGCGCAGCGCGATCTGCACAACGCCGTCACGGGCGTCGGCGCCCGAGCCCGTGGCGTCTTTCACGGCGGGCACGCCGAAGAGGACGACGGCCGGGATCCCGAGGTCGGCCAGAGCCCGCACCTCCTTGCGGAGGCTCTCCTGGGTGTGCTGGAGGACGCCCGGCATCGACGGCACCGGCTCCGGCGCGTCGATGCCCTCCTTCACGAACAAAGGAGCGACGAGATCGTCGAGGTCGACGCGCGCCTCGCCGACAAGCCGGCGCAAGGCCGGCGTACGGCGCAGGCGACGCGGCCGGTGCTCGGGGAACGCCACGAGAACAAGGGTACCGTCCGGTGCGCGCCGTTCGGCCGTCCGGTGGGCTCTACGCTCCCGCCTGATGATCGGCCGCCTCGGTTTGGTGCTGTCGTGCGTGACACTCGTGGCCCTCCAGGCGGTGCCCGCGCTCGCCGCGCCGCAGCAGCAGCCGGCACCGCCACAACGAATCCTCCTCGTCGGTGACTCGACGGCCGAGACCATGTACCCGTTCCTACGGGACGCCCTCGCGTCGCACGGTGTCACGATCGAGTCCGCGGCTCGCATCGGATGTGGCGTGATCGACGGCGAGCCCAAGAACGACGACGGCCAGTCCTACCGCGACATCTTCGGCGACACGAGCCAGTGCGCCGGCCTCACGGCCGCGATGCAGGACAGCCTGCTCGCCACCGAGCACCCGGACTTGATCCTGTGGCTGAGCGGCTGGGAGTCATGGCCCAACCGGGTGCTCGACGGGCAACTCGTCCACTTCGGCACGATCGGCGGCAACAAGGCCGTGATCGCGCACATCGACGCCGCTGTCAGCCGGCTCACTGCCGGCGGCGCCCGCCTCGTGTTCATGCCGGTCGCACCGAACGCGTATCCGAGCGTGCGCGGTGTCCCGACCTACGCCAACGACGCGCGCCTGGTGCAGCTGGCCAAGATGCTGCGGACGTACGCGCAGCAGCACACCGACAAGGTGTCGCTCATCGACCTGCCCATGATCCTGTGCCCGAACGGGCTGGGATGCCCCGCCGAGGTCGCGCCGGGCATCCGTCCCCGCAACCTCGACGGCTTCCACTTCGACGGCGACGGGGCGGTCTGGCTAGCGAACCAGCTCACCGCCATGCTGCTCGGGACCGAGCAGCCGCCAGCGAGCCCCGGCGTGCCGACGTGCGTGGCCGCGTCCCTGGGGAACGGGCTAGGCGGCACCGGTCGCAAGTGCGCGTAGGAGCGCGTCGACCAAGCCGTCGATGGTGTGCTCGGTGGCCTCGACGTCGACGCGCAACCCTCGCTCCATCGCCGTCTTCGAGGTCACCGGCCCGATCGACGCCACGAGCGGCTGCGGCGCGGGAACCGCGCCGAGGAGGTCGCACAGGTTCGTGACCGTCGAGGAGGACGTGAAGGTGACAGCATCGACATCTCCCTGGCGCACGCGCTCGACGGCTGCTGGATCGGGCGAAGCCGTGACGGTTCGGTAGACGGCGAGAACGTCGACCTCATAGCCGCGCTCGGCCAACCCCGCGGGCAACACGTCGCGCGCCTGCTCGGCCCGGGCCAGCAGCACGCGTTCGCCACTCTTGCCCGGCGCCGGGAAGGCCTCGAGCAGTGACTCGGCGACGAACCGCTCCGGGATCAGGTCGGCGCGCACCCCGCGCTCGACGAGCGCGGCGGCCGTGCCGGGACCGATCGCCGCGACGCGCGTGCCTGCCAGCGCGCGGGAGTCGAGCGCGGCCGGGTCGAGACCACGGTCGAAGAAGGCATGCACGCCGTTGGCCGACGTGAATGCGAGCCATCCGTACCGGTCGAGTGGCGGCAGCTCGAACGCGACGGGCTCGAGCGCGATCGCGGGCAGCTCGATCACTTCGGCGCCGAGCGCCTCGAGCTTGCGGCGGAGCTCGCTGGCCTGCTCGCGCGCCCGCGTCACGACCACCGAGCGGCCGAACAGAGGACGGGACTCGAACCACGAGAGATCGAGGCCGGCGACGTCACCGACGACGATGGCGGCCGGCGCCTGTATGCCCGCGTCGGCGGCGGTCGCGAGCGTGGCGCGGGTCGTCTGCTGGTCGGCCCGGGTGCCGTTGCGCACCGCGGCTACGGGCGTGTCGGCCGGGCGACCACCGGCGACGAGCCGCGCCGCGATGTCGCCGACGCGTCCGGCGCCCATGAGGATGACGAGCGTTCCGCCTGCCCGCGCCAGCGCTTCCCAGTCGACGTCGACCGTGCCCTTCGCGGGGTCCTCGTGGCCGGTCACGACGGTGAAATGCGTCGACACGCCGCGGTGGGTGACCGGGATCCCGGCGTAGGCGGGGGCGCCGATGGCGCTCGTGATGCCCGGCACCACTTCGAACGGCACCCCGGCGGCCGCGAGCGCCTCGGCCTCCTCGCCGCCGCGGCCGAACACGAACGGGTCGCCGCCCTTCAACCGGACGACGGCGCGTCCCGCGCGTCCGTGCTCGACGAGGAGTGCGTTGATGTCGGCCTGGTCGATCTCGGCCCGGCCGGGCGCTTTCCCGACGTACACGCGCTCGGCGTCGGTGGGCGCGAGCTCCAAAAGGGACGGGTGCACGAGGCGGTCGTAGACCACGACCTCCGCCCGCCCGAGCACCTCGGCGCCGCGCACGGTGAGCAGACCGGGATCGCCGGGCCCCGCCCCGACGAGCGACACCGTCATATGCCCATTGTCGCTGTCTCTATCGCCGTCGCAGGCTCCGGCTCTGCGGCGACGGTCAGCAAAGCCGCCGTCACCGCGGTCGCAAGCTCCGGCTTTGCGACGACGGTCGGCAAAGCCCCCGTCATCGCGGAGCGCCTCCGACCAGGTCGTCATCGAGCACGAGGCGGCCCCCTTCGTCGTCGACGAGCCGCCGTGCCGCTTCGGAGCCGACCGCGACCGGGTCGCGCCCGTCGACGCGCACGCGCAGCGCGATCCGGCCGTCGAGCGACGCCAGCAGCGCCTCGAGCCGCACCGTGCCGTCGTCGTCGGTCTCGGCCAGCGCGCCGCACGGGAGGTTGCAGCCGCCGCCGAGCTCCGCGAGGTACGCGCGTTCTGCGGTGACGGCGGCACGCACACCGGCGTGGTCGACGGCGGCGAGCAGCTCCTGCGTCTCGTCGTCGCCCGTGCGGCACTGGACTGCCAGCGCGCCCTGCGCCACCTGCGGCAGCAAGACGGCCGGGTCGGCGCGCTCGGCGATCTGATCGGCGAGCTCGAGCCGGTCGAGCGCCGCCGCCGCCAGTACGACGGCGTCGAAGCGCGCCGCCTTCTCCAGCCGCGTCGGGATGTTGCCGCGCAGCTCGCCGAAGCCCAGGTCGGGGCGCAGAGCCGCGAGCTGCGCCCGGCGGCGCACCGAACCGGTACCGACGCAGCCGCCGGTCGGGATGTCGTCGAGCGCCCGGCCGACGAGCGCGTCACGGGGATCGCCGCGCTCGGGCAGCGCCGCCAGGACGAGGCCGGGCGTGTCACCCGAGGGGAGGTCCTTGGCCGAGTGGACGGCGACGTCGGCGGCGCCGTCGAGCACGGCCTGCTCGACGTCCTTCACGAAGACGCCGGTACCGCCCATCGCGTGGATCGGGACATCGCGACGCTCGTCGCCCTTGGTGGACACGATCACGTACTCGGCGTCGACCCCGAGCAGCTCGACGATCCGTTCGGCTTGCCAGCGGGCCAGCGCGCTGCCGCGCGTCGCCACCCGCAACGCCGGCACTTACGACCCGTCGGTCGGCGACTCGGGCTCGGTGTCGGACGCCGCTTCGGTCGCGTCCTCGAGGCCGAACAGCGCCGCCAGCGCGTCGGCATAGAGCTCGCCCTGGGCGGTGCCCGCGGCTTCCTTCATGCGCACGGTGGGATCGTGGAGGAGCTTGTTGACGAGACCGCGTGTCAACGCCTCGACGGCTTCGCGCGCCCCGGGGTCGAGGTGGGCGAGACGCGAGCTGAACCGGTCCAGCTCTGTCGCGCGCAGATCCTCGCCCCGTACCCGCAGCGACGCGATGAGCGGCGCGACCTCGCGCGCGGAGCGCTCGAGGCGGAACCGGTCGAGCTCCTCGGTGATGATCTCCCGCACCTTGTCGATCTCCTGGCGACGTTGCTCGAGCGACAACGCCGCGAACGCCTTGAGGTCGTCGATGTCCAGCAGAGTGACGCCGAAGATCTGTGCGACACCGGGGTCGATGTTGCGCGGCACCGCGATGTCGACGATCAAGAGGGCACGACCGTCGCGCCGGGCCATGGCGGCTTCGATCTCGCCCCGCTCGAGGAGGACGTCGACCGCGCCGGTCGACGCGAGGAGCACCCCGCCGAGCCGCTCACCCGCGACGGCGACGGCGGCCGACGAGACCGACACGGCGTGGCGGCCGATGGCGGTCTCGGTGCGAGCGCGCTTGCCGACCTCGACCGCCTGGCGGAAGACGAGCGACACGATCGGCCCGATCATCGACTCGCGCTCGGCGATCTGCCACGCCTCGCGCACCTGCCCGAGGATCTCGCCCTCGCCGACGATCATCGAGTCGACCCCGGCGGCCACACCGAACAGGTGCGCCACGGCGGCGTCGTCGTGGTACGTGTACAGGTGGTCGGTGATCGTGTCGGGATCGAGCCCCGACTGGTCGGTCAGGAAGTTCCGGACGTCCTCGACGGCGGGGTGGAAGCGCGTACAGCGCGCGTAGACCTCGGTCCGGTTGCACGTGGAGAGGACCGCGACCTCGGCGAGGTTCTCGCTGCGCTCCAGAGTGTGCAGCGCCTTCGCGAGCTCTGAGGCGGGGACGGCCATCCGCTCGAGCAGCTCGACCGGCGTCGTGCGGTGGTTCAGGCCAATGACGACGAGAGACACGACCGCAACAGCTCCTTGGCGTCATCCACCCGACCGGCGCGAATGAGATCGAGCATGCCGGAATCGAGAGCCCGTTTCCAATCGGCGTCCTCGGTGGAACGCCCGTCCGCCTGCATGGCTTCCCGAGCCTCCGCCAGCACTTCCACCAGGGTCTCGTACTCGGGACCCAGCTCGGCGGTGATCCACTCCTTCAGCCACGTCGCCAGCGCCGGGCTCCGCCCGCCGGTGCCCACCGTGACGACGAGATCGCCCCGCCGGATGACGGACATCAGCGTGAACGAGCAGTTGTCGGGATCGTCGGCGGCGTTGACCCACACGCGCCGGGCCTCCCCCGCCTCGAACACGGCGTGGTTCGCAGCCGGGTCGTCGGTGGCAGCCGTCGCGAGCCACACGCCGTCGAGGTCGGCGGGCTCGAACGGGCGCTCGGCGGTGGTGATGCGCCCCTCGTCACGCCAGGCCCGCACCCGCTCGCCGAGCTGCGGCGCGACGACGTGCACGTCGGCGCCGGCGGCCAGCAGGCCGTCGATCTTGCGGGCGGCGATCCGACCCGCGCCGACGACCACGCAGCGGCGCCCGTCCACGATGAGGTTCACCGGGTAGCCGAGCAGCGCCGCGCGCGTGGTGGTCACCGCACCCGCTCCGCCGTCCTCGGCGCCGCCGTGTGCTGGCCGTCGGCGGCCGGCACCTTGCGTTGCTGGTAGAAGGACAGGATCTGGAGCTCGATCGCGAGGTCGACCTTCCGCAACGACACGCCCGGCGGCACCGTGACGACCGCGGGCGCGAAGTTGAGAATCGAAGTGACGCCGGCGTCGACCAGCCGGTCGGCCACCTCCTGCGCCGCGCCCGCCGGGGTGGCGACGATCCCGATGGCGATGCCGCGATCCGCCACGACCCGGGGGAGGTCGTCGAGCGCGTCGACGGTGAGGTCGCCGACGCTCATCCCGACCTTGGACGGGTCGGCGTCGACGAGGGCGACGATCTGGAAGCCGCGGGCGCCGAACCCGCGGTAGTTCGCCAGCGCGTGGCCGAGGTTCCCGACCCCGACGATGACGACCGGCCAGTCGTGGGTCAGGCCCAGCTCGCGGGAGATCTGGTGGAGGAGGAACTCGACGTCGTAGCCCACGCCGCGGGTCCCGTAGGAGCCGAGGTAGGAGAGGTCCTTGCGAACCTTCGCCGCGTTCACGCCCGCCAGCTCGGCGAGGCGCTCCGATGAGACGGTGCCGACGTGCTGGTCGGCGATGTCGAGGAGGGCCCGGTAGTAGAGGGGGAGGCGGGCGACGGTCGCCTCGGGGATTCTGCGGACGGAGGGCACTACTCGCTTCCCTGCTCTTGCCAGGGCCCGGGCCGTCCCGGGCCTGACGTCCGAGGATACTCCGAGCTTGTGCACTCGTTCTCAAAGTCGGCGGGGGCGCAGCTCCCGGCGGAGGACCTTGCCCGCGAACGACCGCGGCAGCGCGTCGACCACCTCGACCCGTCCCGGGCACTTGTAGCGGGCGAGAGACCGCGAGCACTGCGCGACGAGCTCGTCGGGGTCCGGCGTCCGGCCGGGCTCGGGGACGACGAACGCCACGATCGCCTCACCGGTGCGGGCGTCGGGCTCGCCGACCACGGCGGCCTCGGCGACATCCGGATGCTCGAGCAGCGCGTCCTCCACCTCGGCCGGGTACACGTTGAAGCCCGACACGATCACCAGGTCCTTGGCCCGGTCGACGAGACTGAGCTCCCCGTGATCGTCGGCGACCGCCACGTCGCCCGTGCGCAGCCAGCCGTCGCCAGTCAGCGCGCGCGATGTGGCGTCGGTGTCGCCCCAGTAACCGGGGAACACATTGGGCCCCCGCACCCAGATCTCGCCCGGGTCGCCGGGCAGCACGTCGCCACCGTCGACGTCGACCAGCCGGACGTCCACGCCGGGCAACGGCGGGCCGATCGAGCCCGGGCCGGGGTCACGCCGTCCGATCGCCGACGTGGTGACGATCGGCGACGCCTCTGTGAGGCCGTAGCCCTCGTGCACCACGACGTTGAACCGCTTCCGCATCCCGTCGTAGACGTCTTCGCCCAGCGCTGCGGCGCCCGACACCGCGAGGCGCACCGAGGCGAACACGTCGGGGGGCGCAGCGTCGTCGTCGAGCTCGAGGAATGCGTGGTACATCGCGGGCACGCCCGCGAGCACAGTGACGCGCTCGTCGCGCACAGTGCGGGCGGCGGCCTCCGCGTCGAAATGGTCGAGGAGCACGATCGACGCCCCGGCGGCGAGCGCCAGGCCCAGGACCGCGTTCAGTCCGAACACGTGGAAGAACGGCAGCGCGCCGAGCGTGACGTCGTCGGCGTTCAGCGCGAGGCCCGGATGGTCGAGGACCTGGCGGATGTTCGACACGAGGTTGCCGTGGGTGAGCATCGCCGCCTTGGGTGCGCCCGCGGTGCCCGCTGTGAACAGCAGCACCGCGACGTCGGCTTCGTCGCACGCGACGGTCGCGCCGGCGTCGGCCGCCTCGGTGCCGTCGCGCGGCGGGCGGAGCACGACGGCGGGCTCGACCGTCGACAGCTCGCGGTCGAGCTCGCGGTCCGGCGCGTGTGGGTTCAGCGGGACCGCGACCGCGCCGGCCCGCAGTGCACCCAGGTACGACACGACGAACCCGACCGTGTTGTGCCCTTCGATCGCCACGCGATCGCCGAGCTTGATCCCTTCGGCGCGCAAGGCCCCCGCAACCCTCGCGGCCCGCTCTCCGAGCTCGCGGTAGGTGAGCGCCTCGGGCCCGTCGCGCAACGCCGTCGCGTCGGGCGTGCTCGCAGCCGGCGCGAGGAGGACGTCGGCGAGGTTCGTCACAGGATCGCTCCTTGCTTCGTCAGCGACGCCCGCAGCTCGTCGACTGCCACCTCCGCGACAGGCACGCCGTCGCGGGCCGCGAGCGCGGCCGCCGTCCCGGCCGCCTCGCCCAGAGCCAGGCTCGGGCCCATGACCCGAATCGACGCCAAGGCGTCGTGGTCGGCCGACAGGCAACGCCCCGCGACCAGCAGGTTCGGCACGCCGCGAGGCCGCAGGCTGCGGAACGGCACCTGGTAACTCGAGCCCGCGGGCAGGAACTCGTATTCCGTCGTGCGATCGCGCACGTGGTACTCACGCGGCCACGCGCCCCGCGCCACGGCGTCGTCGAACACCGCGCTCCGCGTGACATCGTCGCCGGTGAGCACGTAGTCGCCGATGACCCGGCGCGTCTCGCGCACGCCGAGCGCGGTCCCGGTGTCGTCGAGGAAGGCGTCGGCGAAGCCGGGAACGTGCGCCTGGAGGAACTCGGCCGCCTCCTGTGCGAGGCGGCGACCTTCGAGCTCACCCCACGTGGCCTGCCGGACGTCCGTCACGTCGATCGGCGAGCCGTCGGGGTTGCGCACGCGCGTCATCGCGCCGACGAACTCGCCGGGCCGGAACGTGGGGATGATGGCGCCGCCGTCGCGCGACAGATGCCCGCCATGCTCGGCGATCAGATCACCGAGCGCCGGCACCGCGGCCATGGCGGCCGCGGCATCGACGTTCTGCATGACGAACTGCATGGAGCCGAACTGACGCTGCCCGGGTGGGCCGAGCTCGGTCGGCACTCCCGCGAACGCGGCGACGTCGGCGTCGCCCGTGCAGTCGACGAACACCTTCCCGGTCACGGCCTTCGGGCCCCGCTTGGTGGCAAGGACGAGGGCGCGCACCGCGCCGTCGTCGACGAGAACGTCGGCGACGAGCGAGTGCAGCAGTCGGTCAGGCGCTTGACCGCCCACGGGACGTAGAGGAACACCGCCGTCTCCTTGAACGGCACCGGTCCGACGCCTGCACCGCCGCGCGCGAGCGCGTCGGCAACCTCGCGGGCGATCCCGCCGACAACGAAGTCGAAGGCGCCGCCGGCGTCGCGGACGTACAGCCCGCAGATGGTTCCGACCTTGGCCACGGTGAGGTTGCCGCCGAGGAATCCGTACCGCTCGCAGAGCACGACGCGTGCGCCGCCACGGGCGGCGGCCAGCGCCGCGCCGAGGCCGGCCGGGCCGCCTCCGGCCACGACCACGTCGGCATCCGCCAGCACGTCGGCCTGACGCTCGGGGACACGCACAGGCGGAACGTACCGCCGCGCCCCGGCGTCCGCCCCTCTGCGCGGTGCCCATGGACGGATGGGCGATTTATGCCAGGTGCGTAGGTGCCACCCTTCGTGGTACAAAACCACTCAAGGCGCGAGGGTGGTCAGGTCGATGCCTCGCGTGATTCGGGGTTCCGGTCCGTGGGTGTGGGGGCCGCGGACGCCGTAC
>WNFV01007833.1_pt1 | contig 15020 bp, 17 predicted proteins | sample 5400101 | NCBI WGS metagenome assembly WNFV01 (sample SAMN13153361, study PRJNA577476) | soil metagenome | isolation source: 115 cm soil or saprolite under grassland replicate 1 | place: USA:California | collected 2016-06-15 | reverse complement strand
GTCATCGCCGGGATTCTCAGCCTCGTCGGCGGGTTCCTGATCGGTCGGCTGGGCCGGACACGAGGTGAGCAACGCGTGTTCGGGTCGAGCGCCACGGTCGCGGTTCAGGACCCGTCGTGAGCACAGCCATGCTGCTCCTCGCGGGTGGCTCGGTCGCCCTCGTGTGTGCCGGGATCGCGGGTCTCGCGGTGAGGCCTACCCCGCGTCTCGCCGGCCGGGTGCGCCCCTACACGATCGTCGCCCGGGCCGGCCTCGGACGCAGCGCCGACGTGCTCGGGGGTGCCCGCCCCGCTACGTCATCGGGTGGCGGGACGGTGTGGCGGTTGTTCGGACCACCGCTACGCGCACTCGCGACGCGTCTGGGTCGGCTGATCGAGACACGCAGCGACGAGCATTTGCGTCTCAAGCTCCGGCAGGCCGGCTTCCACGAGCTGACACCCGAGGAATACCGAATCCGCGCTCTCGGTCAGGCGGCGCTGTTCACCGCGGCCGGGGCAGCAATCGGTATCGCGCTGCGATCGCCGATCTTGACGCCCCTCCTCGCGGTGTGCGGGCTGCTCTATGGATCAACTCGCTGGAAGGGGCGAATCGATCGGGCCATCGGCGACCGTCGCGAGCGCATTCGGCTCGAGCTCTACACGGTCAACCAGCTGCTCGCGATCCACCTCCGCACAGGAGCAGGGCCGGTTCAGGCGACACAGCGCATCGTCGACCGCGGCACCGGCGCGATGGTCGAAGAGCTCGACGCAGTGCTCACGTGGGTTCGCAGCGGCGTCGCCGAGCCGGATGCCTTCAGGCGTGCGGCCGAGCTCACACCAGAGCCCAACGCGGCCCGCACCTACAAGCTGTTCGCCGCCGGCGCCGAGCGCGGGGTCGACCTCGCCGGGGCGCTGCGGTCATTGAGCGAGGACCTGCGCGACGCCCGCCGTGAGGACCTACGCAGGGTCGCGACCAAGCGTCGGGCGGCGATGCTCGTCCCGACGATCGCCATCCTCGCTCCGATCATGCTCCTGTTCATTGCGGCTCCTCTGCCCTCGGTGATCTTCGGGAGCCGTTGATCGCAAATCGTTCGTGCACCCATCGACGAAAGGAGACCGGGTTGGGTCCGAAGTCGTGGTTGATCGGTGTGATCGCCCGCGCGAGGTCCGAGAATGACTCGGAGGACGGCATGACGACGGCGGAGCTGCTCGGCAACGCCGCGCTCGGCATCGCTGCGCTTGTCGCCATCTGGGCGGTCCTCCAAGCCCTGGGACTCGACATCGTGATTTGGATCCGGGGCCAGCTCGGGGTCTGAGCCGTGTCCGGCGGCCACGATCAGACCGGCGAAGAAGGCATGACGACGGTGCAGTACGTCGCGGCCACCGCCTTCTCGTTGATCGTGTTCGTGATGCTCGCAAACTTCATCGTGTTCCTGTACGCACGCGGTGTCGTGCGCGCGTCCGTCGACGAAGGCGCGCGAGCGGGGAGCCGCTTCGATGCAGGTACGGCCGAGTGCGAATCCCGTGCTCGAGACGTGCTGGGTGACTTGCTCGGCGGAAGTCTGGGCAAGGACGTCAGTGTCGAATGCGACAGCCGGAGCGAGGACGTCATGCAGGCGACGGTGCATGCGACCTTGCACGGCTGGCTGCCCGGTCTCGTCCCGGACTGGACGTTCACGCTCGAGGCCCAGTCCGTGAAAGAGCACCCGTGACGACCGCGCATCCGGCGCGTGAGGGACGCCAGAGCGGATATGTCGCGGCGGAGCTGGCGCTCGGAATCGGCTTGCTCGTCTTTCCGGTCGCGCTCCTCGTGTTGACGTTGCCGACATGGTCCGAGCGCCAGACCACGGCGCGGTCGATCGCCCGCGAGGTGTCACGGGTGGTCGCCGTCGCCGGCGTGTGCGATCGGCAGCGGGCCGCCGAGACCGGCAACGACATGGCCCGGAACCTCGGACTGTCGACGAGCGACATCTCGGTGACGCTCGACTGCGCCACGGGCGCACGGCTCCCGCGGGGCGGAAGTGTGCGCGCGTCGGTGACGGTGTCCGTTCCCGCGGTCGACATTCCCGGAATCGGCGGTGTCGGGGCGTGGAGTTGGACCGCGCACCACAGCGAACCCGTCGACCAGTACAGGAGCTTCGAGTGACACGTCGCGCCGAGTCGCGCGAGTCCGGCATGACGACGATGTGGATGCTGGGGCTCTGCCTCATGCTGTTCTTGCTCGGCGGGATCAGCCTGGACCTGTGGCGTGCCTTCTCGGAGCGGCGATCGCTGGCGGGGTCGGCGGATGCCGCCGCCGTCGCCGGAGCCTCGGCGCTGGACGAGGTGGCGTACCGAGAGGGGAGCGTCGTGCGGCTCGTCCCCGGTGACGCCGAACGACGCGCGCGGGCCTCGCTCGCCGACCAGCTGGACCGGCGTGCGCTGCGTGACGCTCGCGTCGCGGCGACGGAGCAGCAGGTCACCGTGACGGTGAGCGGGTCCGTCGACTTCTCGCTCCTCCAGATGCTCACGCCCGGCGACAGCTTCGCCATCAGCGTGCGCGCCACGGCGCGTCCGCAGGCTTCTCCTTGACGCACGACGTTCGCCGTGCGGGCAAGATGGAGTGAGCCCGGAGCCTGGACAGGGAGAGCGTCTGATGTCACGCAGGATCACCGTGGTCGTCGCTCGGGAGATGCCGTATCCACGGGACGAGGCGCTGAACGCCATCTGGCAGATCAAGAACATCGAACGCACCGAGGTCAAAGCCGATGCTGTCGACGTCAGCCCGATCAGCCCGAGGAGCGGCACCTACAAGGTCACCGGGCGCTTCGCCGGCAAGCGCTGGGACGGGGAGTTCGCCTACGACCTGAACGAGGGCGGGTTCCACAGCCGCGACGCGAACGTCCCGCCGTCCGAGGCGAGGATCGAGGGCGGGTTCGTCGTGACACCGTTGGCGGAGGGCTGCACCGTCATCCATTACGAGCAGTACGTCCTGGCGCGCTACCTGCTGCCGATCAAATTCCTCATCCAGGCCTACCTGCGCTGGAGCATGCGGCGCGAGCTCCGGGATCTCGAGGCCCTCGTCGGCCGGAAACCCGCGACGACCACCGTGAGGGCGCCGTCTGCCCCTGAACCGTCCAGAAAGTTGACAGCCGTGTCAGGGAACGGGTAGCTCAATACCTATGGCAGAGCAGAAGCTGTTCTTCGACGACATCAAAGAGGGCGACACGGGCCCCGAGTTCACCCACGAGCTCACCCGCACCGACCTCGTGATGTACGCAGGGGCGTCGGGCGACTTCAACCCGATGCACACCGACGAGGTGAAGGCCAAGGACTCGGGGCTGCCGAGCGTGTTCGGGCACGGCATGTTCACCGCCGGGATCCTCGGCAAGGCGCTCACCGACTTCGTCGGCGCCGGCAACCTGCGGGAGTACAAGGTCCGCTTCACCAAGCAGACCTGGCCCGGCGAGAAGCTCACGACGAAGGTCACCGTGCAGAAGAAGTACGAGGAGCACGGCGAGCACCGCGTCGACCTCGAGTGCGCGGTCGTGAACGAGGGCGGCGAGGCGAAGATCAGCGGCGTGGCGATCGCCGCGCTCCCGACCCGGGGCTGATGGCGACCCGGGCCCCGCGGTTCGACCTCCCGGCGCCCGATCCCGAGACCCAACCGTTCTGGGACGCCGCCCGCGCCGGCAGGCTCCTGATCAAACGGTGCCTCGACTGCGGCCGCACCCACTTCTATCCCCGGCCGTTCTGCCCGTTCTGCTGGAGCGAGAACGTCGAGTGGCTCGAGGCCAGCGGCCGGGCGACGCTCTACACGTGGTCGGTCGTGCGCCGGAACGACCTGCCGCCCTTCCCGGACCGGGTCCCCTACGTGGCGGCCGTCGTCGACCTCGATGAGGGCCCGCGCATGATGACGAACGTGGTCGACTGCGATTTCGATCAGCTCGAGATCGGCATGCCCCTCGAGGTCCTGTACCGGCAGATTGACGCCGACGTGACGACCCCCGTGTTCCGACCGCGATCGGGCGCCTAGGTATCGTCGTCGCCGTGGCGGACGAGCAGCCGGACTGGAGCTTCCCCTTCTTCGAAGGGCCGCTCGACGAGGTCTTCCCCGCGCTCCACTCGGCGCAGAACGCGTGGATGAGCCAGATCGACTCGCTCAAGGCGCCCGACCGCAAGACGCACGAGCTCATCCGCATGGTCTGCACGGTGATCCTGCGCAACCCGCCCGGGGTCCACCGTCACGCCATGCTCGCCCGCGAGGTCGGCGCGAGCTGGGACGAGATCCTCGGCTCGATCATGCTCACGCTGCCCGGCTTCGGACTGCTGCCGGCGGTCGAGGCGATCCCGCATGCACGCGCCGGCTTCGACGCCGCGCCCGAGCCGGAGGAAGACGTGTGAGCGACGACGTCCCGTTTCGGATCCTGCCCCGGGTCACGGACGGGAACCGCCACTTCTGGACGGGTGGCGCCGAGGGCGAGCTGCGCTTCCTGCGCTGCCAGGACGACGGTACCTATGTGCACCCGCCGACGCCGCGCTGCCCGAAGTGCCACGGCAAGAACCTGGCGCCCGAGGCGGTGTCGGGGCGCGCCACCGTGCACACGTTCTCGATCAACGTGCAGCAGTGGATGCCCGGCCCCGAGCCGCCGTACGTGGTCGGGATCGTCGAGCTCCCCGAGCAGGAAGGCCTGCGGCTCACGACGAACATCGTGAACTGCGCGCCCGACGACGTGCGCGTCGGCATGCCGGTGCAGGTCGTGTTCGAACCGCACGCCGACGGCGACGAGACCGTCTACCTCCCGCTGTTCGAGCCGGCGGCCTGATGGCGGTCGACCCGATCGAGCGGCGCACCGTGATCAGCGGGGCGGGGCAGTCGGAGATCGGCCGCCGCCTCTTCCGCGACCCGCTCGACCTCACCCTCGACGCGTGCATGGCCGCCATCGAGGACGCCGGCCTCACCACCGACGACATCGACGGCATCGCCACCTACCCGGGGCCGATGGAGGTGCCACCCGGCTTCTCGGGCGCGGGGCTCGTCGAGGTGCAGGACGCGCTGCGCCTCGAGGTCGGATGGTACACCGGCGGTATCGAGCTGCCGGGCCAACTCGGGTCGGTGATCGACGCGTGCCTGGCCGTGGCGGCAGGGCTGGCGACGCACGTGCTGTGCTTCCGCAGCGTCTACGAGGGCAGCGCCCAGGGCAAGGAAGGCCGGTCGGCGGTCATGCCGGGCGGCGGGGGGCGCGGTGGCAGCTTCCGGGCCGGCGGCTTCATGCAGTGGACGTTGCCGTTCTCGGCGCCGTCGGCCGCGACGTGGATCGCGATGTTCGCCCAGCGCCACTTCTTCGAGTTCGGCACGACCCGTGAGCAGCTGGCGCAGATCGCGCTGAACGCCCGCAAGAACGCGGCTGTGAACCCGAACGCCATCTACCGCGACCCCATGACGATGGACGACTACTTCGACGCCCGGATGATCTCGTCGCCGCTGTGCCTGTACGACTGCGACGTGCCGTGCGACGGCGGGACGGCGGTGATCGTGTCGAGCGTCGATGCCGTCGCCGACCTGCGCAAGCCGCCGATCCAGGTGGAGGCGGTCGGGACGGCGCTGTACGGCCGGCCGTCGTGGGACCAGTTCGACGACCTGACGACGATGGCGTGCCGCGACGCGGCCGCGCAGATGTGGACGCGCACCGACATCAAGCCGTCGGACGTGCAGCTGGCGGAGATGTACGACGGGTTCAGCTTCATCACGATGGCGTGGCTCGAGGCCATGGGCTTCTGCGGCAAGGGCGAGTCGGGCCCGTACGTCGAAGGCGGCCAGCGCATCGCCCGCGACGGCGAGCTCGCGCTCAACACCCACGGCGGGCAGCTGTCGGCAGGCCGGCTGCACGGCTACGGGTTCCTGCACGAGGCGTGCGTACAGCTGTGGGGCGAGGCCGGCGAGCGACAGGTGCCGGGCGAGCCCGAGATCGGCGTGGCCGCGGCCGGCGGCGGCCCGCTCGCGGGCTCGCTCCTGCTCTCTCGCCGCCGCTGACGCGCCCCTAGGCTGCCGCGAATGTCGGACCCGGCGCCTGCGGTCACGCGCGACGACCGGCGGTTCTGGCGCATCCTGCTGCTGATCGTGCTGGCGGCGCTGGTGCTGCGCGTCGCGTACGTCGCGTTCGCGAAGACGAACCAGGTGATCCGGGGCGACCAGCTCTTCTACAACGCGGAGGCCAACCGGCTCGCGCGGGGCGACGGCTTCCTCGAGCCGTTCGACCTGCAAGCCGTCGCCCGAGGCGAGATCCGCGAGGGGACCGACCCCGCCGCCGACCACCCGCCGCTCACCGTGATCGTGCTGGCGCCGGTGTCGTTCGTGACCCACCAGGCGCTGATCCCGCAGCGGCTGACGATGGCGGTGCTCGGGTCGGTGACCGTCCTGGTCATCGGCCTCTTGGCCCGCCGGCTCGCAGGGGACCGGGCCGGCTGGATCGCGGCGGGCATTGCCGCGCTGTACCCGAACCTGTGGGTGAACGACGGCCTCATGATGTCGGAGACGCTCGCGGCACTTCTCGTCGCCCTCGCGCTCCTCTACGCGTACCGGCTCATACGGGAGCCGGCACCGTGGCTCGCGTTGCTGGTCGGCGCGCTGTGCGCGCTGGCCGCGATGGCGCGCGCCGAGCTGGTGCTGCTCGTGCCCTTGCTCGCGGTGCCGGCGGCGCTGATCGCTCGGTCCATCACGACCGCGCAGCGGTGGAAGCTCGCCGGGCTCGGCGTGCTCGCGGCGGTGGTCGTGATCGGCCCGTGGGTCGGCTACAACCTCGCGCGGTTCAAGGAGCCGACGTTCCTGTCGACCAACGACGGGATCGCGCTGCTCGGCTCGAACTGCGACTCGGTATATTTCGGGCACGGCACCGGCCTCACCGACCTGAAGTGCCTCGGCAAGAACCCGGTCGGCGACCAGTCCGTCGACAGCAAGATCTACCGGGACCGCGCCTTCGACTACATCCGCGCGCACAAGACCCGAGCGGTGGTCGTCGGCTTCGCGCGCGTCGGCCGCACGTGGGGCCTGTACCGGCCGTGGGACATGGTCAGCTACAACAAGGGCGAAGGCCGCGAGGGCTGGGTCACGATCCTGGGGATCATCACGTTCTACCCGTTGCTTCTCGCGGCGATCGCGGGGTGGGTGGTGATGCGGCGTCGTCGTCGGCGATCGTGGCCGCTCCTCGTCCCGGCATTGATCGTGACCATCGCGTCCGCCGCCACGTACGGGCAGACGCGATTCCGGGTGCCGGCGGAGCCGACCCTCGTCGTGCTGGCCGCGATCGCGATCGCTGCCCTCGTGGCTCGAGACTGGCCGGCGCGCCGCCGCCGACCGGCGGCGGCGACCGAAGGTCAGTCCAAGACGATCGACGCGAGCTCCTCGAGCTGACCGGGGGAGCCGCCGGCGAGCTCCTTCAGCGTGAGGAGCCGCTTGTAATAGAGGTGCGCGTCGGCCTCCCACGTGAACCCGATCCCCCCAAGCACCTGGATGAGCGACGCACCGACCGTGTACAGCTCGTCGGCGGCGAACGCCTGCGCCATCGTGGCGGCGCGGTGACGCTCGACCGGGTCGGCGGCGTCGGCCGCCCACGACGCGTAGTACGCCCCGGCGCGGGCGAGCTCGACGGCGCGGAGCATGTCGGCGCACAGGTGCTGGACCGCTTGGAACGATCCGATCGGGCGATCGAACTGGCGCCGCTCCTTCGCGTACTCGACGGCCATCTCGAGCGCACGCGACGCGGCGCCGACGCCGTCTACGACCGCCGCGACTCCGAGTCGGTCGACGGTCTCGGCGACCGCGGCGGTCGCGTCGCCAGATCCCAGACGGTGCCCCGGCGTGTCCGTGAGCGTCACGGTCGCGAATTTGCGCGTCCCGTCGACCGTCGGCAGGGCTTCGATCCCGAGGCCGGGCGCATCCCGGGCGACCGCGAAGACGCCGAGCTCGCGGTCGCCGGTGACGGCGGTGACAACGATGACATCGGCCGCGACCCCGTCCGGCACGTGCACCTTCCGACCTGTGATCACCCACTCGCCGTCGGCATGAGTGGCGCGTGTGCGCTCGGGCTCGGCGAGCGCGACCGTGCCGGTCACTGTTCCCGCGCCCAAGCCGGGGAGGAGCTCGCCGTGGTCGTCGGCGGAGCCCGCGAGGGTCACGAGGCTGACCGCGCCGACCGCGCTCGACGCGAACGGCCCCGGGTTCACGGCCCGGCCGAGCTCCTCGAGCACGACCGCCAGGTCGACCATGCCCATGCCCGCGCCACCGTGATTCTCCGGCACCAACAAGCCGGTCACGCCGAGCTCCGCCAACCCGCTCCAGCTCTCGTCGGTGGTGCCGCGCTCGTCGTCGAGCATGGAACGCACAAAGGCAATCGGGGCACGCTCGGCGAGGAACCGACGCACCGTCGCGCGCAACAGCTCCTGATCCTCACTGAACTCGAAGTCCAAGGGGTCGGACTGTAACGAGTAGCGTCGCGAACGTGCGACTGCGGTACGGAGAAGCCGAGGAGCAGTTCCGGCGCGATCTGAACGCGTGGCTCGACGAGCACACGCCGGCGCAGGAGCTCATGGACCAGCGGAAGAGCTCGAGCGCCGACCTGCCCGACTGGGCGCGCGATTGGCAGCGCACGCTGTTCGAGCACGGCTGGCTCGTGCCCGGCTGGCCGCCGGAGCTCGGCGGGCGCAACGCGAGCGCCGCCGAGCAGATGATCTACTTCGAGGAGCTGTCGAAGCGGGACCTCCACCGCAGCCTGAACCCACAGGGCCTCGGCATCGTGGCCCCGTCGATCAAGGACTACGGGACGCCCGAGCAGCACGAGCGCTTCCTTCTCCCGACTCTGCGGGCGGAGATCGCGTGGTGCCTCGGGATGAGCGAGCCCGGCGCCGGCAGCGACCTCGCCTCGCTGTCGACCCGCGCCGTCCTGGACGGCGACCACTTCGTCGTGAACGGCCAGAAGGTGTGGACCTCCGGCGCGCACCATGCGGACTGGTGCCTGTGCTTCGTGCGCACCGATCCCGCCGCGCCCAAGCACAAGGGCATCAGCGCGCTCATCATCGACATGAAGACGCCCGGCATCGAATGCCGGCCGTTCCCCGAGCTCTCCGAGCCCGACTACTACGACTTCAACGAGGTGTTCTTCACCGACGTCGTCGTACCCCGCGATGCGCTCGTCGGAGAGCTGCACCAGGGATGGCCCATCACGCAGGGATCGCTCGCGCACGAACGCGCCATGCTCTGGATCGACTACGCGCACGCAATCGACCGCGTCGTCGGGGCGATGATCGACCTCGGCGACCGTCGGGGTCCGGACGGCGACGCGCTGCGCGACGACCCGCGCTTCCGGGACGAGGTGGCGGGCTTCTACATCGACTCGCAGGCCCTGATGCTGCTCGGGTACCGGGGCTTCTCGAAGTTCATGCAGGGCCGGTCGTCGCCCGAGCACTCGCTGCTGAAGCTGTACGGCAGCGAGACGCTCCAGAATTGCCTGGCCGCGGGCATGGAAGCGCAGGGACCCGACGCTCTCGACACGCGCATCCTCGGGCCGTCGATGTGGCGGGAGGGATCGTGGGCGACGCAGTGGCTCCGGTCGTTCGCGGGGACCATCCCGGGCGGCACCAGCGAGATCCAGCGCAACATCATCGCCGAGCGCGTGCTCGGCCTACCGAGATAGTCGAGGCCACACCAGCGAACGACGAGGGGGCGGGCCATGGCCGACCCGATGCTGTCCGACGCCGACATCGACCGGATGCGGACGCCGCTCTGGGAACAGGCCCGGGCCGCGTTCCAGGACGGCCGCTCAGACGATGGCTCCGCGCTCCTCGACAAGGCCGTCGACCAGTGGGCGGCGCTGAAGGACTACTCGATCAACTGGATCACGTCGCTGCTCACGTTCATCGGCGAGGAGCTGGGGGAGGAGGCCGTCGAGCGGGCGCTGCGCAAGACCGGCGACGAGTTCGTGCGACCCCGTCGCGACACCGGCACCGACTGGGGCTCGCTCCCGGCCTCGGTCCGCGCCAAGGTCATCGCCCGGGCGATGCTCGGCAACATGGGTGCCGTCGACGTCGACGAGGACGACGAGAAGATCGTGCTGTCGTTCCGGTGTGGCAGCGGCGGTCGTCTCATCGACGAGGGGCGGTACGAGGGCGACGCTGCGTACCTGACGTTGCGGGAGAAGAGTGGCCGGACGTTCATGCGCGACGAGCTCCCCGTCTACTGCGCGCACTGCTCGGTGAACAACGAGATGCAACCGGTCGAGTGGGGCGGTGCCCCGTCGAGCATCGAGCACCCGCCCGAACACAAGGGCGAGGCGTGCGTCCACCACATCTACAAGGACACCGCGGCCATCCCGGACGAGGCGTACGAACGGATCGGCAAGACGCGCCCTTCGTCCGACTCGTGACGGTTCAGTAGCCTTCACCCAATGAAGCGCATCGGGATCCTGGTCGTCGCGTACAACGCGGCGTCGACGCTCGCGCAGGTACTGGACCGGATCCCGCGCGACTTCGTCCCGCGGATCGACGAGGTCCTCGTCGGCGACGACCACAGCCAGGACTCCACCTACCTGGTCGGCCTCGGCTATCAGCAGCAGTCGGGCGATCTTCCGCTCACGGTCGTTCGCCACCCGCGCAACCTTGGGTACGGCGGCAACCAGAAGGCGGGGTACCGGTGGGCGATCGAGAACGGGCTCGACATCGTCGTCCTGCTCCACGGTGACGGCCAGTACGCGCCCGAGATCCTGCCCGACATCGTCGAGCCGCTCGAGCTCGACAAGTGCGACGCCGTGTTCGGGTCACGCATGATGGAGCCGGGCGCAGCGCGGCGCGGTGGGATGCCGCTCTACAAGTACGTCGGGAACCGGATCCTGACGCGCTTCGAGAACTCCATGGTCGGCACCGACCTCAGCGAATGGCACAGCGGGTACCGCGCCTACAGCGTCGACGCGCTCCGCTCGATCCCGTTCGACCAGAACTCGGACGGCTTCGACTTCGACACGCAGATCATCCTGCAGTTGCTCGAAGCGGGGAAGCGGCTCCAGGAGATCCCGATCCCGACGTACTACGGCGACGAGATCTGCTACGTGGACGGCGTCAAGTACGCCAAGGACGTGTCCCGGCAGGTGCTGCGGTACCGCGCGCACAAGATGGGCTTCGGGTCGGGCGAGATGGCCTTCGCCAGCCGCGCCTACGAGCGCAAGCTCGACCCGGACACGTCGCACGGGCGGATCCTCGCCTGGCTCGCGGACCGCCGGCCCTCGCGGGTGCTCGACCTCGGTTGCTCCGACGGCGCGCTGGCCGCCGAGCTGCGCGTCCACGGCCACAAGGTCACCGGCGTCGACGTCGAGGAGCACCCGGGCGTGCGCGACCGGCTCGACGCGTTCGTGCGCGCCGACCTCGAGGACGGTGTGCCCGCCGAGATCGGCGACGGTTTCGACGTCATCGTCGCCGCCGACGTGCTCGAGCACGTGCGCGAGCCCGAGCCGCTGCTCGAAGACCTCACCGACCGACTGGCGCCGGGCGGCTCGATCGTCGCGTGCGTCCCCAACTTCGGGCACTGGTACCCGCGCCTGCGGGTCGCGCTCGGCCGCTTCGACTACGACCGGCGCGGGATCCTCGACCGGGGTCACGTGCGGTTCTTCACCCGCACGAGCTTCGAGGGCCTCGTCGAGCGGGCCGGCTACTCGGTGCGCCGCCGCGAGTTCCTGACGCTCCCGCTGGAGATCGTGGACCGGGGCGGTCGCGACGACGTCGGTGCCGGAGACACGGTGCGTCGCGCCATCAAGCGCATCGACCGCGTCGGAACCGCGCTGCGACCGACGCTGTTCGCCTACCAGTTCCTCTACGAACTCGAGCCGACTCCGTAGCGCTCGCGCACCCGGTCGCACAGCGGGGTGCGCACTGGCAGCTCCTGGATCGTCCCCGTGAAGCGAATGAGGTCGTCGGGGTTCGCGGTGCCGACGATCGTGGCTTCGTTGCCGGGCACGAGGAACGTGATCGCGTCCAGCGCCTGGTGGCAGTCGAGCTTCACGCGCACCGTCTCGAGGGTGACGTCGAGGAGATCAGCGCGGCCCGGCTCGATGCGCTGCGGCGCGCTGACCAGCGGTCCGGGAGCGACGCGGCTCTCGAGTACGAAGCGAGCCTTCCCATCGGGGAGATACCGGACGCGCAGCACGTTCTGATCAGCGTCAGTGCCGATGCCGAGCAGCGGTTCCTCGCCGCTCGTGACATCCGGGAACCGCACCCGCAGGCGATAGTGGCCGGCGCCGTTCGCCCGCTCGACCGCGAACCATTCACGGGAGTCCGTCCAGTACAGCCCGCCGCAGTCACCGAGCACGAACAAGTCGCCGACCGCGCGTTTCTCGGGCAGGTCGGGACCGCCGGTGCGCACGGAGCCGCGCGGGCCGCCGGGCACGAGATCGTCGAGATCCTGCTGGAAGCCGATGTAGCCGGCGCGCTCCGAGGCCTCGTTGGGGAACAGCGCCCGCTGGTACGAGAACGCGAGCGCGAAGTTGATCCACAGCGACACCACCGCGAGCACCACGACCGCGACGGCGACGACCCGTGTCCACGCCGCTCTCGCACCGCTCGCCACCGCGCCGAGCAGCACGTGCAAGCCCACGAGGCTCACCAGCACGATGGCGGGAAGCAGGTCGGACATGTACCGGTTGGCGACGAACGCGATCGTCAGCGTGGCCAGCCCGCCCGCCACCGCGCCGACCAGCGGCACCCGCACAGCCGCGGCGCCGGTCCGGCGCACGACCGCGACGACCCCGACGAGCCCGAGGAGGGTGAGCGCGGGCATGGCGGCCGGGATGCTCGACGCCCAGTCGCGTGTGTCGAAGGTGACGCCGCCGATCACGGCGGCGGGTCCCGGGAAGGTGATCCACGGGAACAGCGAGTCGACCCGCAGCGCGTCCGGCCGGAACAGCTGCACGACCTGCGTGGGGACGAACTTCACGCCGAACAGGCTCCCGCCGTTGTCGGCGAGGGCGCGCTGACGCGCCGGATTGATGCGTGAGTACACCTGGTGATCGAGGGGCAACCCGAAGAACGATCCGAAGCGCGAGTAGTTCACGTACGCGTACAGGACGACCGGCACCGCGACCGCGGCGGCCAGCCACCAGATGAGCGACGATCGACCGTCGGCGTCGTCGGGCACGCCGAGCCACCGCGCCGGCCCGCCGAGGCGGATCGACAGACGGCGCAGCACGAGCACAGCGAGCAGGATCCCGAGCGCGACGACGGGACCGGCGCCGACGGTCGCCCGGGTGAGGAACGCCGCGCTGCTCCAGAGCCCGGCCAGCACGATCCACTTGCGGGACGGCTCGGCCAGGAACCCCAGGATCGCGTCGTAAGCGGCGAGTGCCAGCGCCGCTCCCCACAGCTCCGTCTCGTGGTACACGAACGCGCGGCTGGCGAGGAACAAGAGAACCGAGCCGGTCGCGACGAGGAACACGTACCCGCCGACCGCCCACAGCTCGAGCCGCGTCACCGCCGCGTCGCCTCGCACGAGACTCCGGATGCGCCAGCTGAGACGGGTGAGGAACACGAGCGCGACCGCGAAGGCCGCGAGCATCGACACCTGCGTGAGGCGACCGTCGAGGCTGTCCGTCAGCGCGAGGACGGGCATCCGGAGGAGCGCGGGGACGGGACCGAAGTAGAGGTACGTCTTCCCGTGGATGAGGAAGCCCTCGAACGCCACCTGCTTGGCGGGAACGTTCCAGCGGAAGTCGAGCAGGCTGTGCGCCTGAATGTCGTAGAAGTTCCCGAAGCGCTCGGTGTGGAACGGGTTGAGCCGGCCCGCGTTGACCATCCAGTAGAAGGCGGGCGCCGAGAGCAGCCCGCCGATGGCGCCGGCACGCCAGAAGCGCCGCCGCGCGCCGGCGGCGGGGCCGACGTTCTGCTCCGTGTCGATCACGTCAGCGGTGATCGACGGCCCTTCAGCGGTTAGCCACGAAGTAGGCGGCCGGGCTTCGACGCGACGGCGTCGGGGACGGGCTCGCCGTCGACCCGAATCGGCGTCCCGTTCACGACCACGTGCGCCATGCCAACCGGGGCGTCGGCGACGAGCCGCTCGCCGTCGGCCGGGAAGTCGCGCACGCGCCGCAGCGGGCCCGGTGCGACCGTGTCTGGGTCGAAGACCGCGAGATCAGCCGCCAAACCCTCGCGCACGTACCCGCGGTCGTGGAGCGAGTACACGTCAGCCGGCTCTCCCGTCAGCTTGCGCACGCCCGCTTCCAACGGCAGCACGCCCCGGTCGCGTACCCACTGGCCCAGGAGGTCGGTCGACATGCACGCGTCGCACAGCTGGCTCACGTGCGCTCCGGCGTCCGACAGGCCGATGAGCATGCCGTCCTGCTGGAGCAGCCACGCGATCGCGTCTTCGTCGTCGTTGGCGAGGATGCTGCGGAAGCGCGTCTCGAGGTTCTCCGAGCACGCGAGGTCGAGGACGGCGTCGAGCGGCGGCACGCCGCGCTCGCTCGCGATCTGGGCGACGGACGTGCCGATCAGCTCCGGGTACTTGGTGGTCTCGCTCACCGAGAGCTTCTCCCACTTGGGCTTGAAGAACCGGGGCTCATCCAGCTCCTCCTGCGCCTTCTTGCGCCATTCGGGATCGCGGAACGCGGCGAGCTTCTCCTCGATCGACTTGTCCATCAGCGCGGCGAAGATCGGGTTCATGTTGAACGTGAACGGCTCGGCCATGTTCATCGAGAACATGAGCGGACGCACCGAGACCTGCGGCCACACGTCGGCGCCGGTGGCGCGCTCGTTGCTGTTGAGCTCGGCCATGCCCTCGTGCCACGGGTAGCCCTTGATCGTGAGCAGGGCGGTCCACGTGAACGGCCGGCCGATCGTGCGTTGGAGCGTGTAGACGTCCTTGTGCTTGATCTTCTCGCCCGGGAGGAGCTCGACGACGCCGCGCCCGGCTTGATCCAGGGCGGTCATGATGACCTCGAGCTCGTGTACGTCGGCGAGCCGGGACGGCACCGGCCGTCCGCCGTCACCGGAGTGCGTGGCCGACGAGCTGGATGCGAACCCGGCAGCGCC
>WNFV01008379.1_pt1 | contig 15022 bp, 18 predicted proteins | sample 5400101 | NCBI WGS metagenome assembly WNFV01 (sample SAMN13153361, study PRJNA577476) | soil metagenome | isolation source: 115 cm soil or saprolite under grassland replicate 1 | place: USA:California | collected 2016-06-15 | reverse complement strand
TCGCCTCGCTGACCGGCGGCCGGCGGATCACCGTCTACGGCCAGCAGGAAATCGTGAAGGACCTGATCGCCGCGCGGCTCGAGACCGGGCGGCCGCTGCATTTCGAGGCGAACCGGGTCCAGGTGGACGAGTTCGAGTCGGAGACCCCGGTTGTGCGGTTCCGGCACGACGGAGAGGACGTCGAGCTGCGCTGCGACTTCATCGCGGGCTGCGACGGGTTCCGCGGCGTCTGCCGCGACAGCATCCCCGCCGGTGTCCTGAGGACGTTCGACCGCGAGTACCCATTCGCCTGGCTAGGGATCCTCGCAGCGGCACCGCCATCGAACGAGGAGCTGATCTATGCCTACCACGAGCGCGGCTTCGCGCTGCACAGCATGCGCTCGCCGACGCTCACGCGCCTCTACCTCCAGGTTCGGCCCGACGAGGAGCTCACGGAATGGCCGGACGAGCGGATCTGGGACGAGCTCGAGCACCGCCTCGGGCTCGAGGGTTGGACGCTGAATACCGGCGAAATACTCGAGAAGGGTGTGACTGAACTGCGGAGCTTCGTCGTCGAGCCGATGCAGTGCGGGCGGCTCATCCTCGCCGGCGACGCGGCGCACATCGTGCCGGCGACGGGCGCAAAGGGTCTGAACCTGGCCGTTGCCGATGTCCGTTTGCTCGCGAGCGCGATCGCCGCCTGGTATCGAAACGGTGATGTCTCGCTCCTCGAGCGTTATTCGTCCGACGCGCTCAGGCGCGTCTGGCGGGCCGAGCACTTCTCCTGGTTCATGACCTCGATGCTGCATCGGCTCGAGGGCGGCGACGAGTTCGACGTCAAGCTTCAGCTGGCGCAGCTCGCATACGTCTGCTCGTCGGAGAAGGCGGCCGCATCGCTCGCTGAGAACTACGTAGGGCTCGAGCACGTCTAGTACGAGGGCGTTCCTGGCCGTCGGGATCGTCCTGACCGGGCTCAACCTCCGCATAGGGGTCGCGAGCGTCCCGCCTATCATCGACGAGCTTCAGCGCGAGCTTGGGCTGTCGGCGACTGCAGCGGGCGTGCTTACTGCCGCTCCGGTGCTCTGTTTCGGGACGCTTGCGCTGGTCGCGCTGATATTGGGACATGGTTGAGGCAAAAGGCGGAGGGGGTGGCTCGTCACGACAAGGAGCGCTGGCCGTGCGCCATTGGAGGCCATCCAGCCTCTCGGGAGCGGCGCGATTGTTCCTAGGCGGGCACTTTGCCCACGGACTACGGGTCGATTGCCGGGCGATGTCCGCGTGAGAGCCGACGGGCGGGTCACATTCGATTCCGGCTCTGGCCGCGGCTGATTTACTTCGTCTACCTGTGCGTCCGGAGGACCTTTACGCGCTCAGCTGGGTTTCCGACCCTCGGGTCGCGCCCGACGGTCGCGCCGTCGCGTTCGTCGTGTGGCGGGTCGACCGGGAAGCGAACGACTATGCGAGCGCGATTTGGCTCGTGCCGACTGACGGCTCCTCGCCTGCGCGTCGCTTCACCTCAGGGGAGAAGCAGGACCTGGCCCCGCGCTGGTCGCCCGACGGCAGCAGGCTCGCCTTCGTCTCGAACCGGGAGCGCAAAGCGAAGCAGCTGTACGTGATGCCAACGGACGGCGGCGAGGGCCGGCGGCTGACCGATCTCGAAGACGACGTGACCGAGCCCGTTTGGTCGCCGGATGGGATTGGACTGGCCTTCTCCGCCCGGGTCCGCGACCCGGCGTACGCGGAAGAGGACGACAAGCGGCGGCGGCCGCGGAGGTTTGCCCGTCTGCAGTACAAGCTCGACGATGAGGGCTGGATCGGGGATCGACGTCGACACATCTTCATGGTGCCCGCGGACGGGTCGGCGCCGCCCGCGCAGCTCACGGACGGTGACTACGAGGACCAGTACCCGGCCTGGTCGCCGGACGGGAGGCGGCTCGCCTTCGCATCGGCGCGGCAGAAAGACTGGGACATCGAGCTCTTCCGCGACGTCTACCTCGTCGACGCGCAGGGAGGCGAGCCGGTGCGACTGACCGGGTGCGACGGCTGGTACGAGGCTCCGGCCTGGTCGCCGGACGGGTCGTTGATCGCCTGCCGCTTCAGCGTCGGGGGGTTCGACTTCCCTCGCCACGGCCAGATCGCTGTGCTTGACACCGCGAGCGGCGAGCGGCGCATCCTCACTTCAGTGCTCGACCGCAACTGCGCTCCCTATCCGGAGATCCGCGAGCCCGTTTGGGACGGCGAAACGCTGCTCTTCGTGCTCGAGGACCGAGGCAACAATCTTCTCTACCGGGTGAGCGCCGACGGGGTCGGCGCGCCTAAGCTCGTCGTCGGTGGCGAGCTATGCGTAACCGGGTTCGACGCTGCCGGCGGGCAGATCGTGCACACCGGGACGACCCCGGCGTCTCCAGCGGAGCTCCACTCCGGCGAGCGCCGGCTGACCGAGCTGACGCGACCATTCACCGAGGGACGCGAACTCGCTGAGCCCGAGCGCTTTACGGCCGTCTCGGGGGACGGCGCGGAAGTCGAGGCGTGGGTCATGCGGCCGCTCGGCTTCGAGCCGGGCCGCCGCTACCCCGTGCTGCTGAACGTCCACGGCGGTCCCTTCAGCCAGTACGGAAGCAAGTTCCTCGATGAGTTCCAGGTCTACGCCGGCGCTGGCTACGTCGTCCTCTACTCCAACCCGCGCGGCTCCTCCGGTTACAGCGAGGAGTGGGGGAGGGCGATCCGCGGGCCGGTCGAGCAGGGCCCAGGCTGGGGCACCGTCGATTGCGAGGATCTGATGGCGGTCCTAGACGAGGCGCTGCAGCGGTTCGACTTCTGCGACCCTGAGCGGCTCGGTGTGCTCGGCGGTTCCTACGGCGGCTACATGACCTCGTGGATCGTCGGCCATACGGACCGCTTTCGCGCTGCCTGCTCGGAGCGCGCAGTCAACAACTTCGTGCTCGAGGGCGGCTCGAGCGACATCGGCTGGGCGTTCAAAGGCTACGTGGGCGCCCATTGGTTCGAGGCCCCCGAGGTGTACCTGAAGATCTCGCCGGCAACGTACGCCGAGAACATCACGACGCCGCTCCTGATCCTCCACTCCGAAGACGATCTGCGGTGCCCGATCGGGAACGCCGAGGACCTGTTCACGATCCTGCGGCTGCTGAAGCGGGACGTCGAGCTTCTGCGCTTCCCGGCCGAGTCGCACGAGCTCAGCCGCACCGGGTCGCCGGCACACCGCATGATGCGATTCGAGGCCATCCTCGATTGGTTCGCGCGTCACCTGCAGCCCGAGGAGGTTCGCACGCCCGAGCGGGTGGCGGCGGCCGCCCCAAGCGCGCGCCTGTAGGCAGCCGCGCCCACTAAGGATCCCCGCGTCTCGTTGGAGAAGGCGACCGGGATCGCTTAGGCTCCTCGAGGGTTCGAATCCCTCCCCTCGCTCACGGTCGACGCGTCGACCCCTTCTTGCTCGCGGAGGTATCGGGCGCGAACGCCCGCTAAGGCTCGATCAAACCGCGTCGGATTGCGTAGCGCGTGAGTTCGACGCGGTCACGCATGCTGAGCTTCTCGAGCATGTTCGTGCGGTGCCGGTCGACGGTCTTGATGCTGATGACGAGCATCGCCGCGATTTCTCTTGAGGTGTTGCCCTCGGCGATGAGTTTTAGTACCTCGAGTTCCCGTGGAGTGAGGAGGTCGAAGTCGTCCCCGCGCTGGTCGGCTCGTTCGATGAAGTCGCGGACCAGTGTGTGGACTGCTGAGGGGTAGAGGAACGAGTGGCCACGCATGGCGGCGCGGCAGGCGTCGACGATGTCGTCGTCGGCGCCCGATTTGAGCACATAGCCGGAGGCGCCGGCCTTGAGCGCCTCGAACAGAAACTGCTCGTTCTCGTACATCGAGAGGATCAGCGTCCGCAGTTCGGGTCGTCGGCGGGAGAGCTCGCGCGCTGCCTGCAGGCCCGTCTTGCGGGGCATGCTGATGTCGAGGATCGCCAGGTCTATGCTCGGGTCGAGCGCCTGTTCGACCGCCGCGGTGCCGTCGGCGGCTTCGGCGACGACGGCGAGGTCGGGCTCGTGATCGACGACGCGCTTCACGCCTTGCCGGACGAGCGCATGGTCGTCGGCGACGAGGATTCTGGTCACCTGCGGGATCGGCATCAGCCACCGTTCGTGGTTGGCACTTCGAGGCGTACCTCAAGGCCGCCCATCGGGCTTGGTTTGATCGCGAGTGCGCCCCCGACGATCAGGGCGTTTTCGCGGATGCCGCGCAGACCCCCTCCCTCACGAAGCGGGCGCGCAAAGCCATGCCCGTTGTCGGCGATTTGGAGGACGACGCTGTCGCCGTTGCGTGAGAGCGCGAGCAGCGCTTCGCTCGCATTGCTGTGGCGGGCGACGTTGGTCAGGCTTTCCTGGGCGACGCGGTAGAGGACGAGCTCGACATTGCGATCGAGTTGACCGAGTTGAGGGTCAATCCGTCGGTCGACGGTGATGCTCGTTCGCCGTGCGAACGCGCGCGCGAGGTTGTTGAGCGCGCTCGCGAGTCCGAGGTGGTCGAGGGCCTCGGGGCGCAGCTCTTGTGCGATCCGGCGCACCTCTTCGAGATTGGCGCGGACTGCTTCTTGTGCTTCCTCGAGCGCGCTTCGTTGTGCGGGAGGCGCATCTCGGCGGAGTTGTTGCAGGAGGAAGAGGATGCCGGTCATCGTCTGGCCGACCTCGTCGTGGAGGCCGCGGGCGATTCGCTGTCGCTCCTCTTCTCGGGCCTGCAGGGCACGCGCGCCGGCTTGGCGACGCTCGGCCTCGAGACGTTCGAGCATGCGGTTGAACGTTCGCTCGAGCGCGCCGATCTCGCCGGGGCCGGTCGCCGGGATCGGCCTGGCGGCGCGCAGGACGTCGAGTTCCTCCATCCGGTGGGCGAGCCGCTCGAGCGGCGCGAATAACGGCCGCAGCAGCAGCAGGTTGGCGACCAGCACGATGAGGACGCCGACGGCGAGCACGATCGCCTCGATCAGTCGAATCTGGGCGCTGACGCTGATCGGCGTCAGCGCCAACACCAAGACCCCCGCGATCAGGAGCGCGGCGTTCACGAGGAACACGCGCCAAAAAAGAGACATACGCATCGGTGCCGCGACGGGCAGCCGCAATCTACCGCCGCGGCGGCGGCGGCACGATTACGACCGGACAGGGCGCGCTCGCGGCGAGCTCGCCGGCCAGGCCGCTGCGGAGGCCAGGGCGCAGCCGGCCCTGGCTGCGTGAGCCGACGACGATCAGAGTCGCGGCTTCCTCGGCGGCGATCCGGGCAAGCGCTTGTGCGGCCTCGCCGACTTCGACTCGGCGCTCTGCGTGTAGGTCGTGCTCCCGCGCGGCCCGCTCGAGCAAGCGGTCGCCTCCCTGGCGAGCCTGGTTCGTGGTCAGGCTTTCGTCGGCGCCCGCAGTCCAGCCGGCGGCGACGTGGGCGAGTACCAGTCGCAGCTTGAGATCCGTGCTCAGAGTGCGGGCGACGCGGAGTGCCTCAACCGCTCCCGGCGAGTCATCAATCCCGCAAACGATCGTCGCCACCCGGCCTCCTCCACGCTAGATCACAGCCAGAGTCGCCGTGAACGGCCGCTCGCGCTATGGGGGCTGACCGGCATCTTTGGCGCATTACAACCCCAGAGGAGATGCAACAGCAGGTCCTACCGAGCAAGGGCCCGGAAATAGAGTGCCGCCCCCATAGCTTCAAGGCGCCCTCTACGGCAGGCTCCCTCGTTGAGGTGCCATGGAAGGAGGCGAGGGAGTGGAGGGTTTCCGCGTCGTCACCGCCGTCGGCGAGAAACGCGTCGGTCGCATCGTCGGAGCCGAGGGGCACTACTACATCGTCAGGCGCTCGTTCGGCCGCAGTCGCTACCCGCTGCCCAAGCGTCAAGCCGAGATTGATCCTGAGCAACGGCGGGTGCTGATGCGCACGCTGCGACAGGTCCTCCTCGAGGCTCGCAAGGTCCGGCGGGACGGCGAGCTAGACCCGGCAACCGACGGCTACTACAGCGGCTAGGGCAGGCGAGCGATGGGCTTGCCGATCTTCATCGTCGCGGCGGCTCGGCGACTACTGACACTCGATCGCGAGCCGAAGCGGCTACCGAAGCCCGCGCCGCGAAAGAAGGCGGGAAAGCGGACGAAGCGAGCGCACTAGGCTGGCGGGCAGCGGCCGATGACGCTCGCCGAACTCGCGATCACCGTCGGCCTGCTCGCTGGCCTTGGGCTCGTGGCGAGCCGCGTGGGCCTGTCCGCGATCCTGGCCTATCTGTTCGCCGGGCTCCTGCTTGGGCCGAACGAGCCGAAGGCGCTCAGCCTCGTCCGCCCTTCCGAGGTGACGGACTTCGTCGCCGAGATCGGGCTCGTGTTCTTGCTCTTCTTCCTCGGCCTGGAGTTCACGCTCGGCCGCCTCGCCCGCAGCCGCCAGCACGCCCTCGTCGGCGGGGCGGTCGACTTTCTCGTGAACGCCGGCCTCGGCCTCGTAATTGGGGTCGCCGCGTTCGGGATCAGCTTCGGTTCGCTCGTCCTCGCCGCGGCGATCTACGTCTCCTCGAGCGCGATCACCGTCAAGGGCTTGATCGACTTTCGGCGCCTGGCGGACGACGAGACCGACCTCGTGCTCGCGATTCTCGTCGCCGAGGATCTCGTGATCGGGCTCGTGCTCGGGTTCGCTTCCGGAGGTGGCGGCGCGGCCGGGGAGACGCTTGCGCTCGTCGGCAAGGCAATCGCCTTCGTCGCCGCGGCGCTCGCGATCTCCAAGTGGCTCAGCGGGATGATCGATCGACTGCTCGACTGGCTGCCGCGCGAGTTCTTCCTGCTGGCGGTGTTCGCGCTCCTGATGGGCGCAGCGGCGCTCGCGAAGGAGGTGGGGCTCTCAGAAGCGGTCGGGGCGCTGATGGCCGGCGTCGTCCTCTCCGAGACATCGGTGCGGGAAGAGATCGAGGAGCGTTTCTTCAGCTTCCGCGACGTCTTCGCCGCGCTCTTCTTCTTCGTGTTCGGCCTGTCGATCGACGTCGCCAGGATCGAGAGCGTCGCCTGGATCCTCGCTGCTGCCGTCCTCGCCGCGCTCGTCGGCAAGCTGGGAGGTGGGTACCTGGCGGGCGTCGCGGGCGGCTTGACGCGACGGCAGAGCTTCAATGCCGGCGTCGCGCTCGTCGCACACGGCGAGTTCACGATCATCCTCGCGCAGATCGCGAGCGGCAACCCACAGATCTCGAACGAGACGCAGGCCAAGCTCGTCGCCTTCGCCGGCCTCTACGTACTGATCACGGCGACAATCGGCGTGGCACTGATGAAGGAGTCGAAGGTGATCGGACGGCGCCTCTTCCCCGTGCCTAGACTGGCCGAAGGAGGCTGACGATGCCTGTAGATGTCGAAGAGACACGCCTGCCGGGCATCGGCTCGAAGTTCACGCTTCGGCTCGAACCCGGCGGCCGACTCGCGGTGATCGTGCACAACGACGGCAAGCGCGAGCTCTACTACTTCCGCCACGCCGCGGACGAAGAGCCGCGAGCGGTGATCACCCTCGACGACGACGAGGCGCGCCAACTCGGGGCCGTCGTCGGAGGCGCCTACGAGCGGCCGAAGATCGTCGAGGACCTCGAGATGGCGCTGGGCGAGCTCCAGATCGAATGGATCCCCGTCCCCGACGACAGCCCCTGGATCGGCAACACGCTCGCCGAGTGCGGCTTCCGCGCCAAGACCGGCATCACGGTTATTGCGATCCTGCGCCAGCCCGAGCCGGTCAGCGGCGCCCAACCCGCCGACACGATCGAGCGGGGCGACACGCTCGTCACCGTCGGCAAGGCCGGCCAGTACCGCGAGTTTCGGCGGCTGCTCAGGGGTGGCGAACCCGACGGCTCAACAAAAGAACCGTCCGGAGCGGGAGAGTGATGCGGGGAAATCCGGCAGTGCAAAGCAGCGCAAGCGGACGAGCAAGACGCCGTTGAGACGCATGTCGCTAACCGAGCCTCGTTTCCGGCGAACGTCGCCGCAAGAGAAGCCGGGGCTCAGATTTCGAGAGGAGGAGCCTCGGCCTCGACCTGACCCGCCAGAGCAACGATCCAAGGGACACTCACTTCGGCATCGACAGCTTCAGCCAAGACGAGGCGAACGTCGGGCCCGCGGTACGTGCGCTCGTCGCCCTCGACAAGCACGAGCCACTCGTTTCCCTCAAGGGCAATCTTCAGCTCGCGCCCATCCGGCGTGTCGTGCCACCAGACCACTCGCTAGTCGAGTGCCCACCAGGAAGCGACAGCCTGATCATCGACCGGAGCACCCTGCTGCAGCTTCGGCGACTGCGCCAGGATCTCTTTCGACACCTGCATCACCACGCAGCGTTCCTCCTCCTCTACGGAGGCGTGGGCCTTCGGTAACGCGCGCCAGACCTTGTGCGGCCACGTACCGCGCTCCACGATGAAGGCTCGCTCCGATTCCCCAGCAATGTGGCCGACGGTCTTCCCCTCGGTTGTCACGACCTTGTATCCGTGGATATTGGCCACGACGGGGAGTCTTACGGGGCTCGCAAGCTGCGTCTATGCGGTCGAAACCCGATCTTTTCGGCTCGTAAGGACGCGGCGATGCGTTGCAGGACGTCGACTTCCTCGCTGGCAGTTCGCCAGCGAATTCGCCAGCACAGGCTCGAGCCGTGGGTCAGAGTTGCTGATGAGCCTGTAGCTGCAGGCTGCGAGGGAGGCTTGAGCGCTAACGAACGCGAGGGGGCTGCTAAGGGGGGTTTGTCTTGGCAAAGAGCAGCGCGACGCCGGCGCCGATCGCATACGCGACGACCACTCCGGCGATCGCGCCCGTGGTGCTCGGCTTCTGTGTCATCACCCAGGCGACGCCGAGAAGAAGCCCAGGATTGCTGAACGAGGTGACCCACAGCGCCGAATCGTGCGTCCGTCGTCGTGCGGGTTCGCCAAGGGGTCCAGGGCCGTTCTCCCTCAACGCCTTCTGAAGTACTTTCGCGCGGCCCTTGGCTACCAGCAGTCCCTGGATCGCGATGATCGTGAGCGAGACGATCCCAACGTCGACCCAGCCCGTGTCCCACATCCACACTTCGTTCGTCATGTATGCGCCGGTGGCGAAGAAGCCGACGAGCACCAGGGGGAACACCATCCCGATCTTCCCTGCGAGCATCCCCCACGGCACCGCCTCTGCGACCGTCTCCGCCGCCCGCAGGCGGATCAGGCAGAGGGTAATGATCGAGGCGGCGGCGAACCCCACGAGCATCGAGAGCAGATGTAGATACAGAACCGTGTGGTACGTGTCCAAGAGCGTCCTCTCAGTGAGCTGCGCCGATCCTAATTGCCGTGGGGTGGCAGGCGCGTCCGATCCGTGCTCGACCTAGACCGCTTCGGCCACTAGCACGGGGGTCGCCGTCCGCATGCCTCCCGGGCCTAACTTCACAGCGGTAAAGAATGTAGAACGTCGGGTCGGCCAGTGTTGCTCCTATGTCAATGGCGGCTCGCTTTTGAGCGTGGTGTAGACGGTGCGGGCGAGCTGTCGTTTGAGGCAGCGGAGGGCTTCGCGGCGGCTCTTGCCTTCGGCTTGTTTGCGGTCGAGGTAAGCGCGGGCGGGCGGGTGGGCTCGGGCTTGGGTGATCGCGATTCTGTGGAGGGCGCAGTTGAGTTGGCGGTTGCCGCCGCGGTCGAGGCGGTGGCGGCGGTGTTTGCCGGAGCTGGCCTCGAGCGGGGCGACGCCGGCGTGGCGGGCGAGCTGAGCGTCGGTGTCGAAGCGCTCGATCGGTCCGATCTCGCCGAGCAGCTTGGCGGCGCTGAGCGTGCCACAGCCGGGCAGCGCCAGCAGCGCCGGCGCCGTCTCTGCGGTGCGTTCCTCCAGTTCCCGCTCGCGTTCGAGGATCGTTCGCGTGAGGCTGCGGCAGCGGGCGACGAGCTCGCGTGCGATCCGCACCTGCACCGTCTGCTCCTGCCGGGCGAGCCGGCGAGCGAGGCGGTCGAGCCAGATCGCCCGATCGAGCGCACCGGCAGGGACAGCGAGTTGCGGGTCGAGCTCGTGCAGGTGCCAGCGCAACCGCTGCTGGGCGCGCCTGCGTTCGTCGACGAGGTCGTCGCGGTGATCGACCAGCAGCTTCAGCTCGCGCAGCCGTCGCTCACCGGGACGCGGATGGTCCAAGCGGGGCTCGCGCAAGGCAGCACGGGCGCCGGCGAGCGCGTCGATCGGGTCGGACTTGCCCCGCATTCGGCTGGCGCGGCGTTGCGGCGCCATCAGCTTCGGCGGTACCCGCACCAGCCGCTCGCCCGCCACAAGCAGCGTCCGCTCGAGCCCGCGGGTCAGCTGCCGGCAGTCCTCGAGCGCCCACAGCCGCTCACCCTGAAGCGACGCTGACCAGACCAGCAACCCGGCGGCGTCAGCCGTCGTGGCCTCCGCGAGCGCACGTCCGACCTCGTCGACGGCGACCGCCGTCAGCGACTGCTTGTGTACGTCCACACCAACAACGATCATTCAGACCGCCTCCTTCAATAGCAGGGGCGACCGGCGAGCGGACGAGCCTCAATCGAGGCAGCTGCCAAGCTCCTATCAAGTCACGCTCGGCGGTCTCGGGAAGGCGGCGGCGACACAACGCTGGCAAGTCGGCAAACAGTCGACATCCGGGAATAGAGTCAGCCGCCGCCGACCCGAGTCTGCGCCGTCGATCAGACGCCACCACCGGGCGAGCCTGACATTGAGTTTCGGGAACGTCACTCGACGCGCGCGGGGCGCTTGAGGCAATCCGTGCGCGACCGATGATCGCTCTATGGTCGAGCTGCTCCGCAGGGTTCGCGCGATTCTGACGATGGACGCTAGTGAGACGACGGAGCGAGCAAGTCTTCGTTACGTCGAGCTGCGCCGGCGTCACCCGCGACTCACAACGTCGCTGACCTCCTATTGATTGGCACGAGCTTCGTGATGGTCTGGTGGGCGCTGGGGCTGCGGCTCGCCGTGATTCTCATCGGCGGAATCGTCGCGGCTGTCATCGTCGCCGCTGCGTTTTTCACGATCTTGTTCATCGTTCGGCGGCATCCACGTGAGCCCGTCGTGGGTGAATGGCCCGCGGTGGGCGAGCGTCCTGTCACTAGAGAAATGGGTGACGTAGAGGACTCCGCTTAGGACTTGGTTCGGCATCCGCGCAGGCGCACAATTGAGCGGAAGCGGAGGGGGAGGGGGAGGGATTTGAACCCTCGATCCGCCTAAGACGGATAACGGCTTTCGAGACCGAACTAAAAGTGGTGATTTGCAGGTGTGTTGCGTCTAGTTCGCCAGTGGATTCGCCAGCGGGCGAGCCGCACCGTCTGTTGCTGCGCTGCCGGCGGCCGCCTCCCGAGGTCAGCCACGTTCTGGCTGGAGGCAAGGACGGTGAAGCGCCTGGCCTAGGCAATTACCCCGCTATCCTGCTGGAGAGATGAGCATCTCAGGCATCAGAGCGCGGCTACCGCTTGTCGTCTTCATCCTCTTGCTGATCGTTGCTCTGCTCCTGCTGGGCTTTGCGTGCGCCTGCCTCAGCGATCATCCGATGCAAGCGATCGAGCGGGTTCTCGCGTCGATTCCCGCCGCGCCACCCGTGAGCGACGTCTGGTCGGTACAGGCAATTGCGCTTGACGTCTGGTCGGTACAGGCAATTGCGCTTGCCATGCTCATGCTCTTTGCCGGTCGATACGTGCGGGCAGTCGCGCGTCCGTCGCCGGCGACCCTGCAGCGTTTCCTTCTGTGATCCGGCGCTAGCTCTGCGTGCGCGACCGGCGGGAGCCGGTTGAGTTGGATCACGTCACCGAAGGAGGAACTCCATGGCAGCTAGTAAGACCAAACGCAAGACGGCTTCGGCGCGCCCTGTTCAGCATCCCAAGCGGGCAGCGCCGGAACGCAGAGGTCCGAGCCGCCTACTTTGGCTCGCTGCGGCGGGTCCGTTGATCCTCGCCGTGGTGATCCTTGCGATCTGGCTACCGGGTCGAGGCGACGAGTCAACCCCCAGCGCGCCGGCGGTGCAAGAGGTAGCGGCGAGCCTCCCCAATACGCCCGACTACCACTCGCTGCTCATCGACCCGCAGGCGCCGGAGCACCTCTGGCTCGGCACGCACGCGGGTCTCTACGAGTCGACGGACGGCGGTCGCACCTGGAGCGAGGCCGGACTCGGTGGTCAGGACGCGATGAACCTTGCCCGCGGCCGCCGGTCCCAGACGGTCTGGGCGGCTGGCCACGGAATGTTCGCGAAGAGCACCGACGGAGGCGCGTCGTGGTCGAACGTCACACCCAAGGGGCTGCCGAGCCTCGACATCCACGGTTTCACCGTCGACCCGCGAGATCCGCGCCACCTCTACGCAGCGGTCGCTGGGCAGGGACTGTTCCAATCAACTGATGCCGGCGCGAGCTTCTCGCTCGTCTCCCAGACGGTCGGGCCGGCGGTGATGGCGCTCGCCATTGCGCCGGATGGACGAATCTTCGCCGGCGACATGGAGCAGGGCCTGCTCGTGAGCCGAAACGCAGGAGCGTCGTGGACGGGTGTTCTCGGCGAGGGCTTGGTGGGCTTGACGATCAATCCGAAGCGACCGGCGCGAATAATCGCGACGGGCTCCTCCGGAGTCTCGCTCAGCAAAGACGGGGGTTCGACGTGGCGGGTCGTCCAAACGATTCCCGATGGAGCCGGGCCGGTTGCTTGGGCGCCCAGTCGACCGCAGATCGCCTACGCGGTCGGATTCGACCGTGTCCTCTACAAGAGCATGAACTCCGGCGCGTCATGGCAGCCGGTTTCATGAGAAAGGAGGTGAAGATCGGATGAACGGAACTGTCCTCCTGGTCGCGGTTCTCATCTGCCCCGTCGTCATGGGGACGGCAATGCTTTTGATGTGGCGCGAGATGCGTCGGGGCCATTCGCCTGAGCCTGGCCCCATTCGCCGTCGAAGAGCCAGCCAGAGATGGAATCGAAACGCGATGAGGCACACGCACGACGTGCGTGAGGAGCCGACGCGAGCAGCGACCGCAGCCGGCGAAACGAGCTCGCTGGAGGGCCCGGCGCAGGAGTCGGCGCCCGGACGCCGCTCACCGATTCGGATCGCGCTTCAAGCAATGGCGCTGCTCCTCGTCGGCGCCCTGCTCGGCCTCCTCGTCTTTCGGCTCGTCGAGAGCAATCGTGGGCGGAACCTCGTCGCGGCGATCAGAGCACACAAGAAGCCCGTGGCTCCCGATTTTCGCCACCAGATCATCTGGCCGCACTTCGAGACCTGGCCGCAGTCGCTGCAGACGTTCAGTGCGAGCGAGACGCTGGCGCGGCGTGATCTGCAAGGGCATCCCGTGGTCCTGAACTTCTGGGCGTCGTGGTGCATCCCCTGCAAGCGAGAAGCGCCCCGCCTCAACGCCTCCGCTGCCGCCCACAAGGGAGAAGTCGCCTTCCTCGGAGTGGACATCAACGACTTCAGCGGCGACGCCGTCCGCTTCCTTCGCCGTCACCGCGTCAACTACGTCTCCGTCCATGCCCGCGGTTCCGGGACGTACGGGGACTACGGGCTGACCGGGCTGCCTGAGACGTACTTCCTCGACACGCGCGGGCGGATCGTCGGGCACACGATCGGCGAGATCACGAGCTCGGGGATCGAGGACGGGATCCACCAAGCGGTGAAGCTGAGATGAGACGGGATCGGCTGATGATCGCGATTGCCGGCGTCGGCGTTGTGATCGCCGTCTCGTTCGTCGTCGCTGTGCTCGTCGCCGCACGCGGGAGCGAGCGCCAGCCGCTTGTGAGCGGATCTCCGGAGGGGCCGTATCGAGGCAGCGAGCCGCCGGGACGGATCAAACTTGCGCCGTTCGGGCTCAGGAGCTATCGCGGTGGCAACGTCTCATCGGCGCAGCTGCGTGGCAAGGTGGTCGCGCTGACCTTCCTCGAGTCGAAGTGCACAAAAGCCTGCCCGATCATCGTCGTCCAGCTTGCACGCGGCATTGATCTCCTGACGCCGGCCGAGCGACGCCAGGTGCGCGCGATCGCGATCTCGACGCAGCCGTTTGACGATACGCGGCAGAACGTCCGCCGTTTCCTTGCTCGCCGCCACGCGATCGGGCGGCTCGACTACCTGATCGGGGCGGAGGTCGAACTGCGGCCGGTCTGGCGCCGCTACTACATCCTGTCGGCGCTCGACTCCGGCGACGCCGATACGCACTCGGCTTCGGTGCACATCTACGACCGCGACGGTGTCTGGGTCTCGAGCCTCCATCCTGGCATCGACCTCACGCCGGAGAACTTCGCCCACGACGTCCGCCGCGCGTTCCGTAGCGGCTGATAATGGTCGCCGGCATCGACGTCTTGGCCGAGCTGCTCGACGCACTCAGCTTTGCCTTTGGCATGTTCTGGTAGATCCTCTGGGCGCTGATCCTCGGCTTCGCCCACTCGGCTGCGGTGCAGGCCGTGGTGTCGAAGCAGGAGATGCGTCGGCTGATGCCCGACGACTCGCCACGAACGCTCGGAATCGCCTGCGGCCTCGGTCGCCGCCTCGTCGTCGTGCTCTTACGCCGCGGTCGCATTGGCGCGCTCGCTCTTCCGCAAGGGCGCGAAGTTCACGGCGGCGATGGCATTCGATTCGTCGGCGGCCCGCTGATGATCGTGCTGATGGCGCTCGTCTTCCGCCTCTTCCTCAAGCGGCGCCTCGTCGACGAGGCGCGCGCGGGCAGGCGGATCGCGGCGCGCTCGGCCGGATGGAAGGCCACGCCGAGATGGACATGTCCGTGCCCGAGCAAGGGCCGTTTTGGCGGCGCCTGACCTCGCCTCGCGGCTTCTCCTTCGTCATGGACTGGGCGGCGATCTGGGTCGACATCTTCGGCGGGCTGTTGATCGCCGGCGCGCTCGCGGCCTGGGTGCCGGAGTCGTGGTGGCAGTCGCTCTTCCTCGAGAACCACGACACGCTGGCCAAGTTCTGGGGACCGCTGATCGGGCCGCTGGTCGCGATCCTCAGCGTCGTCTGCTCGATCGGCAACGTGCCGCTCGCCGCGGTGCTCTCGGGAACGGCGGCATCGGCTTCGGCGGCGTCTTAGCCTTCATCTTTGCCGACCTGATCGTGCTGCCGATCCTCGACATC